>Ga0208980_10000018_pt1 | contig 70909 bp, 80 predicted proteins | sample WetSurMetagenome_3_FD_187993 | JGI IMG/M metagenome (GOLD analysis project Ga0208980, IMG submission 187993) | Wetland microbial communities from Twitchell Island in the Sacramento Delta, sample from surface sediment Aug2011 Site A1 Bulk (version 2) | ecosystem: Environmental > Aquatic > Marine...
ACTGATCATCCCGGTGGCGCTCGAACAGGGTTCCAAATTCGCCATTCGCGAAGGCGGTCTGACCGTCGGCGCTGGCGTCATCACCAAGATCATTGCATAGAAAGCTAGGGACAGATTATGGCGAAACAAAAGATACGCATCCGTTTGAAGGCTTACGATCACCGCATTCTGGATCAGTCGGCAAAACGCATTGTCGAAACCGCCGAGCGTTCGGGTGCTCATGTGGTGGGACCTGTACCGCTGCCCACCAAGCTTGAGCGCTTTACGGTGAGGCGTTCTGCATACATCGACAAGGACTCCCATGAGCATTTTGAAATGCGTACACATAACCGCCTGATCGATGTGCTTGATCCGGATTCGAAAACCATCGACATGCTCATGCGGCTTAACCTGCCGGCTGGCGTCGATATTGAGATCAAGATCTGACCGTTCGGCAAGCACCTCTTTGGAGGTGTCAGTGGATACCAGGAAAATTGACCAGGAGTAATCCTTGTCAAGATCAAAAGATTAACATATAATGTATAGGTTACGGTCATTTCAGACCTGACAGGGCAGTACAAGACCAATCCTCTGTGTGGACAAAAAAATACAAATTGTCGCGCAAGGATGAGTGACTGTGCTGCAACCGGAGATGATGCAACCGAGCCCAGGTTGACAGTCTCGTCAATATCTTGATAAAAGGAGTAACAACTGATGCTTAAAGGGCTGATTGGTAAGAAAATCGGCATGACCCAGATTTTCTCTGAGGATGGAGCGGCTGTTCCAATGACCCTCATTGAAGCTGGGCCATGTTACGTTACCCAGGTACTCACATCGGATGGCGATGGTTACTCGGCTGTGCAGTTGGGATTCGAAGAAGCGAAACCCAAACGATTAACCGGTGGAGAGCTTGGGCATTTAAAACGCAACAGTCTTCCCCCTCTAAAATACTTACGCGAGTTCCGCGCCAAGGATCACGGCATGAAGGAAGGTGATGCAGTCACGGTTGCCACCTTTGAGCTGGGTGAGTTAGTGGATGTAATTGGCACGAGCAAGGGTAAGGGCTTCCAGGGCGCCGTGAAGCGCTATCACTTCAAGGGTGGACCTAAAACTCATGGTCAGTCCGACCGCCTGCGCGCACCCGGTTCACGTGGTTCCACAACCACCCCGGGACGTGTCTACAAGGGTTCACGCGGTCCAGGCCATATGGGTAATGACCGTATCACAGCTCAACATCTTAAAGTCGTCTTACTTGATGCAGAACGCAACCTCATCGGTGTCCGTGGTGCCATCCCCGGCCCAAAAGGCGGGTTGGTGCTGGTCAAGGGCGCGAGAAAGGTGTAATCAGGCCATCCTGATTATTGGAGTGATTAGAAGATGAAAGTAAACGTTGTCAACATGCAGGGGCAAAAGGTCCAATCGATCGACCTGCCGGCCGAGATCTTTGAAGCCGAGGTCAATGTGGATCTCATGCACCAGGCTTATGTACGCCAGATGGCAAATGCCAGACTGGGCACATCGGATACCAAGACCCGCAGTGAAGTTTCGGGTGGCGGTCACAAACCTTGGCGCCAGAAGGGTACTGGACGGGCGCGTCAAGGCTCCACACGAGCTCCACAGTGGAAGGGCGGTGGCAAGGTTCATACTCCTCATCCGCGCAGTTATGCTCAAGCCATGCCCAAGAAAATGCGCCGGGCAGCCTTACGATCGGCTTTATCCGTCAAAGCCTCTGAATCTGCGCTGGTCGTTCTGGATCAACTGGTCCTGGGCGAAGCCAAGAGTAAGGTCATGACCGATGCACTCGCCATTTTAGTCGGTGATGCAAGTGTACTCATTCTGATCCCCGAGAAGAATCCCGCCAGCGAGATTGTTGTCCGTTCTACCCGCAACATCCCGGATGCTAAAACTTTAAATGCCCGTTACCTGAACATCCGTGACCTTTTATCATTCGATAAGGTCATCATGCCGCTCGGTGCACTGGATGTCATCAAGGGATACTTGGGTTAGGCAGGATATAAGATGACCACACCATATGAAATTCTCCGCCATCCGGTTGTGACTGAAAAATCCAACTACCAGGTGGGTAAACTGCATCAGTATGTATTTATTGTCGATTCCAAGTCGACCAAAACCATGGTCAAGGACGCGGTTGAATCGGTTTTCAAAGTAAAGGTGTTGAAAGTTAACGTCATCAATGCACCCGCCAAACGTGGACGAAAGTCACGCAGCCGCAGGTTGCTGGTGAGAAACAACAGTTACAAGAAAGCCATCGTCACTTTGTCGCCCGAAGACCGCATCCAATTCTTTGAGGGTGTTGAATAATGGCTGTAAAAATTTATAAACCAACGACTCCCGGTCTGCGTGGAATGACCGGCTATACATTCGATGAGATCACCAAGTCGGAACCAGAACGTTCGCTTGTGCAGATGCCTCACAAGAATGCCGGCCGCAATACACTGGGCCGCATCACCGTCCGTCATCGTGGTGGTGGCAATCGCCGCTTGATTCGTATTGTGGATTACAAACGTGATAAATTAGATATCACTGCCCGCGTGGCTGCCATTGAGTATGATCCCAATCGCACTTCGCGCCTGGCATTGTTATATTACATTGATGGTGAGAAACGCTACATGATCGCCCCCGTAGGTTTAAAGGTCGGCGATATGGTAGTCTCAGGACCACAATCGGAAATTCGCATCGGGAATGCGCTGCCACTGGCCAGTATCCCGGTTGGAACGACCATTCATAACATCGAGCTGCAACCCGGCAAGGGCGGTCAAATGGTACGCAGTGCTGGCGGTTCAGCCCAGTTGCTGGCGAAGGAAGGCGAGTATGCCCAGGTGCGCATGCCCTCTGGTGAAGTCCGCTTGATTCGCCAGGTTTGTTATGCCACCATTGGACAGATCGGCAATACAGAGCACTCGAATGTTAAACTGGGCAAGGCTGGCCGCAAACGCCACATGGGTGTCCGCCCAACCGTTCGTGGTACTGCCATGTCTCCGCGTGATCACCCGCATGGTGGTGGTGAGGGGCGCCAGCCGACCGGTATGCCCAGCCCGAAAAGCCCGTGGGGTAAACCAACTCGTGGATATCGCACGCGCCGTAACAAGAAATCCGATCAATTCATCGTGCGCCGTCGCAGTAAGGGCGGCCGCTAATAAACGGCTCTAATAAGCAATCGGTAGATAAAGGACAGTAAACAAATGTCACGATCACTTAAAAAAGGTCCATTCTGCGACCCTAAACTCCTGGCCAAGATCGAAGCCATGAATGCCCAGAGTGATAAAAAGGTCATCCGTACCTGGAGCCGGGATAGCACGATCTTCCCCCAAATGGTCGGTCACACCATTGCAGTGCACGACGGTCATCGCCACGTCCCGATCTACGTGACCGAGAATATGGTAGGCCATCGTCTGGGTGAATTCGCACCCACGCGCCATTTCCGTGGTCATAGTACTTCAGTTGAAAAGGCCACCACGGTGTAAGGAGCCGCAAATATGGCAACAGATATTCATGCATCAATGCGTTATGTTTCTGCGTCAGCCCAGAAGGTCAGGCTGGTGTTGGATATGGTTCGGAATCGTTCAGCCAATGATGCGCTGAACCTCCTGCGCTACACACCCAAGGAATCTGCCCGAATCGTTCATAAGCTGCTGACCTCAGCCGTGTCAAATGCGGAAGAGAATTTCGGCGTCAGCCGGGATAATCTTTTTGTTTATCAGATTTTTGCGGATGAAGCTCCCACGCGGAAGTGGCGTCGTTTTGGTGCCCGCGGGCGTTTTAAACCCCTCCTTCGCCGCAATTCGCATATCACTGTAATCCTTCGGGAACGGGAGTAAAGTCATGGGTCGTAAAGTACATCCAATTGGTTTCCGTTTGAACATCAATCAACCTTGGCTTGGTCGCTGGTACGCCGAGGGCAAAGAGTATCGGGAAAACCTGAAACAGGACATGGATATTCGCGAGCTGGTCCACAAGGAAGCCCAAAACGCAGGTATTTCCAAGGTCGAGGTTGAACGCTTTCCAGGCAAGGTAAAGGTTGTTGTTCATACTGCCAAACCGGGTATTTTGATTGGTCGAAAAGGTGACAGCGTTAAAAAGATGCGCCAGAACCTTGAAGCTCTGACTGCCAAGAAGATCGATCTGGAGATCAAAGAGATCAAAGCACCCGATATCGATGCTTATCTGGTAGCCACCAATATTGCCGGGCAGATCGAACGGCGAGTAGCCTACCGGCGCGCCATGAAACGGGCATTACAACAGGCCATGCGTCAAGGAGCCCAGGGCATCAAGATCGAAGTTGCCGGCCGCTTGAGTGGCGCTGAAATGGCCCGCACGGTCTGGCTGCGTGAAGGGCGGGTTCCTTTGCAGACTCTGCGTGCGGATATCGATTTTGCCCGCGCAGAAGCCTTGACCACCTATGGGCGCATTGGCGTCAAGGTATGGGTTTATAAAGGGGAATCAGTCCCCCATGTGGAAGAACCTGTAGAAGCCACTGAAGGCGTCTACGTTAGCGAATAAATTCACGCCGCTAACCAACCGGCGTATAAAGAGGTATTGACAATGTTGAAGCCGAACCGAGTCAAATGGCGTAAACAGATGCGCGGCAGGATGCGTGGGAAAGCATTACGCGGCGCTGAATTGATCAATGGCGAATGGGGCCTGCAGGCGCTTGAGCCTGGTTGGGTTACCGCCCGCCAGATCGAAGCTGCGCGCCGGACCATCGTCCATGAAATGAAACGACGTGGTAAGGTCTGGATCCGGATTTTCCCAGATAAACCTTACACTCAGAAACCTCCGGAAACCCGCATGGGTAAGGGTAAGGGTAATGTGGAGTATTATGTTGCCGTGGTCAAGCCGGGCAGGATCATGTTCGAAGTTGGTGGTCTGCCCGAGGAAATTGCGCTTGAGGCTCTACGACAAGCAACCCACAAATTCTCCATTCGTACCCGTGTTATTACGCGTCAGCAAATAATTGAAATTGCAGGAGAGCAGGCATGAAAAAAGAAGACTTGCGACTGCATTCTATCGAAGAGTTGCAGAATAAAATATCTGATGCCAGGAACGAATTGATGAACCTGCGCTTCCAGGTGGTTGCCGGTCAATTAACGGACCATACCCGCTTGAAGTTCACCCGTCGTCAGATTGCTCGCCTGGAGACCATCCTTAAAGAAAAACAAATGGCAACCCCGGAAGGTGAAGCATGAATAATCGACGTAGAATGATCGGTGTTGTGGTCAGAAATAAAATGACCAAATCGGTCGTGGTGAAGATTTCCCATTCCTACCGGCACCCTTTGTACAAGAAGGTCATTCATACCAGTCGCACGATCCTGGCACATGATGAGATCGGTTGCGAAGTGGGTGACCAGGTACAGCTGATTGAAAGTCGCCCTATTTCCAAACGTATCAGCTGGGTGGTCGAAAAGATCGTGAAGAAGGAAGAAAAGACTATCACCGTGGATGCCAGTGTCGAGATTGAACCGGCTAAAGTTAAGCATGAGGAAGTTGAACAACCCGTAACGTCTGTGGTTGAAGAAACGGAACTACCCGAAGCCGATGCAACTGTGGCAGGAGAACCGGCATGATTCAACACGAAACACGATTAAGAGTTGCCGATAACACCGGCGCACGCGAACTGCTGGTTATTCATGTAACCGGTGGATCAACCCGTCACTTCGGACATGTGGGTGATATCGTGGTTGCCACGGTTAAATCAGCCGCCCCCCAGGGGTCGGTAAAGAAAAGTGAAATCGTTAAAGCGGTCATCGTTCGAACGGCCAAGGAATGGCGGCGTGAGGATGGCTCTTCCATTCGTTTTGATGACAATGCTGCAGTCATACTGGATACCGATGGACAGAATCCCAAGGGTACGCGTATTTTTGGACCCGTCGCACGTGAATTGCGTGAAAAGGGTTTCATGAAGATCGTGTCGCTGGCTCCGGAAGTCATCTGATCAAGGTGGATGAGGAGAATACTGATGGAACTAAAAATTAAAAAGGGTGACACGGTTGAGGTCATCAGCGGGAAGCTGGAAGAAAAAGGCAAACGCGGTGAAGTGATCAAAGTGTTGCCGTCAGATGAAAGTGTCGTGGTATCGGGCATCAACCTGCATACCAAGGCTCAGCGCCAGGTTCAATCCCAGGGACGAACCGTGGCTCCCGGTATGGTGAAATTTGAGACGCCTATTCACATTTCCAATGTGATGGTGGTTTGCCCCAAATGTTCGAAGGCAACACGAGTCGGCATTGAACGCATCGACAACAACCCGGTGCGAATCTGTAAAAAATGCAAGGCTCAGATCGACGATTAGTCGATTGGGAGTAGATGTAATGAACCGAATGAAAGAACGTTATCAAAAGGATATTGTTCCGGTGATGATGAAAGAATTCTCACTGGGTAATATCATGCAGGTGCCACGGGTCAGCAAGGTGACCGTCAATATTGGCATGGGTGAAGCGCGCGAGAACCCCAAGGCATTGGATGCCGCGGTCAGCGATGTCACCCAGATCACCGGTCAAAAGCCGGTTGTCACCAAGGCTAAGAAAGCCATCGCTAATTTTAAGTTACGCGAGGGTATGTTGAATGGTATCAAAGTCACGCTGCGAGGCGAGAAAATGTGGTCATTTCTCGATCGGCTGATGAACATCGTTCTCCCGCGTGTACGCGATTTCCGTGGCGTTTCACCGAATTCGTTTGATGGTCGGGGCAACTATTCCCTGGGCTTGCGCGAACAGCTCATCTTCCCCGAGATTGAGTACGACAAGATCGATAAAATTCGTGGTTTGGAAATCACGGTCGTAACGACCGCAAACAATGATGAACAGGCTCGGCGGTTACTTCAACTGCTGGGAATGCCTTTTAGGAAGGACTGACATGGCAAAGACATGTATGCAATATCGAGAAATACGTCGGAAGTATCCCAACCGGGTCCGAAATCGCTGCGAACGCTGTGGTCGCCCGCGTGGGTATATCCGCCGCTTTGGCCTTTGCCGTATCTGTTTCCGTGAAATGGCTTTGGAAGGCAAAATTCCAGGCGTTGTGAAATCATCCTGGTAACCACACGGAGGACTTGAAATGAGTGTCACAGATCCAATTGCAGATATGTTAACCCGCATTCGAAATGCGACCATGATGGGCCATCCTGTGGTTGCCATGCCGAGTTCGAAACTCAAGGTTGAAATCGCCCGAATTCTTAAAGAAGAGGGTTACCTTGAAGGATATGACGCCGCTGATGGCGAGAAACCAGGCCAGCCAGTCTTGCGCTTGAAGATCAAATATCTGGGTGAACGTCGCGAACGTAAACCGGTCATCACCGGTCTCGAGCGAATCAGCCGCCCGGGTCGCCGCGTTTATACCCGGAAACAGGATATCCCGTGGGTTCTTTCAGGCATCGGTATTGCCATCCTTTCCACACCCAAGGGTGTCATGACCGGTCAGCGTGCACGCCAATTGAACGTCGGTGGCGAACTGATTTGTAAGGTCTGGTAGGAGGAATACAAGTTGTCACGAATTGGTAGATTACCGATTTCAGTCCCTTCCGGAGTCCAGGTGGACATCCAGGGTTCGCATGTCCAGGTGAAAGGTCCGAAGGGCAGCCTGGAAAATACCTTCTCGTCCGAAATCGCCATTGCGATGGAAAATGGACAGATTATCGTCACCCGTCCGAATGATGAAGCGCGCATTAGAGCGCTTCATGGAACCACCCGGGCTGTGTTGAACAACATGGTTTCTGGTGTTTCGAATGGATTCAGTCGGGTACTCGAGATCGATGGTGTTGGTTATCGTCCCGATATGGACGGAAGCAAACTCGTTCTCTACGTGGGCTACTCCCACCCGGTTGTGATTGACCCACCCACCGGTATCTCGTTTGAAGTAGATGCCAAAACCCGGCAGATTACGATCCTCGGATTTGATAAACAAGCGATTGGTCAACTGGCTGCAAACATCCGGAAGATCCGGCCGCCCGAACCCTACAAGGGTAAAGGCATTCATTACCTCGGAGAAAGGATTCGCCGAAAAGCCGGTAAAGCTGGTAAAGCGAAATAATCAGGTGAGAAACTATGTCCACGAAAAGTAGAAACGATGCTCGTCTCCACCGCCACCAGCGTGTCAGAAAGAATATTTTTGGAACACCTGCGCGTCCGCGCTTGAATGTATTCAAGAGCTCCGCTGAGATCTATGCCCAGGTGATTGATGATGAGGCCGGAAAGACAGTTGCCTCTGCCTCAACCATCGATACTGAGTTGAAAAAAACCCTCAAGGGTTTGAAGAAAACCGAGCAGGCTCGCAAGGTGGGGGCCCTGCTGGCTGAACGAGCCAAGCAGAAGGGCATCAAGGAAGTTGTATTCGATCGTGGCGGTTTCCGCTTTATGGGGCGCGTTAAAGCCCTGGCGGATGGCGCACGTGAAGGCGGGCTCGTCTTTTAAACGAGATGCATGAATTGAGGACTAAAATATGGAAATGACAGAATTACAAAGCATCGAACAGCAGTATGACGACCGTGTTATCGAAATTGCGCGCGTCGCGAAAGTCGTTAAAGGCGGCCGCCGGTTCCAGTTCCGGGTTTCCATCGTTTCCGGTGACAACCACGGGAAAGTCGGTCTGGGTGTCGGTAAAGCCAATGCTGTACCGGATGCTATGCGTAAAGCGACCGACCGTGCCCATAAAAACATGCATAAGGTTGTCCTGACCGGCACGACCATTCCACATGAAGTACTGGGAAGAACCTGTGGCGCCCGCGTCATCCTGCGCCCGGCCAGCCCGGGTACTGGTGTTATTGCCGGTGGTGGCGTTCGTGCCGTGTTAGAGGCGGCTGGAGTGCGCGACATCCTGACCAAGTCTCTGGGTAGCGCCAATGTGTTGAATGTAGTTCAGGCAACGTTTGATGCGCTGGCACAATTGAAATCACCGCAGGAAGAAGCTGTACGCCGCGGCAAGAACGTCGAAGATCTTCTGCCTTTCTGGGAGCGGAGGAAGAATGCCTGAGAAGAAGACAGTTTCAGATAAGGCTGTAGCCCCCAAAGCAGAAAAGCCGGCAGTTAAGCAGGCAACCACGAAGGCTGTTGCTTCTACTTCCAAGCCTAAAACTATTACAACAAAGGCACCTGCAACCAAAACGAAGAGCCCGGTTGTAGCGAAACCTGAAGTCACGGAAGTAAAAGCGCCCAAGATTGTTGAGCAACCCAAGGCGGTCGTTGAGACCACCAAGCCGGCTGAAAAACCGGAAGCAAAGAAGATCATCAAGGGTAAAATATTGAAGATAACCTTGGTTAAGAGTGGTATTGGTTATTCCAAACGCCATAAAGCAACATTAAAAGCGCTCGGATTCCGCCGTTTGAACCAGACGATCGAACAGGTCGACACCCCATCACTGCGTGGTATGCTGGCAAAGGTGAATCATCTGGTGCGCATTGAAGAACAGGGAACGAAATGAAGTTAAATGACCTAGTCCCAAATGAAGGCTCAAAAAAGCCGAAGCATCGTGTCGGGCGTGGTATCTCGGCTGGCCAGGGCAAGACCGCCGGTCGTGGCACCAAAGGCCAGGGATCGCGTGCCGGTAAACCGGTGCGGTTGTACCTGCAAGGTGGCAACCTCCCGCTCTTCCGTCGCCTGCCATTTATGCGTGGCAAGGGATTCACCCCGTTATCACGGGTGAACTACGCTGAGGTCAATCTGGAACAGCTTTCCGAGCTGCCAGCCGGATCCGAAGTCAGTGCAGAAACCCTCGCCAAAGCCGGCGTGATCCATAAAGCCAGCCAACCCGTGGTCATTCTGGGTGATGGTGATGTGAAAGTGGCTTTGAAGGTGCGCGTCAAGCGTATCACCAAGAGTGCCCGGGCCAAGATCGAAAAGGCCGGCGGTAGTGTGGAAATCATCTAACCAAGGAGATCACCTATGAAGCGGTCAGCTTGGCGCTATCTGTGGAAATCGGTCGACATTCGTCGGCAGCTTCTCTTTACGATGCTGTTCCTGGCAATATATCGCCTCGCAGCGAATATTCCCGTTCCGGGGATTAATCATGATGCGCTGGCTGCACTGGGCGCAGCCGGGGGTGCTGGCGGACAGCTGGTCAGCTTGCTGGATATGCTTTCCGGCGGTACGATCTCGAACTTCTCCATCCTTGCGATGGGGGTTTATCCATACATCACGGCTCAGATCATTATCCAGTTGCTGGTTCCGATCATCCCGGCCCTCGAACGCAAGCTTAAGGAAGATCCGCGTTACGGACGCATCTGGATGGAAAAGTGGACGGTTATCTTGACCATCCCCATGGCTGCATTATCTGCCATCGGCCAAATCAATATCTTTAATTCGATGACTTCCGCGTCCATCATCAATAATTTCGGTTGGAGTGGTTCGGAGTTTGTTCCAACGGCAACCACGATCATTACCATGATGGCGGGTACGATGTTCGGTGTCTGGTTGGGCCAGTTGATCTCCGAATATGGCATCCGTAACCAGGGCCTTTCGTTGATTATCTTTTCCGGTATCGTTGCTAAAATTCCATCCAACTTTGGCAAGCTGCTGGCGGACGAACAGAATCGCTGGCTGGTACTGGTTATTTTGGTCATCCTGGCCTTGATCATTTTCGCTATTGTCTTCGTTCAGCAAGGACGCCGTAACATCCCGGTGATCTTCCCCGGGCGGCGTGTTGGTAACCGCATGTCCATGCCAGTTAAAAGCAATCTACCCTTGATGGTCAACATGGCCGGCATGATCCCGCTTATTTTTGCCCAATCCCTGCTGACTTTTCCGGCACTGGTGGCAAACTTCTTCGTCAATAGTCAAGTCGAGTGGGTGGCAAATTTTGCCCAAACTATTCAGAAAATCTTCAGTGCACAATCAGGCTGGTACGGGATCCTGTACTTCGTGTTCGTTGTGGGCTTCACTTTCTTCTACACCGATGTGTTATTCGCACAACAGAACTACGGCGAGAACCTGAAGAAATCAGGCGCCCAGATCCCGGGGGTCATCCGAGGTGCACCAACCCAGAAGTACCTCACCAAGGTTCAACGTCGCATCACTTTCCCGGGTGCACTTTTCCTGGGCTCAGTGGCTGTTCTGCCGTATATCTTTGGCGCCTTCTTACCAATCAGTGCCAAGTCAGCCGGATTGTTCCTGGTATCTTCGGCAGGCTTGCTGATCGTGGTTGGCGTCGTACGCGATACCTTCTCCATCATCGAAACCGAGCTTAAACTGCATGGTTATGATGAGAAATTGGTGAAAAGCTAAATATGCGTATTTACATCGTGCTGCTCGGCCCACCCGGAGCCGGTAAAGGCACACAGGCCCAGATCCTGGCTGAAAAGTTGAAGCTGGTGCATGTCTCCTCGGGAGACCTTTTCCGGGAGAACCTTAAAAACAAGACCGAGCTTGGCCAAAAGGCCCAGATGTATGTCGACCGTGGTGAGCTTGTCCCGGATGACATCACCATCGGCATGGTTCGCGAACGCCTGATGAAACCGGATTGTGGGAATGGAGCCATCCTGGATGGTTTTCCACGCACGCCCGCTCAGGCTGAAGCTCTGGCGATAATGTTGGCTGACCTGGGCGGCAAGGTAGCCTCTGTGCCATTCATTTATGTACCGGACGAGGTGCTGATCGATAGACTCGCCGGACGTTGGACCTGCCAGGCTCAAGGTCATGTTTACCATGAAAAGAACAATCCACCCAAAGTCGCAGGCATTTGCGATCTGGATGGTTCTGCACTTTACCAACGCGAAGACGACAAACGCGAAACTGTCATGCGCCGCATCCAGGTGTACCAGGACCAGACCTCACCGTTGATCGAGTACTACCGGCAGCAGGGTTTGCTGGTTCAGGTCGATGGAACCATCGGGATCGAAAACGTAACCGATCATCTGGTCAAAGCCATTAAAGGCATCAGCTGACATGTCGTGGGATCGGGTCATCAACATCAAGACTCCGGCGGAGATCGCGATCATGCGTGAAGCCGGGCGGATCAATTATGCAGCCCTGGATGCTGCCAGGCAAGCCATCCGTCCGGGTGTCACAACCGCTGATCTGAATGCGATCGCCGAAGAAGTACTCAAAGCTCATGGGGCTTACTCGCCTTTCCTGAATTACCCCGGGCCGACGCCGTACCCTGCCAGTATTTGCACGAGCATCAATGAAGAACTGGTGCATGGCATTCCTGGTAAACGCCAGCTGGTGGAAGGCGATATCATCAGCATGGATTGTGGGACGGTTTTTGAAGGGTTCGTCGCGGATTCGGCCATTACTGTGGGCGTGGGTGAGATTTCACCAAAAGCCCGGGATCTGATCGAGGTGACCGAAAGTGCTCTGCAAGCCGGCATCGCAAAGATGATTGCGGGATTGCATGTTGGAGATGTTTCCGCCAGCATCCAGCAATGTGCTGAAAGTCGTGGATACGAGGTCACGCGGGTTTATACCGGGCATGGCGTCGGCCGGCAGATGCATGAGGGTCCCCAGCTTCCCAACTATGGTGAAGCGGGCACGGGGATGGAACTCAAGGTCGGTATGACGATTGCTTTGGAACCAATGGTGCTGATCGGCACCCAGAACACACGTGTTTTGCGGGATGGTTGGACGGTCATTTCTGTCAACCGGGCATTGACTGCTCATTACGAACATTCGGTGGCGGTGACAGAGGCGGGACCAATGATCCTGACTCTTCCGTAAATGAATCTGGACGGAAGATAAAAGAGAAGTTATAATTAATGTTTTGCCGCACAAAATGGATTTTGTCGGGTAAGACTAGGAGAGTAGTTGAATGAAAGTTTCACCGTCAATAAAGAAACGCTGCGCTAAATGCAAGATCGTTAAACGTGGTGGCAGATTGTATGTCATCTGTGATAATCCAAAACATAAGCAGCGACAAGGATAAGGATCTATGGCTAGAATTGAAGGCGTCGATCTCCCGCGCAACAAGCGTATCGAAGTGGGTCTGACCTCTATCTTCGGTATCGGTCCCACGCGCGCAAAGCGGATCCTGGCAGATACCAAGGTCAATCCGGATATACGGGTCAAGGACCTGTCGGAATCTGACCTGTCGGCAATGCGGGAATACATCAGCAAGAATTATAAAGTCGAAGGCGACCTGCGTCGTTCGGTGCAGATGAACATCAAGCGCTTGATCGAAATCGGTTGCTACCGTGGCATGCGCCATCGCCGCAACCTGCCGGTTCATGGGCAGCGCACCCGCACCAATTCGCGTACCCGTAAGGGACCCAAGAAGACAGTTGCCGGTCGCGGCCGCCGTCGTGGCGTTGCGAAGAAATAGACCTGTTTATCCGGCTGGTTTTCCAGCCGTGAGACAGAGACTAGTAGAAACAAGGTAAGTGAGGATTTATGGCTCAAAGTGTACGTTCGACACGTCGAGGAGCATCCGCCCGCAAGATCAAGCGGAGTTTGTCTTCTGCACAGGTGCATGTTTATGCTTCATTTAATAACACCATCATCACCATCACCGACCAGGAAGGCAATGCAGTCTGCTGGGGTAGTTCCGGTTCAGCCGGATTTAAGGGCTCACGCAAGAGTACGCCCTTCGCCGCCCGACTGGCTGCGGAACAGGCCATCAAGGCAGCCCAAGCTATGGGCATCCAGGAAGTTGATCTGATCGTAAAGGGTCCCGGTCCGGGACGCGAGTCGGCCATCCGGGCCGTCCAGGCTCTGGGTATGAAGGTGCGTTCGATCGCCGATATCACCCCTGTGCCGCATAACGGCTGCCGTCCGCCCAAGAAACGACGTGTCTAGGTAAAGAAGAGGATAGTTTTATGGCGAAATATACAGGTCCATCATGCAGATTATGCCGCCGCGAAGGTGAGAAGCTTTTTCTCAAAGGCGAGCGTTGTTTCACCGCCAAGTGCGCTTTTGACCGCCGCGGTTTTGCCCCCGGTCAGCACGGGCGTTCTTATGTCGGACGCAGTGACCGTGTTTCGGATTATGGCCGACAGCTGCGTGCCAAGCAGAAAGCTCGACGCGTTTATGGAATTTATGAGCGGCAATTCCGTCGTTATTACGGAAAAGCACTCAGCCACCGCGGTATGACCGGTTTGAATTTACTCCAAACCCTGGAGATGCGTCTCGATAACGTCGTTTTCCGCATGGGTTATGCCGTCAACCGGGCAGAAGCACGCTTGCTCGTGACGCATGGACATTTTATGGTGAATGATCGCCGCACAGATATCCCCTCCCTGGTGCTCAAACCAGGTGATAACTTATCTGTGCGCGAAGGATCGCGCGACTCGACCTTCTTCAAAGAGTTGCCCGATTTTGCTGAGAAGAGAACCATCCCGGTTTGGATGGAACGCGATGTCAAGACCCTCTCGGGTCGTGTATTGCGGTCGCCTGAGCGTGCCGAGATCGACGGCAATCTCAATGAACAGCTTATCGTTGAGTATTACTCTCGGTAGCTCCATCAGGCTAATACGCGGAACTTAATGGTGTATTGGCAAGGAGTAAAACGTGACGGTACTAGGTAATATGGTTATTCCAAAGGTCGAACGGGTTGCTGAAGCCCGTAATTATAGCAAATTCATTATCGGTCCGCTCGAGCGCGGTTATGGGGTCACCCTTGGCAATGCGCTGCGACGGGTACTGCTGTCTTCTCTGGAGGGTGCCTCAGTCACATCCATCCGTATTTCGGATGTAACCCATGAGTTCTCCGAGATCCCAGGTGTGCGCGAGGATGTCATTCAACTCATGCTCCAAATCAAGCAATTGCGGATGATGCTCCATTCGGTTGACTCAGCCAACCTGCACCTCGATGTGCGCGGTGAAGGTATTGTGACCGCCGCAGACATCGTTGCTCCGCCCGAGGTGGAGATCGTCAACCCCGACCTGGAATTATTCACGGTTGATGCACGCAAGATCAAACTTGAGATCGACCTGACAGTTGAAAAAGGACGCGGCTATTCTCCGGCTTCTGAGCGGAGTGGCAACCTGCCCATCGGCGAGTTGCCCGTGGATGCGATTTTCAGTCCAATCAAACGTGTGAACTGGACGGTCGGCTCAGCCCGCGTGGGTCAGAGCACGAACTTTGACCGTCTGGAATTGGAAATCTGGTCCGATGGCACAATCAGCCCGGAAAAAGCTCTCGGGATGGCCTCCATGGTCCTTATCGATCACCTGCGCTATGTTGCCGGTATCAGCGAGGAAGCTTTGCCCATCGGTGTTGAAAAAGAAGCAGCCAGCAGTCACTTAACCAGTGAAGCCGCTGAAACCCCAATCGAGAATCTTGACCTCTCCGTAAGGGTGTTCAACTCGCTCAAGCGTACCGGCATCACCACAGTGGGGGATGTGTTGGAACTGTTGGATAAAGGTAATGAAGCAGTCATGTCAATTCGCAATTTCGGCGAGAAGAGTTTGGATGAACTCGTCCAAAAAATGCGCGAAAAAGGCTACCTGCATGAAGAAAAAGATGTGGAGTGAACTGGAATGCGTCATCAAGTAGCTGGTTTTAAATTAGGAAGACAGAAGGATCAACGTGAAGCTTTACGGCGCACATTGATCAAGCAATTATTCGAACATGAAAAGATCCAGACGACCCGCATTAAAGCCCTGGCAATCCGCGGGGAGGCTGAGAAATTGATCACCCTGGCACGCAACAGCGCCAAGGGCACCGATATCGATAAAGTTAATGCCCGCCGACAGGCTGCTGCAACCCTCGGTGGTGGAAATACAGAGACCGTCAAAAAACTATTTGACGATATTGCCCCGCGTTATGAAAATCGCCCGGGAGGTTACACCCGTATCCTGAAGCTTGGTCCCCGTCTGGGCGACGCGGCGGAGATGGTTCAGATCGAACTGGTCGAGGAATAATCCATCCGGTTTAGGACCGGATCGGAATGGCACGTTACAAAGTTATTTTGAGTTACGACGGAACCCATTTTGTGGGGTTCCAACGTCAGGCACAGGCACGTACGGTACAGCTGGAGTTCGAACAAGCTCTCCGAAAAATTGGCTGGCAGGGTAATACCATCCTGGCAGCCGGAAGAACAGATACCGGCGTGCATGCCTCCGGACAAGTGATCGCATTTGACATGGACTGGCCCCATCCCACGCAGGCCATGTTGAAAGCGCTCAATAACTGGCTCCCGGAGGATATGGCGGTAACCGGCATCAATTGCGCTCCGGCGGATTTTCATCCGCGTTACATGGCGATAAGCCGGCGCTACCGCTACCGGATCTTCTGTTCACCCGAGCGAGATCCGCTAAAGGAACGTTATGCCTGGCGGGTATGGCCCGAGCCGCAGTTCCAATTGTTGGTGGATGCAGCGGCGAGGACGAAGGGTGTCCGGAATTATTCCGCTTTTGGTGCCCCGACACACCCTGGTGGACATACCATTCGCGAGGTCATCCATGCAAGCTGGCAGCGCGATTCAGGTGAGTTGACCTTTGAAATAACCGCTAATGCCTTCCTGTACCATATGGTCAGACGTGTGACTTTCATCCATGTCAGGATCGGTCAGGGGCTGGTGAACCTGAAGGAATACCAGCAGGCACTTGATAACGGCAAGAGTCTATCGCCGGGTCTGGCAGCTCCACAAGGGCTGACGCTGGTTGAAGTGAATTACCCGCCAGGCATTGATACTCTGGCGATCAATTGAAAAAAATGGAGAAAGCAACTGTGGACAAGACGTACGTCCCTAAAGGAGATATCGAGAGGAATTGGGTGCTGGTCGATGCTACCAACATTACTGTTGGCCGATTAGCCACCCAGATCTCAGCCATTCTGCTTGGCAAGAACAAACCTATCTATACCCCGGGAGTTGAGACGGGTGATTATGTGGTCGTGATCAATGCCAGACATATCAAGGCGAGTGAAAAGCGACTTGAAACTGAGATGTATTATAAACATTCGGGCTACCCCGGTGGTTTAAAATCCATCAACCTGCGACACCTGCTGGAGAAGAATCCTGAAAAAGTGATCAAGACAGCAGTCTGGGGTATGCTCCCACACAACAAATGGGGACGCAAGTTGCTGGGAAACTTGAAAGTTTACGGTGAAGCGGAACATCCCCACGCCACGCAGAAACCGCAACCGGTGAAGTAAAGGAGATTTAGGCAAATGGCAGGACAATATTTTGAAGGTGTCGGACGCCGCAAGGAAAGCATTGCCCGTGTACGCGTGAGCAGCGGTACCGGTATTTTTACCGTCAATAACAAGGAATTGGAAGCCTACTTCGGCCGCACCGGTGATATGGAAGCCATCCTCTTGCCGATGAAAGCTGTCGGCCAGGATCGCACTGGTTATGACATTACCGTAATCGTTAAGGGTGGTGGCACCACCGGCCAGACTGACTCGGTTAAACTGGGCCTGGCCCGCGCACTGGCGAAGATGAACGAGGACTTCAACATCGCGCTGCGCAAGCAAAACCTGATGTCCCGCGATCCACGCATCAAGGAACGCAAGAAACCTGGTTTGAAGCGCGCCCGAAAGGCACCCACCTACACCAAACGCTAGGATCCGAAACCTCTGGCGAGTTCTTCAACCTGCCCTTTCATCGCGCCTGATTTGCATGCCGAAAGGGCAGGCTTGATTTAACCAAGGATTGATTTATGACCGGAATCACATTGCTCGGGTTGGGACCCGGACATCCCAAATATCTGACCTGCCAGGCCAGGGACTACCTTGAGTCTTGTTCAGAGCTTTACGTGGTGGATCAACACCATCCCGTCCTCCTGGAGATACACAGCAAAACCCGGGTGATTGCCTTGGATATCTCGTCATTAGATGAGCAGGACGAAGCTGCCGGATGTCGGCAAGTGGTTGAGCAGCTCATCACATTGGGCGAACGACCTGCTGGTGTGACACTGGCCCTCAGCGGACATCCCGGATTGGACTATCCTTGTGCCCAGAAGATCATCGACCAGGCGGGGGCCAGGGATATCCCGATTGATGTGATACCAGGATTGAGTATTGGCGACCTGGTCATCCAGGTGGTTCAACTTCCAGTTCAGACACAGATCACTCTGGTGGAAGCAGGTATGCTCAGCAAGCGGCATGTCCCGACTTTCCCGCCTGATGCGCCGGTTGTTATCTCGAGTCTTGATTCTCAACAAAAGGCAGCCCGTATCCGGGAAGTGCTTGGCAGTATCTACCCGGATAATCATCCGATCGTTCTTGTTTATGCTGCGAGTGATAAAGAAAACCCGGTTGTGCAGCTCGCACTGGGTGAGCTGCCCAGTGTAGAATATTTGAGTGCTTATACTTCATTATATGTACCTCCACTAGATTCAAAAGCTGCTTTTGAAACCTTTCAGGAGGTCGTTGCCCGCCTGCGTGCACCGGATGGTTGCCCCTGGGATCGTGAACAGACCCATGCCAGTCTCCGACAGCATTTATTGGAAGAAAGCTACGAGACATTAGAGGCAATCGATTCAGGTAGTATGGAAGACCTGTGTGAAGAGCTGGGTGATCTATTACTGCAAATCGTATTGAATGCACAGATCGCCAGTGAAGCCGGTCACTTTACGATGGCTGATGTGGTCAAAGGCATCAATACCAAGATCATCAATCGCCACCCGCATGTCTTTGGCGAGTTTAAAGTGGATGGGGTGGGGGGTGTATTAAAGAACTGGGAAAAATTAAAGGAAGCGGAAAGGCAGCAGAATGGCAACCCAGCCAAAGGTCTGCTGGACGGAGCGCCTGCCAGCCTGCCCGCACTGGCTTACTCGCATGAGATCCAGGATCGTGCCGCACGGGTGGGTTTTGATTGGCCCGGGATCGAGGGTGTGATCGCCAAGGTGCATGAGGAGTTGGATGAGGTCCTTTCTGCGGAGTCTGATGAGGAGCGTGAAAAGGAGATCGGCGATCTGGCTTTCGCGGTCGTCAACCTGGCGCGTTGGTTAAAGGTGGATCCGGAGAGCGCCCTGCGGGGAACGAACCAAAAATTCAAGAAACGCTTCGCTCATATCGAAGGGACTGCCCGGGAAAAGGGTATTTCACTGGGGGACCTGGGCTTTAAAGAAATGGACCGTCTTTGGGAGGAAGCCAAGGAGAAGGAATAATTAAAGAGCCGGGATTTCCCCGGCTCATGATCATTTATTGTCCGCGCAGTTTGGGGGAGTCGAACCAGATGCCTGTGATCAGGTGCTCGCCTTCGGGCTGGAAGACAAGCTTTACGGTGACACCTTTTTCGTTCTCGAAATCAGCGCTATAGATCACCAGAATTTTATCATCTCCCACCGCTGTCACAGCGGTCACATCACGCGACAGGTACTTACCCAGCCTGGTGGAGATCAACGTGACCAGGCTGGCGAAGCTTTCCGGGGTGGATACTTCTTTCATCGTCTCATCGTAATCTTTAATGAAAGCCTCGTAATCATTCGAATTCAGTGCGGTTAATTCGTTATCGGCCATTGGTTCGGCGTATGCCAAAACAGCTTCCCGCTCAGCTCCTTCAAGGGCTTGCGGGGTACCGGCACAACCGGTCAGGATCGCGACTGAGAAGACCAGGATGGCAATCCAGTAAAGGCTTTTATTCATGTTCGTCCTCCTTTAGAAAAGTTTTCGTAAATAGAACCCGGTCCAGCCTGGAGAGATTCTCGACCACCAGGTCCGCTGACTGGAGCGCAGGAGCCGGGTTTGAGATGGCGACCGCCAGAATATGCATGCCCGCGTTACGAGCCGCCTGGATCCCGTTGGGGGTATCCTCGATCACCAGGCAATCTTCCGGCCGGGCATTCAATTGCCGGGCAGCTTCCTGAAAGACCCACGGATCCGGTTTGGTCGGCCCATCCGCACAGGAGACCAGGGCAGTGAAGTACTTGCGGATGTCGGTAGCATCCACCGAGAGGGCGATGTTTTCCGGTGGACCGGAGGAGGCAACTGCCTGGCGATATTTGCATTGCTGGAAGTGTTCCAGCCAATCCGCAACTCCCGGCAGCAATTCCATATGATCCTTCATATCCTCACGGAAACGGACCTCCTTGTAAGCTCCGATCTCCGTGATCCGGGCTGGGGATACCGTATCACCCAGTATACCGCGCAGGGTGCTGGTGTTGTTCATGCCGTAATGGCGCAGGAAGAGGTCACGGTTGAAGAGAAAGTTGAAATGTTCGGCAGCTTGCAGCCAGGAGCGGTAATGCGCTTCGCTGGTCTCGACCAGCACGCCGTCCATATCCCAGAGAATGGTGTTGATCATGGCTTAATTAAAAAATGACGAGAATTCGGATGAGGGGGGCACCCGAATCCCCGTCGACCAATATGATAGCACAAGCCGTTTATTTTTACAAGTATTTTTCAATAATCCTTATTGATTATTAATGAGTTCTTATACACCCTCTCCTTGGCTGGCAAGGCAGGCATCAGAGTTAATATTAACCCTGCTTTATGGGTCGGCAGAATGACTTTCATCGCTATGTTACAATTGTCACAACATCAACGCTTCATTGCCATAAAAACATTCATGGGTGAGGGTATGTAATGAAAACATGGCGGACCATTCGTAATATCCTTATTGGGTTAATCCTGGTTGCATTAATCGTCCTTCCATCGGGAAACGCTTTGAGTTCATCTTATCGGTCACCGGCAGGTGCGTTCATTGAAGTGAATACCTATGATGACGACTTTGATCCAGCTGAGGATTTTGATGATTCCTGCTCGCTACGTGAAGCGATCTACACGGCTATGTACGATAGTAATTATGGTGGCTGCTCGCATACCGGGGTTTGGGGTTCTGATACGGTTAGCCTGCCAGAAGGCGAATTCGACCTCACAATACCGGGTATTGAAGACGCAGGAATTGCCGGAGACCTGGATATTTATCTTCCACCCCCGGCCGCTCTTCCTCGTTCGATTCAGTCGCCATTTGCCCCGCCAACTGGAATCACCATTCAAGGGGATCCAACGACCTATTCGATCATCAATGCACATGGTATTGACCGGGTTTTTCATATTCTGGCGGGTGTCAGTGTTCACTTGGAACATCTGATGATCACGGGTGGTTACCCTGCTGTGGCTCCAAATCCTTCAGGTGGTGGCATCCTTAATTATGGTATTTTGACAACGACTTATTTTGTTGTATATAATAATTCCACTCCACTGCCTGGTTATGGGGGTGGAATCTACAACCAAGGAACAATAACCCTGGGGTATGGCACCAGTATTTTATCCAATTCCACCGGCAGCAGCAGTGGAGCAACTTCTGCTGGTTTAGGCGGCGGAATTTATAATGCTGGCACTTTGACTGCCACCGACTCTCTGATCCTTTTAAACAAGACCGGCGATAATAATGGGACGGGCACAGCCGGTGAGGGTGCCGGAATATTCAACTCGGGCACAGGTCATATCACTCTGGACTATGTAACAATTTCTGAAAATGGATGTGGTGCAAGGAACGCAAATCATGGTGCCCGGGGTGGTGGAATCTTCAATCTCGGGATGTTGACGATCAACACCTCCACGATCAGCTCGAATATGGCTGGTTCGGTTATGGAGGATACGGGTGATTATAACGGCGGTCCGGGTGGAGGGATTTTCAATCTCACCGGTGGAATTCTCTCAATCACAGATTCGACGATCGCGAATAACTATTCTGGCTATAGCAGCGGCTCCGGAGCATCTGAAGGAGGGGGTTTGGTTAACTGGGGTGGCTCGGCCACGTTGGAGAATACCCTCCTGGCTGATAATTTTGCGAATGATTTTTGGGATTGTTCGGGTGACTTTGTCTCTGGTGGATATAACCTGGTTGAGGATCCTTCTGGTTGCACAATCACCGGCGACACAGCAACAAATATCACTTACCAGGATCCAAGACTGGCACCTCTGGGTGTGGTCGACAACAGGAATTACATGCACCGTTTGTTATTGGACAGCCCTGCCATCGATGCCGGGCCGAACACCTGTAATTACATTGACCAGCGCCACCTGTCGCGACCAAAGGATGGAAATGGGGATGGCACGCTGGCTTGTGACATCGGCGCTTACGAGGCATATCTCTGGTCTTTCATACCCTTGATCAAAAAGCCTTAATAAACTTTCCTTGAAATACATATAACACCTGGTATTAAATGATTGCCAGGTGTTAAATTTTTGGATGGGGGTAAAACTATTTACGTTTGATGATGATCGAATGTTCCTGGAAAGCGCTTAAGGAATGGTGGATCAGGAGTTGTTTTTCCGGCAGGTAGTCATAACTCCCATCCGAAAGCTTCACATCGATCCCTTTCGGATAATGCGGGGTTGGGATGAACAGCTCGGTATCCCCGGCTTTGGCTTCGCTGGTATACCGGTATTCAAACAGGGCTGTATTTGTATCGAAGCTGAGCTTGAGCGGGGTTCCGAATGTGAAGCGTGGATACGGGCGCACCACAGATGCCAGTGCGCGTCCGCCTGAATAGAGGTTTTCCGGATTCTTACGTTGGTCAGGGCTGTAGATCGAAAAATCCTCGTCATTCCACAGATCTCCACGCGCGTTCGAGTTGTCGGCGGTGTAATTCCACAAGGTCGAATTCATCAGGTTGGCTTCGACTGCCCGGTAACAACGGTCCATGGCTTTAAGTTGGAATTTGTAATCATTGCTCTGATAGGACTGCTTCTCATGCATGTCGAAGGGGATGCCGAATTCACCCAGCAGGGTGGGCAGGTCGCCCATTTGCCTGGAACTGTCCTTGATCCCCTTGAGCTGCCGGGCAAAAAGGCGATCGATACCCTTCTTACCGAGTACGACATGCCGGGTGTCTTTATCGACAGAGAGCCATTCATTGTAACGTTTGGAAAAGAGCGTCATGACGTCGTACCAGTGGGCAGCGTTCACCAGCGGTTTCAATTCCTCAAGACTGCGCACGCGCGGGTTGATATCCGGCTCATCCTCAAGGAAGATCACGGCTTCCGGATCGGCCTTACGAATCGCCAGGACAAACTTATCAACGAAAGGTCGCATGTAGTTTTTGGTGAAATCCACCGGCTTGTTGCTGACCATTGAGAAGTGGTCCGGTTTTAGCACGACCGGTTGCCCCTTTTTGTCCAGGTCCCATACGCCTTCATTACGCCAGATGCAACGACGTCCTTTGCGCCAGGCATGGAATCCGGCTTCATTTACCAGGTGGCTGCCTTTTCGTTTAAAACCGATCAGACCGAGTTCGAAATACTTGATTTCCTGAGGGATGCCCTCACCCAGTGCCATGGATTGGAGTACGGTTGGGGTTTCAAATAGGGTTAATTCCCCGGCTTCATGGGTCATATCCCGCACGCCGATCCAGCCATGGGAAGGTTCGTTCAGGGTGTCGTAACCGATGACTTGCGGTACCTTCTTCAAGCGCAGGGCAACCTCCCGCATCGCATTGATGTAATGTTCTTGCAGGTAATCCTGGATGGACACGCCCTCCACGGTCAGATTGGGTGCGAAATCGTTTCCGCCAAAAAAGAGCGTCCACATGCTGGCTGCAGCAAGTTTGAAATTATTCGTTGGCCATAACATGCGTGGGTAGGGGTCTCCGCGCAGGCAATGCACGACGGCAGCACCGCTGGCGTTCAGATTATGCAGGTCAAAACCGGCCAGTTCGAGCGTCCATCCAGGCGCACCGTCACCCCCGCTGAATCGGCTCCACACATCCTCGTGCGGGTCGATGAAAAGGTTGAACTCATACTCACCGGCTTTCCTGACGATCTGGGTCAGGTAATCCAGGTATTCTTCATCGTAGATCCCGGGGCCTGCATGTTCGATCGCTTCCCAGGTGACCAGCAAGCGCAGGAAGTTGAAGCCATAGGTTTTCAGACGCATGAAATGTTCATCTGCCTCTTCCAGGGGAAAGGGTCTCCCGACGAATGATACTTTTTGATGCTCAAAGAACCCATCACGGTTGTAGGTTGCTCCATTCGGCACCATGGGCACCTTAGAGCTGCCGCCCAGATTGATACCTCGCAGCATGACCGTTCGGCCGCTGGTATCAAAGAAGTGTGAACCGGAAATGGTCAGGTTATGCATTGTTCCTCCCCTTGTGTAAAGGATTTTTTGAGGCCACACCAACCCTGCGAGGGTAACGATCCGGTGTGGCGGCGATCTTGTCCACCACGATCAGGCTGCGTTCATCTGCGACACCAGGCAGGTTGACCGGGATGAGCTGTTTCAAACACCCACCCAGTAGTTGAATGGCATGTTCAGCGCTGTGAGCTTCTGCCAGGGCATCCTCACCTTTTTGGGCGAGAGCATGCCCGCCGATGCGTACCAGAGGCAACAGGTATTCCATCAGGACTGGCAGTCGGGCAACTGCACGGGCAACCGCCCAGTCATATTGCTGCCGGTGATGCTCCGCATGACCGAGCTCTTCTGCCCGGATTGAATAAACCTCGACCCCCTCCAGCTTGAGATGCTCAACGATATGCCGGCAAAAATCCGCCTTTTTCCCCACGGATTCAACCAGTGACAGACTGCACTGTGGCATCAGGATCTTCAGTGGGATGCCCGGAAAACCGGCACCGGTCCCGATATCGACCAGACGGGAGGGTGGTGACTCGCGCATCGCCAGCAGGCAAGTGAAAGAATCCAGGAAATGTTTGGTACGGATACCATCCGGCTCGCTCACCGCCGTCAGATTATATCGCCTGTTCCAGGTAATTAATTCCGACTCATACTCTTTAAGTGTCGAGAGCTGGTTCACGGATAATTGAATACCGAGCAAGTCCCTGGCAGCCTGGGCGAGCTTTTCCATCAGGGTATTATACCTGAGGCATGCTGGGGAATTTCAGTCGCTGATAAAATTGTGCTATTATCAGGCCTGTTAACCACAAAAAATCAGGAGACCGGTCAATGACAATCAAAGATATCGCCAGGAAATTACGTGACAATATTCAGAAGGTGATCGTCGGGAAGGAGGAGGTCATCGATCTGACCCTGACTGCTGTGCTGTGTGAAGGTCACGTTCTGCTCGAAGATGTCCCTGGCATCGGTAAAACCACGCTGGCGCGTGCCCTGGCTGCCTCACTCGGTTGTACCTTCCACCGGTTGCAATTCACACCCGATCTGCTACCCTCGGATGTGACCGGTTTAAGCTGGTTTAATCAGAAAAATCAGGAATTCGAATTCCGCCCCGGACCGGTCATGAGCCAGGTCTTACTGGCGGATGAGATCAATCGCGCCACCCCGCGCACGCAATCTGCCCTGCTGGAAGCCATGCAGGAACGCCAGATTACGGTGGATGGGGTTACCCGCCCGCTGCCGCGCCCGTTCCTGGTGCTGGCAACTGAAAATCCGGTTGAGTTGGAAGGTACCTTTCCACTACCAGAAGCCCAACTGGATCGCTTCCTGTTGCGCGTTGCGATCGGTTATCCCAGCCAGGCGGAGGAAAATGCCATCCTGGATCGTTTCAAGCTGGCTGATCCACTGGCGGAATTAAAGGCGGTTACAACACCCAAGGAGCTGCTGGCTGCCCAGTCGGAGCGGCGCAAGGTACGGGTAGAAACCTCTTTGAGGGATTACATCGTGCGCATTTCCCGGGCGACCCGGGAATCCGCCGAACTCGAGCTGGGTGCCAGTCCGCGCGCGACCATGGCGCTTTACCAGGCCTGCCAGGCTTGGGCGGGTATCCAGGGTCGGGATTACATCCTGCCGGATGATATCAAGCGCCTGGTTCTGCCGGTCATGGGCCACCGCTTGATCGTCTCACCACAGGCCCAACTGCACGGTCGCAGCGTGGAGGAGTTGATCAAGGATATCATCGCTGCCGTTCCCGTCCCCGTGGAAAGTTAATGCGCACACGACTCGCCATATATGTCCTGCTGATCCTCTTCTTCAGCGGAGCATTGGCTGGATCGCTTCTGCTGGTGATGGTCAGTACCCTGTTGTTGTTAATCGTGGGTGTGGCCGCGCTCTGGAACCAGCATGCCCTGGATGGGATCCATTATCAGCGCCGGTTCCTTTATCGCAGGGCGTTTCCAGGGGAGACATCGCAGGTCGAACTTGTGGTGGAAAACAACACATTGTTACCTGCAGCTTGGTTGCGTATAGCTGATAATTGGCCGGATGCAGTCGCCCCGGATCAAAGCGCCTATCAGGAGCGGACAGCAGACGAAGGTTATCGCGACCTGGTGCACCTCTTCAGCATGCGCTCGTTTGGCCGGATTCGACGTAGATATGATCTGTCATTTAAGCAACGAGGGGTTTACCCGGTTGGTCCGGTCAAACTCGAATCAGGCGATCCCTTCGGATTGTTTGAAAAGTATGCCGAATCCAGGCAGGTCGAATACCTCACTGTCTATCCGCGTATCCTACCGCTTAGTGACTTGAGACTGAAACCCGAGGATCCCTTCGGGGATATCGCTTCACGACGCAGGATCTACGAAGATCCCAGCCGGCCTATTGGCGTGCGAGCCTACCACCCGGAAGATGGATTTCGCAGGGTGAACTGGCCTGCCACCGCACGGACCGGGGAGTTGCAGTCACGGGTCCTTCAGCCCATCTCCAGTCAGGTGATGATGGTCTGCCTGAACGTGGCCACTTTTCCCGAGCGCTGGCAGGGTGTCAACCCGGAATTATTGGAGCGGGTGGTTAACATTGCTGCGACCGTGGTCCATAAGGCCATCCGGGATGGTTATGCGGTCGGCTTGCTGTCGAATGGTGGCATGGTGCACTCGGATCAACCTTATTCCCTGGCGCCCGGACGATCACCCCAGCAATTGAGCTGGTTACTACAGGCGCTGGCAGGCGTTATACCGATTAGCACGCTTCCATTTGAGAAATACCTGTTAAAAGCCATGCCCAGCCTGCCCTATGGGTCCACCCTGGTGGTCATTTCCGCTGTCCACTCTCAATTATTAACTGAAACACTCCTGCGGCTGAAGCATTATCGAGGCAGTATCTCATTGCTTTCGCTTGATGAAGATACACCGGCTGAGATACCAGGTATACGAGTTATTCGCCTGCCATGCGCGAGTGAGGGCACCTTATGACCGCCAGCATATTATCGGGACGAGCAAGACCGGTGCATGCCTGGCGTGAACTGGCGGCTTTACTATTCCTGCCCGCGGATGTCATCTGGATAACCGGTTGGTTTTACCTTTTAACGGATGGTCAGTCGACCCTGTCTGTGGGGGGTATTTATCTGACATTCGTTCTGGTAAATTTACTGGCCTATTTGATGTTGAGACTGTTGTTCGCATGGAAGGTGCCGGTGGCTTTGCGCCTTGCGCTGGGTGCTCTCAGCTTGTTGTCGGTCGTATGGTTGGGGGAAAGCCTGCTGGTTTATCATGCTCCTATTATCGATTTCAAAATGATCCTGCGGGATATCTGGACCAGCTTCCAGGGTGTCCGCGGTTTGTCCCTTGAATTCTGGTCACTGGCTTCCATCATATTCTTATGGTTTAGGGGGGTCTTTTACACCCGTAGTCCGGTCACCCAGGATACGATCATGGGCCGTCTGCAATTCGGCATCTTCCTGTTCCTGATCCTGGTGTTGATCTACAGCGGATTGAACCTGGCAGTTCTGATAACAGGTTTGAGTATATTATTGATCTTTGGTCTAATATCTTTGGGCTTGTCTCGGATCGCAGATATCAACCTCCACAGAGGTGGCCGGCGCTTGCTTTTCTCGTGGGACTGGTTCCTGATGCTGACCGGTATTAGTACAGGATTGGTACTGCTCGCGGGTCTGTTATCCCTTCTGACCAGCTCCTGGCTCAGCCTGGGGGTGATAGCGCTGATCGGCGGGATATTATCGATCATTCGATTCCTGTTCGTACATCTGATCATACCCCTGATGAATGTTGTCCTGGCGATCTTGTATTACCTTTTACAATTGATCTATAAACCGGATCAACAGGTTAAGGTTGAGGCTCCGAAACTGGAATTGCTGGATCCCTTCAGGGATTTTGAACCTTTTAAAATTGCAGATCCAACAGCGGAAGGACTCAAGGCTGCCCAACCATACGTACTGGGGATCCTTCTTGGCCTGGTGGCAGTGATCGTTGTTGTGATGTTATTACGTTTACCGCACAGGGAACACCTGGGTGATGCAGATGGTGCCGGGGAAAGGACCGGTGGCAATATCTTCAAGCAACTGCGTAAATCGATCAGTCGTGGATTTCAAAACGTGCTGGACCGGTTTTCAAAACAGGTAAATTTGCGCCGTGTTGCCGGCGTGTTCCGCGCAGCCAGAATCCGCTGGATCTACCAGCAGTTTGAATTGCATGCTGCCAGGAAGGGATACCCCCGTCAGGCAGCGGTTACTCCCCTGGAGTACCAATCGATTGTGTCACCAGTCTTTGTTGGGTGCGGTGATGACATTGTCTTGCTCACCTCTGCTTACCAATCTGTCCGTTATGGAGAATTACCGGAAACAGATGAGGAAGTGACCCGGGTGGTTAAAGCCTGGGATCGACTGAAAAAATTGAAAGTAGCCAGGAAAATACAGCCTAGGCAACTCCAAAAGTCGTGAGAATTCTGGCGATATGCCTGGCTCCTTTGAGGTAAAGATCCAGACGCATATTTTCATTGGGGGCGTGAGCCTGGGCGCCGGGATGCCCGACACCTGCACTTACGATCGGGAGTTTCAGCAGCTTCATAAAAATGGCACTTGGTCCTGACCCACCACTGAGCGGGACGATTTGCATGGTCTGCCCGTAAACTGTCTTCGCTTCTTCAACCACCAGCTTGACGAATGGATCATCCGGATCAGTTACAGCCGGCGCTTCAGATCCCAGATGGACGATCTCGACGTCTGTAAATCCGTGACGGTCGAGATGCGCTCGTAGCAGTGGGATGATCCTGGCAGGGTCCTGATCGGGTACCAGTCTGAAATCGACCTTGGCACGTGCCTCCGCAGGCAGCACGGTTTTACTGCCTTCACCCTGATAACCGGAGGTCAACCCGCAGATGGTACAGGTCGGTGTGAAGACTTCTTCAATACGCAGGTCGAGACCCCCGATTAGCCCCTTGATGAAACCCTTCAGGTTGTAGCGTTGTTTGTAATCTTCTGCCGTGTCAGGCAGTTCTGCCATTAGCCGGCGGCTCTTTTCGGGCACTTCTTTTACATCATCGTAAAATCCATCGATACGGATATGTTCATCCGGACCTTTTAGACTCTCAAGCGCCCAGACCAGTCGCCAGGCAGCATTGGGAAAGATCGATCCACCTAAACCGGAATGAACATCCTGGTTGGCGGTCGTGACTCGCAGTTCGACATAACAGATACCGCGTAATCCCAGCATCTGGGTTGGGCGGTCATCGAAATCGACACCGCCATATTCCCACACGCAAGCATCTGCTTTCAACAGGTCTGTATGCGTCTTGACGAAGTGTTCCAGGTTGGTGCTGCTGATTTCCTCCTCACCTTCCACCACGAATTTGATATTGCAGGGCAGCTCCCTTTCGGTATCCAGGATGGCATCGATGGCAAATAGACGGCTGGTGAGATGGCCTTTGTCATCAACGACCCCACGCGCGAATAACTTGTTATCACGAATAGCAGGTTCGAATGGTGGACTTTCCCACAAATCAAACGGTTCCGCCGGTTGTACATCGTAATGGTTGTAGAACAGAATCGTCCTGTCAGCGCGACCCTTGCATTCACCCAAAACGATTGGGGATCCGGGTGTTTGGTAGACCTGTACAGAAAAGCCGCGTTTTTCCAGGAGAGCGCGGGTCATTTGGGCGCATTCCTGGATTCCCAACTGTTGGGCGGCGACACTCGGTTGAGCGCAGTAGCCGGACAGTTCCTGAATACTCTCATCCAGGTGAGCCTCAAGATATCGATCGATGTCAGGATTGAAAGTCATATTCCTCCCGATCAAGTTAGAAATTTAATATCTGCATAATGGATGATCCCAATAGTGCGAATATCAACATCTTGCATACCTTGCCAAGCCATAAGTATAGGAAAAACTTGAGGATCGGCATTTTTAATGCTCCGGCTGTCAGACCGGCTATGTCGAAGAGTGGGTTGGGTATCAGCGCCAGCAGGAATATTGCCAACCCGCCATAGCGTTTCACCCAGTATTCCACTTGATCGGAGGTCTTGTTCTTTCTGATTAAAGCTCGTCCACTCAAGCCGACCAGATATCCTGAAAGCTCTCCGATTGCAGCACCGGTTCCGGCCGCCAGCGCCACCCACCAGGGATTGAAGATCGCTCCCATGGCTGATGTGAAAAGCACACCTGGCATGGGGATGATGATGGTGGCGTTTGCCAGGATCGAAAAAAGGAAGATTCCGGGATACCCATACCCCTGTAATTTCGCTACATCTTCGTGGAAGATGAGCAACAGGGCGGTTAATGCGATGACTAACACAAGGATGACCACCCGAAGGATGGTCACGCCTACCGAAGTTCTTTCTTCAGTCTTCTGCATTGTTCCGGAGTAGATCTTCGATGCGGGCTGTGACCATATCCATTGCAACGATATTCAAGCCACCCTCGGGAATGATCACATCGGCGTAGCGTTTGGATGGTTCGACGAATTCCAGATGCATCGGGCGCACGGTTTTAAGATACTGGTTGATGACATTCTCGGTCGTCCGCCCCCGCTCGGTGATGTCACGTTGCAGCCGCCGGATGAAACGGATGTCTGCATCTGTATCCACGAAAAGCCTGACATCAAAAAGCTCACGCAATTCCGGATCAGCGAAGATCAGGATTCCTTCCACAATGATCACACGATGGGGTTTAATCAGGATGGTCTGTGTTGTGCGCGAATCCGTTGTGAAATCATAAACCGGCATTTCGATTGGTTTGTGATCTTTGAGCAATAAGATATGCTTGATCAGCAGGTCATTATCGAGAGAGTCGGGGTGATCAAAGTTGATCTGTTTACGCTGCATGGGTGGCAGGTCGCTCAAATCCTTGTAATAGGCATCATGGGGAAGGTAAACGATCTTTTCCTTCCCGACCGATTTCAGGATAGCATTGGCGACGGTGGTCTTGCCAGAACCAGATCCTCCAGCGATACCGATGATAACTGTGGATGATGGATGGGGGGGCATGTAAAAATTATATCGTTAAATATAGAAGGAGCCACCGAAGGGATTCGAACCCATGACCTGGCGTTTACGAAACGTCTGCTCTACCAGCTGAGCTACGGTGGCGACGGGGGGATTATACCAAAAGAATATGGCGATTCCGGATTTTAATTGCGCGGTTTCATCTCTTCCGCGCGCTGGATGATCTTCTCGCCGTAGCGCTCCCGCAGGATATCGATCGCTTCAAGCAGCTTATGTTCCTTCTCCATTCCAGTATCCCATAAGCTGAGCTGGCGCTGGGCTGGCATGAGACCTGAGACACCGACGCCTACCAATCGCACGGCATGTCTCTCCTCATACCAGACTTTAAAAAATAATTCTGCTGCGGTTTGATAGATGATCCCATCTTGATCGGTTGGACAGCGCAGAGTGGTCTGGCGCGTCAAGGTAGTGAAATCAGCCCAGCGCAGTTTGATTTGGACAACCCCTCCGGCCAGGTTCGCATGCCGTAGTCGTCCGCCAACATGCTCGCTGAGATAACGCAGGCTTTTCAGGATGACAGCTTCTTCGCGTTGATCTTTATCGTAAGTATGCTCATTGCTGATCGATTTGACCACACCGGAGGAAGCCACCGGGGAGTCGTCGATACCAAGAGCACGCCGGTGCAACTCCGGTCCGATCTTTCCTAAATGTTCCAGCAGGGTGCTCTCCGGCAGAACCGCCAGGTCGCCGACCGTATGGATGCCCAGTTCATGTAAATGTGCGGCGGATTTTGGGCCAATGCCCCATAAAGCCTGGGCAGGTAATGGTGCCAGGAAGCGCGCTTCCTCACCGGGGGGAACAACTGTGATGGCACAGGGCGGCTCCACACCACGATGTCCGGCCTTGCCTACGTCGGACGCCACCTTGGCGACCAGCTTATTACTGGCAACCCCGAGCGAGCAGGGTAGGCCAAGCTCCTGGCGGATGCGAGCCTGGAGTTGTCTGGCCAGGAACAGACCGGTCTCGGGCATGTCACTGACATCCAGGAAGGCTTCATCGATCGAAACCTGTTCCACCAGGGGCGTGAGCTGGTTGATACGATCCATGACCAGGTCAGAATATTCACCGTAGCGTGCATGGCGTGAGGAAACCACGATCAATGGCGGACAGATACGCAGGGCTTTCCCCATCGGCATGGCGGAGCGGACGCCGAATTGACGGGCGGCATAGGAGCAGGAGCTGACCACGCCGCGAGATTCAGGCTTGCCACCGACGGCAAAGGGTTTCCCTTTAAGGCTGGGATCTTGCAGTTCTTCCACAGCACAAAAGAATGCATCCAGATCCAGATGCATGATCTTACGGGCCATGCGATCAATTACCTCCGGGTTCTGGCAGATTCCACTGTTATTGGGCCGGAATTAAATGCTTTATCAATCAGCTTATTTTAATACGTGGGTGGAAAAGGAGCAAACAGGGATTTTAGATATTTACGCTGGCGGGAACAAGCTCATGCGATTGCTGTTCCGTCCGCCGGATCAGGTTGTTCATATGCGCAAAGAGCACCTTTGAAGTCACGGGTTTCGAGAGGTAATCGTCTGCGCCCGCGTCAAGTGCTTTGGCAACCATTTCGGGGGTATATAGAGCTGATAACATCAGGATCGGGGTTTTGGTGAACTTGCGCAGAGCCCTGCAGATATCCAGTCCGTCCATGTCCATCATCATCATATCCTGGATGATCAAGTCTGGATTCTCAGTGTGCGCGAGCACCAATGCATCTTCACCGCTATTGGCTGCGATTACCGTGCAGGGATAAGACTGGATCAGGATTTCCAGCATGTCCGTTGTGGCTGGGTCGTCGTCTATTAATAATACTCTCATGATACTCCGTATTTATCTATATCATTATCCCAGAAATGTCCTAAAAACGACCTTTCAATTGCTTTACAAAAGTGGAACGTCTTTGAACAGGATAAATCAAGTCATCTAGACATCATTTTATATGGTAAAATCGTTCGTTTAGTAGCACTGATTGAACTTCCCCCTTTTCCGGAAGCTTCATAAGAGTCGATCTTTTTTTTTAATCTTGGAGGATGTTATGAATAAATGGGTCTATCTGTTTGATGAGCTCGATCAGGCGGAGCAAAAGGTTGGCAAGGTCTGGGACAAGGTGTTGGGATTGCTGGGGGGCAAAGGTGCAAACCTGGCCGAGATGACCCGCATTGGTGTACCGGTTCCCCCGGGCTTCACGATTTCAACGGAAGGCTGCAATGCCTATGTTGCCGATGGGAAGTTCCCCGAAGGTCTTTGGGATCAGGCTCTGGTCGCCATGCAAGAGGTTGAAACCCAGGCCGGCAAAAAATTCGGCGATACTGAAAATCCACTGCTGGTTTCCTGCCGTTCGGGTGCCAAGTTCTCGATGCCCGGAATGATGGACACAGTCCTCAACATCGGCCTGAACGACCAAACCGCACTGGGTATGGTCAAATTGACCGGTAACGACCGCTTTGTCTATGACTCGTACCGCCGTTTGATCCAGATGTTTGGCTCGGTGGTATTGGGAATCCCGGATGAAGCCTTTGAGGATGCCATGGAAGCCTACAAGCAAGAAAAAGGCTACAAGGCTGACACCGATCTCACCACCCTGGATCTCAAGAACCTGACCGAGCAGTTCAAGGCGATCGTGAAGAAGATCAACGGATCGGATTTTCCGCAGGATCCGTACGAACAACTCAAGCTGGCCACCGAGGCTGTGTTCAAGTCCTGGAATGGCAAGCGCGCCGTTGATTACCGGCGTGCAACCAATATTCCAGATGACCTTGGTACGGCCGTGAATATCGTTTCAATGGTCTTCGGCAACATGGGTTGGGACTCCGGGACGGGCGTGGCTTTTACCCGTGATCCCCAAACCGGTGAAAAGAAGATGTTTGGTGATTATCTCTTAAATGCCCAGGGTGAGGATGTTGTCGCCGGAATTCGTAATACTGAAAAGATCGAGAAGCTTGGCACGGAGATGCCCGAGGTTTCGAAACAATTCCTGGATATTTGCGCCAAGCTTGAAATGCACTACCACGACATGCAGGATGTCGAGTTCACCATTGAACGTGGCAAGTTGTGGATGCTGCAAACGCGTAATGGCAAGCGTACAGCTTTCTCCGCGGTCAAGATCGCGATCGATATGGTGAAAGAAAATCTGATCACACGGGAACAGGCGGTCCTACGTGTGACCCCTGATCAAGTTGACTCATTGCTCCACCCCCAATTTGACCTGACCACCAAGGCTGCAGCTAAGAAGGAAGGCCGATATCTTGCGAGTGGTGTGAATGCCTCCCCGGGTGCCGCTGTCGGTCAGATCTATTTTGATGCTGATATGACCGAGAAGAAGGCCAAGGAAGATAAACAGGACACCATCATGGTGCGCCCGTTCACCAAACCAGACGATGTTCATGGCATGCTGGCTGCCAAGGGCATTTTGACCAGTGAAGGTGGTGCCACATCCCATGCGGCTGTGGTTGCCCGCCAGTTTGGCGTCCCTTGCGTGGTGGGAGCATCCGCAGTCAAGATCAACCTTGATAAACGCCAGATGGAGATCAATGGTACTGTGGTCAAGGAAGGTGATTGGATTTCGGTGGATGGTACGACCGGTGAGGTTTTCACTGGCAAGCTGGCTCTGACAGCGCCTTCACTGGACGAGCAGACCGATCTGTTGACCCTGCTGGGTTGGGCTGATGAGATCAGTGCCACACCGGATATCCGCACGCTGGCAAGTGGCACCAAGACCCGTGGTTTACAGGTCTGGACCAATGCAGATTACCCCAAGGATGCCCGCCGGGCACGTTCTTATGGCGCGGTCGGTATCGGTCTCTGCCGCACCGAGCATATGTTCTTCGAGGTTGAACGTCTACCGATCGTCCAACGCATGATCCTGGCAGAAACCTCCGAGGCTCGCACGGCTGCCCTGAATGAACTGTTACCCAGCCAACGCGCGGACTTTGAAGGTCTGTTCGAAGCCATGGATGGCTACCCCGTAATCATTCGCCTGATCGATCCTCCTTTGCATGAGTTCCTGCCCTCACCTGAGGTTTTATTGGAAGAGGTCATCACCATGCGCGTCAAGGGTGAGACCAAGGATCTGGCCAAGAAAGAAGCCTATCTCAAATCCGTTCAGGCATTGCATGAAAGCAACCCAATGATGGGTCTGCGGGGTGTTCGTCTGAGCATCTACATGCCCGAGATCGTCGAAATGCAGATCCGTGCCATTTTCGAGGCGGCTGCCAACATGACCAAGAAGGGCATCCATGTCCATCCGGAAGTCATGATCCCACTAACCGGCACAGTCAAGGAACTCGAGTGGGTGCAACCCCGACTCGAGGCGATCGCCAAGAAGGTTATGGGTGAGAAACAATTGGACTTCCCCTACAAGTTCGGCACGATGATCGAGATCCCGCGCGCAGCCGTAACGGCTGGCGAGATCGCCGGCCTGGCTGAGTTCTTCTCCTTCGGGACGAACGACCTGACCCAGATGACCTTCGGTTACAGCCGCGACGATGCCGAACGCAACTTCCTGGTGAAATACATCGAGGAAGGCATCCTGGCCAAGAATCCATTCCAGACCATCGATCAGGACGGCGTTGGACGCTTGATGAAAATGGCTGTGGAAGAAGGCCGTCAAGCCCGCCCCGACCTGGAGGTTGGCATCTGCGGTGAACACGGCGGTGATCCGGCTTCGATTGAATTCTGCCACACCATCGGCCAGAATTACGTCAGCTGCTCACCCTTCCGGGTCCCGATCGCACGCCTGGCGGCTGCTCAGGCAGCCATCAAGCATCGTGCTTGATAATAATAATTGATTAAGAGCAACGGGTTCTGATGACCATCAGAACCCGTTTTTTTTAGTGAATCAACGAACAGTCTTCTTATAGATCCCGACCATAAAAGCGTTTATAAAGGCCGTAGTTTTCAAAGATGTACTGGATATATTGGCGCGTTTCACTGTAGCGGATGATCTCCAGCAGCAGGTCCGGATCATCTTGTGCCATTGAAACCCAGATACCGGTATTCCCGGCGCCGGCATTGTAAGCTGCCAATCCGGCGAACAGGTTTCCGGTAAAGTAATTTACCTGCCGCTCCAGATAAGACGTCCCCAGCCGGAGGTTGACAAATGGCCGCTCCAGATCACTGGCGGTGTAGTTTTCTGGCCAGCTTTCGGAGGCAGCCGTCTCAGCACCGGTTGCCAGCATGAGTTGCATCAAGCCACTTGCACCTGCGGAGGACTGGGCGCTGCCGTCGAACAAGCTTTCCTGACGGATCATGGCGTACAACAGGAGCGGATCGAGCCCGGTTTGTTGGGCATAAGGTAACACCAGGTCTTTGAAGTACAGGCCAAAGCGGATGTGGTTGAAATAGATTGGAGCATTCAGTGAGTCAAGGTCATTCAAATGAGCCAGGTTAAGGATCTGTCGGCTGGCCAGGATAGCCTGCTGGTAATAACCGAGATCGTACATCACCTGCATGAAGCGAAATGTCTGGATGGGGTCCTCTTTGATATCGGCATACAGGCTGTTGAATTCCGCTTTGGCCTGGCTGTTCAATCTGAGGCTGTAGAAGGCCATGCCACGGATATAACGAGGATCGAACAACAACTCGGCGGGTTGGTCGAGGTTTACCTCCGGAGCGATCGAGAAGGTTGTCCGCAACCAGGATTCCGCCTCTTGTTTTTCCGTTGCCAGATCATAAGCCATGTCTGTCATGGGAGGAGGTGTGAAGATGGGATTGCCAAGCGATAACTCACGAGCCCGTTCGCTGTAGTAACCGGTCGGATCACGGGTGGCTGCCTGCAGCCAGGATTGGCTGGCGAGGTCCTGATGACCCAGGATGCTCTGACATTTACCGATCCACAGGTAGGCAGCCGCCTGATTTGCTGGACTGCCTGCCAGCAGCAGCGAACGCTGGAAGGTCTCCTCAGCATTCTCATAATCGCCAAGACGATAGCGCGAAACGCCAGCCAGCAACAAAGCCCGGAAAGTATCCTCATACCCGGGATACATGTCCGCCATGCGTTCCCAGGTTACAGCTGCATCGTTCAATAGATCAGCTCTTTCGAGATAGCGCCCTGCCATGAATAGAAATTCTGGTGCGCGAGTATCCGTGGGTGCCCGGTTGATGAAATCCAGCAGGGTTGAAGCTGCGGTTGCCGGTTTTTCCTGGTAAGCCCATTGGGTATAAGCAATCTCGTCCCAGGCATCCGCCCAATGGATATCCGACGGGTGTTCTTCGATCATTGCATGCCAGGTTGCTATGGCCTGATCATCCTGGGGGATTCCCTCACTGGAGTTCAAGGCTTCACTTCGTAAAGTTGAAAAGAGAGGGTAATTTTCCTGGCCAACTGCCCGTAATGCCAGACCTTTAAAGTATTGGGCGGTCCCGTCATGCTCAGGGGTTGCAGCCAGGTACCTATCCAGGGCTTCGACTGCCAGGCTGTACTTCCCGGCATAATAATCGATGATGCCGCGTTGCAGTTCATTCACAGGCTGCCCGTCTTCAACTAGTGTTACCAGGGCGGAATAGGTATCGTATGATGCCGGATAATTCTCAACGGCGTGTTGAAATCGTTGATAAGCGGCATCCCGGTTGCCCTGCTGGTAAAAGATCTGTCCAATCAGGAAATCCATCTGAGCCTTGGTATATTCATTGCTGGTGCTGTCAAAGACCTGTTGGTAGATCTGGATGGCAATCTCCGGATTTCCAGAATCCAGATAGGCATTACCCAGCTTGGCGTTCAAATGATCGTTATCTCCCAGGTGTGGCAATTGAATGGCAGCCAGGTAGGCATTGATCGCCCCGATAGTGTCGCCCGCCTCTGACAGGGCATCCCCCTTCAAGTCCTGTATGGCACTATCGATCTCGCCCGGCCTCAGTGTGAGAAATTCATCGTAAGCAGCGGCTGCCTCAGGATAACGCCCGAGGTTCGAATAGATCTGCCCGAGATAATAATAAGCGTTGGCACTCTTTGGGTTGGTCGGGTAGGTTTCCACCAGGGATCGCAACAGGTTCAATGCGGTGTCCTGATCGCCTTTAACGTAAAAGATGCGCGCGATGCCAAGATCAGCACGCAAGCGCGTATTCTCATCACTGGCTTGCTGACGGGCTTGTTGATATTCAAGTAATGCCCGATCGAAATCACCATTGATCGCCAACAATTGATCTGCCTGGTCGACCCTGGCCTCTGGCTGGGGAGTGGGGGTTGGTGTGGGGGATGGTATTGAAGTGGCTGTGGGTGTACCATCCACGATTTCACCCAATATGGGGACACTACCCAGGTTAAAGCCATCTTCATTCAAGGAGCAGCCGGCTGTAAACAGGATCAGCAAGGCTAACAAGAAATGATTAAGTTTAAATTTCATAAAGTATCTTTTTTTGACTCATCAAGTTAATAACAGGCATGCTTTCTTTGACAAAGGTTCGATAGCATGTTAGACTATTAAAGATAAATGACAGGCGCTCTCCTGTGAGGGCGTTTTTTGGTGTCGGTCATGCGCACAATCGATTGGGACGCTACTACACATCAATTAACGGTTATCGACCAACGTTTGATCCCGGGGCGGTTCGAACGGGTGATTCTCTCTACCTGTCAGGATGTCGCTCGGGCGATAAAAGATATGACCATCCGCGGTGCCCCGGTGATCGGGGTGTCGGCAGCTTTCGGGGTTGTCATGGCTGCCTTTCTGTCGACTGTTGATAATGTTACCATGCTTCGCAAGGAACTGGATGGATCCGTCCAGACTTTATTATCCACCCGACCGACTGCTGTCAACTTGCGCTGGGCATTGACGCGCATGCAATCTGTTTACACTGCGCAGGATCAGGTTGATGAGCTCCGGGAAGCGCTTGAGAAAGAAGCCCTGCGCATGGCGGATGAGGATGTTGCAACCAATCAGGCCATCGCCAGTCATGGAGCCCAATTGATCCAGGATGGTGACACGATCATCCATCATTGCAATACAGGCTCATTGGCCACGGTCGAGGGGGGAACCGGTCTGGGGGTTATCCGCCTGGCGCATGAACAGGGGAAGCGCATCCATGTTCTGGTGGATGAAACCCGACCAAGATTGCAGGGAGCCCGTTTAACTGCCTGGGAATTGCAGCAATTTGGTATTCCCTTTGACATCATCAGTGATAACATGGCCGGGTATTTCCTAAGCCGGGGACAGGTTCAAAAAGTGATCTTCGGAGCAGATCGCGTGGCTGCAAACGGGGATGTTGCCAACAAGATTGGTTCATATATGCTGGCACTGGCCGCTTATGATAATGTTATTCCGGTCTATTCTGTCTTTCCAATTTCGACCGTTGATCTCAGTATTTCTCAGGGTAACTTCATCCCGATCGAAGAGCGCGACCCGCATGAAGTGTTGGGCTTGCAGATAGATGGAGTGGATGTCATGCCCGCAGGGGCGAGTGCCCGAAATCCCGCCTTCGACATCACCCCTGCCCGCCTGATCTCAGCATTCATCACGGATCGTGGCATAATCTATCCACCCTTCTTTAAAAATCTACCTTTGGCATTGGGGTAAATATGAAAATTGCAGTCACCGGTTCGATCGCTTTTGATTACTTGATGTCCTTTCCGGGTTATTTCCGTGATCATATTCTTCCGGATAAGCTCGATTCGATCAGCCTGTCATTCCTGGTTGACAGTATGATCCGGCAGCGGGGTGGGGTGGGTCCCAATATCGCATACACACTCGCATTGTTGGGGGCTCATCCGGTCCTGATCGCAACTGCCGGTGAGGACTTCGAGGAATACCGGACCTGGCTTGAGTCGAATGGCGTGGATACTTGTGGTGTTACGGTAATCAAGGGTGAATATACAGCCTCCTTCTTTGCTAACACCGACAGAGCGAACGCACAAATTGCCAGTTTTTACACTGGTGCCATGGCCCATGCCCGGGAGATCTCGATCGTGAAAGCTGCTGGGGAAAAACCTGACCTGGTCATCATCTCCCCCAATGATCCAGGTGCCATGGCACAATATGTTGAAGAATGTAAAAGGGAGAACATTCCTTACGCTTACGATCCCAGTCAACAAATCGTCCGGATTGATGGCGGACAATTGAAGGCCGGGGTTGAAGGTGCCCTGGCATTGTTCGTAAATGAATACGAATTCGAACTCCTGCAAAAAGCAACCGGCCTAAGCGCAGACGAGATCTTTGGGAAGGTGGATGTTACTGTGATTACTTGCGGTGAGCATGGTTCACAGATACACCAACATGGCAAGATGATCGAGATTCCGGTTGTACCACCCAAACAGATCGCAGATCCGACCGGGGTTGGGGATGCCTATCGGGGGGGATTCCTCACCGGATATAACCGAGGATTATCGATCGAGTTATGTGGTAAGATGGGGGCTCTGGCTGCCACGTATTGCCTGGAGCAGCGTGGAACTCAGAATCATCACTTTACAAAATTGGAATTTATTCAACGCTTCCGTGAGAATAACGATGATCAAGGGGAGCTTGATAAGTTGACTGAGTCTCTGGAGGATTAATGATAGATTACGAAGTAAAAGACCTTTCCCTGGCTGAAGGTGGACGTCGGCGTATTGATTGGGCTGAGCGTGAGATGCCTGTCTTGCGTATGATCACAGAACGATTTGCCAAGGAACGCCCACTGAAGGGTTTACGGATGTCCGGTTGTTTGCATGTCACAGCCGAAACCGCCAACTTGATGCGCGCCCTGCATGCCGGTGGGGCGGATGTCGTTCTGACCGCATCCAATCCTCTCTCCACCCAGGACGATGTGGCTGCTTCTCTGGTATCGCATGATGAGATCCCGGTTTACGCGATCAAAGGCGAGGATAATGCGACCTATTATAAGAATTTGAATGCTGCCCTGGATCATAAACCACAGATGACCATGGATGATGGCGCTGATCTGGTTTCGACCCTGCATAAGGATCGACGCGATCTGTTACCAGAGGTCATTGGCGGTACAGAAGAAACCACCACCGGTGTCATCCGCCTGCGTGCCATGGCTGCTGACAAAGCCCTGGCTTTCCCGGTCATTGCGGTCAATGATGCCATGACCAAACATTTTTTTGATAACCGCTATGGGACCGGACAGTCAACCCTGGATGGTATTATCCGCGCAACCAATATCTTGTTGGCCGGAAAGACCTTTGTTGTGGCCGGTTATGGCTGGTGTGGCCGCGGGCTGGCCATGCGGGCCAAGGGCATGGGCGCCAATGTGATCGTCACCGAGGTTGATCCGCTGCCTGCATTGGAAGCCGTCATGGATGGATATCGTGTCATGCCGATGGATGAGGCTGCCAGAATTGGCGATATCTTTGTGACGGTTACCGGTGATATCAACGTTATTGACCAACATCATTTTGAGGTGATGAAAGATGGTGCGATCGTGGCCAACTCAGGCCACTTTAACGTGGAGATTAACATCCCTGCGCTTGAGCAAATGGCTACTTCCAAGGCACTTGTCCGACCCTTTGTTGATCAATACAATCTCAAAGATGGCCGCCAGATCCATATCCTTGGTGAAGGTCGGCTTGTGAATCTGGCATCTGCTGAAGGTCACCCGGCCAGTGTCATGGACATGTCCTTCGCCAACCAAGCCCTGGCTGCCGAGTACTTGTTGAAGAATCATGACAAGCTTGAAAAACAGGTCTATGGGGTTCCTGAAGATATTGACAAGGAAATTGCACGCATTAAACTGGACTCGATGAAGGTGAAGATCGATGTTCTCACAACTGAGCAGTTGAAGTATCTGAGCTCATGGGAAGAAGGTACTTAATCATTAGGCTGATTTACTAAAAGTAATCGCCGCAGCCTGTGCTGCGGCGATTTTATATAAAATAGAGATCTTTATCTATTCGCGAGGCTTTCAAGAACTGCTAGTAATTGTGAGGACGATATTGGCTGACCATTGACCAGGAATGAAGGGGTGCTGGTTATACCAGCAGCAGCAGCCTCATTGCCTTTATCGATCACCTTCTGGGTGTACTTGCCTGAATTGAAGCACTCGGCGAATGCGTCCTGATCGAATTCGATCTGACTGGCGAATTTTAACAGATTCTGATCCGAGAAGGCGCCCTGATTCTCACCTGCCCAATTTGTGAACAACAAGTCATGGTAATCCCAGAACTTTCCCTGATCTGAAGCGCAGTATGCTGCTTCAGCAGCTCGATAGGATTCCGGTCCCAAGAAACTGAATGGCTCGAAGATGTAATAGACCTTACCGGTGTTGATGTAATCCCTGATGATGACCGGTTCGAGCGTGGTAAAGGCCTTCTGGCATGCCGGGCATTGAAAATCGGCATATTCGGTCACGACGATGGGTGCATTCGGGTCACCCGCTGTCAACCCATCCACGATATCACGCTCAGGAAAACCTCCCTGGGCATTTAAAATGAAGAAAGCCACAAACAAAGCAACGACAACCAGGATGCCAACAATGGTCAAGATCCGGTTGGTACGGGCTTTTCTTTTACGTCGCTCCTTAAATTCCTGGCGTTTGCTCATTGATTGGACTCCTTGTTCTAAAGAATTTGATAAACCGCGAAGATTTCACCGGTCCTTCGAAAACCCATTTTATCATACAGGGCCAGGGATGCCTGGTTATTGGACTGGGTGTTCAGGGTAACCTGATTGATCCCACAATCGTGCAAGGCAGTGAAAAAGGTTTTTATCAGATTCGACGCTATTTGGTGCCGCTTGTATTCAGAGAGCACTGCAATCCGAGCCAGGTGGGCAGTGGAACCGGATAAGGTGCCAAACAAGTATCCCACCGGCATTCCAGCCATCTCTGCCAAAAAAGTAAGGTCTGATTGTTGATAAGCCAGTTGAAGAGTTGGAAGGGAATAGACCCACAGGTCTTCAAAACTGACAGCATCGATCTTTTCCACCTCGGGGAGGTCACTTTCTGAAATCTTACGGATGTATATATCCGGATTTTCTTGAATCTGCAACAGCGCAGACAGAGGGCGTGCCAGGATGACCAGATCCTGATGTTTGGTGTATTCGTACCGGCGCATTAAAAGATCCATCCATTCCTCAAGTGCCAGGACATAACAATGCGGATTGGATCCCAACTCTTCCAATTGTTGAAAAGCAGCAGTGGACAGGATTTTCCAGGCAATATCCAGGTCCAATTCCCAACTGCAGGTAAACAGTCGAACCCAGGCGATATTAACAGGATCTAACGGACAGGCCAGGGCGGCTTGTAGCTGGTGATTTATTTCCAGGAGAAGAAAAGGTTGAGGTCCTAGCCACTGCAGCGGATCGCGCCAATCCAGATAACGGTGCACAAAAGAATGATCATTGATCAAACGCTGTAGTGCAATCGCGTCCTGCCAGTCTGCCTGGCGGATGGAGACTCCTTCGGTTGGCAGATCATTCATCCGGTATCTGGGTGATTCAAGCTCCACTAAAACGTAATATCGAGTAAACCTTCGGCTATTGAACGCAATTCTTCCGCCGGCAGGCTGCTTAATCGTTTTGCCAGTTCCACATAGGGACGGTTGATCGGTTGTGCGATGAAATTCTGCAGATCTGCGGGTAGTTGGCGGAATCCGGCAACTCGTTCAGCCATCGTCAGCTGTTCGCCAACCATACCCTGGGTGCCGTAAAAGGACTGCATCGCAATAGCAGCAATCCGGCATAATACTTCCAATAAGGCCAAAGGGATGGGTTTCTTGCCGGTCAGATAACTGGACAGCTCTTTTGGCGATATGCCCAGGGCAGTGGCAATATCCTTGCGCGGAAGGTCCGCCTCATCAAGCGCTTTCCTTAATCGCGTCGCGATTATCCGTTGGCGAAGTTGCATGAACTTTTGTGCCTGTAGTGCATCCATCCCGGATGCTTCAATCAAGCTTTCATCAAACGAGATGAGGAAGGATATGGGTGTAGAGTACAGATTTGCCAGGACTTCCAATTCCGGGAGGGATGGAATTTGATCACCACTCTCATAGTTCTTGTATCGATTCGATGTGATGCCCAGAGTAGTTGCAACCTCTCCGACTCGCAATCGCTTTTTCTCGCGAAGGATCGTTAAACGTTGACCAATTATTTCGGCTCTTGAATTTTGATTGAGATCGTCGTTCATTAAATACCTTCCCGATGGATTTATATTTATTGTATCACTCGCTCGTCGTCGAGACTAAATCTGCATCGGGCATAATGTAACCCAATCCTGATTTCGTGATGATATGGGTGGGATTATGCGGATCGTCTTCCACCTTCTGGCGGATACGAGCGATACTGACCCATAGGATCTCCTTATCATCTCGATAAGTCGAACCCCATACCTCAGTCAATAAGGCCTCTGCGGTCAGGACGATGCCAATATTTTGAGCAAGTTGGATAAGCAGACGGTATTCTGTCGCTGATAGATAGATGGGTTTATCCCCTTTCCAGACCTCAGCCCGCGCAAAATTGATCCGCAGATCTCCGTGCATGAACTCGCTTTGTTTGAAGGATTCCTTGGATGTGCCGGCCCGGCGAAGTACCGCTCGAACTCGTGCCAACAGTTCTGTGGCTGAGAAAGGTTTGACGACGTAATCATCTGCCCCAACGTTCAACCCTTTTACACGATCCTGTTCTTCTCCCTTGGCAGTCAGCATGATGATCGGTACTGATGAGAATTGTCTGATGCGTTCACAAGCTGCCAGCCCATCCAATTTGGGCATCATGATGTCCATGATGATCAGATCGGGTTTATGGTTGGTGAATTGATCCAGTGCTTCTTCGCCATCAGAAGCCGTGATCACATCAAATGATTCAGTTTCCAGATTGATTTGGAGTAGTCGCTGGTATAGCGGTTCGTCATCGACGACAAGTATTAAAGTCATGAGTCCTCCCGTTTGACAGGTTGAGTACGTGGCAGGTGGATGATGAAGCGGGCACCTTTTCCCTGGCTTGATTCTACAGAGACCCTGCCATGATGCGACCGAATGATCTGTTTACAAATGAATAAGCCCAGTCCGCTACCATGTTTGACCTGGGTACCAGTCCCACGATAGAAACGCTCAAAGATGTGCGGTAGCTCTTCTGCCGGGATACCGGGACCGGTGTCCTTAACGATCACTGTAATGCCCAATTTTCTATCCCGCGTTTGAATTGTAATGAGCGCATCCGGGGCATATTTGATGGCATTAATGATCAGGTTACTGAAAACCTGTGCCAGACGTCTCGGATCACCTTCTATGGCCTGGGTATCGGAAAAGGATTGATATTCGATTCGATTATGCGGGTGTTGTGTCTCGATGCGCTTGATCACATCACGTATGATCGGCTCGATGCGTATTTGTTGAAAAGTGATTGGCATCGTTCCACTTTGTAATCGGGCTGTGTCAAGAATATTATCGATTAATTCCTGAAGGGTGTCTGTTTCCTGGTCAATGATGGCCAGGATCTCATTCTGTTTTGAGGGGTTCCATTTGGTATCCGAACGTAATAAGGTGGTTGTATAACCCTTAATGAAACCGAGAGGTGTGCGCAGTTCATGAGTGATGGTGGTCATGAAATTTTCTTGAAATTGTGCTTGCTTTCGTTCTTCTTCGGCAGCCTCAAGCCTTGCTTTGAGATTCCGGTGCGACAGTAATGCGATGATCTGTTCAGCAACCCACCCGGCTATTTGCACTTGTTTATCCTCAAATAAGGGACTACCAAAACGGATGATGACCATCACACCTAAGGATGTCGACTCTGTATTCAAAGGGATTCCCAGTAGGATCGGTCTATCAAGCCGGTCAGGACCACTCTCTTCCATAAAACCCTGTTCAAGCAGGAGTTGGTCTGCCTGGATCACCTTGCGTGCGAATGGTTCACCCCAGGTGATTTCCGCACCTTGAGATCTTCCGCGCCCGGTCGCACGCGCATAAACAAGGCTGAGATATCGACCGGTTGTGTCAGGACGATAAATGACCAGATTGTCGAAGATGACCAATTTACGGATCAATGGAATGGCCTGATTCAGGCGGGTTGTCAAATCCAAATCCTGATTGAAGATATGGCTGATCTGTGTAGCTTCTTTCAACCATTGTTCTGAGGGAGCTTCGGTTACTGGTACGATCATATCGCCTGCTTGGGATGATCACTCATCAATTGGTAATTGGAACTCGAAAATTGTTCCCTGATTAACCTTGGATTTCATACTGTACCTGGCATTGTGTTCTTCCAGGATCCGTTTAACAATCGCCAGGCCCAGACCTGTTCCCCCATAACGGCGGGCAGCAGATTCATCTAATTGATGGAACGGTTCAAAAACCTCATCAACTCTGTCCTTCGCAATTCCTATCCCTGTATCAGCTACAGAGATGCTAACAAATTCAGGGTGTGGTTCGACTTTTACGAGGACACTTCCATTGGCAGGGGTGAATTTCATGGCATTATCTAGCAATTGATTCATCACCGCTGTTAACTTTTCAGCATCACCAATGACCCGCGGGGCAGGTTCCGGAATTCTGATTTCAAGTTTGAGATTTCGCTCCTCAGCCAATCGTTCAGCATTCTTCAATGGGAAGGTTAAGAATTCCATGACCGAGATGGGAGTCTTCTTGATGAATTGATTCCCATGAGAATATTCGGAAAACTGAAGCAGATCGATGATCATCTGCTCAAGTTTGTTATACGACTTTTGAAGAACTTTGATTGCTTCCGCCTGTTCCTTGCTGAGACAACCAAGTGACTCGGTATTTAATAATTCCAGATAGCCCTTCATGTGATTCAAGGGGGTCAACAATTCATGCGAGAGGTTTGAGATGATACTGGATTTGGTCCGGTTCAGCTCCTCCAATTTCTTCAACGCAACTTCAAGCTCCGCAGTTCGCTCTTTTACCCGGTCCTCCAGCTTTTGATTGGCAATGATCAAGGCATTGCGTAGCTCGAGGATTTGTTCTGTTACCACACCACTGAGCGTATCTTCATCTATTAGCCCTTCGTGGACGAGGACCTGTCCGATCAACATGGTCTCACCCTTGGCTTTCATCTTTTCCTGTTTTTTCAGGCAAAATTCGAGTGCCCCGTGTGTGATAAAACCCTTTTCGATTAAAAGGTCTCCCAAGCGTGGGATGAGCATTTCCGGTTTAAGCATTGATTTCGGATTCATAGGTCAATACCTTGATCTACCCACAGCCATTTTCCTGCAAACATGGTAGCAATCGGTTTGATTTGATGCAATTCCTGTGCCCTTTCCATAAATGGATCGGCATCCAAAACGATTAAGTCGGCTGCGAAACCTGGTTCCAGTTTACCTGTGTTTATACCATATTGGTTCAACTCCGATGGCCCGGTTGTGTATGCTTCCAGAGCAGACTTCAAGTTGATGCGTTCACCCGGGATCCAGCCGTTCTCTCCCGGGCTCCCATCCGTCCTTTGGCGGGTCACTGCGGCATGCATGCCCCGGAATGGATTGGGGGATTCCACCGGCGCATCCGAGCCAAAGACCAGCCTGGCTCCATGATCCAGAAGACTCTTCCATGCATATGAGAACTGGGTACGATGCCCCCAATACTTTTCAGCCATCTCCATATCAGAAGTTGCATGGATGGGCTGCATTGAAGCGTGGATGCCGATCTGGTGAAAATCCTGCATGTTCCCTTGGGATAATAGCTGTACATGTTCGATCCGTAGGTTTACCGGTTTGACCTGACAGCTCACCTCCTGATGTCTTAGTTGTCGAAAGGCGTTGATCGCCTCCTGATTGGCCCGGTCGCCAATGGCATGTATGGCGATATCAGACCTGCTTGCCAGGATCGGCTGGCATCTCCTGACCATATCCTCCGCACTATAATTCAGGATGCCCAAATTGGTGGGATCATCCTGGTAGGGGGCGATCATCGCAGCAGTTTGGGGACCTAGAGCGCCGTCCATGAAGAACTTATAAGGGCCGATATGAACCAGGTTTTCACCGGAGCCCGTTGTAAACCCGGCGTTTAAGGCTTTTTCATGATCTTCAGGGGGTATGGCTTTCAGAATGTGCAGATGCAGTTGACCGGCAGCCTCCAGCTCCTGGTAGAACTCGAGCCGGTCCAATGCATCAAAATCATGAACACTGGTGATTCCCATCTTCAAGAGTGACTCCTGGGCATTATAAATGGCCTGCAGGATCTCAGCTCTGGATTTTTTGGGTAATATTTTACGGATCAGGATGTCTGCATTTTCAAGCAGAATTCCGGTTGGTTTTCCAAATGCATCCCTCAAGATACGACCGCCCGGTGGATCATCAGTCTCTGCATTCACCCCAGCCAATTGCATCGCCGGGGAGTTTACCCAGGTTGCATGCAGGGATTTGGCAGTCAAAAAAATCGGATGCCCGTGGCTGACTGAATCTAATTGTGTGGCATTTCCATAACCGTCCTCCCAGGTGTTCTGATTCCAGCCGTGCCCCGTGATCCAGGCATCCCCGGTCTGTTTGGTTGTCATTTGCTCAACGCGTTCCAGACATTCCTTGAGGCTGCTGGTTTCACAATCCACTTGGGTTAAGCTGAGACCGTAGCTTGTTAAATGAATATGAGCGTCTGTTAACCCCGGCCAGACCACCCGGTCCTTCAAGTCGAACCGTTTGGAGATTTCACCCGCATTTTGGACGCCGAGCCCGTCATCACCGATCGCCTGGATGCAACCGTCCTTGATCAGTAAAGAGCTGGTATTGGGATGGTCCGGTAGATAAAAACGGCCATTTTCAAGCAGTATCATTTCACCCCTTGAGGAGCTGGTCGATTAACCGGTTGAGTTCCTCATCTGAAAAATAATGAATGGTGATACTGCCTCCTTTTTGACCGGGGTGTAGAGATACCTTGGTGCCGAGGACAGTACGCATCCGGTCTTCGATGGCTGCCATTTCGGGTGATAAACCTTTTATGGTGGTAGGCGTTTTCTGTTGGACGCCACCGTATTTTCGTACGAGTTCTTCGGTTTGACGGACGCTCAAGTTATTACGCTCGATCATATCAACAACAGCCAGCTGGGATTGTGCGGAGGGAAGTGCCAGTAGTGCCCGGGCGTGACCTTCACTGATTTTTCCTAGCAGGAGAGCTGTTTTTACCTTCTCCGGAAGTTTCAATAAGCGCAAGGTGTTGCTGACGCTCACCCGGCTTTTTCCAACCCGCTGTGAGATTTCTTCATGGGAAAGATTGAATTCCTCGTTCAGTTGGCGGTATGCCTCTGCAGTTTCAAGTGGCATCAGGTCGGTGCGCTGGACGTTTTCAATGAGTGCCAGTTCGAGCCGATCTTGATCGCTCACCTGTCGCAATATCACCGGGACAGACTGTAACTTTACCAGGCGGGCTGCCTCGAGACGTCGTTCCCCTGCAATGAGAATATAGTGGCTTCCGTCGTGTTCGCGGCTGACAATCAAAGGTTGGATAATGCCGTGTTCCCGGATCGAATCGGCCAGTTCCTGCAGATCGTCCGGGTTCATTGAAGTACGAGGTTGCCGTGGGTTGGGGATGATGGCATCGATCGGTAGGAAGGTCACGCCGCTCTCTGCCGGTAGGCTATCCTCTCCGGGAATCAGAGCATCCAGACCTTTTCCGAGTCCGCTTTGTCGTGGCATATTATTCCAATCCATTAATTCGAGGGTAAATTGATGCCATCGCCGGTGAGGAGCTCACCAGCCAGGTCATTATACGCCCTGGCTCCCGTGCTGTCAGGAGCATATAAAGTGATCGGAATGCCATAAGATGGCGCCTCGGCAATCCGGATGCTGCGGGGGATGACTGTATTAAAAACCTCCGCAGGGAAATGTTTTTTCACTTCTGCCACAACATCCGCGGCGAGCTTGGTTCGACCGTCATACATGGTCATCACGACCCCACGCACCCGTAATTCGGGGAATAACCTGGAGCGGACTTTATTCAGAGTCTGGACCAGTTGGCCTAACCCCTCAAGAGCCAGGTATTCACACTGAACTGGAATGATCACACCCTCGCGAGCAGCCACCAGACCATTGACAGTCAGTAAGTTCAAGGAGGGGGGGCAATCGATCAGGATGTAATCATAACGGTCAGAGATTGTCGTGAGAACTTCTCGAAGTTTATATTCACGGTTGGGAATTTCGATCATTTCAACCTCAGCCCCTGAAAGGGCAGGTGAGGAAGGTAACAAGGAGATTTTCAAGCGTGGATTATGCAAGATATGGGCTGCGATGGGCGCACTGCCTGATAACACTTCATAAGTCCCATTTTTTACCGCCAGTTTATCGATCCCAAGGCAGGACGTGGCATTGGCCTGGGGGTCCAAGTCGACCAGTAGTATGCGTTGGCCGTAGTATCCCAGGTAAGACCCGAGGTTAATAGCCGTGGTCGTTTTACCGACGCCGCCTTTTTGATTAACAAGGGTGTAAATCCTTCCCATGATCTTGTTTCCTGTCAGGTTCCGGTGATACTGATACGGCTGGCAGCTACTTCATCCGGAGTCGGTATACTCTGTAAACCAATCCGGGTGATCGACTGCGATGCGATTCGTGTGGCAAAACGGGCAGATTCCCACGGATCGCGGGTTTCATGCATTCGGATGAAAAAGGAGGCCGCGAAGATATCGCCGGCGCCAGTCGCATCAACTTCTGTCTCCTCTGGGGGTGAAAAGTGACGATAATCTCCATTCCAGTACAACCTGGCACCAAGGTTGGCTTCTGTTACGACCAATATGGGCACTTGTTCGATCATATTGGCGATAACACCTTCATCTCCCAGGACATCCTCAATACTGAGAACTACGGCGGATGCTTTTGGAAGATATCTATCTGCATCTCCCCATGGTTTGGGCGATACACGCCCATTAGAATCCCATTGGCGCATCCAACCCTGGGGGGTTATTCCGATGAACGTCGCCGGAAGGGATTCAAAAATGTCAATCGAGATTTCCTGAGCGACCGGTCCAATATGGATGATGGGTGCTGTCAGCCATTGTGAAGGAATATCGCCAGCCGTCAGGGTTTTTGCGGTCTGATACAGATATTGCTGTCTTCCGTTGGGGGTCGGCTGATTTTTAAATATTGTCGAATTATCTGCTTGAATGAGATGAACTGGGATATCTGCCAGAGGATTGAGATCGATATCGCTCCTGCCAGAAGTAACGATCCCGACTTTATAACCAAGTGCATGAGCAGTTAAACCTGCATAAGTAACAGTGCCGCCCATCATCAACCCGGATGGGGTGATGTCTTGGGTGACATGACCCACGACGAGATAGTCGATGGGCTCCGTTGGTATCAGACCGGTACTCATCATGCAAAATTAGCTTTATGGATGCTCTATCCGATTGCGTTTTTGAGGAGAGAGTTCAAGACTGCAGTATGGGCAGATATCCCAAGACAGTTCAAGCAGATTTTGACAACCAGGACATTGTTTTTTGAGGACTGTATGACATGAAGGACAGATCATCCATTCACTCTTGACCTTTCTTTCACATCCCGGGCAGAGTCCGGATTCCTCGAGGGTTGAGAGGAGGGCTTCCTCCTCAAGTGCTATCTGATACTTCTCCTCGTTAGTTAAGGCTGGTCTCAGGATCAAGTAGATCAGTACACCGGGCAGGAAGAGTATGATGGAGATCGTTATGGCCAGGATGATCACCAGGATATCCTCACTACGTTTACGAATATCCCGGTATACCCAGATGATCAAACTAACCCACAGGGTCAGCAGAAAAGCGAGACCCAGACCGGTTAGTAAGGTGGTTAGTTGATTTAGTGTTGCAGTATTAATTCCCATGGTCGCTTCCGGTTTCAAATTATAGCATGGATGCCTTTAGCCTTCTTCAGGGAAAAACGATATGTCTGGCAGCTCGTGTTTACGGATATAAAAAACCGGTCTATAATAAGCGCAATCAGCCTGATAAGCACCCATAAATACTAATGAGTCAAACGTGACGGGGAATTAAGTAGGCTGGATACTAATGATTGATTACAAGGACACCGGATGCTAAGTGATGGTTTTGCGAAAGCACGCGACGATTTTCACAGGGCGCGCAGATCTGCGAGCCTTCAACATATCATCGCCCAGATAACTGGAAAATCAATTGACCTGTTGCCATATGATGATATCACCCGGCGACTGAGGGCATCGGGACGTACGGAACGCGGGCTGATGGAAGTCCCGATAGAAAAAATCGTCGGGTCGGTCGGCCGATATAGTGATTATTCTCGCAGCTTCCTGCCATTGCGGGATAGTGACCAGGAGAGATGGGCGGGCGTCATGGTCGAGATCACTGCACCGGGTCGGGCTGGTTTGCCACCGGTGGAGTTATACAAGATTGGTGAGGCGTATTTTGTAAACGATGGACATCACCGTATTTCTGTGGCGAAACGGCTACATTCTAAATACATCTCTGCTTATGTTACAGAAATACCTACTTCCATACCTCTTTCCAGTGAAGTTACACCTGAAGAGTTGATTTTAAAAGAAGAGTACGCCAAGTTCCTTAACCACACAAAACTCCATGAATATTACCCGGATGCCGATCTGCAGTTGTCCTTTCCTGGACTTTATGCCGCATTGCTGGAACATATCAAGGTGCATCGTTATTATATGGGGATCGAGGCGTTAAACGAAATTTCAGATGAGGATGCGGTTAAACATTGGTATGAAACTGTTTATCAACCCATCATCACCTTGATTCGTGACCTGGCGATCATGCACGAATTTCCTGGCCGGACCGAAGCTGATCTGTATGTGTGGATTTCGGATCATCGCACCTATCTTCAAAAAGAACTGGGTTTAACAATACCAACGGAAAAGGCAGCGCTCCATTTTGTCCGTGAAATTAGTCCACGCGTCAAGCATGTTCTATATCGCGCCGGATGGGGTATTGCCAATTGGATCATGCCAGTTGATACAGCTGTTCCCAGTGTGGCTGGTGCCTGGAGGCATTATAAATCAGATGATGGTCATCTCATCAGTGATATCCTGGTACCAATTGATGGGTCTAAAAACAGCTGGTATGGTTTGGAACAGGCACTTGTGATTGCCAGCCGGGAAAATTCACAATTGCTCGGGTTGCATATCCTTAACAAAACGGGAAACACTGCCACAAGTCGTTCGAAGACCATCGAGAAAAAATTCAATAAGCGCTGCGATGAACAAGGTGTCAAAGGTCAACTGACCGTATTAAAAGGGGATGTGGCTAAAAGTATTAATCGCAAGGCACTGCTTTCAGACCTGATCGTTCTTAACCTTGAGCATCCACCGGAGGATTCATTGGCTGCCCGGATCTCCTCCGGCATATTGGATATCATACGCCGCTCTGGAAGGTCCGTTCTGGTCACACCCCATATGGTAACTCCATTAAGTCGTATCATGTTGGCTTATGTTGACAGTCCAACCAGCCGTGAGGCTTTGTTCCTGAGCACCTATTTTGCTGGCCGATGGGGATCGTCCCTTGGGGTGGTCTCGGTGAGTGCAACCATGGAAAAAGCTGAGCAAATTCAAAACCCGGTACGTGCTTACTTAAAAAAGATGCAATTATCAGCTGATTTTTACCAACCAACGGGATATGTCTCAGAAGGGATCATCAAGACAGCACAGGAATATAATGCGGATTTATTGGTGATCGGGGGATTCAATCGCGCACCCATGGTCGAAGTCGTGCTGGACATGACTCTTGATCAACTCCTGCGCACAACGACCATTCCATTACTGGTCTGCCAATAATTACTTTTCCTCATTATACGTATTCAATAGGGTGATTCCGGAATTGCGCGCCCGGGCCCAGATATCAGCTACTGGAAGATCGATTCCGGTGGGCTGGTATGATGGTTTAAAAAATGACCCTCGTAGGGTCGGTGACATCATGCCAAAAAGCTTCCCCACTGGCTTTATGATTGGTTATTGGGAAAGGCAGCTTATAATTGAGATACGTGGATCCGTGCTTTTCTGAATGGAATCACCAGGTTCGATCCATCTCACCGTATTCATGATCAGTTGCCGGCACTTCATCCCCGGTATGTATGTTGAGGCTGTGTGCCACGATGTTTCCACCAATCGTGGCATTGCTGGTAAAAATAAGGTTGTTCGGTTGTGCTTCGAGTTCACACTGCCAGGATTGATACACTTTGAATAAAGGTAGGGGTGTCGCGAAAAATGATCTGTGATCCAGGAAGATCATCTCCGGATCCAGAAGGAAGAAAAATTTAATATCGGGAAACATATAGAGAAATTATACCAAGATGGTTTTTTTGAGCAATTTTCGCCGCCGGTACCTGAATCCGACCCCCCCTCCGCCCGAGTTGAAGAGCCGGTTCCTTCATTTCGCTTTGGACATAGGTTGGTATGGAGTCTTAAACGGCAGCGTGCTGGCATTTATCTCAATCTATATTACCCGTATTGGTGGTTCTGCCCTCCAGGTGGGTATGCTGAATGCGATTCCGGGTATGGTCATACTCCTTTTAGCGTTACCGGCCGGGCAATGGTTAACCAATCGCTCGATCAGCAAGGATGTATACATTAGTGCAGCCATGTCTCGCATTTTCTACCTGGCGCTAGTCTTCATTCCAGCCATCTTCGATACTGGTTTGCAGGTAACTCTCATCATCCTGTCCATCCTTTTAATGACGATTCCCGGAACGGTGACCAATGTAGGATTTACCGCCCTCCTGGGTGAGGGGACGCCACCAGCCTGGAGGGGGTATCTTTCCGGAATCCGCAACAGCCTCTTTGCGATCACGAATGTATTAACCTTACTCCTGAGTGGATGGATTCTAGACACTGTACCATTCCCAACCGGGTATCAGATCGTTTTTGCGATCGGTTTTCTCGGAGCTGTTATGAGTAATCTCCACCTGTTCCTCCTTCACCGGACCTTGCATCCGAAGACTGTAAAAAAACAGAATGGCCTGAATGTCGTATTCCACCAAACCGTTACCAGAGGGTTAAAACCGCGATTAATGAATTTGGGAAACAAACTTTCTCCACTTTGGAAATTGCGTGTCGATATCCTGAAGGGGCCGTTCTTGATTACGCTGCTACTCATGTTTGTCTTTCACCTGGTCCAGTTCATTGGGATTCCGATCTTCCCGGTTTACACGGTTAATAGTTTGAAGCTCTCCGACCAGATTATTAGTATTGGGTTGGCGGTATTTTATGCGACGGTGTTCCTTGGCTCGACCCAGGTTGCCCGCCTGACGGAAAAAATTGGTAATCAGAAACTTTTCGGAATCTCGGTTTGCTTTTTTTGTTTATATCCAAGCCTTCTGATCTACAGCTCTTCCATCGATATGTATTTACTGACCAATGCGGTTGGGGGGTTGGTATGGGCGATCACCGGGGGAGTGATCTATAACTACGTTCTTGAAAAATCACCTCAGAATGACCTCCCGGCTCATACGGCCTTATATATGATAGCGCTCAATCTGGGGATGCTGCTGGGATCTCTTGGTGGCCCCTGGTTGGCTGGTCTCACAAGTACATTAGCTGTCTTGGCAGTTTGCGCGGTGATGCGTTTCCTGGCCGGGCTGGCAATTTTACGCTGGGGCTAGTATGTTACAATCGTTGCGTGGAAATCAAGACTGTTGCGACCAACCGCAAAGCCAACTTTGAATATTTTTTATTTGAGAAGTATGAAGCCGGTCTGGCATTAAAGGGTACGGAAATCAAATCCATACGCGCGGGACAGCTCAGCCTGGCTGAATCATACGTCCTAATTGAAAAAGGTCAAGCCTGGTTGATCGATGCCCACATTGCACCCTATAACCCCGCAAGTCGTAACAATCATGATCCTCGCCGGCCGCGGCGGCTGCTTCTGCATAAAAAAGAATTACGCAAGATGGCTGGTGAAGTTAACCAACGGGGTGTGACTGTTGTTCCAACTCGTGTTTATATTAAAGAGGGACGAGCCAAAATTGAAATTGCGTTGGCCCGTGGGAAGAAATTATACGACAAGCGGGAATCCATTGCCCGCCGCGACGCCGAGAGGGAACAAGCGCGCGGCTTTCGTGATAAATAACCCATCTTTTTCAGGTGCCTATGTTCACATCCAATTGGATAGCTCTAATCGTTACTTTTATCATAGCCCTGGTCTGGCTGCGGGTGGTCAATTTCATCGCCAAGCGTGGTTGGATAAACAGTGCGCTCTCTCGTAAGATCATCCATATTGGCACCGGTCCGATTTTTGTCCTGTGTTGGCTGTTGTTCAATGACAAGCCGGAAGCGCGCTGGCTGGCAGCTCTGGTGCCCTTATTGATCACAATTCAATTCCTATTGATTGGGACAGGTTTAATAAAAGATGAGGGTTCGGTCAAAGCTATGTCTCGCAGCGGTGATCGTCGGGAGATTCTGCGTGGACCGTTGATGTACGGAATCGTATTCGTTGTGTTGACCCTGATTTTCTGGCGCACATCTCCTCTTGGGATAACAGCATTGATGATCCTGTGTGCGGGGGACGGGCTGGCTGATGTGGTTGGTACGCGGGCAGCCGGATCCCCGGCATTACCATGGTCTCGCAGGAAAACCTGGCTCGGTTCGTTGGCAATGTTATTAGGCGGGTGGTTTGTGAGTATGGCTATATTGGGAATATTTACCTCAGCCGGCTATATTACACTGGATAAAAACGAATTAATCCTGGGAAGCGGCTTGGTGGCGTTTGGCTCAACCATTGTGGAGTCACTACCCTATTCTGACATTGATAATCTCACCGTGCCGTTGGCAGCGCTCTGCATCGGCTATTTTGTCTTTTAAAAGGATTCCATGATTCAACTTGATGGCAATCATCTGACGATCGAGCAGGTCATCCAGGTTGCGCGAGGCAATTTATCCGTTGGTCTGTCCCCCAAGGCTTGCCAGGCGATCAAGCGTGCTGAAAAGTGGTTGAACGGCATTGTTAATGAAAACCGGGCTGTATATGGTGTTAATACCGGATTGGGGAGTTTCTCGACAACGCGTATCCCCAAGGAGGAATCCTCAAGGTTGAGCCGGAATCTCATTATCAGCCATGCCGTGGGTTGCGGTCCGCCACTTCCCCGGGAGGTTGTTCGGGCTGCCATTTTGATCCGTGCCAATGCTTTGGCCAAAGGATATTCTGGTATTCGCCTTGAAGTGATCGAATCTCTTTTAGCGTTGCTAAACCAGGGGTTGACCCCGGTCATCCCATCACAAGGATCCTTGGGTTCATCCGGCGACTTGATCCCGCTGGCGCACATGTGCCTGGTCCTGACGAGGGATGAAAGTGATCGTGAGGCTGAATCCGGTCAGGCTGAGTACAACGGAAAACTTCTAAGCGGAAAATCCGCGATGAAGAAAGCCGGCATCCCGAGGGTGATCCTTGGACCCAAGGAAGGCCTGGCGTTGATCAACGGAGCCACTTTCTCTGCTGCCATTGCTTCACTGGCAGTCTGGGATGCATCCAGGTTACTCGATCAGGCGGATGTATGCCTGGCCCTAAGTCTGGAAGCTTTGCAGGGCTGCCCGGCAGCTTATGACTCCCGATTGCAGAATGTGCGTGGGCATGCCGGGCAACAAAAAGTGGCGGCAAGAGTACGCCGGCTGACTCGTGGAAGTTCCCTCTTTAATGGGAAGCGTCGTGTGCAGGACGCTTACTCGCTGCGTTGCGCCCCACAGGTTCATGGTGCGGTGCGGGATTATTTTGATACGGTAAACCGCGTAATATCCATTGAGGTCAACGCAGCCACAGACAATCCGTTGATATTCGGTCCGGGTGACGTCCTATCGGGGGGTAATTTTCATGGCGAACCTATTTCGTTTGCGATGGACTTATTAAAGACAATTCTTTCCGAGTTGGGAGCCATTTCTGAGCGAAGGACTTTCCGTCTATTGGATGAAAATTTGAATGATGGTTTGCCACCCATGCTGGTTGATGACCTGAAATCTGCCGGATTGAACTCTGGATTGATGATGCCCCAATATGCTGCCGCATCCCTGGTGTTGGAGAACCAGACCCTTGCTCACCCGGATTCTGTTCACAGTCTGCCGTCTTCAGCCAACCAGGAGGACCATAATGCCAATGCCATGACAGCAGCCCGGCATGCCCGTCAGGTGGTCGAAAATGTCACCCGCATCCTGGCGATAGAAGCCTATACAGCTGCCCGGGCACTTGATCTGCGTTGCCGGCAGGATGTTAAAGTCCGCCTTGGTGCCGGGACGAAAATTATTCACGCTTGTATCCGCGCATCAATCCCGTTTCAGCCTGGGGATAAATGGTGGGGTCCAGAGTTGGATGTCATGACCGAATTGATTAAAAGGGATGATGTCTTCACAGATTAATACTAAATCGGGTAAAATACGTCCGCAAAAGCATGAAAACCAACATCCACTTCACTCGACGCGATTTCCTCAAGCTGGCGGCTGCCGGCGCTGGAGCAATGGCTTTGCGCCCATTCCAATCCGGACATGCCCAGCTTTTGGATTTTCGCCCGGATCAAAAACTGGCACGTGTGTGTGCAAGTGGTGAAGGAGCCTGGTTTGATTTGAAGGCAAAACCCTATTGGGAAGCTCAGAATGTTGGGACGATCTATCGGGATGATGTGGTCGAGTGGGTTAAGGAAGTGGTCACAAGCCATACCGATTACAACCGCATCAACCAGCGCTGGGTGGAGACTCCCAAGGGTTATATTTATTCACCCTATGTCCAACCTGTTTATAACCGGCCAAACCAGCCCTTACTGGAGTACCCTCCGGAAACGCAAGAAGCAGGCATGTGGGTCGAACAAACCGTGCCGGTTGTGGATATAAAGCTGGAACAGGCGCCGAGTTCACCATGGCTTCAGAACTTGTTAAAGCCACGTATTTACTACAGCCAGGTGTTCTGGGTGGATCAGATCAAGAAAGATGACAGCGGGCAGAGTTGGTATCGTTTACGGGAAAAGTACTGGGATCCAGCTGGTAACTATGTGATCTACGGTGACATCCTTTGGGGTGTGGCTGAGGCGTTCAGACCCATTCTACCGGATGAGTTGGCACCCATTAATCCTGACTCAACCGACAAGAAGATTGTGGTGAGCTTGTTGTATCAAACTCTATCCTGCATGGAAGGAAATCGTGAGGTTTACTTCTGTCGGGTTTCGACGGGTTACAAGGATGCCACCCCGGTGGGTGATTTCCCATCCTGGCAGAAGAATATTTCCACGCATATGAGTGGCGGTGTGACCGGCGCCGGTTTTGACACCGCAGGTATCGGATGGACCGTTCTCTTTTCGAGTGATGGTGCAGCAGTTCATTCCACCTTCTGGCATAATGATTTTGGATTGGCACGTACACATGGTTGTGTGAATTGCACCCCTGAGGATGCCAAATGGGTCTTTCGCTGGACCTTGCCGCAAGTCGGCTATTCTCCTGGCGGATTGATCACCCAGGGGATGAATGCTTCCACCCATGTTGTCATCATGAATGCCTGAGAAAAGCAATGGATATCGGCTTTGGACTGGCTTTTTTAGCTGGGCTTGCATCATTCCTTTCCCCGTGTGTCTTTTCCCTGGTTCCTGTGTATATCACCTACCTTGGTGGAATTAAAGCATCCCAGGTGAACGATGATGGAGAGGAATCTGGCCGTTTTGATTTAGTCATACACGGATTGGCTTTCATCGTGGGTTTCTCAGTTGTATTTGTCCTGTTGGGCATGGCGGCGGGAGCGATTGGTTTTCTCCTTTCGCCTATCCGGTACTGGTTAACACGCATCGGGGGAATCGTGGTGATCATCTTTGGGCTGAACATGATTGGCCTTATCCGCATCCCTTTCCTGCAGTATGATTTACGTCATCACACCACATTACAAAAAACCACCGGATTACTGCCATCCTTTTTAATGGGCGTCTTTTTCTCAGCCGGCTGGACCCCTTGTGTTGGACCCACTCTGGGCGCAATTCTGACAATGGCGATGAGTGGTGGATCATTGATCAAAGGTGGAATACTCTTATCGGTTTACTCACTTGGGTTGGCAATACCGTTTCTATTGGCAGCTCTGGCGATAGACTGGGTCTCTCGGCTCCTTAAGCGATATGGGAAATACCTGCATTTTGTTGAGATCGCCATGGGGATCGTGTTGGTGATTATCGGAATCATGTTATTCCTTGGGTCCTTTAATGAGCTGGCCCGGTTTGGATTTTTTTATGACTTTGGTATCTAAAAGTGAGCACCTGTGAAATATAAGGCGTACCTGCTTCTCATTTTGGGAGTTGTGGTAATTCTCCTGTCGATATCGTTTGCTTTCGATAGATCAGTAACCACTATAGCGCAACCAGGAACGTCCACCGGAAGTGTGGAACGTGGATCCGTGAGCGCCAATTCGCCGGCACCGGGTTTTAGCCTGCCAGATACCACTGATAACATGATCAACCTCGACGACTATCTGGGAAAAATAGTGGTTTTGAACTTTTGGGCTACCTGGTGTGCCCCTTGCCGGGAGGAAATGCCATTGTTGGATGAGTATGCCGCACAGCATTCGGAGTCACTCGTTGTCCTGGGTATCGCTGAGAATGCGTCGATCGAGTCGGTGCTTGGTTTCTTACATGAAACAGCAGTCATGTACCCCATCCTGATCGATGAAAATGGGTTGATCGGAGCAGCCTACCATGTGGCAGGCTTCCCGACGACCTATTTTATCGATGCTGAGGGTATAATTCGTGGGAAATTCATCGGGCCGTTAACCCCCAGGGTATTACAGCAAAATCTATCATCACTTGGAATTACTGAATGATAACAGTCACACTCTTGACCAGTCCTGAACACTCAGAAGAAGAACGAAAGATCCGTGGGTATCTTGAGAAAAAGGCAGGTCAAATTCCACATTCACTGGTTGTCATCGATATTGAATCGGATCCCTCTTTGGGGGAAGAATACAAGACACGTGTGCCTTTATTGAATGTTGGCCCATATCATCTGTCCTGGCCATTCTCACAGCAGGAATTGGATATATCTCTGCAAGCAGCCCATGATCGCCAGGTGAGCCTGACAGAATCTGGAGATTCAACCCATGCCACCAGGCGTAAGCGTGGCAGCACTTTTAGCAATTCCGATCGGTTCACGCTCTGGTTTTCCAGTCACTATATGTTTGTCTTTAACCTGTTGGTTGCTCTTTATGTTGGCATGGCGTTTCTTGCGCCGATGTTAATGAAAGTGGGTGCCCAGATACCGGCCAGAGCCATTTACACCCTTTACAGTCCGCTTTGCCACCAGTTGGCTTACCGCTCCTGGTTCCTGTTTGGTGAGCAAAGTTTTTATCCACGTGAGATGGCTGGTATCGAGGGTGTCATAACTTATAACCAGGCTACCGGTTATAACGACCTTGATGTAATCCAGGCGAAAAAATTCATTGGTAATGAAAGCCTTGGTTACAAAGTGGCTTTATGTCAGCGGGACATTGCGATTTATGTCGGTATACTTTTATTTGGAATCATATATGCAATCTCTGGAAGAAGGATCAAATCGCTTCCCTGGTATCTCTGGGTGCTCATCGGTATTGTTCCAATGGGAATTGATGGAGCGTCGCAATTACCATCCTTGTTAACCAATCTTCCTCAATGGCTTCCTTTGCGTGAGAGCACACCCTTGCTGCGTACGGTCACAGGCCTTCTCTTCGGGATCACAACAGCCTGGTATGGATATCCATTGATTAATGAATCTATCATGGATTCCAGACGCTTGTTATTGCAAAAACGGGCGATCATCGAGCAAGTGTCCAGTTCACAAAATGATCATCTGTAGCCCGGGTTCTGTCCGATACATCTCCTTTGAGAGTCTGCAAGATGCGGGAGTGGTCCAGGCTGTTTTTACACGCCGTGGCGGTGTCAGTAATGGTCCCTACGCCAGCCTGAATACCGGCGGAACCGTTGGAGATGACCCGAATGCGGTATTAGAAAACCGACAACGCTGTTTTTCAACGCTGGGGTGTGATATTCAGACCTTGTTCGATGTCTGGCAGGTACATAGTGCCGAAGTTGTTTTTGCAGAAGCCCCCCGACCTGTAGATTCACCTCATCAGAAGGCCGACATCATCTTGACAAATCAACCCGGTGTGACCCTCTTTATGCGTTTTGCAGATTGTGTGCCCATTTTCCTGGTCGACCCCGTCAGGCGGGTTGTTGGAATGGCTCATGCAGGATGGGTGGGTAGCGTGAATCGAGTGGCATCCATCGCCGTGCAGGCCATGATAAGGCGGTATGATTGCCGGCCAGAGAATATCAAGGCCGGGATTGGGCCCTCCATCGGGGTTGAGCATTATCCAGTCGGTGAAGACGTTATCAGCCAGGTTAAACGATCATTTCCGAATGATTTCGGAACGTTGTTGACCGATTATGCTGATGGAATTCATTTTAATCTGTGGAAAGCCACTTGCATCTCGCTGGAAGAGCAAGGTGTGAGCCAAATCGAGGTATCAGGTGTTTGCACAGCCTGTCATCTTGAGAATTGGTTTTCGCACCGGGGTGAAGCCGGACAGACAGGTCGCTTTGGAGCCTTGCTGGCGCTTAAGGGTGGGGTGTCTTGAACCGATACGAGGATATCGCACGGAATTATCAAGCCGTACTTGCTCAGGTGGAACAGGCGGCGTTAAGATCGGGTCGTGATCCCGAGACCGTCAAACTTGTGGTGGTCACCAAATCGCATCCCCTGGATAAGGTTAAAGCCGTGATCGATCTCGGTGCCCGCCATCTTGGGGAGAATCGTGTTGAGGAAGCTCTGCCTAAAATGGCAGCACTGGCTGACAGGACGAACCTCCACTGGCATATGATCGGTCACGTCCAATCGCGCAAAGCGAAAAATGTGCTGGATGGTTTTCACCTGGTGCATTCACTCGATAGTTTAAAACTGGCTGGTCTGTATGAGCGCCTGTGCGCGGAAAGGGAAATTAACCTGCCGGTGTTGCTTGAGTTGAATGCTGGCGGTGAAATCTCCAAATATGGATGGGATGTATCCAGATCTGACTTGATCGGCCAGGTGGTTGAGATGGTCGATGAGATCGTCCGATTACCACATCTGGCTGTACGCGGTGTCATGACCATGGCGCCCTTTAATAGTCCGCCGGATGAGTTACGCCGTATCTTCAAACGGGTCAAGCGTGTCCAGATGGATTTGAAGGCTAAATACCCCAACAAGGATATAATCGAATTGTCGATGGGTACAAGCGCAGACTTCACGATTGCTGTGGAAGAAGGCGCCACACTCATCCGCGTTGGTCAGGCAATCATGGGACAGAGAATCTGACCGCGCTGAATTTATAAGGATAATTTTATGCTGATTTACTTTAAGTATTTGGTCAATGTAATTATTGCATTATCATCCATCGTGGTATTTCTTGACACATTATTATCGTATTTTGTCAGTGAGCAAAATGGTTTCCGACGTTTCATGGGAAAGATCCTTAAGCCCATTTATCAACCGATCAGGCGATTCATCCCACCACTGGCAGGCATTGACTTCACACCCCTGATCGCTATCATCCTCCTACAGGTCGTGGATGCTATCCTGATTGCTTTATTATCATTAATAGGATCATCATTATGACGAATACTCCCCATTTTCATGATGGCAAGGCAGGTGCAGCCCTGGCAGTGCGGGTAGCCACCCGTGCGCCTCGTACCGAGCTGGTTGGAATACAGGAAGATGGTACTTTAAAGATCCGTCTGGCAGCTGTTCCTCAAAAAGGCAAGGCCAATCTGGTCTTGATCGAATTCCTGGCTGAGGTGTTGGATGTTGCTCCCGGCAAGCTCGAATTGGTCGCAGGGCAAACCGGACGCAACAAGTTGGTAACGGTCACCGGTTTGACGTCCGCTGAGATACACAAGCGCATAATCAAGCGACTGGCAAAATAAAACTTACATCGGGGGAATTACATGCTCAACATGCCGGCCATAGACAGGAACCATAAAGCATAAGCACCGGCGTCCTGAAGGGGCCGCATTTCTTTTTCGATGATGGTATTAATTGAGTCGATAACCTTGCTGTCGGGGTTAGGCAGAACGCGCAGGTAGTCGAGTACAGACTGTCTTTCCTCACCTGATCCTTGCTGGACCGCCTTCATCAGGAAGTCCTTGGATAACTCACCAGGCATGACAGTCACATTCAATCGAGAAGCCAGCGTGCTCGCCCAATCAGCCGACTCAATCGGCGTGAGAAGCTTTGGGATGAATGGACTACCTTTTTGGCGATATTCATATAAGTTCAAGGCGGTATTGCGAACCATCCATTGTGGATCTTCCGTGCTGAGCTTGCCCAGCAACGAATTAGCCCATTTGTCATTAATCTTGCCAAGTGCACATACAACTGCGTAGCGGGTGATGACATTATTGGAGTTTAATGAATTTCTGAAGAATTCAGAACTTAGTTCAGGTTTTGCCGCGAATGCTTCCGCTGCCAGGCGGGCCAATTTTTCATCACCGGATGTAATGACGTGAGTGATCACCTCGAGGGATTCCTTGCTTCCTATTGCTACGAGCGCCATACAGGCACTCATATTTTGGTCGACACTGGGGGTTGCCAGCATTTCCACCAGCTTCTCCCCGGTTTTTGTATCCCCGGCCAAGCCGCTCCCCAATGCGATCAGGGGCATGATTTCAGCCTGGCGAGATGTGAATAATTTTGTGAACAGTTGGGCCAGTCCATCCTGATTGGAGTGGATGCACGCCGCCAGTGCTCGGGCTCGTTGAACGTAGGAATGGTTGTTGGATTTTAACGTCTCAACCAGTTCCTTCATCACGCGGACTTTCCACTTTTCATTACCCGGGTTGTTCCTTAGATAGCGGGCAAGGATGAAAAGATTGGTAACCAATGGATCTGATCCGGCTGTATCCAATAATTCAGTGGCAGAGTTCGTAATATCCTGATGAGCAGAGAGGTATTGACCATAAGTCAGGATGGAATAATTGTGGGGAGCTTCGGTTATTTTGATCTGGTCCATGGAGAAACGAGCAGCCTGACTCGCCAGGTATCCAAGGAAAATCGGGTGAGAAAATGAGACCAGGCCATAGTCAGAGCGCTCGTACATTAAACCAGCCTGGATGGCGGTATTGATCAAACTTGATGCCGCTGGTGCTTTTGCCAGAGGTCCCATTGGTTCAGTTGCCCCACCTGGAGTGGCAGGCAGGCTTTCCAATGCCTCCTGTTCATTGAGGTCAACATGATGGAATGCAGAAAGCAATCCTCCGATTTCTTCGTGTTTTGGGGAGACGTTATATTTGTAAATCATCTGGTAGGCAAGCCGCTCGATGGCAGAACGCACCCGGATATGGGATACAGCATTATCCAGGAAGGATTCGAAAATGTCGACCTGGCTGATGCCACGCAAACAACCTAGGTAGGCCGTCCAGAGTTTTAGCGTTAAAACCAGAGGTGAGTAATCTTGTTGTTCTGCTTTTAGCCAGGCATTCAAGTATTCCGGTTCAACTGGTTTCACCGAATTTTCATTTAGTACTGCTGCTAATTTTGCTCGAATGACTTCGTTCCATAATTTGCCCCACCGATCGATTAACTGGTGTGTCTGTGATGTTGTCCATTTGGCAATTGGTAAGGGAATGATTCCCATCTGAATGAATCCATCCAGGTAATAAGGCGAGGCTGCCAGTACCAACCGTGTTTTAGGGTATTTTGTGCGTAATTCCGTGATGTACTTCTGAAGTTCCTTGATATCGGATTGCGATATTTCATCTAGGCCATCAATCTCAAGCAGGACTCGTCCCTCAGCGAATTTGCTGGTAATAAAAGCGATCTTGCCGCTTGGTGTTCTCTCAGAGGTGATGCCTGTGATCCGTGAAAAGAAGGGTGCCAGAATATCCTGTCCCGGAGGGAGAGGTAAGCCGATTTCGGTGGTGTGAATGTAAACAGGTAATAATTGATTCAATCGCTCAGTTTCAGCACCTTGGCGGCAGATCGATGATGCCAGATAGCCCAGTGCAAAGGTCTTACCGCATCCAGGTTCGCCGACCAGGGCAATATCAGCGCCGTCCGTCAAAGCCTCCGTCAAACTCAAGGAAGGTGTATTATAAATTGATCCAAGTTCCGGAAAATCATATAGCAATGGGATGATATTGCCCGACAGATCTTCAGCCCCACCTTCCTGCCCCGGAATGATGTGAGGGGTAGCCGCCAGGACACGCGGGGGTATGGCTATTTCGTCCAAAGCAAATAAAGGTGAGGCCACGTGCAGTGATTGCACGTGCAGGCGAATACGCTCGCGCCAGGCAACCTCATACGTTACATCATGAACTCGCGTTCGAGCGGAGGTGGATGCCTGGACGCTCTCTTTCAACCGTGGGAATAGACGGCGAAACTCGATGACCACCCAGCCGAGTAACAGACCTGCAACAAGACCGATAAGCAAATTCAGCATATTAACCCCATCTCTTTACTTGACTAGCCTGCATATAATATCCGCCCACAGGATGGACAGTAATTGATCAATGTGGGTGACCGGGCAGCCTGACATTCACCTGGTGTTAGAGATGATCCACAGGCAGCGCAGCTTTCGTCTGATATCATGGTCACCGCTATCCCTTTTTTCTGAGCCCGCAGGTTTTCATAACTTTCTACAAGGCTGGCAGGGATGGATGACAGGATTGCCTGGCGTTCAGTACTTGATTTTTCCAGGTCGGCATGCAAAGAAGTCTGCTCACCGCGCAGAAGTGACAGGCGGCTCACAGATTTCTGCTCCGCTTCTGATAGGTTGGTTTCGGCTTGATTCATGGCAACATCCGCCTGTTCCAGCATCAGCATGGCATTGATCTGTTCTTCTTCCAACTCTTTTCTTCGTCTTTCCAGGGCAGCCTGTTCATTTTGCAGATCCTGAAGTTCCTTCGGAGATTGGAGCTTGCCACCGAATTGGGCTGATTGGTTATGCTCGAGCTTGATCTGGATCACCTTGACAGCTTCCTCGGTACTGCGTTCTTGCTCATGTGCTCCCCGCTGGCCGGCCAGAGCCTGCGTATGCATGATATGAGCCTCATGCAGTATCGCATCTTCCTTGATTTCACGCTCAATTTCGGTTAAACGCAAGTTAATCTTGTCGCGTTGGCTGTCAATCTTTTGCAATCGAAATAATGTAATTACCTGGCTCATGTTGATGTTCTAATATTTGATTATAGAAGGGAGATGAGTATCGCGCAAGAGTGAATATACCGCCCTGGAACCGGTGGCAGATGTCCTGGATTGATGGTAAACTGACATACGCCTGCCCGGTTTGTGGCTGATCTCTGACTTTCAAGGAGTGCCCGTGTCGAGTTTCTTTTTGCGCATGAAACCGATTTACCGTTCAGCGTTATTCTTAATCATCCTCATCATCTCGATTAATTTAGCTTTACTTGTTTATGGGTACACAGCCGGTGGACCTGAGCGGGTCTTCGGAGGATTGCTTTATAACACAATCGACGGGCAATCCTATTTTGTTAAGATGAAGGAGGGTTTCAATGGGGATTGGCGTTTTACCCTGGCGTATTCTTGTGATAAAAGCCAGGGCGCCTATGTTTTCCTCTATTATATTTTTCTTGGTCATCTGACCCGTTGGCTGGGTTTAACGATTCCTTTTATCTTCCATCTTTCCCGCCTGATCAATGCTGGAATTCTGGTGTTTGCAATCGCCCGTTTGCTCTTACGGGTTATCCCGGATGAGCGTTGGGCAACCCGGGCATTATGGTTAACCTGCCTGGGTTCCGGAATGGGGTATGTTGCTTTATTGTTCGGAACACTCTCTGATAATGAGCGGGTGGCAGAGGCTTACCCATTTCTTTCCATATTTGGAAATCCGCATTTTACATTAGGTATGGCCATTTTTGTGGCCATTGTCATCTGCCTGATGGAAAAGGATAACTGGAAAACTGCCGGCATTGCCGGGGGCCTGGGATTATTGCTTGCGATTGTGCAGCCATTCCTGGTCGTCAGCATGGTCGTGGTCGCTGTGGTGTATGCCGCCTGGAAATTGTTCCGCGAGCAGCGGCTGGATTATCGTGCACCTATCCTGGTGGGTCTGGGCGGGGGACTCTATCTGCTGTACCAATATTGGGCATTAACCACAGACCCGGTTCTGTCTCAATGGACGGCCCAAAATAACACTCCCTCATCAATCTGGTGGGATTTTATTCTTTGTCTGTCACCAGGCATACTCTATTGCATTCTGGCTGTCATTCGAAGGAAACACCTGGCCTTTAAACCCCACCCGGTGATGATCATTTGGCTGGTTTCCTTGATCGTATTGACCTATGCGCCCTTTGCTTTGCAACGGCGGTTCATGGCGGGCATATATATCCCTTTGGTTGCCCTGGCGTACTTGGGTGTGACCGCTTTTTTAGAAAAAGAACGATTAACCCGTTGGTTACATAATATTCTATGGATCCTTTCACTTCCGGGTGCGATCATCTTCCTGTTGCTGCCCATCTATGGGATCAGTACTCATAATGATGCCTTTTTCCTGACACGCGGTGAGAGGGATGCATTGCATTGGCTGAACGAATCTGGTAAACCCGGCAGCCTGGTGTTGGCCAGCCCTTCCATGGGTTTATATATTCCGACCTACACCCAGGATTGCGTTTTCTATGGGCACCCGTTCGAAACGCTTAACCAGGAGGCCAACGAGCTCATCGTCACGAATATGTACAAGGGTGTTTATGGTTCGTCTGATGCGATGGACTATCTCAGCGGCAAGGGTGTGGATTATGTCGTGTTCGGCCCCAGGGAGAGGGAACTTGGTTCGCCCGATTTCTTTCAAGACCTGCCGGTCGCATATGCCAATGATGATGTTATCATTTATGAATACCCCCAGGATTAGCCATCTTCCATGTGGTATCTGCTCTGTCTGATCCCCCTGATCTTGTTCATCCCTTATCTGGGCGGTTTTATTTTTTTACCGGGTACCAGCCTGTCGGATATCACCATCTCGCATTATCCCAACCTGCTGTACCTTCAACTAAGCCTTCAGTCCGGAACCGGTGTTCCGTTATGGTCATCCACCATCCTCAGTGGATACCCCTTCATCGCTGATCCATTATCTGGCATCCATTACCCTCCTGGCTGGCTGGCGTTACTTTTCCCGTTGCCGCTTGGGATCAATCTGGCTGCAGTCCTTCACCTGGTTATTGGTGCTTTTGGGATGTACCATTTCCTGAAATCGGAGGGATTGCGCCCTCAGGCTGCCGCCTTGAGCGGGCTGGCTTTTGCCTTATTACCCAAGCTGATCGGGCATTATGCTGCCGGCCACCTGTCATTGATCTATGCCATCTGTTGGACGCCCTGGCTGTTATTGGCTGAGAAGCGTTGGAAGGAAAAAGCCCAGTGGCAGTCGTTGTGGCGAGCGCCGGGTGTGGTCCTGGGTTTGATCACACTGGCCGATCCGCGTTGGAGCGCTTACAGCGGTGCACTTTGGTTCGTTTATTCCATGAAGAATAGCTTTCCCGGCCGATTATCGATTAAGCAGGGTGGCCGGTTCGTTTTACATGTCATATTTAATGCATTAATTGCACTGGCAGTTTCTGCTGCGCTTTTATTACCACTCATGCAATTCACGGGCTTGTCCACGCGGGACGCACTGACCGCCGGGGATGTACTTGATCTTTCATTACCTTATTCCGGATTGGTTAATTTATTCTTCCCCACAACCGGTGGAAATGTGGAATGGATCTGCTATGTTGGGGCTGTGAGCCTGGCTTTGATTCTGATTGGCATCACTTCGAAGAACCTTGGTAAACGGTCTCGCTTCTGGTTATGGCTGGCACTTGGCTCGGTAATACTCGCCTTGGGTTCCGGCATACCCGGTATGGAGTACATCACCGGTTTTCCGGGATTGAACCTCCTGCGCATTCCGGCGCGCTGGCTCTTCGTTGCAGTGATCTGTGTGGTGATTGCCGCCGGCCATATTCTGGATGCCTTGCTGAGCCTGAAGCCAGGTAAAAGGCAGATCAATTTGCTGGCTTTGATCGGTGTGGATGTGGCCATGTTGATCTTTGCCATCGGTGGATCTCTCCTCGCAGGAAAATTAGTGACCGAGTTGTGGGTGGCGACATTCGATCTAATCCTGGCAACGGTTGTCATTATCCTGTATACCCGCAGGAAATGGTCTACGTCGACTTTCAGCCAGGTTTTGCTGGTAGTTATGCTGGTAAATCTTTTCGGGGTCGGGTGGAATTTCATGGAAGAAAAATCAACAGAGGAGGTGTTATCACCGGGTGGTGAAGTTGCATCTTTCCTGATCAGCCGGCCTGGACTTTCCAGGGTCTATTCGCCATCCTATAGCTTGCCCCAGCAGACGTCGGCGTCGAACCGGATCCAGTTGGCAGATGGCGTGGATCCGCTTCAACTTTCATCCTATTGGTCGTTCATGTTATCAGCGACAGGTGTGCCCTCATCCGGGTACAGCGTTACGCTGCCCGATTATGCTACCGGCGATCCTGAAGTGGATAATAGTGCCTATATCCCGGATGCAGCCAGGTTGGGATTATTAAATGTGTGCTACCTGGCGGTTGAGTTCGATCTTTCAGCCGAAGGATTGGTCATCCTCGACGAGTTCGGGTCGACGCGCGTCTACGAAAACACCTTATGCCATCCACGCGCCTGGGTAGAGGTGGGGAAGGATCCATACAAAGAAGCAGAAATCATATCGTATTCACCCAACCGGATCATCATCCAGGCAGAAGGTCCCGGTACACTGGTCCTGTCAGAGATCCTGTATCCCGGCTGGCAGGTGCTGCTGGACGGGGTACCGGCTGCCATCCATCCGTACCAGGATCTTTTAAGAAGCGTTGCACTCGGGGAAGGCAGCCATGAGATCCAGTTCGACTTTAAGCCATCTACGGTCTATTGGGGTATTGGGATCACTTCTGCGACCCTCCTGATCTTTCTGATGCTGTTCATCTTGGGTAAAATACGATCAAAGAAATGAAAAAGATCGTCTCGCTCATTAAACCGTTATTCGACATACCCTGGCTGCCGGTCTGGCTGGCACCCCTGGTATTATTCTCGCCACTCATTTTTACCGGACGCCCGATGTATTGGGGGGCGGTGTTCCTGCAATTCACCCCCTGGCGTGTCCTGGCCTTCGATCAGATCCTGGCTGGGCATCTGCCTCTCTGGAATTCCTTAAATGGGATGGGAGCTCCCCTGGCAGCCAATTACCACTCCGCGCTGTTCTACCCGCCCACCTGGCTGC
>Ga0208980_10000020_pt1 | contig 68266 bp, 55 predicted proteins | sample WetSurMetagenome_3_FD_187993 | JGI IMG/M metagenome (GOLD analysis project Ga0208980, IMG submission 187993) | Wetland microbial communities from Twitchell Island in the Sacramento Delta, sample from surface sediment Aug2011 Site A1 Bulk (version 2) | ecosystem: Environmental > Aquatic > Marine...
GACCGTAAGCGGCAGGGATGCCGCTTACGAGCCTACAGGGACGTATTCACGGCGTGTCCGAGCACGTCATACGCGCCGGCCGACCATGCGAATGACCCGTGCCGGACGTCAGCGCCACCCTACTCGCGCCGCAGCTCGTCGGGGACCGGGAACTCGGGCACACTCGGGGTCGACTCGCCCTGCTGACGGGCGGCCTTCAGCTGGAAGACGTAGGCGAGCAGCTTGGCAACCGCGAGGTAGAGCCCGGCAGGGATCGGGTCGCCCAGCTCGACGTTGAAGTAGAGCGCGCGCGCGAGCGACGGCGCCTCGACGACCGGCACGGCGTGGGCCTGGCCGATCTTGCGGATGTTCGCGGCGACCAGCTCGGTGCCCTTCGCGACGAGCACCGGCGCCTGCATGTGGCCCGCGTCGTAGCGCAGCGCGACGGCGAAGTGGGTCGGGTTGGTGACGATCACGTCGGCCTTCGGCACCTCCTCCATCATCCGACGCCGCGCCACCTCGCGCTGCAGCTGGCGGATCCGCGAGCGGACCTCGGGACGGCCCTCGGTGTCCTTCAGCTCGTCCCGCACTTCCTGCTGGGTCATCTTGAGCTGGCGCTTGTAGTCCCAGAGCTGGAACGGGACGTCCACCAGCGCCAGCACGATCGCCGAGCTGGCCACGACCAGGGTCGTCCAGCCCAGCAGGTCCGCGGTCTTAGCCAGCGCCGCCTCGACCTCCATCTTGCCGAGCAGGACGAAGTGCTCGAACTCGGTCCACACGAGCAGCGCCGCGACGCCGCCGAGGAACACGAACTTGGCGAGCGCCTTGACGAGCTCGACCAGCCCGTGCAGCGAGAAGATCCGTTGCATGCCCCGCAACGGACTGAGCTTGCCGAGGTCGAACCGCAGGGCCTCGCTGCTCACCTGGAAGCCGCCCAGCGCCACCGACGCGAGCACGGCCGCGGCCACCGTCGCAGCAAAGAACGGGGCAAGGATCAGGAGGCTCGCCGTCAGGGCGTCACCGAGGTGACGGAGCACGGCGGCCGTGTCGAAGACGTCGGTACGGGACAGGGCGAAGTGCTCGATCACCAATCCGCGCAGGTCGTTCGTTACGCGCGGGCCGAGCAGCACGATCGTGGCGGCACCGGCAAGGGTCACGGCGACGGTGTTGAGCTCGCGAGAGCGCGGCACCTGGCCGCGACGCTTCGCCTCGTCGAGCCGTCGCGTGGACGGTTCGAATGATTTTTCCTGGCCGTCCTGGTTCTCGGCCATCGCCCTACCCCGCCGCCCAGAGCGAGCCGGCCAGCTCGAAGAGTACGTCGAGCCAGTCCATGAAGAGGGCAATCGATTGGGGCAGCGACACCCACATCAGCACGAAGCCCACACCGAGGGTCACGGGAAAGCCGACGGCGAAGATATTGAGCTGCGGTGCCGCGCGGGAGACTATCCCCATGCCGATGCTCACCAGGAGCAGCGCGGCCACCACCGGCAGGCCCATCAGCAGACCGTCCGCGAACAGCCGCGCGCCCCAGCTCGCCAGATTCCAGAGCGCGTTCTGGGTGATGCCGTCGGCGGCGACCGGCAGGGCCGTGAAGCTCTCGACGACGAGGGCGACCAGCCGCAGGTGGCCGTCGACCGCGAGGAAGGCGATCGTCGCGAAGATCAGGTAGAACTGGGACACCGTCGGCACTTGAACGCCGTTCTGTGGGTCCATCAGGTGGGCGAAGCCCAGGCCCATGCTGTAGGCGACCACCTGGCCGCCGAAGACGAGGGCGTTGAAGGCGAGCTGCAGGACGAAGCCGATGGCGATGCCGATCGCGACCTGCTGGGCGAGGACGAGGAGCGCCGTCGCGCTGAGCGGGTCTACACCCACCGGGCGTGGCAGCAGGGGCTCGACGAGGATCGTCACCGCGGCCGCCAGCAGCACCCGCAGGCGCATCGGCACGGAGGCGGCACTGAACACCGGGGCGGCCATCAGCAGCGCGCCGATGCGAAAGAAGGGAAAGAGCCAGGCGGCCAGCGCGTCGACCACCTGGGCATCCGTCGCCGTCACGGCAGGCCGCCTAGCCGACCAAGCCGGGGATGCGCTCGAACAGGTCGGTGGTGAAGTCGGTCATGAGGCGCACCATCCAGGGCCCCGCCCAGACCAGCACCAGGGCGATGACGAGCAGCTTCGGCACGAAGCTCAGTGTCATCTCGTTGATCTGGGTGGCCGCCTGGAACATGGCGATCAGCAGGCCAACGACCAGCGAGACGAGCAGGATCGGAGCGGCGAGCAGCACCGTCAGCTGCAGTGACTCGCGACCGAGCTCCATGACGAGATCCGGGTCCATCGTCCACCTCAGTTGAGAAAGCTCGACGCGAGCGTGCTCATGACCAGCGACCAGCCGTCCACGAGGACGAACAGCATGATCTTGAACGGCAGCGAGATGATGACCGGCGACAGCATCATCATGCCCATCGACATCAGGATGCTCGCCACCACCAGGTCGATCACCAGGAACGGGATGAAGAGCAGGAAGCCGATCTGGAAGGCCGTCTTCAGCTCGCTCGTCGCGAACGCCGGCAGCAGCACCGAGAACGGCACCTCGTCCTCACTCGCGATCTCGTCGCGGCCGGACAGCCGGCTGAACAGCGCGAGGTCGGTGTCGCGCGTCTGCGCGAGCATGAAGATGCGCATCGGGCGCTCGGCCGCGGCCAGCGCCTCCGTCCCGGCCTTCTGCTCGCTCAGGTAGGGCTGCAGCGCCTGCTGGTTCACCTCGTTGAACACGGGCGCCATGATGAAGAAGGTGAGGAACAGGGCGAGCCCGACGAGTATCTGGTTGGACGGTGTCTGCGCGGTGCCGAGCGCCTGCCGCAGCAGGGCCAGCACGATTACGACGCGCGTGAAGGCGGTCATCATGATCAGCGCGCCGGGCAGCAGGCTCAGCGCGGTCATCAGCAGGAGTACCTGCACCGACAGCGTGTAGGTCTGGCCGCCGCCCGGTGCCGGGTTCACGCTCAACGCCTCGACCCCCGGCACCGCGACGGCCACCGATGCCATGGCCAGCGTCCCGGCAGCGAGCAGCAGCGCGGCCGGCCTCACGGTGCCGTCCTGTCGCGGGCGAGGTCGAGCTCCGCCGCAAAGCCGCCGCCCGCCGGCTCTTCCGGCGGCAGAACGTGCAGCATCCGGACCTGGCCGGGGGCGACCCCGAGCAGCAGGCGCGTCGCGCCGACCGCGACGACCACGGCGCGCTCGCGGGAGCCGAGCGCGACGCCACCGACGACGCGGATGAGTCCTTTCCCCCCCCCGGGAAGATGCGCGAAGCGGCGCACCGCCCAGCCGAGCAGGAAGATCAGCGCGAGGACCAGCGCGAGCCCTGCGACCGCCTCGAGCACCTGCGGCGTCGAGGACGCGCCGAGCCGCGCGGCCCCGCGTGCACCCTCCTCGGCTGCCGCGGCCGTGCCGCCGATCGCCGCCGCGAGGAGCGGTGCCAGTCTCATCCGCGCAGCCTCTTGACCCGTTCGGACGGGCTGATGATGTCCGTCAGGCGGATGCCGAACTTGTCGTTGACGACCACGACTTCGCCCTGGGCGACGAGGGTGCCGTTGACCAGCACGTCCATCGCCTCGCCCGCCAGCCGGTCGAGCTCGACGACCGAGCCCTGGTTGAGCTGCAGCAGGTTGCGAATGCTGATCCGCGATCGGCCGATCTCCATCGAGACCATCACCGGCACGTCGAGGATGGCGTCGAGCCGGATGTCACCCTGGGTGTCCGTCCGGCGCTCGGCGCGCAGCTCCGGAAACTCGGCGGCGGCGGGCGAGCGCCCCGCGGCCTGGCGCGCATCCAGATCTCCCATCGCCTCTGCCGCCAGGCCCTGGGGCACGGTGCTCTGTTCGTTGCTCATCTGCTGACTCCTGGCTCCCGCCGAGCCGTTAACCGTTGCCTACCCTCAGGGCGCGCGATGGCTCCTGCTCACCTGCCTCCTCGAGCAGGTCCTGCAAGGCGCGCACGTTCTTGCGCCGCGTCCACTCCGCGACCTGGATCGCGTAGTTGCCACGCGACGCGCCGAGCCGTCCCTGGAACACCCCGATGCCCGCGATCGTCACGTCGACCAGCTCGGGCATCTCGATCGGGATGATGTCGCCCGGCTGCAGCTCCGCGAGCTCGCGCACGGAGACGGTCGTCTCCGCGAACGCCGCCGCCAGCTCCACCTTCGCGGCCATCACCTCGTCCTTCAGGGCGCGGCCCCAGCGCTCGTCCCGGTCACCGTGGTCGGTCTGCACGCCGGCGTCGAGAAGCTCGCGGATCGGCTCGAGCATGGCGTACGGGAAGGTGACGTACATGTCGCCGCCGCCACTCTCGATCTCGATCGAGAAGGCCGTGACGACCACGATCTCCGAGGGGCTGACGATGTTCGCGAACAGCGGATTGACCTCGGCGCCCAGGCGCGAGAAGTCCACGTCCAGCACCGGACGCCAGGCCTCCTTCAGATCCTTGAATACGAGGCCTAGCAGCATCTCGATGACGCGGTGCTCGGTCGGCGTGAAGTCCCGCCCCTCGACCTTGGCGGCGAAGCGCCCGTTGCCCCCGAAGAAGCGCTCGACCACGCTGTAGACGAGCCGCGGGTCGAGCACGCACAGCGCCTTGCCGCGCAACGGGGCGACGCGGAGCAGGTTGAGGCTGGTCGGCGTGTAGAGGGTGTGGACGAACTCCGAGAACTTGAGTAGCTGGACGCTCGCCACGGTGATGTCGGCGGAGCGTCGCAGCAGGTTGAACAGGCTCGTGCGGAAGTGCCTAGCGAACCGCTCGTTGATCATCTCGAGCGTCGGCAGCCGGCCACGCACGATGCGGTCCTGGGTGGCGAAGTCGTACGGCCGGGCGACGTCGTCGGCATGGACGTCGGTTTCCACCTCGATGTCGCCGCTGTCGACCCCGTGCAGCAGGGCATCGATCTCGTCTTGGGACAGCAGGTCGTTCCCGGCCATCGGCGTCACCTCACTGCAGCACGAACTGGGTGAAGTACACGGCCTCGACCGTCCCTTCCCCGCCGTTGTCCTGGACGAGCCTGGCGAGGGTCGCCTGGACGTCCGCCTGGAGCTGGTCGCGCCCTGCCCGTGTCATCAGGTTGGCGGCGTCCTGCGCCCCGAAGAGGCTGAGCAGGTGGTGGCGGACCATCGGGTCGTTCTGCTTCAGAAAGTTGACGAGCGCGGGGTCGCGGGTCTGGATGCGGACCGCGGCCTGGAGCATCTTGGCCTTGCCACCGGGCGGCAGATTGGCGACGAAGGGGGGATCGAGCGGGTGGTAGATCGGCGGTGCCTGTGCCACCTCGGCCTTGCCGGCACTGTCGGCGCCCTTGGCCTTCTTGCCCTTCGCGCCGGCGACCGACGCAGTGGCGTCAGGCGTGCGCAGGAAGTACCAGGCCGCGCCGCCACCAGCGGCGATCAGCACCGCCGCGACGACCGCCACGATGATGATGAGGCGCCGCTTGCCGCCCTTTTGCTTCTCGATACCGAGGTCGGTGCTCTCGTCCAGTCGCGCGGTTGCCATGTGACGCTCGTCGATCGCGGGGCTCGCCCACCCCGAAAGCAATCGACATGCCACCGCAGGGGCTCATAAAACCTCTTTTAGCTCATCAGGTTAGGAACGCCTCCCTGCCTCCCGTCGAAGATCCGGCGGCCCGGGGTATCGCGGGCCGGCGGTATTCCGGCAGGCTCAGGCGCCCGACGACGAGGGCGGGACGGCCGGCCCGGGCACGCCGGGCTCGTCGACCAGGCGCAGCAGCAGCGCGCCGAGGACGAACAGCACGCCGACCGAGAGGATGGCGATGCGGGGGCTGCCGCTGATCACCCCGACCCAGCCCATGAGCACGGGGCCGATGACCGCGGCAAACTTGCCAAGCATGTTGTAGAAGCCGAAGAACTCCCCTGCCCGCTCGGCCGGAATCAGCCTCGCGAACAGCGAGCGGGAGAGCGACTGGATGCCGCCCTGCACCAGGCCGATCACGACGGCGAGGCCGTAGAACTCGGCCTCCGAGTCCATCTGCGAGGCCCAGGCGATGGTGAGCAGGTAGACGAGTATCGCGACGCCGATGCCGAACTTCGGGCCGTGCCGCTCACCGAGCCGGCCGAACGCGAGCGCCGCCGGAAAGCCGACGAGCTGGGTGACGAGCAGCGCGGTCATCAGGCCCTCCGCCGCAAAGCCGAGGGAGAGCCCATAGTCGACGGCCATCCGCACGACGGTGTCCACACCGTCGATGTACAGCCAGTAGGCCATCAGGAACATGAACGCGGGCCGGACAGTCTGGATGTGGCGAAAGGTCTCGACCAGCTGGGAGAAGGCCGCGCCGAGCCGCCAGCCCGCGGTCCCGTCGCCGGCCGGCACGGCCGGCTCGCGCACGAAGAGGAACACCGGTACCGAGAAGAGCGCCCACCAGGCCGCGACGGTCAGAAACGCGACGCGCACCGCCTCCCCCGCTCCGTCGAGACCGAACCAGCCGGGGTACGAGACCATCAGCACGTTGCCGGCGAACAGCAGGCCGCCGCCGAGGTAGCCGAGGCCGTAGCCGAGGGCCGACGTGAAGTCCCACCGTTCCGGCGGGGACACGGCCAGGAGCAGCGCGTCGTAGCACACCATCCCCGCCGAAAAGCCGAGCTGGGCGAGGACGTAGAGCAGCAGCGCCATCACCCAGTTCCCCTGGGCGACGAGATAGAGCCCGCCGGTCATCGCCACTCCCAGCACCGTGAACAGCAGCAGCAACCTGAGCTTGAGTCCGCCGCGGTCGGCGATCGCGCCGATCAGGGGTGCGGCGGCGACGACGACGAGGCTCGCGAGCGAGTTGCCGAGCCCGAGCTGGAACGAGCTCTCGGTGGCCGCCAGTCCAGTCGCCCAGTACTGCTTGAAGAACACCGGAAAGAAGCCGGCCATCACGGTGGTGGCGAAGGCCGAGTTGGCCCAGTCGTAGAAGGCCCAGGCGATCTCTGAACGGCTGACGGCCGTCACCGGGGGACCCGGTGCGCCGCGGCGGCCGAGCCAGGAGACGCAGTCGCCACAGCGGCCACTCAGCCCTCGTCTTCGTCCGCCAGGTTGGCCGTGAGGACCATCCGGACGAGCTCGGCGAGGGAGCGGGCGCCCGTCTTCTCCATCACCCGGGCGCGATGCGCCTCGACGGTCTTGGCCGAGACCCCGAGGGCGTTGGCGATCTCCTTGTTCGACCGGCCGTCCGCGACCATCTCCATGACCTCGTGCTCGCGTGGCGTCAGCAGTGCCAGACGTGTCGCAATGTCCGCCTGCCGGGCCTGCACGGTGCGCTGCTCGACCGCCAGCGCGAGGGCACGCCGGATCGCATCGAGCAGGGCCTCGTCGTTGAACGGCTTCTCGATGAAATCCAGGGCGCCGGCCTTCATCGCGCGCACCGCCATCGGGACGTCGCCGTGTCCGGTGATGATGATGACCGGCAGCTGGATGTGACGGTTGGCGAGATACTCCTGCAGGTCCAGCCCGCTCATCCCCGGCATCCGCACGTCCAGCAGTAGGCAACCGGTGCGCCCGGGGTAGTAGCAGCTCAGGAACTCGTCCGCCGAGCCGAAGGTCTCCACGCGCAGCCCCACCGACTCGATCAGCCACTTGAGCGAGCTACGCATCGCGTCGTCGTCGTCGACGACGTAGACGATCGGTTCGGCTGTCGCAGTCGTTCGGGTCATACGGCCACCGCCGGCTCGGGCTGGGTGTCGTCGCTCGCCGGCAGCTCGACGATGAACATCGCGCCGCGGCCCGGCCAGGACTCGGCCCGGATCTTACCATCGTGGTCGGCGACGATGGTCTGGCTGATCGTCAGCCCCATGCCCATGCCCGTTTCCTTCGTGGTGAAGAACGGATCGAACAGCCGCTCCATCAGCTGCGGACGGATGCCCATGCCACTGTCCTCCACCGCGACGTAGATCTGGCTGGCCGCATTGCGGCCGGTGCGGATGCTGACGCGGCGCTCGGCGGTGTCGGGCAGCGTGCCCAACGCGTCGAGCGCGTTGCGCAGGAGGTTGAGGATGACCTGCTCGATCTGCACGAGGTCCACGTTCACGGGAAGGCGCTCCGTGGCCAGCTGCAGGTCGACCACCGCCCCGATGCGGCGGATGTCGAACTCGATGAAGCCGCACACCTCCCGCACCAGGTCGTTGAGGTCCACCACCACCCGCGAGGGGGCCTGCTTTCCCACCATCGCGCGCAGGCGCTTGATGATCTCGGCCGCGCGGGTTGCCTGCCCGCCGATGCGCTCGAGGGCGTCGAGCAGTTCCGCCTTGTCGTCGCGGCCGCTGCGCAGGCGCCGGGCGCAGCCGTTGGCGTAGTTGATGATCGCCGCGAGGGGCTGGTTCAGCTCGTGGGCGATGCCGGTCGCCGTCTCGCCCATCGTCGACAGTCGGCAGACGTGCACCAGCTCGGTCTGGTGCTTCCGGGATTGCTCCTCCGCCGCCCGCGTCTCGGTGATGTCGCGCAGGTACACGGCGAACAGCAGCCGGTCGTGCAGCTGGAACGGCTTGATCGACACCTCGACGGGAAACGCCGAGCCGTCACCGTGCACCGCCTCCAGCTCGGCACGCAGGCTCTCGTCGCTCGGCAGCCGCATCCGCCGGCACTCGTCGAGCAGCCGTCTGAAGCTCTGGCGATAGTCCCCGCCGAACATCAGCTCGGAAACGTCCTGTCCAACCACCTCGTGCTCGGGGTGACCGAACTGCCGCTCCGCGGTGGGGTTGAAGTCGAGGATCCGGCCCGTGTCGTCGATGGTGACGATGGCGTCGAGCGAGCTCGCCATGATCGCCGCCCGGATCGCCTCGCTCTCCTGGATCTCGGTCTCGTGCTGTGCCCGCATCTGCTCACGCGCACGCACCACCAGGCCGATCAGCTCGCGGATGCGCTCCTCGAGGATCAGCAGCTGGTTTCCCGCCTGCGGCTCCGGGGCGTCGGCGCCGAGACCGCGGCGCGAGAACTCGGCGATCCGGCGCAGCACCCGGTTCAGACGGCCCGAGACGATGCCGAACAGCGCGGAGAACACGCCGATCATCGTCAGGGCCACGATCAAGCGCTGCTTGCGCTCGAGGTGCATCAGCTCGCGGACCGTCGTCTTGATGCTCTGCTGCAGCACGAAGGTCGCGAACAGCGGGCTCCACTCCGAGGACCCGTACTCGCCGAGCGACTGCGCCGTCACGAAGTAGCGGCGTCCGATGTCCTTCAGCGAGTCGCCGAGGGGCACGCCGCGGGCATCGCTGGTCGCGGCCACCCGCTGACTGTCGGGGTCCACCAGGGCGATCACCACGTCGGCCGGGGCGGCGCCCTGCTGTGAGGCCAGCAGGAACTGATCGTCCAGCGGCGCGACCAGCATCAGGGTCCCGACGACCTGCTGGACGTGGTTCTCGAGCGGCTGGGAGACCAGCAGGTAGGGACGCGCCTCGATCGTCGCGAAGACCAGGGGCGAGGACATTGCCTTCGGATTCAGCACCGGGGACTTCATGAGCCCTGGTGGCAGGGGCTCGGGACCGAGGGGGTAGATCTCGCGCAGCTGCCCGTGCGCATCGAACAGCAAGATCTGCCGAACCCGCTCGCGATCCTTCCACTCGGCGATCACCCCGAGCCAAAGGGGCTGCGGCCCCTCGCGGACCCCCGGCGAGCCGGCCTCCGGCCTCGCCCAGGGGTCACGATCGAGGTAGGCGGCGAGGTGACGGTTGCCGGCGAGCAGGCGCGTCGTCGAGGCGACGCCGTCCACGAACCGCTCGAAGCGGATCAGCGACTCACGCGCGCTCTGGTCGAGCTCGCTGCGTAGCTGGGCCTGGAACATCCCCTGGAGGGCGCGGGATTGCATCCCATCCAGGACCTTCCAGACGACGAAGCCGACGAGCAGGCCAATCAGCACGGCCAACAGCGGCATCGGCACGCGCCGCAGCAGGCGTCGCGACAGGGAGGGGGTGGTGGCGGGCGTCACCGGCATGCGTTGGCGTGGGTTAGTGCGAGGGGGAACCAGGATTATCGGGCCCCACCGGACACCTTACCAATGGACCGGGGAAGATCCCGGCCCCCGCCGCCGCGCGTGACACCGCCGGGCCTCGGGCCAAACCCTGCGAGACGCCGCCGGGCACGGGTGGCAAATTATTAATTTAAATTCCAATATATATATGCTATTGCTTTGATATTACTGCTCTTATGAATCAGAGAATAGCCACACACACCGGCCGCCGCTGGCCTTGTCGATCGCCGTGAGACGTCCCGCGTGAGCGGCGAGCTCGTCTGCCGACGCAGGAACGACGCGCAGCGCGGCCGGCCGGTGCAGCGGGCCTTTCTCCTGTTCCCGCGCCCGCGCAGCCGCCGGATCGATCGCGCCGTCCAGGGAAAGCGTCGCCTGCCCGCCGGTCATGGCGAGATAGACGTCCGCCAGGATCTCGGCATCGAGCAGGGCCCCGTGCTTCTCGCGATGGGAGTTGTCGATGCGGTAGCGCGTGCAGAGCGCGTCCAGGCTGTTCCGCTGGCCAGGGTGGAGGCGCCGCGCGAGCACCAGGGTGTCGGTGATCGTGCAGCAGGCCTCGATACGGACGGGCTCCGTCCCCAGCCGCGCCAGCTCCGCGTTGAGGAATCCGGTATCGAACGGCGCGTTGTGGATGACGAGGTCGGCGCCCCGCAGGTACTCCAACAGGTCCGCGGCGATATCGGCGAACCGCGGCTTGTCGACGAGGAACGCGTTGGTGATGCCGTGCACCTCGACCGCCCGGGCGTCGATGTCCCGGTCCGGCTGGAGATACTGGTGAAAGTTCCGGCCTGACGGACGCCGGTCGATCAGCTCGACGCACCCGATCTCGATGATGCGATGCCCCTGCTCCGGCTCCAGCCCGGTGGTCTCCGTGTCGAGCACGACCTGTCGCACTTGCATGACGTCATCCCTCCTCGCCCGATCGGTGGCTCGCCCCGGCCGGCCGCCGGAGCGTGGCGATCGCCGCGGTCGCCAGCCGGTCGGCGCGCTCGTTTTCCGGGTGGCCGGCGTGCCCCTTGACCCAGTGCCACTCGACCTCGTGGCCGGCCGCCACCTCGTCGAGTCGTCGCCAAAGGTCGCTGTTCTTGACCGGCTGGCGGTCGGCCGTGCGCCAGCCGTTGCGGCGCCAGCGCCGGATCCAGTCGGTGATGCCGTTGCGGACGTACTGAGAGTCGGTGGTCACGCGGACCCGGCAAGGTCGCTTCAGCGCCTCGAGCCCCCGGATCACGGCCGTCAGCTCCATCCGGTTGTTGGTCGTCGCCGGCTCAGCCCCCGAGAGCTCCTTCTCGACGCCCCCGTAGCGGAGCAGCACCCCCCAGCCACCCGGTCCCGGGTTCCCCTGGCACGCGCCGTCGGTGAACAGCTCGACGGGGTCAGCCATTGCGCATTCCCCGCGCCGAGGGCTCGACGGCGCTCGCCCTGATCAGCCGCCGGCGGCGCCAGGGCAGTGTGATCGGCGTCAGTGTCGAGACCCGCTTGATCGCCTGCACCACGTAGACCCCGGCGAGCATCGGCCACAGGCGCGGCCCCTGGCGATCGAGAAACGCCAAGCGCTCGAGCACGCCGGCGTGCGCAACCGGTGGCCGGAACATCAGGACGTCCGTGCGCTCCACGGCGAAGCCGAGGAGGGACAGCCAGTCGTGCAGCTGGGGATAGCTGATGAAATGGCAGCTCCAGGGCGGGCTCCCTCGTCCCCCGACCAGCCGCCGCAGTCCCCACAGGCTCCAGGGATTGAAGCCGATCACGACCAGCCTCCCTTCCGGGATGAGTACCCGCTCGACCTCGCGCAGCACCTGCGGGGGATCGCTCGCGAGGTCGAGGGTGTGAGGCATCACCACCGCGTCGGCGCTGTCGGCGGCAATGGGCAGCTGCTCCGGGTTGCCGCGCACGAAGACAGCACCGCAGCTCGCGCCGGGGCTCGGCGAGACGACGGTGCGCGAGCGGATCGGGCAGGCCCCGAGGTAGTCCAGATCCGGGCCGAGGAGCCCGAGCTGGATCAGCTGATAGCCGAACAGGCGAGGGGCGATCGCGGCCACGGCCTCGCGCTCCTGGCGCAGCATCAAGGCGCCAGGTTGCTCGAGAAACCAGCGATAAAACTCTAATTCCAAATGTTTTTTCCAGCGAGAGCCCGGCGCCGGTGCGGCACCGGGCAGCGCTAGGGTTTATTGATGCGTGCCGTTCGTGTAAATTAGGGAATTCCCGTACTTCTCCGAACACCGGTGCGACATGAATCCCGTTTCTCAGAGAAAATCTGACGACGTGGCTGGCGCCCGGCAGCGTAAGGATGTGACGTATTTTGCGCGTGCCGCCCTTGTCACCTTTGCCACGCTCAAGATGGCCTGCCTCGTCGTGGGCTGTTCTTCGCAGGAGCACAGGTCTGATCCCTCGGCCGGCGCAGCCGCCCGAGAGCTGACGGAGACCGGCAAATCCCGCGGCTGGCTCGACGGCGAAGAGTCCTTAAGCGGATCGCCGCGGCCGGCAACGGCCGGGGCAGCCCCCTCGCTCGCCCAGCTGGCCGGCCAGTGGTTCATGCCGTCGCGCGACTTTGCACCGGCGGCCTCCCCATCCTCGGGCTCTGACCAGAGTGACGACGTCTGGGCGCGCCTGCGTCAGGGTTTCCAGCTCGACGACCGGGAAGACCGCCGCATCGACAAGGCCGCGGGCGTGTACAAGGACAGACCCGAGGCCTGGGCCCGCATCGAGGACAGGGCGCGGCGCTTCCTGCCGCTGATCGTCAAGGAGGTCGAGCAGCGCCGTCTGCCCCTCGAGCTCGCGCTGGTCCCGGTGATCGAGAGCACATTCGACCCGACCGCGGTATCGCCCGGCAAGGCCGCCGGACTGTGGCAGATCATCCCTAGCACCGCGAAGACGCTCGGCCTGCAGCGCAACGGGCACTATGACGGCCGGCGCGACGTGCTCGCCGCGACCGGCGCGGCGCTGGACTACCTGCAGACACTGGCGGCGGAGTTCGACGGCAACTGGGAGCTGGCGCTGGCCTCGTACAACGCCGGCTCAGGCACGGTGCGGCGCGCCATGGCGCGAAACCGCGAGAGCGGCAAGCCCACGGACTACTGGTCGCTCGATCTCCCGGCAGAGACCGAAGCCTACGTCCCGCGTCTCCTCGCCACCGCCCGCGTGGTAAAGCATCCGCGCTCTTTCGGCCTGCAGCTCGCCGACCTGCCCGCCGAACCGGAGGTCACCCCGGTGCAGGTGGCCGAGCAGATCGATCTGTCGCTCGCCGCCAAGCTGGCGCAGATGTCGATCAGCGAGCTCAAGGACCTCAATCCCGGGCTGATGAGCGCCCGCTCGCAACTGCCCAGCCAGCAGACCTTGCTGGTTCCGGTCGAAAAGGCACCCACCCTGCTCGCCGGGCTCGACAAGCGGTCCGGCCAGACGCCGTCGGAGCGACTGGCAGGCACGCCGGCCTCCGCCGCCGCGGAATCCGAGGTGAAGGCCGGGAAGCCCGATCGCAAGACGGTCGCGGCATCCGGCACCGACACCACTCACGTCGTCGGCAAGGGCGACTCGCTCTGGGCAGTCGCCAGGTTGCACAGCGTCGAGGTGGCAGACCTCGCCAAAGCCAACCGCATCAGGCCCGACACCCCGCTGCGCGAGGGTCAGCGCCTGACGATCCCCGCCGGGGCGCCGCGCACCTCGCAGGTCCTGGGCGAGGGCTTCGACGGCGGCGGCTGACCCCCCACCCTGGCACGGCCGTCCGGCCGTGCCAAAGGCTCAGTCCACCAGCCGACAGGCGACCCGGTGCGTCGCACCGAGCGAGCGCATCGGCGGATAGGCTTCCCGGCACGCGGGCGTTGCGATCGGGCAGCGCGGGTGGAAGTGACAGCCCGCGGGTGGCGACGCCGGCGACGGCAGATCGTCGCCGAGGCGCTGCGACTCCGGGTGGCTGTCGCCGTCGATCGCCGGCACCGCGGCCAGCAGGGCCCGCGTGTACGGGTGACGCGCTGCGCCCATGACCTCCTCGACGGTCCCCTGCTCGACGATGCGGCCGAGGTACATCACCGCCACCTCGTGCGCGAGATAGGCCACCACCCCGATGTTGTGGGTTATGAATAGATAGGATATTTTAAGTTTATCTTGTAAGTCTCTGAGAAGGTTTATTATCTGAGCCTGAACCGAGACGTCCAATGCGCTCGTCGGCTCGTCGCAGACGACGAGGCGTGGCTCGACCGCAAGGGCGCGGGCGATCGCTATTCGCTGGCGCTGGCCGCCGGAGAACTCGTGCGGGTAGCGCTGCGCCGCGTCGGCGGACAGTCCCACCTGCTCGAGCAGGGCCGCCACCCGGGCCCGCCGCTGTAACCCGGCGCCGCCGAGCCCCTGGGCCACCAGCCCTTCCGCGACGATGTCCCCGACGCGCATGCGCGGGTTCATGGACGAGCCGGGATCCTGGAACACGATCTGGAACTCGCGCCGCCGCCGGCGCAGCCGCTCGCCACCGAGCCGGGTGAGCTCCGCTCCGTCGAAGCGCACGCTGCCCGCGGTCGGCCGGATCAGCTGCAGGAGGGCCTTGCCGACGGTCGTCTTGCCGCAGCCGGACTCGCCGACGAGGGCGAGGGTCCGCCCCGCCGGGACGTCGAACGACACCCCGTCCACCGCCCTGACCTGCCCTACCACCCGCTGCAGCACGCCCTTGCGGATCGGGAAGTGCACCTGCAGGTCGCGGACCTCGAGAAGCGGTGTGAGGCCGGCGTCCACCGGGCCGCGGCCGATCGCCGCGACGGGCTCCGCCGGGCTCTGCTCGGACGCCCGAAGGCAGCGGACCCCGTCGCTCGGGGTACCGGCCCAGGCCACCGAGGCGGCGCGGCAACCGGGCGCCGCGAGCGCGCAACGGTCGGCGAATCGACACCCCGCGAACGCGCCATCGAGTCGCGGGACCGCGCCGGGAATGACGGCCAGCGGCCGGCCGCGCTTCGCGGTGTCCGGCAGGGACTCGAAGAGCAGACGACCGTAGGGGTGCCGCGGCCGGGCAAAGAAGGCGCGCCGCGCCGCCGTCTCGACGATCTCGCCGGCGTACATGACCGCAACCCGGTCCGCGACCTGTGCCACGACCCCGAGGTCGTGGGTGATCAGCAGCACCGCCATGCCGGTCGTCCGCTGCAGATCCTTGAGGAGGCGCAGCACCTGCGCCTGGATGGTCACGTCCAGCGCGGTGGTGGGCTCGTCCGCGATCAGCAGCTTCGGCCGCCCCGCCAGGGCGATGGCGATCATCACCCGCTGCTTCATGCCGCCCGAGAGCTGGTGGGGATACTCGCCGCTGCGCCGCTCGGGGTCGGGGATCCCCACGGCCCGAAGCAGCTCGATGACGCGGGGCTGCGGCCTACCGCGATGCGGTGGGTCGTGCAGCCTGACCGCCTCCGCGATCTGCTGGCCGATGGTCATCACAGGATTCAGCGACGTCATCGGCTCCTGGAAGATCATGCCGACCCGGCCGCCGCGCTCGCGACGCATCCGCTCTTCGGTGAGCGCCAAGAGGTCGATGCCGTCGAGCACCACCTCGCCGCCGAGCACCTGCGCCCCAAGGGGGAGCAGGCGCATCAGGCTGAGACCGGTCATCGACTTGCCGCACCCCGACTCCCCCAGCAGGGCGAAGGTCTCGCCCGGCAGGATGTCGAGGTCCAGGCCGTCGACCGCGCGAACGGCGCCCTCACCCGCCCCGATGTACACACGCAGGCCGCGCACGCGCAGCAGCGGCGCGGTGGCAGATGGCAGTCCCTGCGGGATGGTCATCGTGTCGTCCTCAGGCGGGGATCGAGGGCGTCGCGGACGACGTCCGCGAACAGGTTCGCCGCCAGCACCAGCACGAACATGAAGCCGAGGGCCGCGCTCAGCGACCACCAGACGGCCGGCTCGCGGGCCAGCTCCAGGCGGGCGCCGTTGATCATGTTGCCCCAGCTCTCGGTGGTCGGATCGACCCCGATGTTCACGTAGGAGAGCACGGCCTCGGCGAGGACGAGCCCGCTGAAGTCGAGCACCACGGTGATCAACACGATGTGCACGACGTTGGGCAGCACGTGGCGGCGCAGCACCGTGAAGTGGCGCACGCCGAAGGCCTGTGCCGCCTGGACATAGTCCAGCTCGCGCAGCTTCAGCACCTCGCCGCGCAGCAGCCGGCACAGCGACGTCCAGCTCGTGACCCCGAGGATCGCGCACAGGAACAGCAGGCGCAGGTCGGCACGCTCGGCGACGCTCGCGAACGCCTCCTCGTGGTTGGCGATGTACACCTGCATCATGAGGATCGCGGCGGCGATGAGCAGCACGCCGGGGATCGAATTCAAGGTCGTGTAAAGGTACTGGATGAGATCGTCGATCCACCCCCGGAAATAGCCCGCCATCACGCCGAGCAGCACCGCCGCGGGCAGCATCACCAGCGTGGTCAGGGTGCCGATGACCAGCCCGGTCCGGATGCTCTTGAGCGCCTGGTAGAGCACGTCCTGACCCACCTTGTCCGTACCGAGGACGTGGTAGCCGGCGGCGAGACGCGCCGTGACGCAGCAGAGCACCAGCACCACCGCGAGGGAGAGGAACAGGACGCGGGTCGGGTACGGGCTGCGACCCTGCAGCAACTCGACGGCCGAGCGGAGCGCGGGCGAACCGGCGCGGCGACCCCGCCGCCCTGCCGCCACGGCCAGCATCGCCGACCAGATCAGAGCGGCGAGCGCGATGCCCTGCGCGATCCGGAGCACCAGGTCGTCTGCCCGGTCGTGCTCGGGATCAGCCAGGTGCGCGCCGCCGTAGCGCAGACGCGGATAGCCGCGGTCGGCGCCCGCGGGTCCCTCGATCGCCTCCTTCGCGTACAGGTGCGTCGCGAGCGGCGCGGAGTAGGTCTTCTCCTTCTGCGTGCGCAACCCGCCGACCAGGACGTCGAACAGGCTCAGCACCTCCGTGGAATGGGTGGCGCCGCCGTGCGGTCCCGCCGGCTCGAGGCGCGGGTGGAAATGCACCGAGTCGAGCAGGCCGACGAGGGCGTAGCTCGCGAGCACCACGGCGGCCGCGACGGCGATTCGACTGCGCGCGACGGCCTGCCAAGGGGCGCGCAGGTGGTCGCGACGGCGGGCCAGCGCGGCGAACGCGAGCAGGAGCGCAAAGAGCGTGAAGAACAGGGCGTCGGTGGCGAGCAGGACGGGCACCGGCACGGCTCACCTCATGCCAGGCGGACCCTGGGATCGACCAGGGTGTATGAGATGTCGGTGAGGACGAGCCCGAGGATGTAGAGGACCGACCCCAGAAAGACCATCACCCGGACGATGGCGAAGTCCTGCATGTCGATCGCGTCGATCGTGTACGAGCCCAGTCCAGGGATTCCGAAGAAGGACTCGGTCAGCAGGCTGCCCATGAACAGCAGCGGCAGCACCACCACGATGCCCGTCAGGATCGGGATCAGGGCGTTGCGCAGCACGTGGCCGAACATCACCGCGCCCTCGCCAAGGCCCTTGGCGCGCGCCGTGCGTACGTAGTCCTTGTTCACCTCCTCGAGGAACAGGGCCCGGTACAGGCGCACGGACGCGCCGATGCCGCTGACCACGCCGATGAAGACCGGCAACACGAGGAACTTCGCGGCCGCAAGCCCGGTGTCGTAGCCCGAGATCGGCACCAGCCGCAGCAGCTTCCCGACCAGGTATTGCCCGCCGATGATGTAGAAGAGCCCGGATATCGACATCAGCACCACGCAGAGCACGACGGCGCCCACGTCGATGTAGGTCGCACGGAAGAACACGATCAGCAGCGCGAAGCTGATGTTGATCAACAGCCCTACCAGCAGCACGGGCACCGCTATCGCCAGGCTCGGCCACATCCGCTGGCCGATGTCGTAGCCGATGTCCCGACCGCTGTCCGACTGGCCGAAATCGAACCGGAACAGCTTCAGTGACTTCTCGAAGAAGATCGTGTCGGTGATCTTGCCGAGCCCCGGCGCAGCCGCGTTGACGAGCAGGGGCCGGTCGTAGCCGTGCTCCCGCTTCCAGCTCGCGACGGCCTGCTCGTTGACGCGCTTCTGCCCGAGCTGCATGCGCGCCATGTCGTCCGGGGTGTTGACGACGAAGAACAGCACGAAGGTGATCACGTTCACCCCGATGAGGATCGGGATGGCATACAGCAGGCGGCGCAGGATGTAGGCGATCACCGCAGGGTCCGCCGCTCGCGGCGACGATGGGCGATAAGCGCGGGAACGGTGAGGCCAGCGAGCAGCACGAGTCCCCCCACCACTGGCCAGACCACCGGCTGGTTCCAGTCCCGCTGGCTCGCACGCCGCTGCGCCACGTCGACGGCCAGGTACTTGAGCGTGTTGTTCGCCATCAGGTTCGGCTTCAGGTTCCGGTACCAGGCGTGGTGCAGCGTGAAGGCGGTCGGAAAGAAACCCCAGGCCCAGGGCCCGTCGCGGCGCAGGATCTCGTTCATGCGATCGATGAGCGCCTGTCGTTCCGGCCCGTCGGCGAGACTCTTCATGCGGTCGAACAGCCCGTCGAACTCGGGATTGGCATAGTTCGAGGCGTTCTCGCCGCCATGCTCTGCCTTGCCGTGCGGACCATAGAGCAGGAAGAAGAAGTTCTCGGGATCCGGGTAGTCGGCATTCCAGCCCCACGAGTAGAGCTGCGCCGTGCCCTTGCGCATCTTTTCCTGAAACCGGTTGTAGTCGGTCGCGCGCACGACCAGCTGGATGCCGAGCTTCTGGAACTGCTTGCGGTACCAGTCGAGCTGCGCCTTGCTGTCGGGTCCCGTGGCCGCGGTGTCGTAATTCAGCACCAACGGCTGGCCGGTCACGGCATCCACGCCGTTCGGGAACCCCGCCTCGGCAAGGAGGGCCCTGGCGGCCTCGATCGGCTTGCGCCGCGGCACGCCGTCCACCAGGTCATAGACGTAGGGGTTCAGGCCCTCCGCCCCGCTCCGGTAACCGTAGATGCCGGGGGGCAGCGGTCCGTGCGCCGCCAGGCCGCGCCCGTTGCGGAAGATCGCGATGAACTCCTCGAAGTCCAGAGCGATGGCGATGGCCTGACGCAGCCGCCTTGCCCGGTCGCCGTCGCCGCCGACCAACGGGTCCTTCCAGTTGAAACCGAAGTAGAACACCGAGGTCTCGACCGAAGTCACCAGCCGGATGCCCTGCCGCTGCATCTCGTCGGTGAGCGTGGCCTCACCGCCGCTACCGACCTGCACCGCCTGATCGAAGCTGTCCGAGGTGATGCCCGAGGCGTCGTAGTAGCCCTGCAGGAACTTGTTCCAGCGGGGGATGGCCTCCTTCTCGAGGCTGTAGATGGCCCGACCGACGAAAGGCAGCGGCTGTCCCGCGTCCACCAACAGACCGGCCGCCCGGTCTCCCTCCTCGCCTTCCTCCGGATAGGTCTCGCCACGGAAGTTGGGGTTGCGCGCGAGCACCATCCGCAGGTTCGGGTTGTTCTCGGTCATCATGAAGGGGCCGGTGCCGGCCGGGAACCAGTCGAGGCTGATGTTCTTCTCGCGCAGACCGGGCAGGTGGTGGAAGCGGTCGACCTCCCAGGGTATGGGCGCGAAGAAAGGCATCGCCAGCCAGTAGCGGAACTGCGGGTACTGGCCCTTGAGCCGAATGCGATAGGTGTAGCGGTCCTCCGTCGCAACGCCCGCCAGGGCATGGCCACGCAGATCGAGCCAAGGGCTCTCCTCGCCGGTACGGGCCCGCAGCTCGGCCAGCGCCGCATCGGTGGCCTTGCCAAACTCGGTGAAGCCGACGATGTAGCCGGCCATCAGCCCGGCAATCGGCGAGTGCAGTGGCGTATAGGCGAGCCGCTTGATCTGGTAGACGTAGTCGTCCGCCGTCAACTCGCGCGTGCCGGTCTCCGGAAAGTCGGCGAGCCGGTGTACCTGCGCGGCGAGCGCCGCAGGCAGCGTGTCGTACACCAGCCGGCCGCCGGCATCGCGTGCCAGGGCCGGGTGCGGCTGATAGTGGATGCCGGGCCGGATCCGCACCCGATACTCGGAGAAGGCGACTTGGTCCGGCGGTGAGCCCGCCGGCAACGCCTGACCTGCGTCGTCGAGCAGTGTCAGCTCCGGCAGCGCTTGCGCCGTGAGCGGCACGAGCTCTGCGGGACGCTTGAGATAGTGGTACTGCAGCGGCGGCTCGTAGATCTGCGCGATGAAGCGCTGCTCGTTCGAGCTGTAGGAGCGCGCAGGGTCGAGGTGCTTGGGTCGCTCCTCGAAGGAGCTGTAGATCACCCGCTCACCCGCGGCGGGCGTCGCGTGAGGGTCGTTCCAGGGATCCTCGCTGCAGGCGCCCGCCAGCAGCAGGCTCAGCGCCAACCACCCGGCCCGGCGGCGGCGTGTCGGCGCGGCAGCGCTCATCGGCTCGGTTCTTCTTTGCCCGTCGCGAATGATTTCGTTACATTGCCGCGCACACGCGGCTGAGCCATCTTCGCACCCCCGGCCGGCCCTGTCAGCCGCGCCCAGCCGGCACCAGCGAGGTCACTCTTATGGGATTTCTTCAGGGCAAGCGCGCGCTGATCGTCGGCGTCGCGAGCAACCGTTCGATTGCCTACGGGGTCGCGAAGGCGATGCACCGGGAGGGCGCCGCGCTGGCGTTCACGTACCAGAGCGAGAAGCTGAAATCGCGCGTGGACGAGGTGGCACAGGAGTGCGGGTCAAGCGTGGTGCTGCCGCTGGACGTTGCCGACGACGCGCAGATCGCCGAGGCCTTCGCAGCCCTCGGCGAGCGCTGGGACGGGCTCGACTGCATCGTGCACTCGGTGGCGTTCGCGCCGCGCGAGCAGCTCGAGGGCACCTACGTCGATGCCGTGAGCCGCGAGGGATTCCGCATCGCGCACGACATCAGCTCGTACAGCTTCGCGGCCCTCGCCAAGGCCGGCCGGCCGCTGATGCAGGGACGCAACGGCGCGCTGCTGACCATGAGCTACCTCGGCGCCGTTCGCGTCGTGCCGAACTACAACGTGATGGGCGTGGCGAAGGCGAGCCTCGAGGCCAACGTCCGCTACCTCGCCGATGCGCTGGGACCGGAGGGCATCAGGGTCAACGCGATCTCCGCCGGGCCGATCCGCACGCTCGCAGCCGCCGGCATCGCCAACTTCAAGAGCATGTTGGCAGAGGCCGAGCGGAAGGTGCCGCTGCGGCGCAACGTCACCATCGAGGAGGTCGGCAACGCCGCCGCCTTCCTGTGCTCGGATCTCGCGTCCGGGATCACCGGCGACGTGCTCTACGTCGACTCCGGCTATCACATACTCGGCATGTGAATCGTCCGGCGTTGCCGCAATCGGTCGCGCGGCAACGCCGGGGCGCCACCGCCGTCAGTCGGCCCGACGGCCGGGCTCGGCCGACAACGGCTTCACCTCGAGCTTCGCCCTGGCGCGCAGGGCCTCCTGGAAGCGGGTCAGATCCACGGCGCCCTGTTGAGCGGCCAGTGCCGTGCGCAGGCCCTGGACCTGCGCCTCGTTGACCGCGCCGACGCCCTCCTCGACGCCGAACAACGCTGCCACGGCGACGTCGCCGTTGCCGATGTCGACCAGCGTGAACGCCGGGGGGCCGCCGGCCGGAACGCGCGGCATGCTGAAGACGGCCTGCGCAATGGCCGGGGAGACGCCGGCCGCGCGCCGACCCAGGCGTGACACCCGCTCGTAGCTCGATCCTGCCTCCTTGGCCAGCGCGTCTAGACCCTCGCCGGCCCGCGCCCGTCCGAGCAGCTCGGTGGCGCGGCTGCGGGCGGCGGTGGCGGCCTTCTCGTCGGCCAGCCGGGCGCTGACCTCGGCCCGAGTCTCCGCGAGCGGGCGCAGGCGTGCGGGCTCATGGGCCCGTACCCGCAGGACGACCGTGTGCTCCGGTCCGAGCTCGATCGGCTCGCTGTTGCGCCCCTCGCCACGAACCTCCTCGCTGAACGCGGCCGCCACCACCTTTGGCGACGACAGGACACCGAGACCGCCTTCCCGCCCGAACCAGTCGGTCACCCGGCTCTTCAGACCGAGCGCCTCGGCCGCGGGGTCCAGGCTGCCGGCGTTCTCGTAGGTCAGGTCGCTGAGGCGCTCGACCTGGTCGTAGAACAGCCGCTCGGCCTCCACCCGCTGGAGCGCCTGCACGATCCTGTCCCGCACCGCGTCGAGGGTCGGTTCCTCGCTGTCGCGAACTTCCGTCACCTCGATCACGTGCAGTCCGAACGGCGAGCGCACGGGCTCGCTGACCTGCCCCGGCGGCAGGCTGAACGCCACGTCCTCGAACTCCTTGACCATGACGCCGCGCTCGAACCAGCCGAGATCGCCGCCCTGGCTCGCCGACCCTGGGTCATCCGACAGCTCCTTGGCGAGAGCCGCAAAGTCATCGGCCTTGCGCAGCCGGTCGATCGCGGCCTTGGCCTTGGCCTCGGCCTCCGCCAGCTTGTCGCCGCTCGCGCTCGAGTCGGCCGCGAACAGGATGTGCCGGGCGCGACGCTGCGGCGGCTGCACGAACTCGTGCCGGTGCTGCTCGAAGTAGCCCTTGATCGCCTCCTCGTCCGGCCTCACGGCGCCAGCCAGGCCGGCAGCGTCCAGCTCGAGATACTCGATCTGCACGCGCTCGGGGCTCATGAAGTCGTCGCGGTGCCGGTCGTAATAGGACCTGACCTCGTCGTCGGTCGGCGCGGCTCCCGTCGCGAAATCGGCGCGGCGCAGCACGAAGAAGCCGACGTCGCGCTGCTGCTCGGTCAGGCGGAGCGAGTCGCGCAGTTCGGTGGGTGTGACGAAGGCCGATTCGCGAATCCCCTCCACCAGCTGATCGGTCACCAGCATCCGGCGCAGCTGCTGCTCGAACGCCGCCTCGGCCATGCCCTGCTGCCGAAGGATCTGCTGGTAGGCCGGCATGTCGAAGTGCCCGTCGCGCTGGAAGACCGGTACCGAGCGGATGGCGGCCACCACCCCGGCATCCCCGACGCGCATCTTCATCGCGTCCGCGGCCTGCACCAGGAGCGTCTCCCTGATCATCCCGTCGAGCACGGCCTGCCGGCGCTGGGCCTGGCCCCCCTCGGGGTCCACCTCGCCAGGCTCGGGGCGCTGTCGATGCAGCGCGCTGTCGAGCTCGCGCTCGGTGATCTCCTGACCGTTCACCTTCGCGAGGACCGGAACGCGGCCGAACCCCATGTACTCCTGGATTCCCCAGAGCGCGAACGGGATGCTGATGAGCACGACGATGGCCCATGCGAACCAGCCCTGGGCCTTCTCTCTGATCTCCTGGAGCATGTGCGGTACCTAGTGGTTTCCGGACCCGGAAAGACAAACGGGGTATCCGCGGATACCCCGTTCGTGTCGCAAATGGCGGAGTGGACGGGACTCGAACCCGCGACCCCCGGCGTGACAGGCCGGTATTCTAACCGACTGAACTACCACTCCTCGCAACCGTGGTGGGTGCTGCAGGGATCGAACCTGCGACCCTCGCCTTGTAAGGGCGATGCTCTCCCAGCTGAGCTAAGCACCCCAAGGCAGGCGCGTTAGTTTACGGCATCCTTCAGGGCCTTGCCAGCCTTGAAGCTGGGGACCCGCGACGCCTCGATGGTGATGGTCTCCCCGGTCTTCGGGTTGCGCCCGCTGCGCGCGGCACGCGCCCGCACCGCGAAGGTCCCGAACCCGATCAGCGACACGTCCTCGCCCCGCTGCAGCGAGACCACGATCGCATCGAGCAGCCCGTCCAATGCCTTGCCCGCCGCCGCCTTCGAGATCTCCGCCGCATCGGCCATGGCTTCGATCAAATCAGCCTTTTTCATTGTGTCTACCCCCCAAGTGATGGTTCGTGCGGCGCCCCGCCGTTGTTGTCGTTTACGCAGGGCGCTCGGTACGTGGCGTGGAGCGAGTGCCGACTTATAGCCCGCGGCAAAAAACAGTGTCAACCGACGCCGTCGCCGTCTGCGGCGACGGTTCCAGTGATGCCCGTCCGGGTCAATGCGTCGTCAGATCCGTCTTGCGTGCTGCCCGGCCCTCTGCCTTGTCCTGCTCTGCCTTGGCGCCGCCCTCCGCTTTTTCCTCGCCGGTCGGGGCCGGCCGTGGCATCGGTGTCCGGATCAGGGCGATCGACAGGACCTGATCTATCCACCGCACCGGCCGGATGTCCAGGTTCTGCTTGATGTTCTTCGGGATCTCGACGAGATCGCGCGCGTTCTCCTCGGGGATGATCACGGTCTGGATGCCGCCACGGTGCGCAGCGAGCAGCTTCTCCTTCAGGCCGCCGATCGGCAGCACCTCGCCACGCAGCGTGATCTCGCCGGTCATCGCCACGTCGGCCCGGACGGGAATGCCGGTCAGTGCCGAGACGAGCGAGGTGCACATGCCGATGCCCGCGCTCGGGCCGTCCTTCGGGGTCGCGCCCTCGGGAACGTGAACGTGGACGTCGAATTTCTGATGGAAGTCCGGCTCGAGGCCGAGGGCGTCGGCCCGGCTGCGGACGACCGTCATCGCCGCCTGGATCGACTCCTTCATGACGTCGCCGAGCTGACCGGTCTGGCTGAGCCGGCCCTTGCCGGGCACCAGCGCCGCCTCGATGTGCAGGAGCTCGCCACCGACCTCGGTCCACGCGAGACCCGTGACCTGGCCGATCTGGTCCTTCTCGTCGGCCCGCCCGTAGCGGAATCGCTGCACGCCGAGGTACTTCTCGAGGTTCTTCGGGGTGACGACCACCTGCTGACCGGGCTTCTTCAGCAGCACCTCCTTGACGACCTTGCGGCAGATCTTGGCGATCTCGCGCTCCAGGTTCCGCACGCCCGCCTCGCGCGTGTAGTACCGCACGATGTCGCGCACCGCCGCCTCGCGCAGCAGGACCTCGCCCTCCTTGAGTCCGTTGCCCTTCATCTGCTTCGGGATCAGATAGCGCTCCGCGATGTTGACCTTCTCGTCCTCCGTGTAGCCGGAGAGGCGGATCACTTCCATGCGGTCCAGTAGCGCCGGCGGGATGTTCAGCGTGTTGGCGGTGGCGACGAACATGACCTCGGACAGGTCGAAGTCGACCTCGAGGTAGTGATCCTGGAAGGTGTGGTTCTGCTCCGGGTCGAGCACCTCGAGCAGGGCCGAGGCCGGGTCACCACGGAAGTCCATCGACATCTTGTCGATCTCGTCGAGCAGGAACAGCGGGTTCCTCACCCCGACCTTGGTCAGGTTCTGCACGATCTTGCCCGGCAGGGCGCCGATGTAGGTCCGGCGGTGGCCGCGGATCTCGGCCTCGTCACGGACGCCGCCGAGCGCCATCCGCGTGAACTTGCGATTGGTCGCCTTCGCGATCGACTGACCGAGCGAGGTCTTGCCGACGCCGGGCGGCCCGACGAGGCAGAGGATGGGGCCCTTCAGCTTCTCGACGCGCTGCTGCACGGCGAGGTACTCGAGGATCCGCTCCTTCACCTTCTCGAGCCCGTAGTGGTCGGTCTCGAGCACACCCTCCGCCCGCTGAATGTCGTTGCTGATCTTGGTGCGTTTCTTCCAGGGCACGCCGACCAGCGCGTCGATGTAGTTGCGGACCACGGTCGCCTCGGCCGACATCGGCGACATCAGCTTGAGCTTGTTGAGCTCCGCCAACGCCTTCTTGCGCACCTCCTTCGGCATCCCCGCCTTCTTGATCCGCTTCTCCATCTCCTCGAGCTCGTTCGGCGCCTCGTCGAGCTCGCCCAGCTCCTTCTGGATCGCCTTCATCTGCTCGTTGAGGTAGTACTCGCGCTGGTTCTTCTCCATCTGCCGCTTCACGCGCGAGCGGATCCGCTTCTCCATCTGCAGGATGTCGTTCTCGCCCTCCATGAGCACCATCAGATGCTCTAGGCGCTCGCGCACGTTGGACATCTCCAGCACACGCTGCTTCTCGTCGAGCTTGAGGGCCATGTGGGCGGCCATGGTGTCGGCCAGGCGCGTCGGCTCGTCGATGCTGGAGATCGAGGTGAGCACCTCGGCCGGCACCTTCTTGTTGAGCTTGACGTACTGATCGAAGAGACCGACGGCCGAGCGCATCAGCACCTCGATCTCCTTCTCGGTCCCGCCCAGGTCCTCCGGCAGCGGCTCCATCCGGGCGCTGAAGTACTCGGCGGTCTCCAGGTACTCGTGGATCCGTGCGCGGGCGCCGCCCTCGACGAGGACCTTCACGGTGCCGTCGGGCAGCTTGAGGAGCTGCAGCACCACCGCGAGGGTACCGACCAGGTTCAGATCCTTTGCCGCGGGATCGTCGACGTCCGCGCTCTTCTGTGCGACCAGCAGGATCTGCTTGTTGTCCTGCATCGCCGCCTCGAGGGCCTTGATGGACTTCTCCCGGCCGACGAACAGCGGGATGACCATGTGCGGGTAGACGACGACGTCACGCAGCGGCAGCACGGGCGCGATGCCGGGCGAGGAAGTCGTCTTCTCGGTCGTCTTGTCGTGCTGGCCCATGCGTGTTTCCTCGCGGCGAGCGCCTCAGGATCATCCGGCCACGGAAAACGCACCGGGTGGCGAGTGCCACGGGGCGCGATGGACCGCGTTGAAGCCCAAAGGTCGCTGAAAGAGAGGGCGGGCTAGGCCGCCGTTGTGACGATGGTGGGGGCTCGCGCCCCCTCAATCAAGCCCGCCGTCCGCGCTTCCCGCTCCGGGGGCGGCACGGCGGGGAAAACGCAGGAATCTCAGTCCGACGCCGCGAGCTGCTTCTCGCCGCCGCTGAAGATCAGGAAGGGCGGCGAAGCACCGTTGACCACCGCCTCGTCCACGACCACTTTGGTGACGTTCTTCATGGACGGCAGGTCGTACATGATGTCGAGGAGCACCTGCTCGAGCATGGTGCGCAGGCCGCGCGCCCCGGTCTTGCGCTCCATCGCCTTGCGGGCGACCGCGCGCAGCGCGTCCTCGCGGATCTCGAGCTCCACGCCCTCCATCTCGAACAGCCGCTGGTACTGCTTGATGAGTGCGTTCTTGGGCTCGGTGAGGATCCGGACGAGCGCGCCCTCGTCGAGCTCCTCCAGGACGCCCACGACCGGCAGGCGGCCCACGAACTCCGGAATCAGCCCGTAGCGGATGAGGTCCTCGGGCTCGACGTCGTTCAGCACCTCGCCGAGATTGCGCCGGTCGTCCTTGCTCTGGACCTCGGCGGAGAAGCCGATGCCGCCCTTCTGGGAGCGCGCCCGGATCACCTTCTCCAGGCCCGCGAAGGCCCCGCCGACGATGAAGAGGATGTTGCGCGTATCCACCTGCAGGAACTCCTGCTGGGGGTGCTTGCGGCCGCCCTGCGGCGGCACGGAGGCGACGGTGCCCTCGATCAGCTTGAGCAGCGCCTGCTGCACGCCCTCGCCCGACACGTCACGGGTGATCGACGGGTTGTCCGACTTGCGGGAGATCTTGTCGATCTCGTCGATGTACACGATCCCGGTCTGCGCCTTCTCGACGTCGTAGTCGCACTTCTGCAGCAGCTTCTGGATGATGTTCTCGACGTCCTCGCCGACGTAGCCCGCCTCCGTAAGGGTGGTCGCGTCCGCGATGGTGAACGGGACGTTCAGCAGCCGCGCCAGCGTCTCGGCGAGCAGGGTCTTGCCCGAGCCCGTCGGCCCGATCAGCAGGATGTTGCTCTTGGCGATCTCCACCTCGTCCTTACGGCCCGATACCTCCAGCCGCTTGTAATGGTTGTAGACGGCAACTGCGAGGATCTTCTTGGCCCGCGCCTGGCCGATGACGTACTGGTCGAGGGCGCTGTTGATCTCTTGCGGCTTGGGGAGCTTGCTGGTCGACTCGAGCGCGCCCTCCGTCATCTCCTCGCGGATGATGTCGTTGCACAGCTCGACGCACTCGTCGCAGATGAAGACCGACGGTCCTGCGATCAGCTTCCGGACCTCGTGCTGGCTCTTGCCACAGAACGAGCAGTACAGCAGCTTGCCGTCATGGTGGCCCTTGCCGTGCTTGTCTTCGGTCATCCCCGTCCCCGCTGGGCCCCCGCTGGCCGGGCGCTCCGCCCGGGCCGGAAGGGCCGTCCGCTATGTTAGTGAATTCGCATGTTAACCGGTTCGCCGCCCCTGACAAGCGTCGAAACCCCTAGACGACGACGGTCTTTGACCTGTGTCGACCGTCGCCGGCGGAATTGAAGCGTGGCGTCGCCGCCACGAACCGTGCGGGAGCGCTCAGCCCTTCGCCGCCTTGTCGAGCCGGGAGGCCAGCACCTCGTCGACCAGCCCGTAGCCGACGGCCTCCTCGCCGCTCATGAAGTTGTCCCGCTCGGTGTCCAGCGCGACCTTGTCGATCGGCTGGCCGGTGTGCTTCGCCAGGATGGTGTTGAGCTTGTCCCGGACCAGTAGGATCTCCTTGGCGTGGATGGCGATGTCGGACGCCTGCCCCTGAAAGCCGCCGAGCGGCTGGTGGATCATCATGCGGGAATGCGGCAGGCAATAGCGCTTGCCGGCGTGCCCGCCCGCCAGCAGCAGCGCGCCCATGCTCGCGGCCTGGCCGATGCACATGGTGCTCACCTGGGGACGGATGAACTGCATGGTGTCGTAGATCGCTAACCCGGCCGACACCGACCCGCCCGGCGAGTTGATGTACAGGTAGACGTCCTTGTCCGGGTTCTCCGACTCGAGGAACAGCAGCTGCGCCACGATCAGGTTCGCCATGTGGTCCTCGACCGGACCCACGCAGAAGATGACCCGCTCCTTCAGCAGGCGGGAGTAGATGTCGTAGGCCCGCTCGCCCCGTGAGGTCTGCTCGACGACCATCGGGATGAGCCCCAAGGCCCTCACGTCCAACCCGCCTCGCCCCTCGCCTGCCGTCATCATCTCGATCACCCTCGTGCTGCGGTTCAGTGGGCCGTCATGGCCGCAAAGGTGGTGGGCTCGTCCTCGACCTGCAACCGGGTCACCACCCAGTCTGCCACCTGGTCCTCGAGCACCAGATTTTCAACCGGGCGGAGGGCGTCGTGATTGGCGTAGTACCAGCTGACCACGTCGTCCGGCTGCTCGTAGGACTCGGCGAGCCGCTCGATCTTGCGCCGTACCCGCTCCCCGTCGACCTTCAGGCCCTGGGTGCGGATCACCTCGCCGACCAACAGGCCCAGCCAAACCCGCCGGCGCGCCTGCTCCTCGAACAGCGACAAGGGCAGCTCGAGGGCGCTCGAGTGTCCGGCACGCGTGAGGTCTCCCTTGGCCTGGTCGCGCAGGCGCTGGGCCTCGTCCGCCACCAGCGCCGCCGGGACGTCCACCGGATTCCGCTCCATCAGCAGGTTCATCACCCGCTCCTTGAGCGCCGCCTCGAGGCGCTGCTCGAGCTCCCGCTCCATGTTGGCGCGGACGTCGGCCCGGAGGCTGTCCGCGGTCCCGTCGGCGACGCCGAACGAACGGACGAACGCCTCGTCCAGGTCGGGTAGCCGGGGCTCGTTGACGCGGTGCACCGTCACCGCGAACGAGGCCGGCTTGCCGGCCAGGTTCGCGACCCGGTAATCGGCGGGGAAGCTCAGGTCGAGGGTCCGAACCTCGCCCTTCGACATTCCCACCAGGCCGGATTCGAACCCGGGGATCATGCTGCCCGATCCGAGCGTCAGGGGGACGTGGTCCGCCGAGCCCCCCGGGAACGCCTCGCCGTCGACGGTGCCCTTGAAGCTCATCTGGACGGTGTCCCCCTCTCGGGCCGCGCGCTCTACCTCGACCCAGCTGGTGCGCTGCCGGCGCAGGCTCTCGATCATCACGTCGACGTCCGACTCCTGCACGGAGGCCGTGGGCCGGCGGATCACCGCCCCGCTGAGGTCGCTCAGCGTGACCTCGGGCATGACCTCGAAGGTCGCGACGTAGCCAAGCGCGCCGCCCTCGACGTCCTTCAGCTCGATCCTCGGCTGCGCAACGACCCTGAGCTTCTCCTGGGTCGCCGCCTGCTGGAACGAGGTCTCGATGAGCTCGCCGTAGGCCTCACGGCGCGCCTGGTCGCCGAAGCGCTGCCGGACGACCCGCAGGGGCGCCTTGCCCGGCCGGAATCCGTCGAGCCGCACGGATCGGGCGATCCGCTGGATCCGCTGCTCCACCGCCTGCTCCACCTGCTCCGCCGGGACCTCGACGGTCATGCGCCTCTCGAGTCCCTGAACCGATTCCAATGAAACTTGCATCTACGCCTATCTCCGGCAAACGCTGCTCGCTGACGAATGGACCCTGAGGCCGGCCGTGTGCCCGCCCCGCTGCACGCCTGGTGCGAAAGGAGAGACTCGAACTCTCACGGGTTTCCCCACTGGAACCTAAATCCAGCGCGTCTACCAATTCCGCCACTTTCGCGCGACCGCCCGCGGGGGGCGGCCGAGGGGCCCGCATTATACAGATCGCGCAACCGCCATACCGCCGGCCGAGCCGGTCTCAGGGCTCGGGCGGTCGATGGTCGACGCCACGCTCGAGCTCGCCCTCCCGACGGAGCTCGCGCTTCAGGATCTTGCCCGAGGCGTTCTTGGGCAGCGCGGCCCGGAACACGACCCGGCGCGGCACCTCGTGCTGCCCAAGGTGCTCCCGGCACCAGGCCCGCACGGACCCCGCATCCAGGTCCGCCCCCTCCGCTGCGACGACGTGGGCTACCGGGATCTCGCCGTGCGACTCGTGCGGCTCCCCCACCACCGCCGCCTCGGCAACGCCTGGCAGCCGGTACAGGACCTCCTCGATCATGCGCGGGTAAACGTTCATCCCGTTCACGATGATCATGTCCTTCTTGCGGTCCACCAGGAACACGTAGCCGTCGCCGTCGACGTACCCAACATCGCCGGTGCGGACCCACTCGCCGAAGAAGCTCTCCGCAGTCGCCTCCGGCAGCCCCCAATAGCCCTTCATCACGTTGGGTCCGCGCACACAGATCTCGCCGACGGCGTCGGGACCCAGCCGGGACCCTGCGTCGTCGAATGCCGCGATCTCGACGTCGGGCACGGAAAGACCGACAGATCCCGGTTTCCGGACACCGTGCAGCGGGTTCACGCAGGTGACCGGCGAGCACTCCGTGGGACCATCACCCTCGAGGACCGGCACGCCAAAGCGCGCCTCGAAGCGCCGCATCAGCTCGACCGGCATCGCCGCCCCGCCCGAGATGGCGACCCGGATGCTCCGCCACCGGGAAAGCTGCTCGTCGGGCAGGCGCAGCAGGAGGTTGTACATGCTCGGCACGCCGAGGAAGACCGTGGCGCGCGTCGCGTGGATCGCGTCCGAAACCAGGCCGGGCTCGAACCGGGGCACCGGGACGAACGACAGGCCGTGCAGCAGCGGCGTGAGCATGCCGACGGTCGCCGCGAAGGAGTGGAACATCGGCAGCACCACCAGCAACCGATCCGCAGCGGGCTCGAGGTCGAGCGCACCCATCACGCTGCGGGTGTTCGCCAGCAGGTTGCGGTGCGTCAGCATCGCCCCCTTGGGGCGGCCAGTCGTACCCGAGGTGTACAGGATCGCCGCCAGGTCCTCCGCCGGGTTGATCACCGGCGGCGGCACCTCGTCGCCCTGCCCGAGGTCCGCCCAGAGCGAGTCCCCGGGCGAGGCCGGCTCACCGCCGACACAGAGCGCCGGCCCGACACCGGGCGCCAACTCCCGGACCGCCCTGACGCGATCGACCATGGCGGCGTGGTAGACGAGCGCGCGAGCACCCGAGTCCTCGAGGATGAACGCCAGCTCCTTGGGGTTCAGAAGCAGGTTGAGCGGCACGACCACCGCACCGGCCTTCAGGATCCCGAGGTAGGCCATCGCGAACTCGGCGGAGTTGACGCAGTAGAGCGCCACCCGATCGCCCTTGCCGATGCCCCGACCCGCGAGGAAGGCGGCCACCGCTCCCGACCCGCGGTCGACCTCGGCCAGCGTGTGGGACCTCTCGGCGGTGACGACGGCGGCGTGCCCGGGACAGCTCCGGGCCCTGGCATGGAAGACGGCGGGGATGCTCGAGGTCATGACCCGTGCCGCGGCCGCAATCAGATCACCCGGGAGAATCGCTGCTGCACCGCAGCGCTCCTGAGGTAGGCGTCGAACACCATGCAGATGTTGCGGATCAGGAAACGCCCACGCGGCAGCACCTCGATGTCCTCCGGGCCGACGCGCAACAGCTCGTCGGCGACCATCCGGTCCAGGCGCCCGAGCTCGGCCGCGAAATAGTCGCCGAAACGAATGTCCCAGCGGCGCTCGACGTCGCCGAACCGCAGCCGGAAGTGGCAGATCAGCCGGGTGATGACGTCACGGCGGATCTCGTCGTCGCGGGTCAGCGTCAGTCCCTTGAACAGGGGCAGCCGGCCGGCATCGACCCGGTCGTAGTACTCCTCCAGCGTCTTCACGTTCTGCGCGTAGGTCGGGCCGACCATCCCGATCGAGGTGATGCCGATGCCGATCAGGTCGCAGTTCGAATGCGTCGAGTAGCCCTGGAAATTGCGATACAGGGTGCCGTCGCGCTGGGCCCGGGCGAGCTCGTCGTCGGGCTTCGCGAAGTGGTCCATGCCGATGTAGACATAACCCGCCGCGGCCAGCTTGTCGCCCGTCATGCGCAGGATCGCGAGCTTCTCGGCCGGCGCCGGCAGTTGCGCGGCGTCGATCCGGCGCTGCGGCTTGAAGCGCTCCGGCAGGTGCGCGTAGTTGAACACCGACAGGCGGTCGGGCGACGCGGCGATGATCTTGTCGAGCGTGCCGGCAAAGCCCTCCACCGTCTGCAGCGGCAACCCGTAGATCAGGTCGATGCTCACCGACTTGAAGCCGTTGGCGCGGGCGGCGTCGAGCACCGCAAAGGTCTGCGCCTCGGTCTGGATGCGGTTGACCGCCCGCTGCACCCGCGGGTCGAAGTCCTGCACGCCCAGGCTCATCCGGTTGAAGCCCAGGTTGCGCAGCAGCCGCACGCTGTCCGGGTCGGCCTCGCGCGGATCGATCTCGATCGAGTACTCGCCACTGTCGTCGTCGAGCAGGCGGAAGTGGCGCCGCGTCGTCGCCATCAGCTCGCTCATCTGCTCGCGGCTGATGAAGGTCGGGGTGCCCCCGCCCCAATGCAGCTGCTCGACCACCCGCGCCCGGTCGAACAGGGCCGACTGCATCGCCAGCTCCCGGTAGACCCGGTCCAGATAGGGCTGGGCGAGGGTGCGGTCCTTGGTCGCGACCTTGTTGCAGGCGCAGTAGAAGCACACCGTGTCGCAGAACGGGATGTGGAAGTACAGGGACAGCGGCCGGCCCGTCGCGTTCGAGGCCCGTGCCGCCCCCGCGTAGTCGTCGGCGCCGAAGCCGTCGTGGAACTGCACCGCGGTGGGATAGGACGTGTAGCGCGGCCCGGCCTGGTCGTAGCGCGCGATCAGCTCCGCATCGAAGACCAGAGCCTGCTGCATCGCCGTCACCTCACTGGTTGTCGTCATCGACTTCGAGGCCCTTGCGGTGCGTCTCGTTGATCTGCTTGAGCAGCGTGTGGAACGGGATGTCCTGGCCGTGGTCCCGGGCGACGTCCATGAACGGCAGGTCCTCGCGCCCGAAGTGATACCGGCCTTCGCACATGTCCTGGTAGACCTTCTTGATCCCCGTCTCGAGCGGCTCGAGGAAGGCGGGGAATTTTTGCAGGTCCTCGTACTCGAACAGGAGGCAGTCCTTGAGGTCGTCGACCTCGAAGACGGCCTGCTTCATCCACTCGATGTACTCCTCCGCGCTGCGCGCACGCCGCAGGCTCATGGCTCATCTCCCTCGACGACAGGGGCAAGGTCTTCCAGCTGTGCCGCGTCGAGGAGGAACACCCCGCCACCGCCGCGCTCGAGCTCCAGCCAGACAAAGGGGACACCGGGATAGGCCGCCGCCAGGCGGTCGGCGCTGTCCCCCACTTCGACGACGAGAATACCACCCGGGTTCAGGTGCCGGCGGGCACCTGCGAGGATGCGCCGCACCACGTCGAGCCCATCGGTGCCCGCGGCGAGCCCCAGGGCCGGCTCGCGCCGGTACTCCGCCGGAAGCTCCGCCATCTCGGCCGCGCTGACGTAGGGCGGATTGCTGAGGATGAGGTCGTAGCGGGCGCCGCCGACCGGGTCGTAGAGATCGCCGGCGAGCACCTCGACGCGGTCCTGGACGCCGTGCTCGCGGACGTTGCGACGAGCCACTGCCGCGGCCGCCTCGGACAGCTCGGTGGCGTCGACCCGCGCGTCGGGGAAGGCGTGCGCACACGCAACCGCGATACACCCGCTGCCGGTACAGAGGTCGAGGACCCGGCCGATCGCGTCGGGATCCGCCCAGGGCTCGAAGCGGCGCTCGATCAGCTCGGCAATCGGTGAGCGCGGCACGAGCACGTGCTCGTCGACGTAGTACCAGCCACCGGCGAAGCGCGCACGATGGGTCAGATAGGCCGCCGGGATTCGTTCCTCGGTACGCCGCCGAAGCAGGTCGACGATCGCCGCGCGCTCGACCGCCGTTATTCGCGAGTCCAGGTACCGCTCGGGCAGGTCGTGGTCCAGATGGACCGCGTGCAACACCAGCAGGAGCGCCTCGTCCAGCGCATTATCGGTGCCGTGCCCGAAGCACAGGCCGGCGGCGTTGAAGCGGCTCGCACCCCAACGTACGCAGTCCCTCAGACTCTTCAGATCGACGACGTCGCCAGTCACCGGCCTCTCCCCTCGGGGCGACGGATCATAACGGATCCCGCCTGCCCGCCGAGGGGAGTCGGAGGACCTCGACATCGCCACTGTGCAGCGAGCGGGGCCTCCCGGCCACGCGCACGCCAGTCGCGGATCCTGCGCGCCAGCCGGTCAGGCGGCCTTCGCCTTCACGTGCTGTGGCATGAGCTTGCGCGTCGACTCCCGCTCCATGCCGCGCTCCACCAGATCGGCGAGCGTGATGTCGCTGAGGAAGGCGAAGATCTGCTCGCTCAGGTCGTTCCAGAGGCTGTGGGTGAGACAGCGCTGCCCGCCGTGGCAGTCCTCCCGACCCTTGCAGCGGGTGAACTCCACCCACTCGTCCACGGCACAGATGATGTTGGCAATGCTGATCTCATCCGCCCCGCGCCCGAGGTAGTAGCCGCCACCCGGTCCCCGCACGCCGCGTACCAGCTGCTTGCTGCGCAGCGCCGCGAACAGCTGTTCCAGGTACGACAGCGAGATGCCCTGGTTGGCCGAGATGTCGGCCAAGGTCACCGGGCCATTCCCACTATTGATGGCGAGATCCAGCATCGCCGTCACCGCATACCGCCCTTTGGTTGAGAGTCTCATCGCTTGGCCGCCTCCGCGGGGAAAACCGAGTGCATTACCTGGAAAAGAGTCTAGTAGTTACCCACGAAATTGGTCAAGTATTTCTTCGAAAAAGTTCCCGGGGCCGGGAAAAAAAGTCAACCGGCCGATCTGACGGGGATTACGGCTGTGCCAGGCGGGTCGTCCGGGGCGTCCCGGACGTCGTCCGCGTCGGCCTCGAAGCGATAGCCGTTGCGGACGCAGTACCAGAGCCACTTTGACAGGAAGACACTGGCCTTCCACTTGCGCACGAGGGCCGGACTCTCGAACAGCCGTCCCACCGGCAGGACCTGCTGGCGGAGATCCAGGACCTCCAGCTGTCGGGCGTCGTGATACACGCGCAGCGTGGCGTCCGGGTCCGGCGCGCGGCCGTGGCGCTCGTCGAAGTAGTAGGTGAGACGCAGCGTCGTCGTGTACGCCGCCTGCTCGATGATGTCGAGGTGAAGGTCGAGCTGACCGGGCCGGCAAGAGCGGTGGCTGCCGCGCATCGCGCGCAGGGCCGGCGCAATCAGACCCAGGAGCTGGAAATTCTCCTCGCAGAGATCGAGAAGCGCCCCGACCGAGGCCGGCGCCACCAGGATCCGCCGCAGGGCCGGATGGGTGGCGGACTGCTGCACGACCCTCGCGGCCCCGAAGCGACGTGCGAGATCAGGCCTGGGCCTGGTGCTCGGCCTCGATCTGCCGGCGCACTTCGTCCATGTCGAGCTCGCCCGCCTTCGCCATCAGGTCCCGGAACGCCATCTCGGGAAGCGCGCCGGCCTGCTGGTAGATGATGATCTGATCGCGGAAGATCATCAGCGTCGGGATCGAGCGGATGTGGAAGTGCGCCGCGAGCTCCTGCTCCTCCTCGGTGTTCACCTTGGAGAAGACGATCTCCGGATGGTCTCCCGACACCCTCTCGTACACCGGCGCGAAGGAACGGCACGGACCGCACCAGGGGGCCCAGAAGTCGACGATCACGAAGGGGCTCTTCATGATGGTCTCCTCGAAGTCGTCTTTCGTCAGTTCCACGACAGCCACGGCGTCACTCCTGGATTTCCTGATTGCATATGCAATTTAGCGTATCAGAGTTGGGCCACGTCATCACCGCGCCGCAACGAAAAACCGGGCCGAGGCCCGGTTTCTCCTGCCGCGGAATGCGGTTCCCTCAACCGAGCGCCGCGAAGATCTGGTCGCGTATCTGGTCGACCTTGCCGATGCCGTTGATCTTCACGTACTTCACGCCGCTAGCGGCCGCCTCCTTCTGGTAGAAGGCGACGAGCGGCTCGGTCTGGTCGTGGTAGACCTTGAGGCGCGCGCGCACCGTCTCTTCCTTGTCGTCGTCGCGCTGGATCAGGTCCTCGCCCGTCACGTCGTCCTTGCCCGCGACCTTCGGCGGGTTGAACACGACGTGGTAGGTGCGTCCCGAGGAGAGATGGACGCGCCGCCCCGACATGCGCTTGATGATCTCCTCGTCGGCGACGTCGACCTCGACGACCGCGTCGAGCTTCACGCCGGCCGCCTTCAGGGCCTCCGCCTGCGGAATCGTGCGGGGAAAGCCGTCGAACAGATAGCCGTTCTTGCAGTCGTCCTGCGCGATGCGCTCCTTGACCATGCCCATGATGATGTCGTCGGAGACGAGGCCGCCGGCGTCCATGATCTTCTTCGCCGCCACGCCGAGCTCGGTGCCTGCCTTCACGTGGGCACGCAGCATGTCGCCGGTCGAGATCTGGGGGATCTGATAACGCTCCTTGATGTAATTGGCTTGGGTGCCTTTGCCGGCCCCGGGGCCGCCCAACAGGATCACGCGCATGGACTCGCTCCTTGTGGTTCTGGGTGTAATGAGGGGTGCGAAGTCTGCCACAGCCGGGACCGACCGCCTATTCCACTGTCTGAATAGGTGAATCGACGCACTTTATGTTGCCCCGCAGCATCCACCGCGGCCCTGCGTCTCAGCCCCCCGCCAGGCTCAGCACCAGCCGGTTCAGCCGCTGGACGAAGGTCGCCGGGTCGTCGAGCTGGCCGCCCTCCGCCAGCACCGCCTGGTCGAACAGGATGCGGGTGAGGTCGGCGAAGCGATTCTCGTCCTGCTCGACCTCGAGCCGGCCGACCAGCGGGTGCCCGACGTTGACCTCCAGCACCGGGGTGGGGAGGGGCGCGTCCTGGCCGAGCTGCTTCAGCACCCGCGCGAGGTTCGGGCTCATCTCGTGCTGCTCCACGACCAGACACGCCGGCGACTCGGTCAGCCGGTCGCTCACCCGCACGTCCTTGGCCGCCTCGCCGAGCACCGCCTTCATGCGCGCCAGCAGGTCGCCGTGGCGCTTCGCCGCCTCCTCGCGCTGCGCCTTCGCCTCCTCGCCGGCGAGCTTGCCGAGGTCCAGATCGCCCTTCGCGACCGACTGCAGTGCCTTGCCCTTGTAGTCGGCGAGGTGCGACACCAGCCACTCGTCGACCCGGTCGGTCAGCAGGAGCACCTCGATGCCCTTCTGCCTGAACACCTCGAGGTGCGGGCTGTGGCGGGCCGCCGGCAGGGTGTCGGCCGTGATGTAGTAGATCTGCTCCTGGCCTTCGACCATGCGCTCGAGATAGTGGTCCAGCGAAACCGTCTGGGCCTCGCCGGTCGAGCTCGAGGTCGCGAACCTCAGGAGTCCGGCGATGCGCTCGCGGTTGGCGAAGTCCTCGGCCGGCCCCTCCTTCAGCACCCGCCCGAACTCGTTCCAGAACCGCTGGTACTTCTCCGGCTCCTCCGCGGCGAGGGACTCCAGCAGGCCGAGGATGCGCTTGACGTTGGCGCTGCGGATCGCGTCGATCTTGCGGTTGTGCTGAAGGATCTCGCGGGACACGTTGAGCGGCAGGTCGTCCGAGTCGACCACGCCGCGGACGAAGCGCAGGTAGTGCGGCATCAGCTTGTCCGCCTCGTCCATGATGAAGACCCGCTTCACGTACAGCTTCACACCGTGCTTGGGCTGGCGGTCCCACAGGTCGAAGGGTGCGCGCTGCGGGATGAACAGGAGCGAGCTGTACTCGTTGGTTCCCTCGACGCGGTTGTGCGCGTAGGCGAGCGGATCCTCGAAGTCGTGGGCGATGTGCTTGTAGAAGGCGTGGTAGTCCTCCTCCCCGAGGTCGGTCTTGGGACGCATCCACAGCGCGGTCCCCGTGTTGACCTGCTCCCACTCGACCACCGCCGGCGGCTCCTCGCCGTAGTGCTCCTTCGGCATCTCGATCGGGATCGCGATGTGGTCCGAGAACTTGGCGATGATCGAGCGCAGGCGCCAAGGCTGCAGGAAGTCGTCCTCGTCGGGGCGCAGGTGCAGGACGACCTGCGTGCCGCGGTCGGCCTTCTCGACGGTCTCGATCGTGTAGTCGCCCTCCCCGCCCGACTCCCAGCGGACACCGTGCTCGGCGCCGAGCCCCGCACGCCGGGTCGTCAGGGTCACCCGATCCGCGACGATGAACGCCGAGTAGAACCCCACGCCGAACTGCCCGATCAGGGTGTTGTCCTGGGCGCGGTCGCCGGTCAGCGTCTCGAGGAACTTGCGGGTCCCCGAGCTCGCGATGGTGCCGATGGTCTCGGTGACCTCCTGGCGACTCATACCGACACCGTTGTCGGCCACCGTCACGGTGCGCCGCTCCTTGTCCACGCTGACGCGGATCCGCAGGTTCGGGTCCCCCTCGTAGAGGGCGTCGTCGGCCAGGGCCTCGAACCGCAGCTTCTCGGCGGCGTCGGACGCGTTCGAGACGAGCTCGCGGAGAAAGATCTCCTTGTTGCTGTACAGGGAGCGGATCACCAGGTTCATCACCTGGCTCACTTCCGCCTCGAACCGGAGCGTTTCCTTGTGGGAATGGACGGTCATCCTGGGTATGTCCTCTGCTGGTGTCGATCTGGGCCGTCCGGGTGCCGCCACCCGGATTCGGCCGGCTGGCGGAGATGGGATTGTCCTGCACCAATTTCAAGTCCCCTGCGCGCCGTGGTGAAATACGCGCCTTCGTCCCACGCCTTGGCCGTAAGGGGGGCTCGCCATGTCAGTCACGACCGTCCGCACGTCACCTTTCGAAGGGCAGCGTCCCGGCACCTCCGGCCTGCGCAAGAAGGTGACGGTCTTCCAGACCCCCGGCTACCTCGAGAACTTCGTCCAGGCGGTCTTCGACACCCAGCCGGCCCTGCGTGGCGGGACCCTGGTGCTCGGCGGCGACGGCCGCTACTACAACCGGGAGGCGGTGCAGGTGATCCTGCGGCTCGCGGCCGCCAACGGCGTTGCGCGGACGGTCGTCGGCCAGCACGGCTGGCTGTCCACACCGGCCGCGTCCTGCGTGATCCGCAAGCGTCGCGCCCAGGGGGGGCTGATCCTGTCGGCCAGTCACAACCCCGGCGGGCCCGAAGGGGACTTCGGGATCAAGTTCAACGTCCCGAACGGCGGCCCTGCCCCCGAGGCCGTGACCGAGGCGATATACGACCGCACCCGGCAGATCGACCGCTACCTGACCATCGAGGCCGGACCGGTCGACCTCGATCAGTGCGGCACGGCGTCGGTCGGCGGGATGGCCGTGGAGGTCATCGACCCGGTCGCCGACTACGCAGCCCTGATGCAGCAGCTGTTCGACTTCGAGCGCATCCACCAGCTCTTCAACTCCGGGCTGTTCACCATGCGCTTCGACGCGATGCATGCCATCACCGGCCCCTACGCGAAGCAGATTCTCGAGCGCATGCTCGGGGCGGAGCCCGGCACGGTATTGAACGGCAACCCCGAGCTCGACTTCGGCGGCGAGCACCCGGACCCCAACCTGGTTCACGCCGCGGCCCTGGTGGAGATGACGCGCGGCCTGCACCCGATCGACTTCGCGGCGGCCTCGGACGGCGACGGCGACCGCAACATGATCCTCGGTCGCAACTGCTTCGTGACGCCGAGCGACAGCCTTGCCGTCATGGCCGCCAATGCGCACCACATCAAGGGCTACCAGCGCGGCATCGCCGGCGTCGCCCGCTCGATGCCGACCAGCCGCGCCGCCGACCGCGTGGCGGAGGTCCTGGGACTGCCCTGCTACGAGACGCCGACCGGCTGGAAGTTCTTCGGCAACCTGCTCGACGCGGGCCGCATCACGCTCTGCGGGGAAGAGAGCTTCGGCACCGGCTCCGACCACGTCCGCGAGAAGGACGGCCTGTGGGCCGTGCTGTTCTGGCTGAACCTGCTGGCCGCGCGGCGCCAGTCGGTCCGCGAGATCCTCGACGAGCACTGGCGCCGGTTCGGCCGCCACTACTACACCCGCCACGACTACGAGGGCGTGGACGCGACCGCGGCGCAGGCCCTCGTCGATCGCCTGCGGGCTATGGCCGGCGGGCTGACCGGTCAGGCGGTGGAAGGGTTCACGGTCGCCTACGCCGACGACTTCGCCTACACCGACCCCGTGGACGGCAGCCGCTCCGAACGGCAAGGGATTCGCATCGGCTTCGCGGACGGGTCGCGGATCGTCTACCGATTGTCCGGAACGGGGACCGAGGGGGCGACGCTGCGGGTCTACCTCGAGCGCTACGAGCCCGATCCCCAGAAGCAGCACCAGGACACGCAGGCAGCGATGGCGCCGCTGATCCGGCTGGCGGACAGCCTGGCCGAGATCACGGCCCGCACCGGCCGGGCGGCGCCGGACGTGATCACCTGAGCCCGCGGCGACGCCTAGAAGGCACGCCGCCGGATGCCCGTGCGGTGCATGATCGCCGCGGCGATCTCCTCGATCGACATGGCCGTCGTGTTGAGGAAGGGGATGCCGTGAGCAGCGTAGAGCCGCTCCGCCCAGTGGGCCTCCTGGCGGCAACGTGCGAGCGAGGCGTATTCGCTGTCGGCCCGGCGTTGCTGGCGGATCTGCTGCAGGCGCTCCGGGGCGATCGACAGCCCGAACAGGACCCTGCGGTGCTGCTGCAGCACCGGTGGCAGCCCGTCCCCCAGGAAATCCTCCTGGGTCAGCGGGTAGTTGGCCGCGCGCACGCCGAACTGCAGGGCGAGGTAGAGACAGGTGGGCGTCTTTCCCGAGCGCGACACGCCGAGCAGGATGAGGTCGGCCGCGTCGAGGTTCTTGAGGCGCGCGCCGTCGTCGTAGCTCAGGGCGAAGTTCACCGCTTCCAGCCGTTCGTCGTAGGCGCGCGTGTTGCCCATCCCGTGGCTGCGCCCCATCGCGTGCGCCGACGTCCGGCCCAGCACGGTCTCGAGCGGGCCGATGAAGGCGTCGAAGAAGTCGAACAGCACGCCTCGGCTGCCCCGCAGCGCCTCGCGACAGTCGGCGTCGACCAGGCTCGAGAAGACGAGCGGCGGGACCCCGTCGCGGTCCGCCGCCGCGTTGATCTGTTGCACTGCAACATGTATCTTTTCCGGGTTATCCATGAACGGCAGGGTGACCCGCTCGAACTCCTCCTCATCGAACTGCGTGAGCAGGGTGTGCACCATGGTGTCGACCGTGATGCCGGTGCGGTCCGAAACGAGGAATACCGTGCGTTTCATTGATCGGAAACAAAGCGCCGGCCGCGGCGCTGCCGGAAGTTTGGGATTTGTCGCGGCGGGGTTTGCCGGGCCCGACAGTTATACGGCAAACGTCGCACGCCGCAAGCCGCAGGGCGAGCGCTGACCGGCCCAGGGCGACGCGATGCCATCGCAGCACAACGCTACCGAGGATTCCCGGATGAACGATTACGTGGTGTGGCTCAGCGAGCTCGGCATGCACGACGTCGAGCGGGTCGGCGGCAAGAACGCGTCGCTCGGCGAGATGATCCGCAACCTGAGCGCGCTCGGTGTGCGGGTCCCGGGCGGGTTCGCGACGACTGCGCACGCGTACCGGGAGTTCCTCGCGCACAGCGGGCTGACCGAGAAGATCAACGGCGTGCTCGCCGCCCTGGACGTCGACGACGTTGTCGCGCTCGCCCGCACCGGCGCGCAGATCCGCCAGTGGATCATGGACTCGCCGTTCCAGCCGGCCCTCAACCAGGCCGTCGCGACGGCCTATGCCAAGCTCGAGGCCGAGTACGGCACGGCGGTGTCCTGGGCGGTCCGCTCTTCCGCCACGGCCGAGGACCTGCCGGACGCGTCGTTCGCCGGCCAGCAGGAGACCTTCCTCAACGTCCACGGCCTGGACAACGTCAAGCAGCGCATGCACGAGGTCTTTGCGTCGCTCTTCAACGATCGCGCGATCGCCTATCGCGTCCACCAGGGCTTCGACCACAGCCTGGTCGCGCTCTCGGCTGGCGTGCAGAAGATGATCCGCTCGGACATCGGGGCCAGCGGCGTCGCCTTCACGCTCGACACCGAGTCCGGCTTCCGCGACGTCGTCTTCGTCACGGCGAGCTACGGCCTGGGCGAGATGGTGGTGCAGGGCGCGGTGAACCCCGACGAGTTCTACGTCCACAAGCAGACGCTGCGGGCCGGGCGCCCCGCGGTGCTGCGCCGCAACGTCGGCGCGAAGGCGATCATGATGATCTACGACGCGGCGCACGGGGCCGAGCGGCCGGTCCGGGTCATCGAGGTGCCGGAGGAGGATCGCCAGCGCTTCTGCATGACCGACGCCCAGGTCGAGGAACTGGCCCGCCAGGCCCTCATCATCGAGGAGCACTACGGCCGGCCGATGGACGTCGAGTGGGCGCGCGACGGCGTGGACGGCAAGCTCTACATCGTCCAGGCCCGGCCCGAGACCGTGCAGAGCCGTTCGGGGCGGGTCATCGAGCGGTACGAGCTCAAGGGCCGCGGCCGCGTCCTGAGCGAGGGGCGGTCGATCGGCAACCGCATCGGGGCCGGTGCCGCCAGGGTGATCACCAAGATCGACCAGATGGAGCACGTCCGGCCCGGTGACGTGCTGATCACCGACATGACGGACCCCGACTGGGAGCCGATCATGAAGCGCGCCGCGGCGATCGTGACCAACCGCGGCGGGCGGACCTGCCACGCGGCGATCATCGCGCGCGAGCTCGGCGTTCCCGCGGTCGTCGGCTGCGGCAACGCGACCGAGTCGGTGCTGGACGGTGCGGAGGTGACGGTGTCCTGCGCCGAAGGCGACACCGGCTTCATCTACGAAGGCAGGCTGCCCTTCGAGGTCAAGCGGTTCGAGCTCGACCACATGCCGAACATACCGGTCAAGATCATGATGAACGTCGGCAACCCGGACCGGGCCTTCGATTTCGCCAACATCCCGAACCAGGGCGTGGGCCTCGCGCGCCTGGAGTTCATCATCAACAACATGATCGGCATCCACCCGCGCGCCCTGCTCGAGTACGACCGGCTGCCGGCGGACCTCAAGGCCGAGATCGCGCCGCGCATTGCCGCGTACCAGAGCCCGCGCGATTTCTACGTCAGCAAGCTCACCGAGGGCATCGCCACCATCGCGGCGGCATTCGCACCAAACACCGTGATCGTGCGGATGTCCGACTTCAAGTCGAACGAGTACGCCAACCTCATCGGCGGACCTCGCTACGAGCCGCACGAAGAGAACCCGATGATCGGGTTCCGCGGTGCGTCGCGCTACCTCTCGGCCAGTTTCCGCGAGTGCTTCGAGCTCGAGTGCGAGGCGATCAGGCGGGTGCGCGACGACATGGGTCTCACCAACGTCGAGATCATGATCCCGTTCGTGCGGACCCTGGACGAGGCTCGCTCGGTGGTCGAGCTGCTGGCCGCCAACGACCTGAGGCGCGGCGAGAATGGGCTGCGCGTGATCATGATGTGCGAGCTGCCGTCGAATGCCGTGCTCGCGCACGATTTCCTCGAGCACTTCGACGGCTTCTCGATCGGCTCGAACGACATGACGCAGCTCACCCTCGGTCTCGACCGCGACTCGGCCCTCGTGGCCGGCAGCTTCGACGAGCGCGATCCGGCGGTGCTGCGCATGCTGGAGATGGCGATCACGGCCTGCCGTTCGCAGGGCAAGTACGTCGGCATCTGCGGCCAGGGCCCGTCGGACCACCCGGACCTGGCGCGCTGGCTGGTCGAGCAGGGGATAACCAGCGTCTCGCTGAACCCCGACACCGTGATCGACACCTGGGTCTACATGGCGTCGTGAGGAAGAACGGGGCGCCGCGGCGCCCCGTCTCCTGTCAGTGCCGTGCGATCAGCTGCTGCCCCCGGGCTTGGCGGCGGTCGCCCCGCTCTGCCCCGCCGGCGCCTGGCCCGACCCTACGGCCATGCGTGAGCGGTTCTTCTCCATCGTGCTCTTGCCGATTCCCCGGACCTTCTCGAGGTCGTCGACGGTCTTGAAAGGACCGTTCGCCTGACGGTAATCGACGATGGCCTGGGCCTTGGCCGGACCGACTCCGTCGAGCACTTGGGCGAGCGTCTGGGCGTCGGCCGTGTTGAGGTCGACCGGCCCGGCGGCACTGAGGGGCCCTGCGAACAGGGCGAGAGAGATCAAGGTCCCTTTGATCCAACGTGGCATTTTCATCGTCCATGTTCCTCCGTGAAGTTGCAATGCGCACCTCCGGTGCGCGCTCCCTGCCGACCGTCTCCGACGGTCAGCGATGGCATTTTTCATCAAACCGCAGCCAAAGAAAAGCCCCCTCACGGCCGTGCAGTACCGACGGCTGACGAACGGCTAGAATCGTGCGCCTGATCCCGCAGCGATTCGGAAGGAGTCTGCCGTGAACGAACGTCAGGTCGATGTCGCCATCATCGGCGCAGGCAGCGCCGGTCTCTACGCCCTCGGCCAGGTCCGACGCTCGGGCAAGAGCTTCGTGCTGATCAACGGTGGCGAGCTGGGCACCACCTGCGCCCGGGTCGGCTGCATGCCGTCGAAGGCCATCGTGCAGGTGGCCGAGGACTTCCACCGCCGCCGGCACTTCGACCGTTACGGCGTCGAGGGCCACGAAGACATGGGCCTGTCGCTGCCCGAGGCGATGGAGTACGTCCAGAACCTTCGTGACACCTTCGTCGAGCGGGTGATCTCGAACAGCACCGACACCCTCGGCGATGCCTTCCTCGATGGCTACGCGACCTTCCTCGAGCCGGGACTGCTCGACGTCGAGGGCCAGCGCATCAGGGCGGGGCGCGTGATCATCGCCACCGGCTCACGTCCGGTGGTGCCGGCGGCCTGGGACGCCTTCCGCGACCGAGTGCTGACCACCGACGACCTGTTCGATCAGGAGGACCTGCCGGCCTCGATCGCCGTCGTCGGCCTCGGCGCCATCGGGCTCGAGCTCGGCCAGGCACTGCAGCGGATGGGCGTCGAGGTGACGGGTGTCGATCTCGCGCAGACCATCGGCGGCATCAGTGACCCGGAGGTCGCCCGCGCGGCGATCGAGATCGTCGGCAGGGACCTCCCGCTCTGGCTCGGCGCTCCCGCCACGGTGACGCCGGAGCCCGACGGGCGCCTGCACGTGCGGGCCGGCGAGCGCAGCGTCGTGGTCGAGCGGCTGCTGGCGAGCCTGGGCCGCGTCCCCAACGTCGAGCGGCTGGGGCTCGACCGGATCGGCGTTCCGCTCGGGCCGCGCGGCATTCCGGCATTCGACCGCCACACCATGCAGGTCCCGGGCTTTCCGATCTTCATCGCCGGCGACGTGACGGGCGAGCGCCCGCTGCTGCACGAGGCCGGGGACGAGGGCCGGATCGCGGGCTACAACGCGACCCAGGACGAGCCGCTGTCCTTCCGCCGCAAGGTGCCGCTCAACATCACCTTCTGCGACCCGAACATCTGCTCGGTCGGCGCGCGGCACGCGGACCTCGACCCCGACAGCGTGGCGATCGGCCAGGTCAACTTCGCACCCGTCGGGCGCGCCATGATCATGGGGAAGAACAAGGGTCTGCTGCGCGTCTACGCCGAGCGCGTCTCCGGCCGGCTGCTCGGTGCGGAGATGGCGGCCCCCAAGGGCGAGAACCTGGCCCACCTGCTCGCGTGGTGCATCGAGCAGCAGCTGACGGTCGGGCAGCTGCTGCGCATGCCGTTCTACCACCCGGTGATCGAGGAGGCGCTGCAGGCCGCCCTCTACGACCTCTACGGCAAGGTCGAGGCCCGCAACGCGGGCCCCATCACCGAGCTTGCCGTCGTCGAGCGCGGCTGAACGAACGCCGCGGTGCGGCGTCTCTCAGCCGCCTCCGCGCAGCCGTCCGTAAAGTGAGACGAGGTGGCGCACCCGGCCGGCGAGGACCGGCGGCACCTGCTCCCACTCGAAACGCCAGAGCCAGTTGCCCTGGTGCGTCCCCGGCAGGTTCATGCGATGCCTGCCGTCCAGGGCGAGCAGGTCCTGCATCGGCAGGATCGCCAGCCTTGCCGGGGATGCCAGCGCACAGCGGATCAGCGGCCAGGGCATCGCCTCGGTAGGGCGGCCGAGGAAGTCCTCGACGTGCGCCCTCTCGCCTTCCGGGAGCGCGGCGAACCAGCCGACCGTGGTGTCGTTGTCGTGGGTCCCGGTGTAGACCACCGAGCGCTCGGGGTGGTTGTACGGCAGATAGGGGTTCGCAGGCCCCCCGGAAAAAGCGAACTGCAGGATCTTCATCCCCGGCAGGCCGAACCCGTCGCGCAGCGCCTCCACCTCGGCCGTGATCACGCCGAGATCCTCCGCCACGACCGGCAGCGGGTCGTAGACCTCGTGCAGCCGCTCGAACAGCGTCTTGCCGGGGGCCTGCACCCAGCGGCCGTGCACTGCCACGGGCTCACTGGCGGGAATCTCCCAGTAGGCCTCGAAGCCGCGGAAGTGATCGATGCGGACCAGGTCGAACAGCTTGAGCTGGGTGCACAGGCGGTCGATCCAGAACCGGAAGCCGTCGCGCTGCAGCGCGTCCCAGCGATAGAGCGGATTGCCCCAGCGCTGGCCCGTCGCCGAAAAGTAGTCGGGCGGCACGCCGGCAACGACGGTCGGCAGCCCCCGCTCGTCCAGTGAGAACAGGTCGCGGTGCGCCCACACCTCGGCGCTGTCGTGCGCCACGAAGATTGGCATGTCGCCGAACAGGCGGACGCCTCGGGCGTTGGCGTGCGCCTTCAGCGCCGCCCACTGGGTGAAGAACAGGAATTGCTCGAATCGCACGAGAGCGATGCGCTCGTGCAGCCGGGCCCGCGCCTCCGCCATCGCCTGCGGCTCGCGATCGCGCAGGCCCGTGGGCCAGGACCACCAGCCGCCGGGCCTGTCGTCCTGCAGCGCGGCGAAGAGCGCGTAGTCCTCGAGCCAGTACGCCTGATGCCGGCAGAAGTCCTCCAGCTCGCGTCGCGCCGAGGCCGTGGCCGAGGTTCGGAAGTTGCGCCACGCCCGCGCCAGCCAGACGTCGACCTCGCCCTGTGCGTCGGCCGCGTCGAGCCAGCCGGCGGCCACGAGGGGTTCTGCGGCGATGAATCGACGGTTGCCCGCGTGGACGGAGCCCGACTGGTACGGGGAGCCGTCCGCCGCGGTCGGGCCGACCGGCAGCATCTGCCAGACCGCCATGCCACAGGCCGCGAGGAACTCCACGAAGCGGAAGGCGGCCGGGCCGAGCTGGCCACAGGCCCCCGGCCCCGGCAGAGAGCTCAGGTGAAGAAGCACCCCGGCGCCGCGACGGTCGAGACAGCAAGAGGCGGTGCCGCTCATGAGCGGATCCCGCGCGACGGTCGGCACGCTGGCCGTCGCCCGGCGGTCACTGGCTCTGCCTCATGACACCACCACGCGACGGGTCGCCGGTGCCAAAAGCGAACACTTGCTGCAGATAGTCCGGTGGCGGCTCGCCGAGCAGCTCGTAGAGGTGCACGAGCTGCCGCCGGAACAGGCGCTCGAAGTCACTGACTGCGCTACCCGGGTTGTAGTCGCCGAACCACCAGAACCAGTCGGAGCCCTCGCACGTGGCCAGCTGCAGCTCCGCGGCCTCGACCTTGGCCGGCGTGAGCCGGCCGGAGGCCACGACCCGATCGAAGCACTGCCTGGCGTCGCCGAGCATGTCCCAGGCGCGGTTCTTGTCCTTGTCGCCGATCCAGGTCGACAGGGTCCCGTACACCCAGCTGCCGGCGACCAGGTGCGGCAGCGAGAACGGCATCACCGCACAGCGCTCGACGCAGTCCGAGAAGGTCGTCAGCCGCAGGTCGGGGTGCTCCGCGAGCCGTTTGTAGAGGGCGGTGAGGAAGAAGTGGCCGTTGTTCGGGTAGTACTCCCAGGCATTCTCGCCGTCCATGATGATGGCGACGACCGCATCGGACTTGCCCCGGGTCGCCTTGGCGACGTTCTCGAGGTGGCGTACCAGGTCACCCACGGCGTCGTCCGCGTGCCAGTCGGCATAGGTGAAGCCGATCAGGTCGGAGAGGCCGTCGTCGCGGAAGAACATGGCAACGCGCCGCTCCTGGACCCGATAGGCGCGGTGCGGCCAGTACTCCGGAAAATGCGAGGTCGCCGCAAGCGTGTTGTGCAGCACCTGCTGCCCGCTCGCCGCCCAGCGCACCCCTTCCTCCTCCAGCAGGCGCAGGGTGCCGTCGCTGACCGCGCCTTCCGCGGGCCAGCAGCCTGCCGGCGTCATGCCGAAGTGCTGGCGGAACACCTGCACGCCCCGCCGGATGTGCCAGCGCGCCCGCTCCTCGCCACCCGGGTAGTGCGCCAGCTTGGGGAGCGGGATGTCGGGCAGCGCTTCGCGCGCGCTGCGGATGTCGAGCAGCAGCGGGATGATCGGGTGGGCGTACGGGGTGACGGAAAGCTCGACCCGGCCGGTCTCGGCGAGCGCGCGGTAGCGGCCGATGATCCCGCCCACCAGCTCGCCGATCAGCCCGATGAGTCGCCGGCGGTCGTCCAGATCGAAATGGCGACCCTTCTTCTCCAGCGCCGCGACGCGCAGGTCGCGCTGACGCACCGACTCGCCCACCCAGGCGAGGTGGTACCACACCAGCAGGTCGACCAGATACTGATCGCTGAGATAGGCCGCGCTCCCCGGCCTTTCCTGAAACCAGACCGCGAGGTCCACCAGCTCGCGGTAGACCGGAAAGCGGTTGATCAGATGCGTCTCGTTGGCGCGCAGGCAGGCCGCGACCAGGCGCTGCCGCGCCATCGGGTCGGTCGGGATGGCCGGCCCGGCCAGGGCAGCGAGCAGCGGATCGCCGAGTGGCCGGCGGCACCGCTCGAAATCATGGATCTGCTGGCTGTAGTCGTCGATCTGCTCGAGCAGGACCGGCGCGAAGTTGACGACCGCGCGGGCCTGGAGGTTGTCCTCCAGGTGTGCGGCCATGTCGACGTAATCCTTGATACCGTGCAGGTAGACCCAGGGCAACTGGTACTCGCTGTGCTCCGGCCCGCGGTAATCGGGCTGGTGCATGTGCCAGCAGAGGACGACCTTCAAGCGATCCGCATCAGCGGACATGGTGCCTTTCCTGGTTCAGCATCTCCGGGGTGACGAGCACGATGCCCTTCTTGGAGACGTGGAACCGCCTGGCATCCTGCTCGGGGCTCTCGCCGATGACCGTGCCTTCCGGCACCAGGCAGCCGCGGTCGATCACGGCCCGGGTGATCCGGCAGTTTCGGCCGATCTCGACGTCGGGCAGCACCACGCTGTCGCGTATCGTCGAGTACGAGTGGACGCGGACGTTCGAGAACAGCAGGGAGTTGCGGACCACCGAGCCCGAAATGATGCAGCCGCCCGAGACCATCGAGTCCACCGCCATGCCGCGCCGGTCGTCGTCGTCGAACACGAACTTCGCCGGCGGCAGCTGCTCCTGGTACGTCCAGATCGGCCAGGACTTGTCGTACAGGTTCAGCTCGGGCGTGATGCCGATGAGCTCGAGGTTCGCCTCCCAGAACGCGTCGATGGTTCCGACGTCGCGCCAGTAGGCCTGCTTGCCGGTCTCCGGGTCGCGGAAGCGGTAGGTCATCACCCGATAGGACTTGATGACCTTGGGGATGATGTCCTTGCCGAAGTCGTGCGTCGAGTTACTGGTGTCCGCGTCCTTGATCAGCTGCTCGAAGAGGAAGGCGCGGTTGAACACGTAGATGCCCATCGACGCCAGCGCGCGGGTCGGGTCCCCCGGCACCGGCGCGGGGTTCTCCGGCTTCTCCGCGAACTCGATGACACGCCCCTCGTCGTTGACCGCCATCACGCCGAACTCGCGCGCCGTCTCGAGGTCGACCTCGATGCATCCGACGGTCATGTCCGCGCCGCTCTCCACGTGGTGCGCGATCATGGTGCCGTAGTCCATCTTGTAGATGTGGTCGCCGGCGAGGAGCAGGACATAGTCCGGATCGTGGCTGCGCAGGATGTCGAGGTTCTGGAACACGGCGTCGGCGGTGCCGGCATACCAGTTGTTCTCCACGCGCTGCTGGGCCGGGAGCAGCTCGACGAACTCCCCGAACTCGCCGCGCAGGAATCCCCACCCGCGCTGTATGTGCAGGATCAGCGAGTGCGCCTTGTACTGGGTGAGCACGCCGATCCGGCGGATGCCGGAGTTCATGCAGTTGGACAACGGAAAGTCGATGATGCGGAACTTGCCCGCGAACGGCACGGCCGGCTTGGCGCGCCAGAGGGTGAGGTGCTTGAGCCGGGATCCCCGGCCACCGGCGAGGATCAACGCCAACGTGGATCGCGTCAGTCGGCTGACGAAGCGCGGATTGCTGCCAGGACTCACTTTCCCCTCCTCGTTCAAGGCCGGCCCTAAGGCTGTGTCCGGCGGATTCTTCGCGGCCTATGTTACCATCCGACGAGGTCCCGCACTCCCCGAGCGGATCGGGTGCGGCCCCCTTCGGCACCCGGTGGATTGCCCCATGTCGCGCGCCAAGCCCCGCCGTTCCAGCTTGCTCCCGGAACCGTTGCGGCGCATCGCCGAGGCGCGGCACCACGACCCGTTCGCCGTGCTCGGCCGTCACCCGACCGACACCGGCCTGCTCGTTCGCGCCTTTCTGCCGAACGCGCGCACGGTGACGATCGAGGAGACCGGGATCGCGCTGGAGCGCATGCCCAACACCGACTTCTTCGAGTGGCGTGGCGACGGCAGCCGCGTCCCCCCGCACTACCGCCTGAGCTGGCAGGACGAGCACGGCAACACCCGGTCGGCCTACGACCCCTACACCTTCCCGCCGCAGATCGGCGACCTCGACCTGCACCTGCTCGGCGAGGGCCGGCACTGGCACGCCTACCGGTTCCTCGGTGCGCACGTCCACGTCGCCGACGACGTCGCCGGCACGCTGTTCGCGGTGTGGGCGCCGAACGCGGTGCGCATCAGCGTCGTCGGCGACTTCAACCGCTGGGACGGCCGCATGCACCCGATGCGATCGCGCGGCGACTTCGGCGTCTGGGAGCTCTTCATCCCGGGTCTCGCCGCGGGGCACCTCTACAAGTTCGAGATCCGCACCCAGGCCGGCGACGTCATGCTGAAGGCCGACCCGTACGCCAACCGCTTCCAGCAGCGACCGGAGACGGCCTGCGTCGTCGAGGGGCCCTCCGGCCACGCGTGGCAGGATGACGACTGGCTCGCCAAGCGCCGCCAGCACGACTGGCAGCGGGCGCCGATGTCGATCTACGAGGTGCACCTGGGCTCCTGGGTGCGGGACGGCGGGCTGTTCGTCAACTACCGCGAGCTGGCGCACCGTCTCGCCGACTACGCCACCCACCTCGGCTACACCCACGTCGAGCTGCTGCCCATCACCGAGCACCCGCTCGACATCTCCTGGGGGTACCAGACCACGGGCTACTACGCGCCGACCAGCCGCTTCGGCGCGCCCGACGACTTCCGGTACTTCGTCGACCACCTTCACCAGCGTGGCATCGGCGTGCTGCTGGACTGGGCCCCCGCGCACTTCCCGCGCGACGAGCACGCCCTCGCGCGCTTCGACGGCAGTGCGCTGTTCGAGCACCAGGACCCGCGCCGTGGCGAGCACCGGGACTGGGGCACGCTGATCTTCAACTACGGCCGCAACGAGGTTCGCAACTTCCTGCTCGCGAGCGCGATCTACTGGCTGGAAGAGTTCCACATCGACGGCCTGCGCGTCGACGCCGTCGCCTCGATGCTGTACCTCGACTACTCGCGCAGCGACGGCGACTGGCTGCCCAACCAGTACGGCGGTCGCGAGAACCTGGAGGCCGTTGCCTTCCTCCGTCAGCTCAACGAGGTGGTCCACGACCAGTTCCCCGGTGCCATCGTGGTCGCCGAGGAATCCACGGCCTGGCCGCAGGTCTCGCGGCCGACCTGGCTCGGCGGGCTCGGCTTCAGCATGAAGTGGAACATGGGGTGGATGAACGACACCTTGTCGTATCTCACCAAGGATCCGGTCTACCGCCACTACCACCACGACCTGCTGACCTTCGGCCTGCTCTACGCGTTTTCCGAGAACTTCGTCCTGCCCTTCTCGCACGACGAGGTGGTGCACGGCAAAGGCTCGATGGTCGGCAAGCTGCCGGGCGACCAGTGGCAGAAGTTCGCGAGCCTGCGCCTGCTCTACCTCTACCAGTACACCCACCCGGGCAAGAAGCTGCTGTTCATGGGCGGCGAGCTGGCGCAATGGGACGAGTGGGACTGCCAGCGCGAGATCCACTGGCAGCTGCTCGAGTACCCGACTCACCAGGGCATCCAGTCGCTGGTGCGCGACCTCAACCGCCTCTATCACGACGAGCCGGCGCTGCACGTGCTGGACTTCGACCCGGGCGGCTTCGAGTGGATCGACTGCCACGACAGCAGCCAGTCGGTGTTGAGCTTCCTGCGCAGCGATGGCCGCGGCCGCGTCGTGGCGGTGGTCCTGAACTTCACGCCCGTGCCCCGGCACGGCTACCGCGTCGGCGTGCCCCTCGCGGGACGCTGGCGCGAGCTGCTCAACTCGGACTCCGCGTTCTACGGCGGCAGCAACGTCGGCAACCTCGGCGAGCTGCGCACCGATGTGGTGAGCTGGATGGGTCGCGAGCAGTCGCTGTCGCTCACGCTGCCGCCGCTGGGCGGCATCGTGTTGGGGTGGGACGGCGCGACCTGAGCTGGCCGCGCCCGATCAGCGTCTCGGGAGCGCCGCGCGGCAGCGCGCCACCAGTGCCGCCGTCGAGGCGTCGTGCGGCGCGCTCGCACCACCCTCGAGCTCGCGCAGGATGGTGCCCGCGAGCTGCTTGCCCAGCTCCACTCCCCACTGGTCGAACGAGTTCACGCCCCAGATCACGCCCTGCACGAAGATCCGGTGCTCGTACAGGGCGATGAGCGCGCCCAGCCGCTCCGGGGTGAGCCGGTCGACGAGCAGGGTCGTGCTCGGCCGGTTGCCCGGGAACACCTTGTGCGCGACCAGCCGCTCGACGGTCGCTGCGTCCTGCCCCGCCGCCTCGAGCTCCGCTCGAGCCTCGGCCGCAGTCTTGCCGCGCATCAGCGCCTCGCCCTGCGCGAGGCAGTTGGCGAGCAGCTTCGCGTGGTGGTCCCCGATCGGGTTGTGGCTCACCAGCGGCGCGATGAAATCGACCGGGACGAGCTGCGTCCCCTGGTGGATCAGCTGATAGAAGGCGTGCTGGCCGTCGGTGCCCGGCTCGCCCCACACCACGGGACCGGTGTCCCAGCCCACTGGCACGCCGTCGCGCGTGACCCCCTTGCCGTTGCTCTCCATGTCCGCCTGCTGCAGATAGGCCGGCAGATACCTGAGGTACTGGTCGTAGGGCAGGATCGCCTGGGTGGCCGCCCCGTGGAAGTTGCGGTACCAGACGCCGATCAGGGCCAGCAGCACCGGCAGGTTGCGCTCGAGCGGCGCGGTGCGGAAGTGCTCGTCGAGCGCGTGCGCCCCGGCCAGCAGCTCGAGGAAGCGGTCCATGCCGATCGCCACCGCGATCGGCAGTCCGATGGACGACCACAACGAGTAGCGGCCGCCGACCCAATCCCAGAATTCGAACATGTTGGCCGGGTCGATGCCGAAGGCCTCGACCTGCGCGCGGGCGGTGGAGACGGCGACGAAGTGCCGGGCGATGGCCGCGTTGTCGCCGAACGCGTCGACGCACCAGCGGCGCGCCGTGTGGGCGTTGGTGAGCGTTTCCTGGGTCGTGAACGTCTTGGAGGCGACGATGAACAGGGTGCTGGCCGGGTCGAGGCCCCGCAGGGTCTCGGCGATGTGCGTCCCGTCGACGTTCGATACGAAGTGCACCCGCAGCTCGCGGTTCTGGTAGAAGCGCAGCGCCTCGCAGACCATCAGCGGGCCCAGGTTGGATCCGCCGATCCCGATGTTCACCACGTCGGTGATGCGCCGACCGGTGTGCCCCAGCCACTCGCCGCTGCGCACCCGCCCCACGAAGCGACCCATCTGGCCGAGCACGCGCTCGACGTCGGGCATGACGTCGACACCGTCGACCGCCATCGGGCGGCCACTGCGGTTGCGCAGGGCGACGTGCAGCACGGCGCGCTGCTCCGTGTTGTTGATGGCGTCGCCGCGAAACAGGCGGCCGATCCAGCCCGGCAGGTCGGCGGCCCGGGCGAGCGCGAGCAGCAGCGCGACCGTCTCGTCGGTCAGCAGATGCTTCGAGAAATCGGCGTGGAGGCCCACGGCCTCCAGCGACAGCCGGACGGCACGATCGGGGTCGGCGGCGAACAGGTCGCGCAGGTTCAGGGCGCCGAGGGCGCGGTGGTGCGCCGCGAGCGCCTGCCACTCGGGAAGGGCGGTGAGTAGCGGCATGGACCGCAGCTCCTGGGACTAGGCAGAAGCGCCGGGCGAAGTCTACCAGACGGGCCGCCGACCCTGGACGCGGGGCGACGCTCGCCGAAACCACGGCCAATTGGTTAAAGTAGCCTCTCTGCCGTGCAGCACGCCTCTGCGGCGCATGGCGCCGGTTGAACTGCTGAGCTGCCCGACTGTGAAGATCCTCTTCGCCTCCAGCGAGGCCGTTCCCCTAATCAAGACCGGTGGCCTCGGCGACGTCGCGGGCAGCCTCCCCCTCGCCCTGCACCGCCTCGGTCACGACGTGCGCCTGGTGATGCCGGCTTACACCGACGCCATCGCCCGGGTTTCCGACGCCGAGCCGCTCGGCAGCCTGCCGGTACCTCGGGCCCCCGGCGTGGTGCGCCTGCTGGAAGGCACGCTCGACGACAGCACGGTGCCGGTCTACCTGGTCGACGCGCCGGGCCTCTTCGACCGGTCTGGCAACCCCTATGTCGGGCCCGACGGCCGCGACTGGCCCGACAACGCCCTGCGCTTCGGCACCCTGTGCCGGGTTGCCAGCGAGATCGCCCTGGGCCACACCGGGCTCGGCTGGCAGCCCGAGCTGGTGCACGCCAACGACTGGCAGACCGGGTTGATCGCACCCTTCCTGGCCGATATCGCCGGGCGGCCCGCGACCCTCTTCACCATCCACAATCTTTCCTACCAGGGCCTGTTCGACCGCCCCACCTTCGACGCCCTCGGCCTGCCCGCGCACTGGTGGTCACCCGAGGGCGTGGAGTTCTACAGCCACCTGTCGTTCATCAAGGGCGGGATCACCCGGTCCGACATCGTCACCACCGTCAGCCCGACCTACGCCGCCGAGATCCGCCAGCCAGGCCTGGGGTACGGCCTCCACGGCCTGCTGGGACATCGCGCGGACCGTCTTTACGGGATCCTGAACGGCATCGACTACGACCTGTGGAATCCGCAGACGGACCCCACGATTCCGCAGCACTTCGGCGCGGCCAGGTTCCACGACAAGGGGCCGAACAAGACGCGGCTGCAGCAGGTCTTCGGCCTCGAGGAACGGAACGACGTCGTCCTGTTCGGGCACGTCGGCCGGCTGGTCGAGCAGAAGGGCATCGACCTCATCCTCGCCGTGCTGCCACGACTGATGGCGCAGCCCGACGCTCAGCTCGCCATCCTGGGCAGCGGCAACGCCGTGCTGGAGGAGTTGATCCGCGCGGCGGCCGCGCAGTACCCCGGGCGTGTCGGGGCGCGGCTGGGCTACGACGAACCGCTGTCGCACCTCGTCGAGGCCGGCAGCGACCTGTTCCTGATGCCGTCGCGCTTCGAGCCCTGCGGCCTGAACCAGCTGTACAGCCTGCGCTACGGCACGGTGCCGATCGTCCACCGGACCGGCGGGCTCGCCGACACCGTGGTCGACGCGACGGCGGACACCCTGGCAGCCGGCACCGCGACCGGCTTCACCTTCGACGAGGCCAGCGCGGACGCGCTCTGGTCGGCGATCGCCCGCGCCCTCGAGCTCTGGCACCAGCCCGGTGTCGGCTGGGAACGGCTCGCCGTCACCGGCATGCGCCAGGATTTCAGCTGGGCGACGAGCGCACGCCAGTACGAGGAGCTCTACGAGATCGCCAGAAGCCACTCGCTCGCAGCCACCGCCTGAGGGCCTCGCCTCTTGACCGCCGCCGATCCCTTCATCGAGCGCTGCCTGCAGCGTGACCGCGAGCTGCGCGACTCGATCCGCCTGCTCGACCGCCTGCTCTCCGAGGTGCTGCGCACCCAGGCCGACCCGCGGGTCCACCAGGTCGTCGCCAGGCTCAGGCGCGGCTACCTCGGCCTGCGCAAGCAACCGGATGCGGGGCGCCAGCGCCGGCTGGAGCAGGCCATCACCCAGCTCCCGCCCGAGATCCTGACCCCGGTCATTCGCGCGTTCAGCATCTACTTCAAGCTCGTCAACCTCGCCGAGGAGGACTTCCAGCACCGCCAGCGCCGCTGGATCGCCGGCCGGGGTGGGCAGCTGTGGCGTGGTTCGTTCGACGAGGCGCTGCGGGCCATCCGCGAGCAGGGGATCGGCCTCGCCGACCTGCTGCAGGTCCTGGCGCAGTGCCACTATCAGCCGGTGTTCACGGCGCACCCCACCGAGGCGACCCGACGCGCCATCCTCGCGCTGCTGCGGCGCCTGTTCGTCGCCCTCGACCGGCTCAACGGGCCACCGCAGTTCATCGACCAGGATGCGCGCGCCACCGCGGACCTGCGCGCCCTCGTGCAGACCCTGTGGAAGACCGAGGAGGTGCGGGGCACCCGCCCGGAGGTGCGCAACGAGGTCCGCAACGGCCTGTACTTCTTCAACGAGAGCCTCTTCGAGGCCGTGCCCGAGGTGTACCGGCGCCTCGAGATGAGCATCCGCCGGGCCTATGCGGGCGACCCAGGCCTCGCCGACCTCGATCTGCCCGCGGTACTGCGCTTCGGCTCGTGGATCGGTGGCGACCGCGACGGCAACCCCAACGTCACCCACGAGGCGACCTGGATGGCGGCGCTGATGCAGCACCAGACCATCCTGCGCGAGTACGCGGACCGGGTCCACGGCCTCATCGGACTGCTGACGCATTCGGCCCGCTTCTGCGCGCCCACCCCAGCCTTCATCGAAAGCCTGGCGCGTGACGAGGACCGTTGCGCGCGGCATGCCTGCGACCGCCCCCGCCCCTTCCCCGACGAGCCCTATCGCCGGAAGCTCTACCTGGTGCACCAGCGCCTCCAGGCCAACCTGGCCGCCGTCGGGGCGCGGCTCGAGGGCCAGGTGCCGAACGGCGCCGGCCTGGGTTACCGTGACGAGGACGAGCTCGTCGCGGACCTCGTGCTGATCCGCGACTCGCTGATCGGCCACGGCGACCGGGACGCGGCCGACGGCCCGCTGCGGGACCTCCTGCGCCTCGCCCGCACCTTCGGCTTCTTCCTCGCCCACCTGGACGTCCGCCAGGAGTCGGGCGTGCACAGCGCGGCGGTCGCCGACGTCCTACGGCACTGGCCCGAGCCGGTCGACTACCCGAGCCTGGGCGAGGGCGAGCGGCTCGCCCTGCTCGGCCGCCTCGTCGGCGAGCCCAGGCCCGCGCTCGACCCTGCAGCGCTCGAGCCGGTGACGCGCGAGGTCCTCGCCGTGTTCGAGACGATCGTCGCGCTCTGCAGCGAGGTGAGCCCGCGCATCCTGGGCGAATACGTGATCTCCATGACGCATGCCGCCTCGCACGTCATGGAGGTGCTGTTCCTCGGCAGCCTCGCCGGCCTGGCGGGCCGCGACGGGGACGGGTGGCACTGCGCGCTGCGGGTCTCGCCGCTGTTCGAGACCATCGAGGATCTCGCCCACATCGAGCCGGTGCTGGGGACCCTCCTCGCCGAGCCCGTCTACCGTGCGCTGCTCGCCGCCAGTGGCGATCAGCAGGAGGTCATGCTCGGCTACTCCGACTCGGCCAAGGACGGTGGCATCGTGGCGTCGGCGTGGCGGCTCTACGAGGCCCAGCAGGCGATCGTCAGGCTGGGCGATCAGCACCGGATCCGGACCCGGATCTTCCACGGCCGGGGCGGCACGGTCGGGCGCGGCGGCGGTCCGACCCACGAGTCGATCCTCGCCCAGCCGCCCGGCACGATCCGCGGCCAGATCAAGTTCACCGAGCAGGGCGAGGTGCTGTCGTACCGTTACGGCAACCCCGAGACGGCGGTGTTCGAGCTCACCCAGGGCCTGACTGGGCTCCTGAAAAAGAGCCTGAGCCTGGTGCGCCCGCCGCGCGAGGAGCGCAAGGACTTCCTCGCGACGCTCGAAGAGATCGCCGCGCTCGGCGAAGCGCACTATCGGCGGCTGACCGAGAGGACGACGGGCTTCCTCGACTACTTCTACGAGGCGACGCCGGTCAACGAGATCGGCCAGCTGAACATCGGCTCCCGCCCCTCTCACCGCAGTCAGGGCGACCGCTCGAAGGCCTCCGTCCGCGCCATCGCCTGGGTGTTCGGCTGGGGCCAGTCGCGCCAGACCCTGCCGGGCTGGTACGGCATCGGCGCGGCCCTGGAGCAGTGGCGGCGCGGCGAGCCCGACCGACTCGCCCGGCTGCAGCGCATGTACGACGAGTGGCCGTTCTTCCGCTCCCTGCTCAGCAACGCGCAGATGGCACTGTTCAAGGGCGACATGGACATCGCCGCCGGCTACGCCACCCTGTGTCGGGATCCGGGCAAGCGGCTGCGGGTGTTCGCGGCGATCGACGAGGAGTTCCGGCGGACGCGCCGGCAGATCATCGAGGTCACGGGCGTGCACTCGCTGCTGGACGAGGACCCGCTGCTGAAGCTCTCGTTGTCGCGTCGCGATCCCTATCTGCTGCCGCTCAACCACATTCAGCTGGTGCTGCTGCGCCGCCACCGCGACGAGCGCCTGACGGCCGAAGAGCGCGAGCAGTGGCTGACGCCGCTACTGCGCTCGATCAACGCGATCGCAGCGGGACTGCGGAATACGGGCTGAGGTGCCGGCCTCAGGCCGCCTGCACGGCGATGCAGTCGCCGATGCCCGTGACGTGGTTCTGGGCATCGAGGTACACGAGGCGAGGCTTGAACTGCGCCGCTTCGGCCTGGTCGAGCACCGCGTAGGCGCAGATGATCACGCGGTCACCGGGCGAGGCCTTGTGGGCAGCCGCGCCGTTGATCGAGATCACCCGCGAGCCGCGCGCTGCCTCGATCGCATAGGTCGTGAAGCGCTCGCCGTTGGCGACGTTGTAGATCTGGATCTGCTCGTACGGGAGGATCCCGGCGAGGTCCATGAGGTCGCGGTCGATCGCGCACGAACCCTCGTAGTCGAGCTCGGCGTGGGTAACGCACGCGCGGTGCAGCTTGCACTTCAGGAAGGTCAGTTGCATGGCCCGTGATCTGGCTGTGGCAGGCCGCGCATTATTACCCCGTTGTTGCGTCGCATCAAACCACACCGCGCACTGTCCATAAGCCGCCGCTCATGGACACCGCCGCACCCGCAGATTGTCGATGAGCCGGGCACGCCCCAGGTAGGCGGCGGCCAGGACGACGAGGTCCTCGTCGGCATCGCCCGGCAGGGCCAGGTCCCGGACCCGGCGAACGGACACGTAGTCGGTCCGAAGGCCCGCCGCGTCGATGGCCGCCGTGGCCGCCCGCGCCACCGTCAGCGGGTCGGCCCCGCCCGCCTCGAGGGCCTTCGCCGCGGACTGCAGCGCCCGGTGCAGCGCCGGCGCCCGCTCGCGCTCCTCGGCGGTCAGATAGCCGTTCCGCGAGCTCATGGCCAGGCCGTCCGGCTCGCGAACCGTTGGCACGCCCACGACCTCGACTGGGATGCAGAGGTCCTCCACCATGCGCCGGATGACGGCAAGCTGCTGGAAGTCCTTTTCCCCGAACAGCGCGAGGTCGGGGCGCACCATGTTGAACAGCTTGCAGACCACCGTGGCGACGCCGACGAAATGGCCGGGGCGCGAGGCGCCGCAGAGAATGTCCGAGAGGCCGGGCACCTCGACCCGCGTCTGCTCCGACGCCGGCCGGGGGTACATCGCGTCGGCCGACGGCGCGAACAGCAGATCGGCGCCCGCCGCGGCCAGCAGCTCGGCATCCCGCGCCAGGGTGCGCGGGTAGCTCGCCAGGTCCTCGCCGGGGCCGAACTGCAGTGGGTTGACGAAGATGCTGACCACGACCCTCGGGGCCAGCGCGCGTCCCCGGCGCACCAGCTCGAGGTGGCCGTCGTGCAGGTTGCCCATGGTCGGCACGAATGCGACGCGCTCCCCCGCGGCGCCGAAGGCCGCGCGCCGGTCCCGCAGCTCACCGAGTGCGCCGACCCTGATCACGCGTAGCTGTGCTCCGCCGCCGGAAAGCTGCCGTCCTTCACCGCGTGCACGTAGGCCGCCAGCGCGCCGCCCACGCTCGCCTGCCCGTCGAGAAAGTTGCGCACGAACGACGGGGGCCGGCCGCCCGAAAGGCCGAGCACGTCGTAGATCACCAGGACCTGGCCGTCGGTGTCCGGTCCCGCCCCGATGCCGATCACCGGTATCTCGAGGCTCGCAGTGACCTCTGCCGCTAGCCCTGCCGGCACGCATTCGAGCACCAGCAGCTGCGCCCCGGCGGCCTGCAGGGCCAGGGCGTCCTCGCGGATCTGCCGTGCCCCCTCGGCATCGCGGCCCTGCACCCGGTAGCCGCCGAGCTGGTAGACCGACTGCGGCAGCAGGCCAAGGTGCGCACAGACCGGGACGGCGTGGCGGGTGAGGTGACGCACGGTGTCGAGCTGCGGTGCCCCGCCCTCGAGCTTGACCATGTGCGCGCCACCCTCCTTCATCAGCCGGCCCGCGTTGGCGAGCGCTTCTTGCGCCGAGCCGTAGCTCATGAAGGGCATGTCGGCGACGAGCAGCGCGCGCTCGCGGACCCGCGCGACGGCCGCCGTGTGGTACACCATCTCGCCGACGGTGACCGGCAGCGTGCTCTCGTGGCCCTGCACGACCATGCCCAGCGAGTCGCCGACCAGCAGCACGTCGACACCCGCCGCCTCGGCGAGGCGCGCGAAGCTCGCATCATAGGCCGTCAGCACCGCGATCTTCTCGCCGGCCGCCTTCATGCGCGACAGGTTGCTGATGGTCAGGCCGTGCATGGCTCGGGCATTTTTCCAGAGGACGGGGGAGGTGCCAATCCCGCGCTATCCGCGCGCGGGGTTGAAATATCGCCGCCCGCCGCGTGGCTCGCGGATCTGGTCGAGCAGCAACGTGAAGTCCTCGTCGCGCTCGACCGGGTTGAACTCGGCCGCGTTGACGATGAGGAGCGGCGACCGGTCGTAGTGGTGGAAGAATGCCGTGTAGGCGTCCACCAGCTGCTGCAGGTAGGTCATCGACACCGCGCTCTCCTGCGGTCGACCGCGCCGCCGGATGCGCTCGATCAGGATCTCGGCCGGCGCCTGCAGGTACAGGACGAGGTCGGGCGGCTCGGCCGCGGGCGCGAATCGGGCACGCACCTGCTCGTAGAGGGCGAGCTCGTCGGGCTCCAGGTTCAGCGTCGCGAACAACGGGTCCTTTTCCGGCATGAAGTCCGCGACCACGGGGCCGGGCTGGGTGCGCCCGTCCGCCCCGAGCTCGGCGAGCTGCCGGCTGCGCTGGAACAGGAACTGGAGCTGGGTCGCGAGCGCGACCGCGCGCCGGTCCCGATAGAAGCGCTCGAGGAAGGGATTGTCGCCGGCCTGCTCGAGGACCGGCACGCCACCGAGGGCATCGGCCAGGCGCTGCGCCAGGCTCGTCTTCCCTACCCCGATGGGTCCCTCAACCACCAGGTAGCGCAGCCCGAATCCGGCCGGATCAGTCGGCATCGTCGTCCTCCAGGGGAATGATCCCGTCGCCTGGGCAGGCCGCGCACAGCCCGCCGACCCGGCCCAGGCCGGGCACCTCGAGGTCGGCCGCCACCTCGGCGAGCGGCACCAGCACGAACGGCCGCAGGGCGAGCTGGGGATGAGGAATGGTGAGTCTCGGCGTGTCGATCACCGCGTCACCATACACCAGCAGGTCGAGGTCGAGCGTGCGCGGGCCCCAACGCTCGCCGCGGGTCCGACCCTGCGCCGCCTCGATCGCCAGGAGGGCGTCGAACAGCGCCGCCGCGCCCAGCCGCGTCTCCAGGAGACCGGCCGCGTTGACGTAGTCCGGCTGGGGCGGCCCGACCGCAGGAGTGCGGTAGAGCCTCGAGCGTGCGACGAGCCGCGTGTCGGGCAGTGCCGCCAGCGCGGTGAAGGCCCTGCGGACCTGAGCGACCGGATCGGCGAGGTTGCTGCCGAGCGCCACCGCCGCCGTGGTCCACCCCCGCTCCGAGGGTGTCACGGCTCCTGCGCCTGGGCGGCAGGCTCGGTCCCGCGCCCGCCTGCCGGGCCGCGTGGGCGACGGCGACGGCGCCGCTTGCGCCGGCCGCCTTCCTCGCCGCCCGCCTCCCGCAACAGGGCCTCGCGGCCCGGCGTGTCGGCCGCCTGAAATTGGTCCCACCACGCGGCGAGCGCCGGGTCCACTTCGCCGGACTGTCCGCGCAGCGCGAGGAAATCGAATGCCGCCCTGAACCGCGGATGCTGCAGGAGACGGAAAGGCCGCCGCCCGCTTCGCTGCTCGAAGCGGTGCTGGAGCATCCAGATCTCGCGCATCGGCAGGCTGAAGCGCTTGGGGAGGGCGACGCGGCCGACCTCCGCGGTGACGATCTCGAACGACGCCTGCTCCATCGCGGGGAACGGATCCAGGCCCTCCTCGTCCTGCAGCTCCTGGGCGCGGCGACGGACCGGCTCCCACAGCAGGACCGCGAACAGGAAGAAGGGTGTCACCGACTTGCCCTCCCGCACCCGGGCGTCGGTGTTGCCGAGCCCGGTGTGCACGAAGGTGATCGGGAAGTCCGCCTCCTCGTAGGCCAGGGCCTCTTCGGTGTCGGGAAACAGCCGCCGGAACAGGTCGTAGTGGCGCAGCTTCTCGAAGGACTCCAGCCCGAAGCCGAACAGGAACAGCTTGAGCACCTCCTCGAACAGGCGCGACGAGGGCACGTCGTGCAGAAGGAAGCCGAGATCCCGAAGTGGCCCCTCGGCCTCGGGGTCGATCCTGAGCCCGAGCTTGGCCGCGAAGCGGATGGCACGCAGCATGCGCACCGGGTCCTCGCGATAGCGCACCTCCGGCGGGCCCAGCAGACGCAGCACGCCGTTCTTGAGGTCCTGCATGCCGGTCGCATAGTCGACGACCGAGAAATCCGCGATGTTGTAGTACAGCGCGTTGACGGTGAAGTCGCGCCGCAGCGCGTCCTCCTCGATCGTGCCGTACACGTTGTCGCGCAGGATCATGCCCCCTTCGGTCTGGCTGTCCTCGTCCTCCGTGCCCACCGCCATGCGGCGGAAGGTCGCGACCTCCACGATCTCGCTGCCGAAGAAGACATGGGCCAGGCGGAAGCGTCGGCCAATGAGGCGGCAGTTGCGGAAGACCTCGCGCACCTGCTCCGGCCTCGCGTCCGTGGCGACGTCGAAGTCCTTCGGCTCGCGCCCCAGCAGCAGGTCGCGGACACCGCCGCCGACGAGAAAGGCCTGATAGCCCGCGGCCTTCAGCCGATACAGGACCTTGAGCGCGTGCTCGGAGATGTTGGCGCGCGAGATCGTGTGCTCGGCGCGCGGAATGATGGTTGGCGTGGCGATAGGGCCGATTCCTTCGGACTGGGGTGGGCTCTCTGGATCCCGGCTGCCGGCCTGTGGCGACGGAAAGGCACCTGGACCTTTCGGCGCGCTTGAGCCGACAGCATGCCTGCGTATAATACGCGACTCTTCGAGACCACGCTCCCTTCGTCTAGTGGCCTAGGACGCCGGCCTCTCACGTCGGTAACAGGGGTTCGAGTCCCCTAGGGAGCGCCAACCGCAACGCCGTGCCAGGCCAGCTGGCGCGGCGTTTTCGTTTCTGTCGCACCCCGGAAGTACGACACCGACTGCCGAGCCGGCCGCAAACCCCAGCAACCTCACGTCGACCGCCGGGCGCGGCCCGCCCTATCATCGCTCGACCTCGACCCATCCCGGAGCGCACATGCGCAGGCTCGCCGGTCTGATCGTCCTCCTCCTCGCCCTGCCCGCACTCGTCACAGCGGACGACGCGGTCAACATCACCCACGAGCTGCCCTTCGTCGAGATTCCGGTCAAGGGCAAGACGGTGCGCATCGAGCGCAACCCGGATCCGTTCAACATGATCGATCCGGACTACGGCCTGACCTCACGCCGCTGCCCGCCTTTCTGCGTCCAGCCGATGCAGCTCGCGCCCGGCGTCGAGACCATCGGCGAGCTCGAGCTGCTCGACTACCTCAAGCGCGTGGGGAGCGGGGATGCCGGCATCCTCGTCGTCGACTCGCGCGACGGCACCTGGCCTGCGCGCAGCGGCGTCATTCCCGGCGCCATCCTGATCCCCTGGCAGGAGCTCTTCCTGGAGAAGGGCGATCACGAGCACATCGCGACCCTGCTCGAGGACCGCTTCGGCGCGCGGCGTGACGGCCCGCTCTGGAGCTTCGCCCAGGCGAAGACCCTCGTCTTCTACTGCAACGGCCCCTGGTGCGGGCAGTCGCCGACCAACATCCGGTCCCTGCTCGCGCTCGGCTACCCGGCGCACAAGATCAAGTGGTACCGCGGCGGCATGCAGGCCTGGAAGGCGCTGGGTCTGACGACGGTTCCGCCCTGACGCGAGGCGCGCGGGGCTCGGCCTGCCCGCGATGCGCACCTGTGGCAAACTGTCGCGCGTCTTTATCTACGGCCTGCCATGCCACCATGGAAACCCCTGCGAAGAGCCCCAACGTCCGCTGGCACCACGCCACAATCACCCGACCCCACCGCGAGGCGCTGAACGGCCACAAGTCGGTGATGCTCTGGTTCACCGGCCTGTCGGGCTCGGGCAAGTCGACCGTGGCCCACGCGGTCGAAGATGCGCTTTACGCCCTTCCCTGCCGCACCTTCGTGCTCGACGGCGACAACATCCGGCACGGCCTGAACGGCGACCTCGGCTTCTCCGCGGCCGACCGCGCGGAGAACCTGCGGCGGATCGGCGAGGTAGGCAAGCTGTTCGTGGAGGCGGGTGTGATCACGCTGGCCGCCTTCATCTCACCGTTCCGCAGCGAGCGGCGCCGGGTGCGCGGTCTCTACCCCCACGGTGACTTCCTCGAGATCTACGTCAAGTGCCCCGTGGAGGTCTGTGAGGAGCGCGATGTCAAAGGGCTCTACAAGAAGGCGCGGGCGGGCGAGGTGAAGGAGTTCACCGGGATTTCGTCCCCTTACGAAGAGCCGCAGAACGCCGAGCTGGTCCTCGACACCTCGATGCAGACGGTCGAAGAATCCGCCGCCGCGGTCCTGGGGATGCTGCGGAACCGGGGGATCATCGGCTGACGATGGACAAGACCTACGACCCGCACGCGATCGAGCAGCGCTGGTACGAGACCTGGGAGGCGAAGGGCCACTTCGCCCCGACAGGCGCTCCGACAGGCGCCCCGGCCGGCGGCGACGCTCCCGCGTACTGCATCATGATCCCGCCGCCCAACGTCACGGGCAGCCTGCACATGGGCCACGCGTTCCAGGACACCATCATGGACGCGCTGATCCGCTACCACCGCATGAAGGGGGAGCGGACGCTCTGGCAGGCCGGCACCGACCACGCCGGCATCGCGACCCAGATGGTCGTCGAGCGCCTCCTCAACGCGGAGGGCAAGACCCGCCACGACCTCGGCCGCGACCCTTTCATCGAGCGTGTCTGGAAGTGGAAGGCGCAGTCCGGCGGCACCATCACCCGCCAGCTGCGGCGCATGGGCGCCTCGCTCGACTGGGCGAACGAGCGCTTCACGATGGACGAGGGTCTGTCGCGGGCCGTCCAGGAGGTGTTCATCCGCCTGTACGAGGAGGGGTTGATCTACCGCGGCAAGCGGCTGGTCAACTGGGACCCGGTGCTGCACACCGCCGTGTCCGACCTCGAGGTCCTGTCCGAGGAAGAAGGCGGGCACCTGTGGCACATGCGCTACCCGCTCGCGAACGGCCACGGCGCGCTGGTGGTGGCCACGACGCGTCCCGAGACCCTGATCGGCGACTGCGCGGTCGCGGTGCACCCCGGCGACGACCGCTACAAGCACCTGCTCGGCGAGTACGTCGAACTGCCGCTAACCGGCCGGCGCATTCCGATCATCGCGGACGAGTACGTCGATCCGGCATTCGGCACCGGCTGCGTGAAGATCACCCCGGCGCACGACTTCAACGACTACCAGGTCTGGCTGCGCCACCGCGACGAGAACGCGATCAGCGAGCAGCCGTTCGGCGGTCTCATCAACATCTTCACCAAGGACGCGGCGCTGCGCGGCAACACGCCGGGCGACGGCCCGGTGATCCCGGCCAAGTACGTCGGCATGGACCGCTACGTCGCCCGCAAGCAGATCGTCGCGGACCTGCAGGCGCATGACCTGCTCGAGAAGATCCAGGACCACAAGCTGATGGTGCCGCGCGGCGACCGCTCGGGCGCGGTGATCGAGCCGTTCCTGACGGACCAGTGGTACGTGCGTGTCGAGCCGCTCGCCGAGGCGGCGATCGCCGCGGTCGAGGCAGGGCGCATCCGCTTCGTTCCGGACAACTGGAAGAACACCTACTACGAGTGGATGCGAAACATCCAGGACTGGTGCATCAGCCGCCAGATCTGGTGGGGCCACCGCATCCCGGCGTGGTACGACAAGGAGGGCAACGTCTACGTCGGCCGCTCCGAGGACGAAGTGCGGCGCCGGCACGACCTGCCGCCCGACTACCTGCTCGTTCAGGACGACGACGTGCTCGACACCTGGTTCAGCTCGGCGCTCTGGCCCTTCTCGACGCTGGGCTGGCCCGACCAGACCGATCGGCTGAAGGCCTTCTACCCGACCAGCGTGCTGGTCACCGGCTTCGACATCATCTTCTTCTGGGTGGCCCGGATGATCATGATGGGCCTGAAGTTCATGGGCGACGTGCCATTCCGCGAGGTCTACATCCACGGCCTCGTGCGCGACGCCCACGGCGACAAGATGTCGAAGTCGAAGGGCAACGTGCTCGACCCGATCGACCTGATAGACGGCATCGGCCTCGAGGCGCTCGTCGAGAAGCGCACCAGCGGCATGATGCAGCCGCATCTGGCGGAGAAGATCGGCAGGCAGACCCGCAAGGACTTCCCCGACGGCATACCCAGCTTCGGCACGGACGCTTTGCGCTTCACCTTCGCGGCACTCGCCTCGACCGGGCGGGACATCAATTTCGACCTGGGCCGGACCGAGGGCTACCGCAACTTCTGCAACAAGCTGTGGAACGCGGCGCGGTACGTGCTGATGAACACCGAGGGGCAGGACTGCGGTGCCGGGGCGGGTCGGCCTTCAGGCGCACAGGACGCAGATGTCGGGCTGAAGCCCGACCTGCAGCTAGGCGCCGCCGACCGCTGGATCCTGTCGCGCCTGCAGGCGACCATCGCCGCCGCCACCGACGCGATCGACAACTACCGCTTCGACCACTACGCCCAGGCGGTCTACGAGTTCACCTGGAGCGCCTACTGCGACTGGTACCTCGAGCTCTGCAAACCGGTGCTGAACAGCGACGCTGCCTCACCCGAGGCCAAGCGCGGCACGCGCCGCACCCTGGTGACCGTGCTGGAGACCCTGCTGCGCCTCGCCCACCCGCTGATGCCCTTCATCACCGAGGAAATCTGGCAGCGCGTCGCGCCGCTCGCCGGGGTCGACGGCGAGACGGTCATGCTGCAACCCTTCCCCGGCGCCGATGCCACGCTCGTAGACCCCGCCGCCGAGGCCGAGATGGACTGGGTCATGCAGTTCATCCTCGGCGTGCGGCGCATCCGCGGCGAGATGAACATCGCCCCCGGCAAGCCACTGCCGGTGCTGCTGTCGCACGCGACGGCGCAGGACCGCGTCTGGCTGGAGCCGAACCGTCAGGCGCTCGGCTTCATCGCCCGCCTCGAATCGATCGAGGTGCTGCCCGACGGCGACGAGGGACCCGAGTCGGCGATGGCGCTGGTCGGCGCCATGCGGCTGCTCATCCCCCTTGCCGGGTTGATCGACAAGGCAGCGGAGATCGCCCGGCTGGACAAGGAGATTGCGCGGATGCGCGGCGACGTCGAGCGCACGACCGCCAAGCTCGCCAACCCGAGCTTCGTCGACAAGGCGCCGGAGGCCGTGGTCGCGAAGGAGCGGGCGAAGCTCGAGGACGCGGG
>Ga0208980_10000021_pt1 | contig 67544 bp, 112 predicted proteins | sample WetSurMetagenome_3_FD_187993 | JGI IMG/M metagenome (GOLD analysis project Ga0208980, IMG submission 187993) | Wetland microbial communities from Twitchell Island in the Sacramento Delta, sample from surface sediment Aug2011 Site A1 Bulk (version 2) | ecosystem: Environmental > Aquatic >...
GGGGGAATTGGAGGGGGCGAGGAGGGGCTAAGTAATGGGCGAGTAACGCGGGAGCTGAACGTGCAGTAGTGAAACGTAGGAGCGTGTGTGCTGGGACGGCGGCCTGGGGAGTGGTACAGTGTGGACAGAAGTGGGCGCGAGTAGGACACGACCGGTGGGTGCGACATGTAGGCCAGCGAAGTGGGACATGTAGGACAGGCACCTGAACGTTCGTCAGGTAGTCAGACGTAGTTGTTTCCGGCTTGTAAATTGACGCGATTTTCGCGACATTTTCGTCCGACTTTAACGCAGGCGCTTCGTTAGCTGGTGTGGGAAACGCGGTGGATGTGCGCAGATAATTAACTTGCCGCACTAATGAGAGTGAGCTGGTCACGATTTAGGGCGTCAGCGAGGGTGGTCAGTTGTGCCGGCAGACAGCAATGACAATTAACGTCACCTCGGCTTGTAAGTGGTGGGAATTGCTGGAGGGGGTGGGTTGACAAACGGAGAGACATGCCGAGTCATGGGTTGACAGATTGGCAAAAGGTGGGTTCATGTGGTGAAGTGTAAATGAAATGTAGGTTCTCGTGGATATAATTGGCCAGTGAAATGGGAGGGCATTTTGCCACGTTGCAGGAGGAGCTTTTCCGCACGCGTAACGTACCGAGTTGTTACAAATGTGACAGCGCGTGAGAGTGCTCGGCTAGAATCCACTTGAGGGTTGGGGCGGAAGGTCTGGATATCTTTGGGGAATTCGATTGGATGTACTTTTCCGTCCAGTATAATGCGGTGAGATGTTGCTGGTGAAACGCTACAGCATTCCGGCCCTTGACCGAAAAGCCTATTGCCGTCAAGGGCTTGCAACATTAACGCTGAACTGAAAAGTGTTTTTGACACGGTTTCGTGGTCCGGAACGACGAAAAGCCCAATGGTCCCGCTGGAGTTCGGATTGTAGCTGTCCTTACGTTGGATACAGGCGGATTCTGGCATTCCGGCTTAGCTCGGCTTTCCTCAGTGATGTCGAGGGGTTGTGCGCACCGACTTGAAATTGCCTTGGTGTCGCGCGTTGTCGGCCGCTGGGGCGTGCTCCAGGTCGCGGGTTCGCTGGGTGCTGGGCGCGGTGGAAGAGTGCTCTGGGCTCGCGCTGGCGGGCTCCCGGAGGGCGCTGGTGGGTGTCCAGGTAGCTCGTTCGGGGTACTGACCGCGTGTTCAGTGTTTTTTGTGGATTTTCCTGGCCAGATTATTGTAGACTGATCGTGGGTAGAACCGCGAGAACAGGAGAACAGGAGAATACGATGCCAAACGGGAACTACGAGGACGCGCCAGCCACGAAGATGGTTGCGACTCATTGCTGCTGCTGCGGGCGTGCGCTGGTCGATGCCGAGTCGGTCGAGACGGGTATCGGTCCGGTCTGCCGTGAGAAGTACGGTTTCGTCGGTGTCTCGGTTTCGCCGGAAGCTCGGGCCGAGGCGAACAAGCTGGTTTACCAGATCGCTTGCGCGCCCACCGAGAGCGCGGCCCTGATCCTGCGCCTGCGCGAGCTGGGATTTCAGAAGCTCGCGGATCGCATCGCTGATTGTGCGAAGACCGCGTGCGAGGCCGAGCTGGTGAACGGCGAGATCAGGCTCTACACCACGAAGGATGCGAAGACGATCGAGACGATCAAGACCACGTCGGACTGGGTACGCGGACAGCGTCGCTGGGATCCGACGAACCGCTGCTGGGCGCTCGACGAGCGTGCCGCTCGCGCCGTGGTGCCCGCGCTGGAGCAGATCGGGATCTACATCAAGCGCTCGCCCGAGGTCGAGGCGTTGCTTGCCAGGCCCGAGGCGCCGCAGAGCGAGCAGGTGGGTGGTGGGTTCGGTGAAGGCGGTAGCCGGGGCGCGATGGGCATGGTGGTGCCGTTGCCGAAGCCGGTCGTCAACTACCGGTGGACGGTGACCGGTGACAAGGTTTCGATCACGACGCCGTACAACCCGGATGCCGTCGCGGCGCTCAAGGGCGCGGCCACGGGTTACCGCAAGTTCGATGGTGCCACCAAGTCCTGGACCATCGAGCTTCTGGCTGCTGCCAGGGTGGCGGAAGCCTTGCGGCCGTTCTTCCCCGGTCTGTCGGACGAGATGCTGGCCGACGAGCGCATCGCGACCGCGACGCCCAAGGCCCGCTGGTCGGTGGACGGGGATCGCGTCACCATCGCGACGCCCTACAATCCCGAGGCCGTGGATTCGCTCAAGCGGGCAGCCCTGGGGGCGTGCCGATTCGATCGCGACAACAAGGCTTGGATCGTCGAGCTGGCTGTCGCTGCCAAGGTCGCGGAAGCCTTGCAGCCGTTCTTCCCCGAGCTGTCGGCCGAGTTGCTGGCGGACGCTCGGGTGAGCGGCGAGGCCGAGGCTCGCGCGGAGCGGGTGCAGCTCTCGACGGCGGCGGCGATCAAGGAAGACGGTCCAGGCGCCGACATCGCCGCGAGGCTCCAGGCGCTTCTGCCCGAGGGCTGCGTGCCCTATCCCTACCAGATCGTCGGTGCCACGTTCGTAGAGGCCGCCAGGGGCCGTGCGCTCATCGCCGATGTCATGGGGCTCGGCAAGACGATCCAGGCTCTCCTCTGGCTGGCCCTGCATCCGGAGCTGTCGCGTGTTCTCATCGTCGTCCCGGCGTCGCTCACCATCAACTGGTTGCGGGAGATCCGGAAGTGGACGCCCCAGTTCACGGTCTCGATCACGCGCAACGGGAAGGACAAGATCCAGGCCACGCAGATCATCGTCACGTCCTACGAGTGCGCAACTCGCAGGAAGGCCGAGTGGCTGGCCTGGGCTCCGGAAGCCATCGTCCTCGACGAGTGTCATTACCTCAAGAGCACCACCGCCCAGCGCACCAAGGCCATCGTAGGCGTCGAGGCTCGCAAGGACAAGGCGACGGGCGAGATGAAGCCTGCCGTGGCCGGGATCGCGACCGCCGCCCGCTACGTCGTCGCCCTGTCCGGGACGCCGATGCTCAATCGCCCCATCGAGCTATACACGACGTTGCACATGATCACGCCGACGACCTTCGCCAGCTTTTTCGGGTTCGCGAAGCGATACGCTGCCGCCGAGCAGACGAAGTACGGCTGGGACTTCACGGGCTCCTCGAACGTCGCGGAGCTGCGCGAGCGGCTCGCGAACATCATGGTTCGCCGCGAGAAGGCGCAGGTGCTCACGGAGCTGCCGCCGAAGCGCCGCGCTCAGATCGCCGTGCAGCTCAGCAACGCGGCCGAGTACGAGGAGTACGAGGACGATATGAAGGATCGGTTCGCCAACAAGGAGCGCCGGGGCGAGCGTTACAAGGGCGACGTGCTCGTGGCGCTCGGCAAGCTGCGCATGCTCTCGGGGCTCGGCAAGGTCGAGGCGGCGGTCGAGTGGATCGAGAACGCTGACATGCCAGTCGTGGTGTTCTGCCATCACAAGGAAGTCATCGCGGCCATCGGCGAGGGGTTGACCAAGGCCGAGATCTCCTGGGTGCAGGTCACGGGTGACACCAAGGTCGATGATCGCCAGGTTGCCGTGGACGAGTTCCAGGCTGGCCGGGCGCGCGTGTTCCTGGGCACTTACGGCGCGGCGGGCGTCGGGTTGACCCTGACGGCGGCGAGCGACACCCTGCACGTCGAGCGGTCGTGGACGCCTTCCGGCGAGGAGCAGGCGGAAGATCGCTGCCATCGCATCGGGCAGCGCGAGTCGGTGACTTCCTGGTACATGGTGTCGGACGTGGCGATCGACGCGAAGTTCGAGGCGCTCGTCGAGGCGAAGCGCGCGACGATCCGTTCCGTCATGGACGGTGTCGCTCAGGACGACGAGGAGTCGCTCGTCAAGACCCTGGCTTGCGAGATCTTCGGGAAGGATGTGTGGAACCAATGACCGCTAGAAGGACGCGCGAGTTGAAGGTCTACGGCGGTCCCATGTTCGTGCTCGGGCATGGTCAGTGTCGTACCGTGGCCATGGTTGCCACGAAGGCGGAGCTGATCGAGGTTTTGAACAAGGCGGGCGGGCGGGTGAACGCGCGCATCGTTCGCGATTACTGGGCCGAGACGGGCAACGACGAAGAGCTGGCTGCGGCGAAGGCAGCCGGCGCAGGGGTCGTGCTGGCGAATCTGTCAGGGCGGTGGCACGGTGACTACCAGGTGGTGAAAGATGAGTGAGCTTGTTGGGTACCGGTTGTACTTCGAGGGCGAGCCCTGGGAAGGTGGGCGCGTGTTCCGGACGCCGATCCCTGCATGGCGGATCTATCAGCGGCAGGTGAACTGGCATCCGCAGCTCCGGGAGCTGTTCGAGGTCAGGGAGCTGGGCACGGACGGCAAGGAGAGGACGCTGGAGGTTCCCGATCTTGTCGCGCTTTTGAAGCCGCCGGCTGGAACGTATTACCAGGTTTTCCTGGACGACAAGCCCTATCGTGATGGACAACGGTTTCGTACAGAGGGGGGAGCCTGGCGGCTTTACGATCGCGTGCTCGAAAACCGTTGCATCTACGTCAATCGTCTCAACGTGCGTGAGATCTCTCCGGCCGGGGTTCGTATCTTGAAGTGATCCAGGAGGATGATGATGGCAGCCGTCAGAACAAGTCGAAAACCGCCACTCACGGCGAAGGTGGTTCGCGGACTTTTCTGGGTTCACGGGTTCGCGGGAGCAGATCTTGATGAGGCCAAGCCGGATGATCATGATCCGCCGGGGTGGCTCGATGATGCGCGGCGGGCCGTGCAGTGGTGCGCGCAGATGATGGCCTGGTGGCAGGAGCGGCATGGATCCGGGGCGGCGCGACCAGAATCGGACATCGAGCCTGGCGATGAAGATGACGGCGCCCTGGAAGCCATGGAGCAGCAGATCTACGAGCAGGAGCAGGCGGACGAGGCCCAAAATTCCGAGTACGCGTGCTGCGAGTGTGGCTACATCAACAAGCGCAAGGACGGACACCATCCAGGGATCAAGTGTCCGCATACCGGCAGGTGTGGTCAGTGCGGGAACGACTGGCCGTGCGAGGAGCACAAGGATCAGGCGCGGGGACAGCGTCGAAGGTCCAAGAAAGGAGACTGACATGGCGTATCGTATCGGTCAGGTTGGAGATCGGATCCTGTATGCGCCGACGTACAGGGATGCCGAGGATGCGCGCAATCTCCTGGACGCCGATCCGCAGTTGCAGCCCGCGACCTTGACGATGGTGGAAGCGCTAGTGTCCGACCATCGTCCGGTTCGTGCTTTTCGCGCGAGAATGGCACGGAAGCCGAGCTTCTCGCTTGTCGATGAGCTGGCCGGGATGCCCGTGCGCCAGGCTGGCGGAGCGGCTTGTCTCAAGGAGAGGAACGTCATGCTGGTCGCCGAGCGGGGCGATGCGGTCATCAAACGGTTGCGGGCTCAGGTGCGCCGCTTGAAAGACGAGGTGCGAACGCTGCGTTCGTGCCGGAAGGGGAATGGCCATGCGTGAGGCAAAGTTCGAGGTCATCGGGCAGCTCGATCGCGCTGGCCGGTGGATCAAGGGCAAGGTGATCATCAATCGCGAGCAGGGGCTCGTGACCGTGCGCCCGCATCGCAAGCGCAAGATCTACACGTTGCCGCTTCTGACGGTGGCCGCCTGGGTGTGCAAGCCGGCCAACGTGCTCTGCGAGGATGGTGTGCTGCGCGGCTCCCGGTTCCCGGTGGACGGGAAGCTTGTGCGTGGGGAGGCGGTGCCGGGGGGTACCGTGCTCGTGAGCAGGACGCAGGGTCTCTTCATGGTGCGTCCGTTCCGTAAGCGTCGGGTGTATGCTCGGAGCTTGACGGACGTGGCAAACTGGATCTGTCGCGCGGTGACCATTGCCGAGCTGAAAGCTCGTCGTTCACGTTAGGAGGATGCATGCGTAGCAGGCGAATCGGAAGTGTGTCTCACCCACGATTGCAAGGGCTGACGCTCACGCAAGGTGACCTGTTGCTGGCCTTGTGTCAACGGCGTGCCGATTCCGAGAAGATGGATCTCTCGCGGTGCACGACGTTCGAGAAGCTCGAACAAGAAGGGTACGTGATCGACACTGGATACGTTCTCGGTGTAGATCGCGTCACCTATCACACCTGGGAGGTCTTGGAAGACGCTGGGCTGATCGAGCGTATCAAGGTTCCTCGTCGGCAGGTCGATACGCAGTACGACTACTACTTCATGGCTCGCGCCACGGATAAGGCCATGTGGCGAACGCATACCTGGACGGGCGAACGGCCCCTTGATATGTGAGGTTGATCATGGATACGGGGAAGCTGCGCAAGGTGAACGATCTTCTGGGGGAGGCAGATTCGGTTGTCGAAGTCTTGATTGCCGAGACTTCCGATCCTGTTTTCCGTCGTCTCTTGGTGACATTGCGACATCATCAAAGACTTGCTGGTAAGGCGTTGACACGGATCGTGCTTCGCCTGGGTGCTTCGTCCCGGAATCGGTAGGCTTGTCATGCTGGATGCCGCTGATGCGAAGGTTGCTCGGCAGGCCGATGCTCGGGCGGAGAAGATCGTTAGACAGATCTCCCGGATGGCCGCGAAGCAGGGATTCAAGGATGTGTATGTGCGGGGAAGAGCCCACCGGGCACCAGGGTACTATGCCGAGCCCACCGGGGCGGTGGTGTTGACGTTCACGGCGCTGTCGAAGCAGGGTACACCGAGAGATCGCACGGTGAACGATCTCCGAAAGCCGTTCGACCTGGCGAGGATCGTCGGCTTGCTGGTCGAGAAGCACAAGTACGACGATGCCCGCGAGGCTGCGCGCGTGCGCCAGCAAGATCTGTCCGACGGGTTTGCACGGCAGGTCGTGAAGCTGCGTGCCCGGTTTCCGAGGATGCCGCTCGGGATCTGGTTGTCCTCGGATGCCGGGGGCATCACCCTGGAGGTGCCTCGACTGACGGCACGGCGGGCCGGTGAGGTTCTCGCCGTGTTGAGAGATCGCTTCCCGGTCGAGGCCAAGGTGTCGGAATGACGACCGACGAGGCGCTCGCGATTCTCCGGCTCAAGGCGCCCACGACCTGGAACGTCGTCAAGACCAGGTACCGGCAGCTCTCGAAGATCGAGCATCCGGACGTGAGCAAGCATCCGGAGGCCATCGCCAGGTTCGCCCGGCTTTCGGTGGCCATGGAGTTTCTGCGGAAGGATCCTGCTGTCTTCGAGGACTATGGTGGTGTCGTTGAGACCGAGACCGGTGACAAGCTGGCCGATCTCGGCAAGGGACTCGGGCCGACCACGAACGGTTCGACCTGTGGGGATTGTGACGGGAAGGGTTACCGGGCGGTGGCAGGCGATAGCTTTCAGGATTGTACGGAGTGCCGGCGTGGGATCTTCGGAGACATCAAGGAGCTTCGTTGTGGGAAGTGCTCGGGTACGGGTGTCTTCATGCGCGGCGGCCGGCAGGTGGGGAAGTGCTTTGCTTGCGATGGATCCGGCTGGCGGCCAGTGAGGAACTACCTGATGTGGTGCAAGGTTTGTGGCACCAGAGGCGTGATGTCCGTGCCAGCGAGGAAGCGGTACTACACCTGCGAGAAGTGCAAGGGCTCAGGTGAGCTGCCGATGTGGAATCCCGTGCTCGCCAAGGGGCTGCTGTCGATCTCCGGGGGTTCGTGATAGACTTGGTTCGTGCTTGACAGACGATGAGCGAGGTTGATCATGTCCAGGAAAAAGCTGGTTGTTCCCACGATTCATTTGAACGGATCGTCGCCGGATCGACTCATGGAGGTCATCCGGGAGGCTGCGGGTGGTGTGGACGACGCCCGGAGGAAGTTGCAGGAGTGTGCACCGCATGGGCGTGACTATTACGTGCAGCAAGATCCCGAGGCGCTGACCAAGGCCACCGAGCAGCATTTGGCTCGCATGGCGAAGCTCGATGGTGTGTACGATGACTTGGCCGCGCTCTACGAAGCGATCCAGGCGCAGGTTGATGAGCGCGAGCAGCGTCGTAGCGGGGGGCGTTGATGCCTCGAACAAAGCGTGTTCATGAGGATTACGTTTACCGGAATTCGGATGACAGCGTCCGGTTCCGGGTATTCAGGCGTGATGAAGGTGAGCGGCGGGTGAGGGGTTGGGATATCGATTTCTTCGAGCGCGAGGCGGGGGGATTCACGACCAACTACACTTCCAATGGGGCAGAGTTGCCTTTCAGGACCAAGATCCAGGCATTGCGATACCTGAATGAATGCTTTGGTGTGCTTGTTTGCATCCAGGTTGACAGGGTGACCGAGGGCTGGGAGTCGTATGGTCTTGGTTACATGCAGGGCAGAGGTGCTTCTTAGGGCACCTGATGGATATCGCAGTTCGGTTTGGACAGTACGCTCCGACGCCTCTGTGTGAGATCATGGCTCGTCAGGGGAGCGACAAGGCCAGGACGGGGTTGTCGAGGCGGCATAATTATACCCATTACTATTTTCGGTTATTCGAGCACGACAGGGATAGATCACTTCGCGTGCTCGAAGTCGGGATAGGGTCGGGAGCATCGTTGCGCGGGTGGAAGGTGTTCTTCCCGCGTGCTGAGATCTTTGGTGTGGACATCAACCGCCGAGCGCTTTTTCAGGAAGACAGGGTTTCCACGTTTGCCTGCGACATGACATCGCCGGACGATGTTTCTCGGTTGTGGCGGGAGCCGGCGCTGGGAGATCTCATGGATATCATGATTGATGATGGTCGTCACACCATGGCGTCGCAGGTCGTGTTCTTCGAGAACTCCATTCACAAGCTGGCGCCTGGTGGTGTCTACGTCATCGAGGATGTTCGCACGGAGATGCTTTCCGCGTTTGCGAGCAAGGTGTCGGAGTGGACCAGTTCGTTGTCGTTGCGGGCGAGAGTCCTATCCTTGAGGCCCGAGGGAAACCTGTACGACAACAACCTGATCGCTTTTCAGCGAATGTGATCAGGGCAGCGAGCGCAGGTGGCCGCGTCTGGGGGGAGGGACGGGTGTGGGTTCTTCGCCCTCGTCGGGCTCGTCGTAGAGTGAGGCCATGTTGAGCACGGCTGTCCAGGGGATCATCGTCTTGTGGGGGGAGCGATCGAAGGAGAGCGTGGCCGAGATCCCTTTTTCGTCGATCCGTAGGTCGTGGATGGGGACAACGGGATGCAGGGGGTAGTGGAGCACCAGGATGGTCATGTTCATCTTGGTCTCGGAGCCGTCGGCTTGCTGGAGGACGGCCGTGGTGCTGGGGTGCCTGGCGATGATGTGGTCGGGCAGCCCGACACCGGGAGCCGTGGCGTTGACGGCGATCTTGACGCCACCCTTGGACCACAGCTCGTTGAAGCGAGCGATCAGCTCTCCGATGAGCTTTTCGGGTGGGGGTGTGGTCATGAACACCTCCAGGTCTTGTTCTCGTTGTCGTAGCGCACGAGGTTCCTGATCGATAGCCAGGCGAGCTTGTGCCGGATCACCGAGCCGCTGTCACCACGACCCAGGCCCCAGGCAACGATGTCGTCTATGGTCATGGCGCCGCCCTGGGCGACGATCTGATCGTGAAGCGCCCTGGTTTCGATGTCCCAGACGGGGTTTTCCACATTAGGGATATCGGTGGTGAATAGACGTGCAAAGCGACGGGAAGGCACGGGCAGAGGCAGGCAGACGTTGGGCATCATGGATGGGGTCACGGAAAACCCTACCGCCGGGACGGAACGGCATCAATCAGTATTCGACGTAGAGGGAGTCGTCGTCGGGATAGCTGTCTTCCATGGGCTCGTTGTCCGTGTCGCCGTGTTTCTTGCCACCACGTTCGGCGGCCATTCGCCGCGATTCGGAGAGCTGGGCGAGCGCCGAGCAGAAGGACAGTGGTTCTTGGCCGGTGCCGCCACATCGCTTGCAGAAGACGCGCTCGACGTGTCCCGGTGTATCGGGATCGCAACCCGAGCACTGCTTCGTGGCTTTCCCGTGCGAAGCTTGCAGCTCCTCGTCGTTGGTTTCCTTCACTCTTATGGCGAGTCTTCCCATGATGCCCTCCTTTCATCTCGGAGGCTATGATCATGAGTGTAGCAGACCTGAAACCCTGGCAATCAACTATTTTGTTTCGGTTGTTACCGGGGGAACGGGGGATGTGGATTGTTGATCGGCGGGTTCGCTTGACTCGTTGGTCGAACCGGCGGACGGTTCTTTTGACGGGGTTTCGTCGTCGGGAAGGGTGATGCTCGCGAAGATGTCGTCGGCCTCCTCGTCGTCGGAGCCGAGTGGACCGCCGAGTTCCAGGTTGTCTTCGAGGGCGGCGCTGACGCTGAATCGTAGGGCGTCCAGGCAATCAGCGAAGTCCTCGGGCGCCTGTCGCTTGAGGCGATCCAACCTGGAGATCATCTGGTCGGTGGTCGTGACACCCTCGAAGAATGTCAGCACATCCTGAGCGTCCTGAATCAAGTCGAAAATGGCTTGCATCTTCATTTTACTGTGTCCTCGCGAGTTTCGATTGAGGGTGCCGGTTTGGGCAATGTCGGCGGCGTTGTAATGAGAACTGCTTGGCGGGGTTGAAACCTGATCATGCAGTCTGCGCAAAGATAGAAGTAGTTGATGATGATCTGAGTCTTGAGGTGTTCTTCGGTTCTTACCACGGTCCAGTTTGTTGCGATCTCGAAGCCGTCCGTGTCGGGCGGCATCTTGCGATCACAGCACGAGCAAACGAACATCCTGTCACCATTCGACGACGGTTTCGTTCTTTTCGAGGTCGAGGGCCTCCTCGGGGATGGAGGCCATCTGACAGAGTGCCGGTGGTCCCTTGGCGAGCAGGAGCGCGCAGTAGCGACAGCGGGCCTTGAGATCCGGATCGTCATAGGCGTATGGCGAGGTCCAGAGGATGGGTACGATGCCCAGTCCGGGCAGGTTGATGGTCTTGACGATCCGGCGAGCACCGCGCGTCGGCATGTCGAGATCCGGGCGGGTCGCCTCGCCCTGGGGGACCGGGATCTCGACGCCTTCGATCAGGATGCCGTTCACGTTGATGAGTGGCATGGTCACGTCTCGGGTGTGTCTGTTTCGCCCGTGGTGGCGGTCGGTGTTGCCTGGGCGGGTGTGGCGGCGGGTTGTTCCGCATTGCTTTCCGGTGGTGTGTCCATCTCGTCGGCGCGAGCCTTGAGAGCGGCGCCGAGGTGCAGCGTGACGGTCTTGAGGCGCGGGAAGATGCGCTCCAGTAGATCGTTGGGCAGCTCCTTCAAGGTCTTGCCCGTGATCAGGGCTTCGCCGAGCTTCTGTAGATCCTTGCGGTTGCCCTCGGCCCAGTTGGGGGCTTGCAAGGCCGACCACAGGGCACGCATGAGCCAGGCGGTTTCCGCCTTGGAAAGCGGGGAGGGTTGTTCGGTCGCGGGCGTGGTCATGGGAGCGTCCTTTCGTCAGGTGGGCAAACCGTGCGACTTGAGGGCCGATTCGATGATGGCGCGCAGGTCGTTGACGGTCTGGTTGCTGTTTCCAAAAAGCAGATGAGCCAGTCGCAGGCCGCTCGTGATCTTGTCGATGAGGGCAACCTTGTTCTGGGGCGTGAGGTTGCCGTGCGCCTGGCCGAGCATGTCGGAGATGAAAGCCGGTGTGAGAAAGATGCTCTCGATGCCGCCGACCTGGGGGTGCTTTGCCACGTAGTTCTTCACATCAGAGGCGATCTGATCGAAAGCCGCAATCTTACCGGAGGCCCGGAGGTCATCCCCGGTAAGATGGTAATCGTTCATGATGCGTTTGGCCTGTTTTTCAGCATTGGCCTTTTCGTTTGGGTTGGCAGAGGGACTTTCTGCCATTGCCAACAACTTGTTCACTTTTTCTATGGCCTGTTCCCTGGTCATCATGGCAGTGATTCCGATAGATAACCGATCTGTTGTCGGATTTCGTTCATCAGGACACTGTGGTCACATGGTGGTTCCATTGCATTTGCAAGCTTGTCAGTAAGTTCGGCAAACAGCGCGAACAGCCGTATTGTTGTCTGTTTTGGACACGGTGTTGCTTTGACTGTTTTCTGTTGTCGTTCATTGAGAATCATGCGGACGTGCCCGGAGAGGGTACGACCTGCACGTTTCGCGTCGCTGACCAGGGCGCGATGTTCCCCGATGGGGAGCTTGATTTGCACGAGGCGGGTGGCTGGCACCTTGGGCATGAGGTTACATACTTTCGCATGTTCGTCAATGGTTTCGTGCTACAATCACGGCATGTTCGACAGGGAAATTCGTGATCGCGTACAGGTGTTCGGTCGCCGCTTCTATGCTCAACCGACCTACCGGGAAGAGCTGGAGCAGGCATTGGGGCGCGAGGTTCTGTCGCCCCGTATCCCGCCGGCTCGTGAGCTGGCATTGATTGACCGCTATCCCAGGTTGTTTCCGGATGCGTTCGTGGACCGTCGCCGGGAGATGCCTCGTCCGTTCGGCGAGTTCGGTATCGATGTGTTCGTCGGCTGGCTGCCGCTGGTCGAGGGTGTCCTGGAGAAACTGTCTGGGTACGACGATGTCATCGTCGTGCAGATCAAGGAGAAGTTCGGGGCGTTGACGATCTACGTTGGTGATCCTCGGAGTCGGGATGAGGTGCATGCGATCACGACGGCCGCGCGCCAGGAATCCGTGCGCATTTGCGAGTTCTGTGGCAAGCCGGGGCAGAATCTTCGTGGTTCCGATGGTTGGTTCAAGACGATGTGCGCGACTTGCCGGGCGGGCTAGGCACGAAATCGGTGGGGGAGATCTTTGTCAGTTCGGGTTGCGAAGGCGGACTGACGGCACGATCTTCCGGAGCGAGCGGAATGATCTCGTCGGGCTCCGGATCGGGCAGGACGAATTCCCGAGTGGGCAGACGTTGGTTTTCATCCACGATGCCGGGGATGTGGTTGCGGGCGCCCTGGCAGAACTCGACGATATCCATGCCCAGGCGCTTGGTCTTGGGATCCAGGTTGCTGATCTTGATGGCCAGCATGAGCTTCTGGGTGCGTTCGATCCCGGATACCGTCCAGAGTTTCTCGGGCTTCCTGGTTGCCGATGGCTTCTTGAGCTGTGCGAGGGCCACGTCGGCGGTGATACGGTGTTGACCCAACCATCGTCTCAGGTTCTTGATGGCCTCGATGGGGTTCATGACCGACAGCTTGACGAGGATGTCGAGCGGTATCCTGTCGCCGCGTTGCCAGGATTGCAGCACCTCGGGCGGCAAGCGGTCCATGCATCCCAGCAACCGGTTGATGTAGTCCAGGGTGTGGCTGGACTTGCGCGCGAATTCCTCGGGCTTGACGTGAAATCGATCGCGCATCATCTTGGCGGCGTTCGCCAGCTCGTAGGTCGAGAGCTTTTCCCGAGCCGTGTTCTCGATGATGTTGATCCAGTATTCCTCGGTCTCCGGTGTGTCGATCGGAAGCACGATGGCCGGGATCTCTTGCCAGCCGAGGCGGCGCACGGCGACCGTGCGGCGGAAACCGGCGCGCACATAGTAGTGCTCGGTCACGGGGGCCTCGACGACCACGATGGGTACCTTCAAGCCTTCGAGGTTGATGCTGGTTTGCAGCTCGCCCAGGCTGACAGGATCCATGGTCAGCCGGAAGTTCTTGAAGTTCGGATCGTCGAGGATCGTGTCGAGCCGGATGAGACGGGTCTCGGAGAAGTTGCGTGTCGTGCAGTTTTCGCCCTGGGGGCCGGTGATCTCGATGAGGCGTTCGATGCGATGCTGGGCTTCACGCTTGGCGAGCGCAACCCTTGCCCGGTCGGCCAGGGGGTTGTGCCGGTTGATGGGTATGAGATTCTGTGGTTCGGGATCGGGTTCGGCGGGCGCGGTCGTGGGAAGCCCAAGCATCGCCTTCAATTTCTCAAGGGCGATGGTGGGATCGGTCTTGGGTGAGACGTAAGGCATGGAGTGCTGCCTCCGTGACGGTCGTTGGTTTTCAGACGGCGAGCTTGAGCTGCGCGGGTGGTTTGCGCACGAGATCTTGTTCGGGATGTCGGTTGAGTACCTTGTCCAAGACATCCTGCTTGGCGATGATTCGCTTGGACATGTTCACGTCGATGGTGCCGTCGAGGACCAGGTGGATGATGTGGACCATCTTCTTCTGGCCGATCCTGGCCAGACGATCTTCGGCCTGGCTGACGATGGAGGGGTTCCAGTCCACTTCGACCAGGATGGCGGTCGAGGCTCGGTAGAGATTGAAGCCCACTGCCGTCTTGAGGCCCCCGATGAAGATGCGCGCGTCGCCCTCCTGGAAGCGCTTGACGGCCTTCTCGCGATCTGGTTTCGAGGTTTCACCGTGCAGTGTGACGGCCTGTTCGCCATAGTGTTCGGCGAGCTTGGCCAGGACATCCTGGTGGTGGGCGAAGATGACGAGCTTGTCGATCCCCGAGGCCAACACATCATCTATGTAGGCGATACAGGCGGGAAGCTTGGCGAGAGCCGTCTTGTGGCGGAATTCGCTCATCTCGGTGAAGGCGACGCCGATGAAGTCGTCGAGGGCCTGGATGGCAGCCTTGTACTCCTCGTTGGTCTTGGCGGCCTCCAGGGCGCCCAGGCGAGCTTCGTAGTCGGCATCGTAGAGCTGCTTCCAGCGTTGGAAGTCAGGATCCAGCGACCAGTCGATCTCGGAATCTCCGAGCACGACGAGTTGCCGGCGCTTCGGGGGCAGCTCCTTGAGCACGTCGGCGCGTCGGCGCCGGATCATGAAGCTGGCGCGCAGGCGTTGTTGCAGCTCGCCCAGGTGGGTTGCGCCCGTGTCGATGGTTCTACCGCCTTGCCGGTGAAGGCCGCAGTAGCGATGGGCGAATTCGATCCAGTTGCCGAACTTGGCGGGACAGATGGCGGCGGCGATCGTCCAGATCTCCTTGGGATAGTTCTCGACTGGCGTTCCGGTCAAGAACAGGCAACGGTGAGATCGTTGCATGAGGCCGTTTTCGCCAAGTACGGCTTGCGTGCGCTGGGCATTGGGAGTCTTGAGAGCGTGAGCCTCGTCGCAGATGAGCACGTCCCAGATGCGTTCGAGAGATCGTGTGAGCGGCGATTCCCTGATGAGCTTTTCGTAGTTCACGATGACGAGGAGGTTGTCACGTTCGGGGATAATGGTTCGCCCCGACTTGGCGATCACGATCTCCCGGTCGTCCACCAACCATTTCTCAGCCTCGTTTCGCCAGTTGAACGATAGCGTGTCCGGTGCAACGACAAGGACGTTTTTGGGGCGTAGGAGATTCAGGAATCCTAATGCCTGGATCGTCTTTCCCACTCCCATCTCGTCACCGAGCAAGGTGTCCTTGTGGTCGCGTATGTAAGCGATGCCGGCTTTCTGGAATGGCAAATACGCGAGACCTTGGGGGCAGGGGATTATGATGTCGGCGTCCACCGCCCGAGATCGCTCCAGCTTCTTGAGGTGCTCCTTCATCGCCGCGAGCGCCAGGGTGTTACAGTAGGATTTGAGTCGCGTGGCCGCCTCGACGCGGTTTGACCAGAAGCGGTTACCTATGTTCGCGCGACAAGCCTTGCAATGGCTGTCTTTTCGACACATGGAGGGTTCGTGCAGCTCGAAGCCGGCACGGCGAAGGGCGCCGCGTTCGTCGGGTTTGTCCACGACGAAGATGCCTTTCCAGTAGGTAATGATCATGGGGGTGGTGAGTGATTGTAGCGGTTATCAGGGCATGGTCGAGTGACTTTCTGGCTGGGGGTCATCGTGCAAAGATCTGGATTCGGCGCAGGCTTTTTCAACCTGGACACCGATGTCTACGATGTGTTGAGCCGCCAGGCCAACATGGTTCGATATCACAGGATCATCGACCATGCAGTTACTACAGACTGACTGGTTGAACGGGTACACGAACCTGTATCCCTCCGCCCTGGTGTGACCACACACAACGCAGGTTTCACCAGGCTGCCCCCTGGTTTTCGTTTTGATGTCATTGATCAGTCGTCGTGTGTTCCTGGCAATCCAGAAGGTCTCGATGAGAAACACGATCATTGCTCCCAGGATTGTGCCCATGGCAATCCCAACCCACCAGTTGAGACAAAGGTCGTTGAGATGTTTCCAGGTATTTAGTTGCCAGTCGTTCATTGCGGTTCGTTTTGCTATTTCAATGTTGTTGTGTGGAGATTTTTTCGATTGCTGCCAAGGTGTGGTGCTTGTTCAAGCATTCCGGCGATTCATTGATGATGTGTTGAAGGGTTGTGATGTTTGGACGCCCGGCATCGCTATACCTCCCCTTGTAGATGTCGTCCTGGATGATGGGCAGGAGGAGCGCGATGGCGGCGAGCCGATCTTCGGGGGTCCACCGTCGGGAAATAGCGGTTTTCATGTGCGAATTCCCACCTTCTGGCGAGCGCAGCGCACGGCGGTCTTGAGCCGGTCCCGGATGCAGGAGAAGTTGATGTTGGTGCCCGGAATGCGGACGCGAGCCTCGTACTTGACCTGTCCCGTGACAGTTGTAACCGGGCGCACGTAGATGCGCACAATGGTACGGGCAGGTGGACGAACCTTCATTGCCGGCACAGTCTAGCACAGTGGTTGGCGGAGCAATACCATCTGTTGAATGCGACATTGAATACGGCAATCAAAGAAATCTTGAAAAAGATATTGACCGCTCGATTGAGCGCGCGTACCGTGCTCTCGCTGGACTCAAGAGCCAGCAAGCCGGGCCACGGTGGCACCGGTATCACCACCCACAGAGGAGATCCCTATGGCAGCCAACAACACCAAGTCCGCAACTCCCTCCGTCCGCGCGCCCGAGGGCTTCCGCCGGGTCGGTTCCGCGAGCAATGCTCCGTGGTTCCACCTGGCCGAAGGCAATCAGATGCAAGGCGTGCTCATCAACGTGTTCGAGCGTCCGGACGAGCGGACCGAGAGCAAGACCTCGAAGTTCTTCCAGGTCGAGCTGCTCGCGCCCACCAAGGTCCGCGAGGGCAAGGGCGAGAAGGCGGCGGTGGTCGAGGCGTCGGCCGGTACGATCATCAACGTGAACTGCAACGCGAAGACCAAGGAATTCGAGTCGCTCATCCCCGAGATCGTGCGCGGCGCCGAGTACCAGGTCTTCGTTCACGTCGGCAAGAAGTTCCCGATCTCCAAGGGTCGTTCGATGTGGGACATCACCGCCGCCGTGAAGCTGGTCAAGCCGGCCATGGCGACCGATCAGCCCGACTTCGCGGATGACGAAGAAGCGACCGTGGAGTAACCGTGCCTCGGCCCGTAGTGATACGGGTGAGCTACAATGCCGATGTCGCCTATCTGCTACGACTTTCCGAGGCGTGTGGGCGAGATTCTCGGCAACCCGAGGCTTGGAAGCGTCGCGAGGTGCGTCTGAACCGCCTTTACGTGCAGCATTTGATGAAGGCCGTTCAAGATTCCGCAGGTGGTCCGAAGAAGAAGCCCGAGGGTGTCAGGAAATGAGTGTAGCTCGCGTGTAAGACAGCGGCGAAGCCGGCGAAGCGGGGGTCATCCGTTCCCGTTTCGCCGGCTTTCGTCGGTTACGTTGCGCTAGACGCGCCAGTTCGTAGGTTGCCTGTTGTGCTTCCGTGCTTACGGGAGCAGAATTGGCGGCTGCCGTTGCAAGTTCGCCGTTCGCTGGAGGTTTGCCATGTCCGATACCCCACCCCTGTCAGATGGTGCAAGTCCGGGAAGCGAAGCCAAGGATGATGTTGGACAGCCCGTGGTATGGATCTCGTTCTGTCCAGAGCTTGGCCTCTATCACTATCACAATGAATCGGATCCAAACGAGGATCCTCTCGACACGAAGTTCACGCGCGAGGGGCTCCTGGATGTCGTAACGGGATTGATGCAATCCCAGCGCGTGAAGGACGCTCAAGATCTCGCATTCATGTGTGCCTGGGGTCGTCTCTTCGCGCACAAGATCGTGGTGTTCTATACCTCGGGAATGTTCCGGGTATTCAATCCGTTGCCAATTCCCGATTCGGAGAAAGAGGAGAGCGCCGACATGCGAGAGTTTCTCGCGGACTGGAAGCGGAAGTACCCGACTTCCGAATCGGTGCCCGTGGTCGCCGATTATCCATCGGTGGCAAAACGCAAGCTTGAAGAGGAGGAGAAGTCCGATCAGCAGCTTGCTGCCGAGATCGGGGTTCAGCATGGAGAAGATCCCAAGTAACCAGGTCGCGTGATGATCAGTCGCCGTCTTACGGGTGGATTGTCATCCGGCCGACCGGGTTCTGTTGGACGTTCGGGGATCGGCCGCTCGTCGGTCGGTCGCCCGACGTTCGATGATGCGGACGAGTCCGTGAATGTCGAGCGCCGGTTGTCCAGGTCGCCGATCTATGAAGGGAGTGGTCCTTTCACGGGGGCCATGCCTCGTGCACAGCCTCCCAGGCTCCTGCGTGATCAGCTCTACGATCGGATGTGTGACTGGCGAGCGCACACGATCGCCGAGATGGAGTCCTGGTTGCCGGGCAACAAGTGGGTGGAGGCCATGATCGATCTCATCACGTTTGGTTTTGCCTTCGAGCGTGAAGTGAGAGCCGATGGGTGCCGAGCCTTGCGTCTGCGAAAGCGTGAGCCGTATGAGAGACGCCAGCAGGTGGTGGACATTCTCTCGGGCATGACGTTGCCCGATCGTATCGTGACGTTGCCCGGTGCGGTGTTGCCACCAATCACGAGTCGAACCGAGGAGGTGGTCGAACCCAGGGCGAGCAGGGAGTTCGTCGATGAAGGACAATGGACTCCACCACCCGATATCGAGCGCATGGTGCTCGATACGAGTGGTGACATTGTGCTCTCGGTGCCCGATCTCGTGACCGATACCATAGGTATCCTGGCTCGTAAAGGTGCGGGCAAGACGTACCTGGCCATGGTGATCGCCGAGGAGTTCCTGGCGAGCACGTTCTCCATTCCTTTCGTGGTCCTGGATCCCATGGGCGTGTGGTGGGGGCTCCTGTCCGATGTCGAGGGAAATCCGACCGAGCGCAGACTGGTGGTGTTCGGAGGCGCGCACGGGCACTATCCGCTCACGTCCAGGGATGGTGGGATCATGGCCAAGATGGTCGTGGCCTGTCGTCCCTTGCCGTTCGTGTTCGATCTGTCGGCATTTCCGCGCGAGGAGCAGCATCGTTTCTGTGCCGACTTTTCCGCCGAACTGTTCCTGGTCAACAAAGAGCCGTTGCACATTTTTCTCGACGAGGCGGATGGTTTTGCGCCCCAGCGGCTCGAAGGCAAGTCATCGAGGCATCAGAAACGATCGCTGGCCGAGATCGACTGCCTGGTGCGCCGGGGACGCGTGCATGGGCTCGGCATGACGCTCATCACGCAGCGACCTGCGGTGATCTCGAAGAACGTGCTCTCCCAGGTGGGCGCCATGTTCTTCCTGGAAACCGGAGCACCGCACGATCTGCGTGCCATCGACGATTGGTTGCATGACCGTATCACCGAGGACGTGCGGCGCCAGTGTCGAGAGGAGTTGCCCGTGTTGGGTCCGGGGCAAGCGTTCTACCTGCGTGGGGGCGAGCATTACCGGTTCTGCAAGTTCACGGTGCGATCGAAGAAGACCTATGATTCCTCGCTCACCCCGCGTATCGGTGACAAGCGTCCCGTTGCCAAGACCTACGCGCTCACGGATGAAGATCGCCGGTTGCTGGACGGGGCGATGGCTGCCGCGCGCTCCGGGGTGTTCGTGGCGGCGAATGCCGGTGATCTGTATAGTGATGATCCGGTGCAACGACCATCCGGTGTTCCGGCTGGTGAATCCAGGGCGAGCACGGACGATCTGTATAGCGACGATCCTGTTCCGGGGGCTGGTTCGGCGAGTGAAGTCGGGAGTGGTGATCCGGGTGGTGTCGATGATCCCGACAGTGACGCGGATGTTGGTTCAGGTGATGGGGAGAATGACGGCGCAGATAGCACAGTGGATGACGATGCATCGGATGACTCTTCATCAGATCTCGATGATTCGGATGAATCGGATGATTCGGATGAACCAGATGATTCGGGGGCGTCGGATGATGAGTTCGATGAGTCGTCGCCCGATTCCGAACAGAGGGATGAATAGTGGCCAGGCGTAAAATTCGCTTCAAGACGATTCCGGTAAAGGCGTACTGGAATTACACTGCTGCCGGCGATCGTTATCGTGTACCAGCTCACAAGCGAAGGATTGCTGTTCCGGTCGTTGCCAAGGTTCCGGTCAGGAAACCCGTTATCAAGGTTCCACCACGGAAACCTAGCATCAAGGCGCCAGCACGGAAACCTGTTGTCAAGGCTCCAGTACAAAAACCTGTTGTCAAGGCTCCGGTAAAGAAGACACCAGGTAAGGTTCCGGTCAAGAAACCTGCTCCCAGGAAACCGGTACGAAAGCCTCCGGTCAAGAGGCCGGAGAAGAAGCCAGTCATCAAGAAGCCGGTCAGAAAGCCTGTCAAGAAACTGGCAGTCAAGAAGCCTGTCAGGAAACCGGTTGCCAAGAAGCCTGTCAAGAGACTCAAGAAGAAGCTTCCGAGGGGACCAAAGCGAAAGAAGATTAAGAAAAAGTACCCACCGTTCATTCGCCGGGCGATGGTTGCCGAGAACCTGATTCAAGAGAAGCTGTTTCGCATGTTGAATCACCTTGAGATCACGGATGCCGGGTTACAGATGTCCGTCCGGTCTTTCATCAACAGCGATTCCACGGTTGATGGCGAGCTGCGCATTTCCAACTTGCCGGATGAATGGCGAACCCTTGAGGGGTTACCGCTCATCATCTCGGCCCTGTCGCTCGCCATAGATGCGATGGGTGCGTTCACGCAGGATGAGGCCATGGGGGGAAGGTTCTGGGTGTCCTTCGGTCTGCGGTTCGGTCCGAAGAATCAGGCCGAGATCGAGGAGATGGCCAAGTTCTACAAGCGGTTCCGGGGACTGTTCCAGGTCGGGGCGCACCATGCTTCGGCGCACGATACGGGTGCCATCAAGACCAATGCCCTGGCCATCCGTCTGTTCGTCGAGAACATCTGGGCGAAGCGTGATCTGCCACCCGTGCAGATCTTGGTGCGTTTCGTGTGGACGCCAACCAAGAAGAATCCAGGTCGCGATGCCAAGGAAATCGGTGGCCGTTATGCCGAGTAGGAGGACCACATGACCATCAAGGAATTCATGGAGAGGACGCATGCTACGGCCGTCGCCAAGGGGTGGTGGGAAAGGGACGAGCGAACCGGGGCGCTGAAACCTCGTAACGAGGCCGAGATGCTGGCGCTCATGCACAGCGAGATCGCGGAGGCCCTGGAAATTCACCGGATGCCGTTGCGAAAGCTCTCGGATCTCTGGATGACGGAGACGGCTGGTGGAGGATCGGTGTCCGACGAGGAGCTGGCCTGGCTCGTGTCGGGCAAGCGTCCGGAGGGCACGGTCGAGAGCAAGCCGGAAGGGTTCATGGTCGAGATCGCGGATCTGATGATCCGGATCGCCGACACCTGCGAGGCTATGAAGATCCCTCTCGATGTGGTGCTGTGCAACACCGATGTTTCACGGCTGGGCTGGGGGCGCGAGAAGCTCGGAGCCAATGTGGTCGAGGCGCTCCAGCACATGAACGTGTGTCTGGTTTATGCGTACAACGGGTTGCAGAACGGTCGCGTCGAGGACACGGTGGCCGAGGCGTTCGCGGAGATTTTCCAGACCTGTGGACAGATCGCCAGCGAGCTGGCGAATCTGTCCCTGGAGTACGTGCTCGTCTGGAAGATGCGGTACAACGATACCCGGCCCCATCGTCACGGCAACAAGAAGTGCTAGGTCGTCATGGCCCGGATGTCGAGTTATGCCCTGGGTGACGATGCCGTGGATGGCGGTTTTCATGTTGCCTGGATCAAGAAGACGAAGGTTGGTTTGAAGCTCGTCGATGAGCGGTACGGCAAGAGGTGGAAAAGTCGTGATGATCTTCTGGGTGCCATGCAGTCGTGGATGTCGCTTCATGCTCTGTTCATCAGGGTTGACGGCGACGTGGCGATCTTCGAGCCGAAGGACTACTAGGTTTTTGAATGGCTGAATTCGGTCCCATCAACACCGATCGTAAGCTCCGGAGCTTCGGGGTGCTCGACCTTGAGTGGGTGCCCGGCGAGGTGTTGCCCATGCCGGAGAGCACGGTGCTCGAAATCGATGGCATCCAGACGCCGCTCATCATCAACCTGCCGCCGGTCAAGACGCGCACGGCTCCCTTGCAGCTCAGGCTTGCCGGGTATTACGACCAGCAGCCCGAGTGCGAGGATGAGGACGAGCCTGTGATGGTCGAGCGCTACGAGGTTTTCAAGAGCGTGGCCGAGCTGATTGATTTCATGTTCGTGGGTGCTCATCGGGGCATGTGGTTCTTCGCGCATGCCGGGGGCCTGTTCGACATGGAATTCGTGCTCGACGAGCTGCTCAACCAGATCAAGGAGTCACTGGCTTCCCGGCGGCAGCGTTCGCGGACGGTGTACGATGCGGAAGGAAGGAAGTGCGAGGAGACCATCACGGCGACGGGGCCGGAGAAGGATGCGCCGACCTGGACGATCAAGGCAGCATTCTCGGGATCGTCGGCCATCATCATCCATGTCAACAAGGGGAAGAACACCTGGCACTGCGTGGACTCCTACTGGTTGTTCCGGGACAAGCTCTCGAAGATCGGCGAGAGCATCGGGATCCGGAAGCTCGACGAGGAGAAGCGCAGGACGCCCGAGGAGACCCGGAGATACTACGCCGAGACGCCGCTTGAGACGCTGATCCCTTATAACAAGGTCGATTGCGAGATCTTGTGGAAGGCCATCGCGGGCTTCGAGAAGGAGGTGCTCGGGCTCGGCGGGCAGCTCCAGCAGACCATCGCCTCGACGGCGATGAACCTGTTTCGCCGGGCGTACCTGAAACGGACGATTCACACCTCGGAGATCTTGAATCAGATCGCCGTCAAGAGCTACTTCGCATCCCGTGTCGAGGTCTTTCAGCGACATGTCGAGGATTTCTTCATTTACGACATCAATTCGTCGTTTCCGTATTCGATGACTTTTCCGTTGCCGGCTGATCTGATCGAGATGGGGACGACCATTCCGGAAGACGACGACGATTCGTGTATTTACCTGGCGGATGCCACCGTCGAGGTTCCCGAGATGGCGGTACCGCCATTGCCTTTCCGGACGACGGAAGACAGTCGTGTGTTTTTTCCCGTCGGCAAGTGGCGCTCCTGGTTCACATCGACCGATCTGCGGCTGGCGTTTCGCGAGGGTTGCACGATCCACAAGGTGCACGAGTGTTACCGGTTCGAGCCGTTCGAGGATTTTGGCGAGTACGCCAGGCAGATCTACGCCATGCGCGCGGCGTCGGACAACCCGTTTCGCAAGCTGCTCTTGAAGTACCTTCTGAATTCGCTGTACGGCAAGGCGGCCGAGTCCCTGATGAAGCAGGAGATGCTCATCAACCCGAGCGAGGACGATCTGGATCGCACGCAGTTGCAGATGTTGCAGCCGGGGATCTGGTTGCGTGAGAAAGAGGTGGCCATTGCTCATCGTCACGTAGTGGTGTCTTCCGTCATCACGGCATTGTCTCGCCGACATCTCTATGACTATGCCAAGATGTGTGAAGAGCAAAAGAAACCAATCTATTACTGTGACACTGACAGCGTGGCAACGAGAGCGACATTGCCAACCGATCCAAAGAAGCTTGGTGCCTTGAAGCTGGAAAAGAAGATGGACTGGACCGAGTTCGTGGCTCCCAAGATCTACCGGGGAGAGGGTGCCGAGTTGAAGGGCGACGGCACCTGGAAGGACGTGAAGCTGGCCAAGGCCAAGGGGTTCTCGCTCGGCAAGTTCGACAGTCCCATCGAAGCCCTGGGTAGGATCATCGACGGCCAGCAGGTGGGGGTCCAGTCGATGGTGCGCATGCGCGAGCTTTACCGCTCGACCACCGAGGAGCACGCGGAAAGCGCGCCTTACGAACGTCTCGTGATCAAGGCGCTCACGCAACGGATGCTCTCGAAGCGGTTCTTCTATCCGGACGGGCACACGCGCGCCTGGACGACCGATGAGATCCTGTCGGGCGACTTCCAGACCCAGGGCTTCGATTTCAGCGAGGAGTTCATGAACCAGCTCGATACCACGACGCGGGCGATGCTGGAGGCTGCGGTATGACGACGCGGCGGCCCTGTCGGCTCGACGAGATGATGACGGCCTACGAGCGGCTCGTGATCATGCAGACGCTCGAACGCAACCGGTGGAACCGTGGCAAGGCCGCCCAGGCGCTCGGGATCTCGCGGCGTCGGTTGCAGTACCGGATGAAAGCCTTGCACTTCGATCTGGGCGCGATCCCCAGGGATGTGCCGGGGCGGCGTCTGCGCGTCGGCAAGGAGGGTGGGTAGATGGTTGACCTGGCGGCGGAGCAGGGTGAGCTGCGATACGAAGTCTGGGCCGAACGACTGGAGCGCGAGTTCTCGTTGCTTCTGATCCCGTTCATGGATCCCAAGCTCACGACCGAGAAGATCCGGATCATTTCTGCCCGGATGGCCATGCTGGCGGCCAAGCGCGCCAGGCAGGCATCGGCGCTTGACGACGACGATGAGCGCGTCGTGAAGTGTGCGAGCTGTCAGACCAAGCTGATCCAGACCGTCTCGGCATCGCTTTGCTGTGGTTGTTTGCGCAGGTTCAAGTTGATCTCCGACGACGATCCCAGAGTCCGAGATCTTGCCGATGAAAAAAGTTGACAGGTTGGTTCGAGAAGTTTTAGATGGTTTCGTCTTGTGGGTGAACAGGTAGAAAAAGGAGTGCTCATGGCCGAGAATGCTGTTGATACGAAGCACGCATCCCTGATCGACGAGCCCGAGACGGATGCCCTGCCGCCGGTCATGAGCTTGGCGGATGACGATGCCGTTTCGCCGCCACCCCAAGCAGTGCCGGTGCCGACCGAGGACGTGGTTGCGTGCGCCAAGGCGAAGTGTGCCACCTGCTTCGGCAAAGGTAAGCTGGTTTACCATGCTCCCGGTGAAACCAAGGCGCGAGCGAAGGTTTGTCTGTGTGCGATTCGCCAGTTCGTGCGTATCCATCGTCGAGAGCTTTTCATCGACAAGTCGGGACGCTTCTACTATATCCCCGTTCCCGATGATGAGAAGCCCGAGGTGGTGAAGCAGGAGGAGGATTCTCGGGCATCGTCGTCCGAGTTATCCGATTACAATCGCGAGCGTATCCGTGGCATGTTCGCCCGGATCGCCGCGCACGAGGTCGAGCTGGCCGAACTCGACGAGCGGTATGCACGCATGTCCGAGCCCATCGATGTCGAGCTGGTCGCCGCGAAGGATGAGCGGGCCGGCGAGGCGGCGAAGTTGCAGTCCATCGTGGACCGGCATGCGCAACTGGTGAGCGAGGTCGAGGTGTCCGATCGCAAGATCGAGGATCTGGCGGCCAGGTTGTTCGATGCCAAGCGCGAGAAGTTGAGTCTCGAAGGCAAGGTGGCCGAGGCGTTGAAGGAGATCGCGGGAGCGGAGGATGCCGCCTTGCCGGGGTTGCGCAAGCAAGCGGGTATCGAGGCCCGGCTTGCCGGTGTCGCGCGCAAGCGCCAGAAATTCCGGAAGCCCATCGAGCACAGGATCGCTTCGTTGCGCAAGCGCATCGCGCACCTGGCGGCTGTGAATTCGATACCGGACACCGTTCTCGCGGAGCTGGCGATCCCGGCGGACGATGTTCCCGATGTGGCCGATGAAGCCGCCGACGAGATCGCTGCCGAGGCGGGTGCGGAAGCCGCTGCCGAGGCTGCCGCCGAGGCTGACGCGGAAGCCGGCGAGATCACCGGGTAGTCCGAAACCGTGTCAGTGCCGAGAGGTACGATATGGCCAAGGTGCGTGATAGAAAAGATCGGAAGGTCGCAGATCGCCTGTATGCGCGCTGGCGAGATCATCGGGCCAGTGTCGAGGGGCGCGATAGAAAAGATCGGAAGGTCGTGGATCGCCTGTACGCGCGGGTGCTCGAAGCGTCGGATCTATCGTTGTCGTCCGTGGATCGCCTGTCGCCCGATCTCGTCGATGCTGTGGCACGACTTCTGTGGGTCGAGCGGTGGGCCATCAAGGGCTCGAAACCGACCGATCGTGGTCTCTGGCGCAAGCAGGCCGACGAGGTCAAGGATCCCTGGCGAGCCGTGGCCAGGCGTGCCCTGTCGTTGCTGTTCGGGTTGAAGGTGTCATCGAAAACCTCGACGGCCAAGTCGCTCTGGATGACGAAGCTGGGGGTGCCATGAGTGTCGGGGGTGATCGCATGGCGTTCTTCAATCGCCTGGGTGTGCTCAATGTGTCGGTGGCCGATGCCCTGGAGGCCCTGCGGGATCATCTCGGGCTTTCCTGGCCCGAGTTCGAGACGGCGCTCAACCGTGGCGATGTCAAGCGGTTGCTCGACGAGCATGACGCCAAGGTGCGGTTGAACGTGCAGTTGTACGGGAGGATGCGATGATTCGCGAGATCTCCGCCTGGCCGCTGGTCTGGCCGGTGGGCAGGCCCCGCCGCCCGGCGACCGAGCGTGAAGTGGCACGTTTCGGGCAGGAGCGAGAGCGAGGAGGCGCCGACGGTTCTCCGGTTTACCGAGCCAAGCAGCCCTTGACCATCGTGGCGGCGCTCGGCAGGCTGCGTGCCGAGCTGGGACGACGGGGCGCCGAGGACGTGGTGATCTCGACGAACGTGCCCACGCGCCAGGATGGTTTGCCGTATTCCAGCGCGCGGGAGCCCGACGATCCTGCGGTCGCGGTCTATTTCCGGTGGAAGGGCGAGCTGCATTGCATGCCGTGCGACAAGTGGACCAGGGTCGCCGACAACCTGGCGGCCGTGGCGGCGCATCTCGATGCCCTTCGTCGCATCGAACGCTATGCCGTCGGGGACATCGCGCAAGCCTTTGCCGGGTACAAGGCGCTGCCGGCGGCGGGAGCCAAGCGGAGCTGGTGGGAGGTACTCGGGTTCGAGAATCCTCCGTCCTACAAGGTCGCGAAGGAGAAATCTCGCGAGCTGCTTCGCGACCTGCATCCCGATCGTGGTGGTAACCACGTCCAGGCCGCAGAGATCAACGCCGCGCTCGACGAGGCGGAGCAGTACCATGCATCGAGGAATCCATGATCGGGATCTTCTGCTACACGATCCCGTACCCGCGCTACTTGGACAAGGTCACCAGGCGCGCGTTCGAGGTCGAGAAGGTCGCCGAGGAGCCTGGGAACATCTTGCCGCCGGAGGAGCCAGGGATCTGGTCCGAGGTTCTCATGCCCAGGGGGAGCAAGCTCTTGCGCGTGGATACCGGGCACACCACGCTGGCGTTCTGGGCGGCGGTGCCGATCGGCGAGACCAGGCTTTGCACGCGCAAGTTCCTGCTGTTGATGGGCGGGGAAGCCATCGATGACGAGAAGTTTCCGACGTTGCTCTATCGGGGGACCGTACAGATCTACTACGGGGGATTCTTGTGGCACGTCTTCGAGCCCATGGATCAGGTGTTGGCCGAGGACAACGCGATTGCCACGATTCGCGTGGAGAAGACCACATGATGAACCAGTCGGAGCTGTGGGATACGCCGACCATGCGGTGGATGCAGACCTTCACCGGCAGGGCCATCGACATCGCGAACCCCAAGCCCGAGGACATCGATATCGAGGACATCGCCCACTCGCTCGTGCGGCTTTGCCGGTATGGCGGGCATGTGGTGACCTGGTATTCGGTGGCGGGTCATTCGCTGGCCATGGGAAGGTTCGCGGAGACCCTGGTCGATCAGGCCATGCTGGAGTGCCTTCTGCACGACGCCGCCGAGGCGTACCTGGGCGACACCATCTCACCGGTTCGCAAGTTGCTCACCGACGAAGCCCGGCGCGCGTCGCCCGAGGAGGGAACGAACGCGGTGAGCATGCTGGAGAGATTGCACGAGCGCTGGAATTCCGTGATCGCTCGACGCTTCGGTCTGCGTGATTCCGTGGCGACCACGGTCCACATGCTCGATCGCCTGGCGCTGGTCGCCGAGATACCGCTGGTTTTCAGCTCCCTGTCACCAGCTTTCGCTCGCAATGGTTACGCTGTCGATCTGCAAGATCCGATGGTGATCAAGATGCAGAGTCTCGTGCTGGGTTACGTGCGAAACCGCGAGTCTCGCCCCGAGGATCTGGAATCGGAGTTCCTGGCCGCCTTCAAACGTTGGGAGAAGCGAACATGACGATGCTGTTTCGCGTGCTGGATATCGAGACCGTGCCCGACATGAGCGTGTTCACGCCGGGCGAGCCCAAGTGGGTGCAGAAGGTGACGGTCAATCCGGGTGCCGAGGTGCCGGTGGTGACCTGGGTGCCGGAGGAGCCTTTCCCGCCGCCGCAGGCGCACCGGGTGGTGGCGATCTCCTGGTGCGATGTCGCGATGGAGGCGCCCACGGGCCAGGATTCGCGGGTCTACAAGTTCGCTCACTGTCACACCGATGCCCGGTGGGAAACTCCCCTGGACGAGCGCAAGCTGATTGCCGAGTTCCGGCGGGCGCAGCTCGGGGCGCCGGCCACGCTCATCACCTGGAACGGTCGCACGTTCGACCTGCCCGTGCTCGCCATGCGTGCCCTGCATCACGGGATCCCGTGGAACTGGTACTACGACGGTCGCGGCTTGCGCTATCGGTACAGCGACGAGGGACACTGCGACCTGATGGACTACCTCGCGGATTTCGGAGCCTGTCGGCCGATGAAGCTCGGTGACGCTTGCCGGCTCGTCGGTTTGCCTGGCAAGACGGACATGGATGGTAGCAAGGTGGCCGATCTGGTTGGCGTGAGGGCACCCCATGCAACGGTTTCGGCGAACATGATGAAGGTGGCCAAGTATTGTCTCCAGGACACCTTGCAGACGGCTTTGCTGTTCGTCAGATCGCGGGTTCACCTGGGATTGCTCACCGTGGCCGGTTACCGAGAATCGGTGGAGTCGTTCAAGTGCACCGATGTCCTGGATGTCATTAGTATCGACTGGGACAAGCTTGACATCTTCACAGACAAGGAGCGTGAGTGATGGCGTCTTCCATCGTGCAACCGTTCAAGTACCTCGAAATCGCTGCCGGGGAGATCGGCCAGGTCGAGATCGCGGGCGAGGCAGACAATCCTCGCATCCTCGAATACTTCAAGACAACGTCATACCAGGCACAACACGACGAGGTTGCGTGGTGCGCGGCTTTCGTCAACTGGTGTCTCGTTCAATCGGGACTCAAAGGTACCAATAGTGCCAGTGCCTTTTCATTCATGAACTGGGGTATCGAGGTCAAGCCTTGTCTTGGTTGTGTCGCCGTCATTGATTACGGGAACGGCAAGGGACATGTGGGTTTTCTGGTTGGTTGGAAGGGACCGAGTTTCGTCATGCTGGGTGGCAACCAAAGCAACGCTGTCACCTATAAGCTGGTTCTTCCGCGATCTATCGCACACTGTCGCATGCCGACCGAGATCCTTCCGGAGCTAGCATCGATCACGGCGGCTTCACTCGATTATGCAACGTCGAGATGATCTATTGACAGTTGTGTCCTGGGTGGATACATAAGCTGACACGTTTCGTGGTTTCGTGGTTTCACCAATGGCAAAGAAAGGGCGACACATGGGAACAAGCAAGAAGGGTAAGAAGGGAAACAAGGAAGCAAACAAGGAAGCGAACAAGGATGACGCCGGGAAGGTCAACCTGCGCACGGCGGCTCCGGCCATCAGGATCCGGGGCCAGGTCGGCAACGCCACGGAGAAGCTGGAACAGGTCTTGGGTCGGGTGACGGGTTGGCTCGACAGCAGTTCGAGCGAGGAGCTGTCCGTGGTGTCGAACCAGCTTGGCGAGGTCGTGGAGAGCCTGGGAGCGCTCGACAAGAGCCTGGCCGCGCTCGTGGAGTCGGGCTGGATGCCACCGCGCAAGTCGTACACCGCCTCGACCAAGGAAGGCGACACGGTCTCCGTGCTGGACGAGCACCGGCACCGCTACAGCGACATCCTCAAGCCCGAGAAGCAGGTCGAGCTGAAAATCGTGAAGAAGTACCCTGGACGCGGCGGCGGTCTCGTGGCGGAGTCCAAGGACGGCACCCGGCTCATGGTGTCCACGAGTCACGTCGTTCGCTTGTAGAGCCCAGATCGCGGTAGCATACTTGCGGGGCCATGCCTAAACGGTCGCGAGTACGCGAGGCCAGGACCGCCGAGGAGCATCGAGCGGCGGTGGTTGATCGCTGGCATCAGATTTTCAAGCCAGTATCGCCATCGCCGGTCGATGATCCCGATCGTCCGCGAGTTCCTCGTCCATCCAGGAGGCGTGGTTCCAGTGGTCATGGTGGCCAGTATTCGCGTCCTCCGGGGTTCGGGGATTTTGATGATGATGACACTGAATGATGCGGCGACGTGCGAACTGTGGTGGAAATCGATACCGAGATAAGGATTGGAGTAGAGCATGAACCGGAAACTGTATGTGACGAACATTCCATGGAGTGTCACCAACGATGATTTGAAGGCTTGGCTTGTTGATCGCGGTTTCGTGGTTGACGAGGTCAAGATCATCTTGAGCAAGGAAGACGGGCGTTCGCGGGGGTTCGGGTTCGTGACGTTTCGGACCGATGCGGACCTGGATCGCGCGCTCACGGAGCTGGAAGGTGCCCTGTATCTCAAGCGACCCTTGCATGTGGCCGAGGCCATGCAAAAACGCGGAGGGGGGCACAAACGATCTCCCGAGCGATCGTTCGATGAACCGCACGACGCTCCTCGCAGGGGACATCGTGGCCGGGAGCGTGGCGACTACGACAGGGATTGATGCATGTTCCCAGCCATTCACAAGGGTATTTGCCTGTTCTGCGGTAAGCTGGACAAGGTGGTTCGGCTCGCCAATACACCGGGAATGGCGCAGGCTTTGACCACGGCCATCGCTTCCAAGCTGGCTCCAGCCGATGGCATTTGCAATGATTGCTCCTATTCGTTGCGCAACGTCTGGATGACGGAGCGCAATGAGCTGATCCGAGCGTCGTCTCCCCGGATCGTGCTGACCTATCTGTTGGTGCCGAGCATGCTCGTCGAGCACAGCGATGTGGACATCGCCGCCTACGAGTTCTTGACCGATAGCACGGGCAATGTGCCCAACATCGATTTCTATGATGACGAGCGCAAGATCTCCAAGATCCTTCCCTGGCTGGAGAAGACCTATGGAATCGTGACCTGGCCGGTGAAGATCAAGCGTTGCTATCTCGGTTTCAATCCCATGGGGCTCTTCTCGGAGGTTTTGCTGGTCAGGGCGTGGGGAAAGTCCTACAAGCATGTGGTCGAGACGCAACAGGTAGGCTTTCTGCGCTTGCTCAATCAGGTGGCGCCGGAGGCGGGATTCTACCTGGGGGTCAAGAGCGCCTTCGAGGCGTTGCTGTGGCGGCGGGAGGCCGTACCAGCGGGGAACGAGCTGTGCGTTGTGATGCGTGAAGCGGCGATGCGCTACATCGCGTACAAGAGCCAGCAGGAAAAAGTCCCCGATGCCACGTCTCTGGATCTCTGCTACGGGCTCATGTCGCCGCTGGAGAAGGAGATCGCTCGCGACGTGCTGATCGACATGGCCAAGGCTACGGTCACGACGGTTGTGCCCAGCCATGAGGTGATCAGGCCGGAAGCTGCGCGTGAGGAGGCCGCGAGGGTGGCGGCTGCCGCGCGATCGATCAACTTCGACGACGATGTTCCCGGTGATGCCGATGAAGATGCCGGAGAGTTCGAGCCGGGGGACGAGGCCGAGGATGACAATCGTCCTGCCGTGACTGTCGATGCTCGTAGCGTCGCGCCCGGTTTCGCGCGCAAGCCGCGTTCTCCGCTTGTTCGTCCCTGATCTGTTCGGAGGTTCCCATGGCCCTGCCTGTCGTACAAAACATGCCCTTGCCCGAGCTGGATGATGCGGATCCCGTGCCAAGCGTCTCGTTGCATGTGCTGGCCAAGAATGCCGAAAGTGTCATCGGGCGGTTGATCGACAACATCGGTCCCTACGTCCAGGAGATGAGGTTCATCCTGAACGATACGACCGATCACTCTCGCCGGGTCGTGGAGCGGAAACTCGGGGAGTGGCCGAGGCCGATGTCGTTCGACATTCAGGAGATCACGGCGGAGAACCATCCCGAGCTGTACTTTCTCGATGAGGTTTCATCGTATCGTGTGGGCAAGTCGCTTTCCGACGAACAGTTCGAGGGGCCGTGTACCGGTAAACCGTTGCTCTGCGACTGGGCGGCGATCCGGAACCTCGGCTGGGAATCGAGCTGTGACTGGCGACTGTTTCTCGATGTCGATGATGTCGTCGAGGATCCTCGCCGACTGCCGGCGCTGGTGACGATGCTCGACCGGCAACGCGTGGATCTGGCGGCGACGCGCTACGTGTTCGGGCGCAACGATGCTGGCGTGGCCAACTCGGTCTCGTACCGGGAGCGGCTGGCCAAGAACCTACCGGCCATACGCTGGGAAGGCAGCACGCACGAGATCTTGGTCGGTGGTCTGCGTCGAGTGCTCATCGAGGATTGCTTCCAGGTCGTGGATCTCAAGGATAACTGGGGCAAGGGAACCCGCGTGCCAGGGCGCTGCTTCAAGGTTCTCTATCGCGAGGCGAGGATGGCCGGCTGGGATACGGTCACGCCTCGCCATCTGGCGTATCTCGTGCAAGAGAGCCCTAAGATGATGCCCTTGGTATGGGTTACCGGTGTTCTTTTGCCGTTCTATCTAGCTCGCTGTGTGCATGGTGAAGAAGCGGCCTGGGTATTGTCGATGGTTGCCGAGATGCACGAGCAAGCTGGTGAGTTGCTGAAAGCCGAGAAGTTGCTTGTCGATGCGTTGAAGCATTACATGGCTTCCAAGGCAGCGTTCCGCCTATGTCGAGTGCGGTTCCTTCTCAATGACTGGCAGGGGTGTATCGAGGCTTACAAGATGGGTTTGCTTTATCAGTCGTCGGCGCAGGTGTTGGACATGGGGCCGGTCTATGTGCATTCGAGCAAGCTCCTGGTGGCCCAGTCGTACTTCGAGCTGGGTGACATGGCCATGGCCAGGGAGACGATCGATGAGGCCGTGACGGCTCTGGGCGATACGGCCACGCCCATCGTCCGGGAGTTGCAGGCAGCCATTCATTCGGGGTGAATGTGTCCAGGGATCCGCAGATCTTGACCAAGCGACAGAACTACCGGCTATGGCAGTCGGGGGAGTTTGGTAACAAGCTGCGGGCGTGGCCTTCGGTCGATGCGTGGCGCGCAAGTGGTTTCACCGGTCGGGTGGTGTTGCGCGCCCTGTTGCCCGTCGGTGGCGGACCATGTCGCTACAACCTGGAGCCCGACGAGGTCGAGCGCACAGTTGGTTACTGGCTCGCGGACGGCATGCATCGGGATGCCATCATGGTCAACGAGGCCGCCCCCGATCAGGCGGCCATCTTGCAGGGCGAGTATCTCAACGGCATCGTTGGCGCCTACTGGAATTGCTTGCACTACAGTCGGGTAGCCGCGCACATGCGCATCGCGCTTGGTGCCGAGATGCTGTTCGCCAACGGCATGATGTCCGATCTGCTGTTGCGTGAGGCCATGACACCATCGTCCTACGAGGACTGGCGGTTGCTCCTGGAGCGGTATCCAGGACATGTGCTGGAGGTTTCCATCTACAATCGTTGTGTCGGGGATATTCCCGGTCGCAACGCGCTCGTCTGGGAGGTTCGACGGTACTAGCTTTCATATCTGGGTCACCGGGAGACAAGGAGAACAGGATGGCAAGACACATCGTACAGGCTGCGGAAGAGTTGCTCGACAAGCGGTTCCCCGTTCTCGATCACGGGTTCGTGATCTTGGTCGATTACATGGGCAGTGATGCCGCCATCGCGGAGGCCGCGCGCCAGTCGCTCGCGGGCGAGAACACGCGCAAGGTGTCCGACGATCGCGCTCTCATCCGTTACCTCATGAGCCATTTGCACACGAGTCCGCTGGAGATGGTGGAGTTCAAGTTTCACTGCGCCATGCCGATTTTCGTGGCCCGTCAGTGGATTCGCCACCGCACGGCCAACGTCAACGAGCAGTCGGGACGTTATGGCGAGATGCCCGAGCTGACCTACGTGCCCGAGGCCGAGCAGATCGCCTATCAGAGTCCCGTGAACAAGCAGGGGCGTGGCGGTCTGGCGACACCCGAGGTTGCCGCCGTTGTGCAAGGGATGTTGCGTGCGTCCAACGTTACGGCGTTCTCCGACTATCACGAGTTCCTGGGGCACTCCGGGGATGTCAGGCACATGTTGATGGACCATCCGGATGCGGCAAATGAGATTGCCCAGAACGGCGGCATCTCGCGCGAGGTGGCTCGCATCAACCTGCCGCTCTCGACCTATACGCAATGGTACTGGAAGCTGGATCTGCACAACCTGCTGCACTTCCTCTTCTTGCGGCTCGACGAGCACGCGCAGTGGGAGATCCGTCAGTACGCCAAGGTCATGGCCGAGATGGTGCAGGCCGTCTGTCCCATGGCCTGGGAAGCGTTCGTGGACTACCGGCAGAAGGCCATCCGGTTGTCGTTGCCCGAGATAGAAGCTCTCCATGTGCTCATCACGCAGTTTCATTTGGGCCAGCCGTCGTCGCTCGAAGGTCACGAGACTCGTTTGAACAAGCGGGAGCTGGAGGAGCTTCGTACCAAGCTCGGACCGACGATGCTGGGTCTTGGTTTCCTGAACGGGTTCTGAACGAGGTGAAGCGTGAGCAACGAGAGTGATGGTCGGACACCGCCAGAGGGATCTTCGATCGTGGCAGCCACGGCCGAGACCACCTTGCGGCGTCCCGCCACGCTCGATGAAGCTTTCGAGTCGGCGAGCAAGGTGCTGCACGGGCTGTCGATGCACTATGCCACGGGGCTCGATGGTCCTGCGGTCAAGTTGCTGGAAGTCGAAACCATTTTCCGCGAGCTGGAGTCGGACGTTCGGCGTCTGGTTCTGGCAGCGCAAGAGCAAGAACAATGAAGAAGGAGAAACCCATGCCCACCACCCCCGATGACAAGATGGTTCACAGTGTAACCACCACCACGACACAGTTCACAAAGCAAGATGTGCTCGACATCATCGATCACCTGGTCGCGGGCGCCAGCAAGGTCGCAATCGTGTTCGCGCAGATCGAAACGCAGCGGCGTTCGTCCGAAGATCTGCGGGAGGCCGCCAAGATGGCCGGCGGTGAGGGACACAACTAGCCGGGTTTGCAAGCCGACATGCGGAAGCGAAACGAGAAGATCGATCGATGCTGCCTGGATGAAGCATTCCAGGAGCGGGCGCTTCATGGACGGCAGTGCGATCTGATCGTCGTGGCTTCACTGTTCGCGACGGGCTGGGTCTTGCCGTCCGATCGGCGCCTGGTGGAAGCCTATGTCCTGCCGATACTGGATGCGCTCGACTTGGCCCAGGAAGCGTTCATCGACGAGATCATGGCATCGGTCGCGTTGTCGGAAGCGGAGCTGTGACATGTTGCCGTTCAACGATGCCGCCAGGCAGGCGTTCCTGGCCTTCTTCACCAAGCCGGCGATCTCCGAGCCGTTGTCGGCCGAGCTGGCGCAGATCCCCGAGATCTATCGTGAGTGTCTGGCAATCGAGGCGTTCTTCATCACGCTGGGCGTGGAGCCGGACGATCTATCCCTGGGCGTGACGGCCAGAAATCCGGAAGACGGCGAGGGTAGCGATCTGATCATGGTGGCGAAGCTGGAGCCCCGTTCGATGGTGATACGGGTCGCGCCCCTGGTGAACGATTTCGATTTCGAGGTCATAAGGGCGGGCTGGACGAAGGCCACCGAGATCTGGAACCGGGCTTCGCGCGAGGACAAGAACCGGTTGGTCGTGCAGTCGGATTCCTTCGAGGATTTTCCAACCTTCCTGGAGGCCGCTGCTGACAGCAACATCGTGTTTCCGGCGATGATCGACTACCTGGTGAAATTGCGGAGTCTCCAGTATCGGGGAGCGCGCAACTAAGGGGGCAACATGGCAAGAATCGTGTTCTGGCTTGGCTCGGCGTTCGAGTCCTGGGATCCGCGCACCGCGATCCAGAGAGACGGCATCGGTGGTTCGGAAACCGCCGCCATTCGCATGGCGCAAGAGCTGGCGGCGCTCGGGCATGCTGTCGAGGTCTATGCGGACATTCCCGTGCAGGATGTGAGCCTGGGGGTTGCCTGGTTGCCGTATCGTCAGGTGTTGACGAGCTTGAGCGCGGGCAGAAAGATCGAGTGCGACCTGTTCGTGTCCTCGCGGGTTGCCGAGGCCCGGTACCGACTCGCGCCGAACTGTCGTCGAGCGTGGCTCTGGATGCACGATCTGCACTGCGGTCCCGACTGGGAAAACCTGATCGGCACCTCGTATGACCGGATCCTGTGCCTGTCGGAATGGGCGCGAAACAAGTTCTTGAACACCTATCCGGGTGTGGATGAGGCGCGTGTGGTCCTGAGTCGGAACGGTGTGGATCCGGTGCGGTTCCAGGAGCACGATGATCTGCGGCCAGGTGCGCAGCATGCTCGCTTGCTCGCCGGCCGGCAGCCGCTCACGGCGATCTACTCTTCGTCGCCCGATCGCGGTCTCGATCGGTTGCTGGATCTCTGGCCGCAGGTCAGTGCGCTCTGGCCTGGTTCGTTGCCGGCGGTCTTGAATGTCTACTACGGGTTCGACAACTGGAAGAAGCTGACCACTCGCCGCGACAACGGCTACATTGAGGAGCAGCGTATCGCCGTGCTTGAAGCCAGGCTGGCCCGGACACCTGGAGTTGTTGTTCACGGGCGCGTCGGGCAGGTCGAGCTGGCGCGAGCGTTCCTGAATTCGCATCTGTGGCTCTATCCAACAGAGTTTCCCGAGATCTCCTGTATCACAGCCATGGAAGCCCAGATGGCGGGTTGCAAGATCGTGGCAACCAGGTTCGCGGCCTTGCCGGAGACGGCCCCGAGCGCCTGGTTCGTCGATCCACCGATCCGAACGTCCAAGTACGAGCAGGACTTCATCGCGGCCGTGCGCGAGGCGCTCGCCGACGATACAGCCATTGTCGGCGGTGAGAACCTGTGGAGCTGGGCGCGAGTCGCCCGGCAGTGGGATGAATGGATTGCAATGGGTTGATCCTGGAGGCAGGAATGGATGATTTGCGTTTGAGCGATATTCTGAGGCGAAACAGCATGACCGTCACGGCCAGTGCCGTTGCCATCGGCGATGGTGCCTGTGCCGGACCTGGTGAGATCGCGCTGTCGGGGCAAGGCAAACAGATCGTCATCTCCAGGACGGGTGTCAGGTGTGCCAGGGGAGGTACCGGGCTCGAAGGTGTGGCGCTGGACAGTGCCCTGGTCTCGAACGGTGCGCTGATCATGGATCGACTTCGAGACGTGTTCGGTGATCTCGGTGACGCCTCGATCGAGACGCCTGACTGTTCCCTGGCGATCCGTCCCGACGGCACGGTGCTCATCAACGGCGAGGTGGTTGGTTGCGATCCCAAGATGCCGGGCCGGGCAGCGGGATTCCTGATGCGCATGCTGGGCACATCCTTGCAAATACTGTCGGAACAGGTGTCCGGTTTGCACGAGTCCATGTTGCGCAGCAATCCAGGAAACCTGTCATGAGTTCCCGTCGAACGCTTTCCTTCTATCTGTTCATGGTGATCTTTCTTGGTGGTTGCCTGAGCAACTTCTGGTTTCTTTGCTGGTGGCTGGCGCTCCTGTCCGACGTGGCTGCGTATGCCGTGGTTGGCGGGTTCATCAACTGGGTTGGGCAGTTTCATTGTCCCAGGATCGTGCTCTGGTGGTTGCCGATGCTGCTTTTGCCAAAGCTCGACTGGTTGGCGATCTTGCGGCTCGGTGGCAAGAAGAAGGAAAAGTCGTGAAGTCCAGGTGTCCGAAAGGCAAGTCGCGATTCGTGTTCCTGTTGCTCTGGATCGTGCTCATCATTTCAGCCGTTTGGCACTACAACGATTGGGTCGCCATCTGGAGCATGGTTGTGACGGGGTATCTGTGGACGGGTTTGTGCATGTGCGGTGTGTGTCGGGTGGCATCCTGGCGCCTGGTCGTCCTGTGGCTCTACTATCTGCTGGTCGTGCCGGAAAAATGAGATCATGCCAGGACAGGTGCGTGAGTATGGAGGTCTCAAACTCGGGGAGGAGGTACGTGTGCTCGCGCGATCTCTAGCACCGGGGACGGGAAGCCCCTGGATGGTGGCCAAGGTCAGAAGGCTCGGTCCTGCCGGGTTTCTGGTACGGGGGCTCGCCACCTGTTTTTGCTGGGAAGACGAGAACGTGCGCTGGGTTCGCATCGAAAGGACGGGGCATGATCGAAGACGATGAACCGCTCGAACTTGTAGCTGTTTCCGGGTATGTCGAGCCGGTCTGCGGGAAGGATATGACCGTGAGCTGTGTGCCGGCGATCTGTCGGAGGGCGCCTGGTCATGATGGTGAGTGTTCGGTGCTCACCGAGGAGGATTGTCGGATGATCGATGGAGAGGCCAGGGAGATGCTCAAGCGGCTCTTCCCGGATGGTCTGGTTCCATCATGGTGAGTCCATGCCGCGTCTAGCGCTGAACCTGCTCGTGCTCAACGGTGAGGCCGTGGTACGTCGCTGTCTGGCTTCCGTGGTCGGTGCCATCGATGAGCTGGTGGTGGTGGATTCCGGATCTTCGGATCGCACGCGGAAGGTTGTCGTCGAGCTGGCCGAATCCATGGCGCTCGACCGGTTTCGTTACGAACGGATGTCGCCCTTGTCGGACGATTTTTTCACGGATGAACCTGCATCCTATGGTTCCTATGTGCTTTCTGATTTCTCCGGTCGCAGGGTGCTCAAGGACTGGGCCAAGGCTCGCAACCTGGCGCTCGCCGAGACGAGCGCCGATTACGTTCTCAAGCTCGATGCCGACGACGAGCTGATCTCGCCTCCGGAGAATCTGCGCAAGGCTTGCGGGTATCTTGACACCTGTCCCGAGAAGCATTTCGTCTTCGCGCCTTATGAGATCTACGACGAGGGCAAGCCGGTTTTCTTGTCGATGCAGTCCCGGCTGTGGCGTCGGGGCGCGCACACCCGGTGGGTGCAACCCATGCACGAGTATCTGCGCGGCATGCTCGACGATCGGTGCTTGCACGTCGCTCAAGGGATCCGGATCCGGGACTGGAAGGATTCTCCGGGGGAGGGTGTGCGCATCCAGCATCGCAACCTCAAGGTGATGCTCTGGCACCACGTCAACCAGCCACGAACCTGGCCAGGGCACGATGATGCCGTCTGGCTGTTCACCCTGGCAACCGAGGCCGTGGAAAACTTTCCGGCCTGGAGTCGCGAGCTGTTCGCGAGGCTCCTGGCGCGTTCCGATCATCCGAACCGGACGATGGCCGGAGACTGCTTCTTTCACATCGGCAGGGCGCTCGAAGCCGAGGGCGACCTGGACGGGGCGATGAAAGCGTATCTCGATGCCGACCTGGCGGGTGTGAGCGACAGGCATCTGCTGGCGCTCATGCGGGCCATTGCCCTGCATCGCCGGCTGGGCACACAGGAATCCGTGGCATGTCGAGGGCTCACGGAGAAGCTCTTGCAGGTTGCTGGTTGCATGCCTGACGACCCGTTGCCCTTCAATGTAGATCTGCAACCCATCATCGCATTGCGCGAGGGGTTCAAGAAAGAGTGATCGTGATGTCGAAGAGCAAGACATTGAAACGGCGAGCAGCGAGATGGCGACGTGCTGCTCTTGAGATCACCTGGCGCTATCGGCACGGTGTCAAGCTGACAAAGACCATGGAGAAGTTTTTCATGATTGCGTGCCAGTCTTTAGATCTCCTGGAGATTGGCGCCAGGCCCCAGCTCGTGAACGACGTGGCGTCCTCGATGCTTTACAGCGATGCCGTGGCCCTGGAAATGGGTTTCCTGCAATGAATGTGAGCTGGCAACATGTTGGAGCCGCGATCTGGTTTGTCGCAATCCTGGGTCTGGCGGCGACATGGCACTATCACCTGTATCAACAGTATCGGGAGCAGCGGCGCGTGAAGCAACAGGAGAGGCGCAGGGAGATGGAGGAAGTCTTTCATCGATCCTTGCACGAGGAGATCCCCGAATCTTTCTACCGGGCCATGGTCGCCGAGATCTTGCCCGAACCTTGCCAGGCACCACGAACGGAGGAGATCCATGAGCCATCACAAGCGAAAGCGTCCGAAGCATCAGCGAGCCGGCTGCCTCATGTGCAAGCCACAGAAGGACGAGCGAGTCGCCAAGAGCCCGAAGAACCAGCAACCGAGCGTGCGACGCCGATTGCAGACGACGCGAACCGGGGAGGATGACTCGTGAGTTCGACGGGGCGGGGAGGGAAGCGTTGCGAGGCTGACTTCTACGAGACGCCCGAGTGGGTGACAGCTCGGTTGCTCGATGTCTGGAAGCCGGGGCGGGACGCCTTGCTCATCGAGCCGGCCGTGGGCAACGGCGCCATCATCAAGGCGATGAACAAGCTTCTACCAGATCCCGCTTCGTTCTGGCTGGGTTACGACATCAGGGACATGGCAGTTCATCATCTTTGCCGCTTTCGTCAGACCGATTTTCTTGCTGACGGTGCACAACTGGCCACGGATCTGACCGAGGTGTGCTGGGGGTTCGCCGAGGAGGGAAAGTCCTTCCGGACCATGCATGTCATCACCAATCCGCCGTTCAGCGTGGCGGAAGAGTTCCTGCGCAAGTCGCGGTTGCTCTATCCGACCGCAGATCTGGTGTTCCTGCTCAGGCTCAACTTCCTGGCGTCGATCGAGCGCTTGCCGCTCTGGCGAGACCTGGGAGTGCCCGACGTGCATGTCTTGCCGAACCGGCCGAGCTTCACGGGTGCGGGCACCGACTCGTGCGAGTATGCCTGGATGATCTTTCATGCCTGGGCCGAGGTGCCACTCTTGCGCACGCCCAGCCAGGGGTTCTTGACCATCCTACCCGAAACGCCGAAGACGGTACGTGCGGCGTGCCGCAAGCACATGATCGAGGATCCATGAGCCTGGAGCTGTTGCCTCCTGACCGGGAGCCAGATGCCGACGAGAACGATCGGCTGGGCGAGCGTCTGGAGAAGCTCGAAGCCTGCGTCGAGGCCATGAAGGAAGATCTGGTCGATGTTTGCGAGACCTTGCAGGCGTTGCTCGACTACCTCGATATCGATCGTTACGAGTACGAGCTGTTCAAGCAGACTGGCAGCCTGCGTTCCTATTCGCGTCGTGTGCCTGGTGCCAGGGAAGCGGAGGCAGCGAGGCAGAGCGAGGAGCATCGTCTGGAGGCCGAGGAGAAGCAGGTGCGGCGAGATCAGGCGATCGATGAGGCCGTGAAGAAGCTCGACGAGATCATCGTCGGTATCGTGGCCTTGAATCCCGAGTACGACAACTGCTAGGAAGTGGACGATGCACGAAGGGCAATCGGTTTCGCTGGTCACGGGGGTCATGCGCAGGACGCCGAGCTTGCTGGCGGTCCTGCCGACATGGCTTGCGTTGCGAGAGCTGGACGAGATCGTGATCGTGGACTGGGGTGGGGACGCAAGCATGTGCGAAGCCGTGCGCAGTGCCGGGCTTCGCGATTCGCGCTTGTGCTTCTACAGGGTGCCCGGTGTTTCGTGCTGGGAATTTTCCGCCTGCGCGAATCTGGGGATCAGCGTGGCCGTGGGCGAGCGGATCCTTCGCACGGATGTTGATGTGGCGTTTGCGCCGGGGTTCTTTGCGGATCTGCCCCTGGTGTCCGATGAATTCTGGACCGGGTACTGGGGCCAGGCTCGGGATCACAACGAGTGTCATCTGAACGGCACGATCTACACACATCGCGAGAGCTTCCTGGTCGTGAACGGTTACAACGAGCGGCTGGTCGGCTACGGTTACGACGACGAAGATCTCTATGCGCGGCTCTGTGCCCAGGGATTCGGGCGCCGGTTCCTGGATCACGATCTGATGCGACATCTTCCGCACGGGGACGATCTCAGGGTGAGCTGTGCTCCGGAGATCCCGATTCGCGAGGACGTGCGGTTGCTGGTTCCATCGGTCGATAACGCAACATGTTCCCAGCAGCTCGAACGTTCCAACACCTACAACCGCAAGCTGGCGAATGTGCAGCCCTGGACGGTACAGGATCGGAGAGCTATCTGGACCGTGGCTCACATGGATGATGGATTCTGGTACTGTCAGAGGCGAGCACGATGATTGACGGGCACACGGTCACGATCGCCACCGGTTCCATGAACCGGCTCGATCATCTGTGCAAGGCCCTGCCGACCTGGCTTGCCCGGCCCGAGGCCGACGAGATCTTGATCGTGGACTGGGGCTCCGAGCCCTTGCTCGCCGAGTCCTTGATGTCGTTCCAAGATCGCAGGCTTCGCATCGCTCGGGTGTCAAATTGTCGGTACTGGGAGAACGCTCGCTGTCACAACCTGGAATTTCGACTGGCCAGGGGCGACCTGCTGCTACGTCTCGACAACGACCACCTGCTGCATGACGATTTCTTCGCGCAGCATCCGATGGCTCCAGGGAGCTTCTACGCTGGTAACTGGCGCAAGGTGCCCTTTTCCGAGAGCGAGAAGCGCAACCTGTCGGGGATCCTGTGGACATGGCGCGAGGCCCTGCGAACCGTGAATGGGTACAACGAACGACTCGTTCATTTTGGAGTCGAGGACGATGACCTGTACGAGCGTCTGGCGGCATCGGGGCTCGAACGCCGGGACATCTCGATCTGGTCGGCCGATCACCTGCACCATTCCGATGTCGCGCGCTACCGGAATCTGCGCATCGCGGCCGAGCACCCCGAGATCGTGGACAACAGCAAGCGTTCCTGGGATGAATGCCGGGACGACTTCTCCGTGGCGAAGCGTCAGATCTTGGAGATCAGCCTGCAAGAGAACGCGCAAAGGCCGTGGACCACACGCGACCGGATGACCCGATGGGTTCGTCGGGATATCGATTCCCGGTTCGTCATGATCGTTGAAGACTTGCCCGGACGCACTGTTTGTGATGGAGAGGAAGTGATAACATGACCGCCGTGCTCGCACCTCCGAAGTTCCTGTTTCCCTACGTCAACCTGGAATGCAACCTGCGCTGTCTGCACTGCATGCGCTGGCAAGATTACGATCCCAAGCCGGAGGCGAGGATCACGATCGATCGGATCTGCGAGATCACCGAGGAGTTCGCCGAGCTGGCTCCGGGCGCTGGAGTGGTGATCTGTGGCGGGGAGACCCTGCTGGCCTGGGACGACTATTTCCAGCTCTGCGCATGCTGTCGTCGGCTGGGGCTTCACAGCTATTCGGTCACGAACGGCATGCTCGTCGATACGACGGACATCGCCGAGTACATGATGTGTGAAGGCCCGGACGAGATCACCGTGTCGCTCGATAGCCCCGACGAGGTCATTCACGACCGGTTGCGCGGGAAGAAGGGTTCCTATCAGGCGGCGGTGCGGGCGCTGCGCCTCCTGGTAGCGGCGCGCAGGATGACCGGACATCTCGACGATCGTCGGGTGTATGCCATGGGGCTCATCTGTGACGTGAATTACAAGGACATGGATCGCTTCTACGATCTCGTGCTGCGCGACATCGGGGCGGACAAGCTCAAGTGCAACCCCTTGCAGCCCACCTGCGAGATCAGACCTGGTGCCGGAGATCGCTTCTTCGCGGAGCACGTCCGGGTGCCGCCAGAGGAGTTCATGGAGATCATGCGGGCGTGCGACGTGAAGTACAAGCTCGGGCTCGATCCTGAATGGATAAGGCACATGGGCGTGTACTTCCGCGCGTTCGAGCGCAATTACCAGTTGCTCGGTGGCTGGGGCGCCGGAGCCAGGACGCGCGAGCACATCTGCAACACTCACGATCGGAACATCATGGTGGATCTGAAAGGCACGGCCCGGCTCTGTTTCTCGACGAAGTATCCGGGCATGCCGCTGGTCGAACGGGGCGATCTGCGCCGGTTCTGGGAGCGTCCGGAGACCGAGGCGCTGCGCGAGCAGATGCGGCAGTGCAACGACGTGTGCGGTGTGAGCCACAGTGTTCGACGCGTGAACGCAACCTTGAAACCCTCGAAGGTGACACCATGAACTATCGTTGCAAGCGAGCGCAGGGGTACCTGGAGATCTTTCACGGCGGCGACGTGTGGCTCTGCTGTCCGAACTGGACGGGTGGGCCACTCGGTAACATCCTGCGGGACGATCTGCTGACCTTGTGGCGCGGACCGCGTGCCCGGCGAATCCGGGAAGGGATCGCCAAGGGCGATTTTTCGTTGTGCCAGAAGTGCTCGTACTTGCCGGCACCGTTCGGTCCCATCGAGATTGCGGACAGCGGCGTGGTGACCGAGGTCGATCGTATTCCCAACCTGTTCGTGGCGTTCGATCGAACGTGCAACCTTTGCTGTCCCACCTGTCGTCACGAGATCTGGAAGTATCCCTGGGGCAACGATCGTGAGGTGCGCCGGCTCTACGACCGGTTGCTTTCGTCCGGAGCACTGGCCGAGGTCGATCGCATACGATTCCTGTCGAGCGGTGATCCGATGGCCTCGTCGCTTTGCCAGGAGACCCTGCGTCGGCTGCCGTGGCAAAGCTACCCGGTCTTGCGGTTGCATTTCCAGACGAACGGGCTCCTGTTCACGCCCGAGCGTTACCAGGCGATGGGTGAGGCGGCCACGCGACTCGATTCGGTGTCCGTGTCCATCGACGCCGCTACCCGGCAAACCTACGCCCTGAATCGATCGCGGGGCAACCTGGCTTCCTGGGACGTGCTCCAGGAGAACCTGCATTTCATCTCCGGGCTCAAGCAATCCGGTGCCCTGCAACACTTCGTGCTGGTATGCGTGGTCCAGGCCAACAACTTCCGGGAGATGGTCATGTTTGCCGAGCAAGCGTTCGCCCTGGGCGCGGGCGCCGAGTACATGATGATGTTCAACTGGGGCACGTTCTCGGATGCCGAGTTCGCGGAGCGCGCCGTGCATTTGCCCGGTCATCCCGATCACGCCGAGTTTCTTGAGGTTCTGGGCAACCCGATCTTCTCGGATCCACGCATCATCATGAGCAATTTCCTGGGACGACCATGAGTGAAGGTGCAATCGAGCGACCATGCACCTGGCAGGACGTGCCGGGCTACTTCGACTTCAACGATCTCTATTTCGAGATGGTCAGCAAGGCGCCAGCCTCCGGTGCGCGCTTCGTGGAGATCGGGGTGCTGTTCGGGCGCTCGACCATGTTCATGGCCAGCGAGATCAAGCGCAGCGGCAAGCAGATAACGTTCGATGCCATCGATCGCTATGCACACGATCGTCAGGCATGGACCACGGAGTTCGATTCCCTGGTTGCCAAGATGTCTCCCGAGCGCGCAGCGGTCGCGCGGAGAGCGGTTGCACCTGGAACCCTGCTCAACGAGGTTCCGTTCTACTTTGCCCTGAAAGCCGGGCTTCATGACCATGTGAATCTCATCTGCGATCTCGCGCAAGAGCAAGCTCGTCTCTATGCCGACGGCAGCCTGGATTTCGTGTTCATCGATGACGATCATCAGTATCGGGAGACCAAGGAACTCATCCAGGCTTACTTGCCCAAGATCAAGGTCGGGGGGATCATCGCCGGGCATGACTTCACCTTCGTCTGGCCTGGCGTGATCAGGGCGGTCAACGAGGTCTTCGGTCGCAATCGTCGCATCCGCAAGAATTGCTGGGTTCACGTCAGGGAATCTTGAAGGGGGCTGACATGGTCAAACTGGTTGATGCTAACACGGGGAAAGTCGTCGAGGTCGGACAGCGGGTGGAGTGTGTCACGCCCTACGAGATCCTGAGTGTGCGCGACCTGATCTTCATCGTCTGGGTCAGGTTGAAGATTTCGGAGGTCGAGCGGTGGGTTCAGTGCCCGGTCAAATGGTGGCCCAGGCTCACCTATGGGGTGTCCTTCCCCACGAGCGGACGCACGGCAATCATTCCATCCTGAAACCCTGGAGTTCGAGCGGGCATGCACGAAAACTTGCGCGTTTCCCTGGCGACCGGTTGCATGAATCGTCTTGACAGCTTGCGCTGGGCGCTTCCTTCCTGGCTCGCGTTGCCGGAGATCGACGAGATCGTCATCGTGGACTGGAGTTCGCAGACGCCCGTGCACGAGGCGCTTGCCGACGTGTCCGATCCTCGTGTGCTCTTCGTCCGGGTCGAGGGACAGTCCTACTGGTGCGCGGCCAGGTGCCACAACGTCGAGGTGCTGGCGGCCACGGGAGATGCCCTGCTGCGCATCGATGCTGACATCAGGGTCAAGTCGGGGTTCTTTGGAGCCCATCATTCACTGGCCCGCGAGCACGTCTTCTGGAACACCTGGTGGCGGCTGGCGCGTGATAACGAAGATCTGCACCTGGCAGGCACCATCTACACACGACGCTCGAACTTTCTGCTGGTCGGCGGGTACAACGAGCGACTCGCGTCCTATGGCTACGAGGACGACGATCTGTATCAACGGTTGCTCATCGCCCGGCGCAAGCGTGGCTTTCTTCGTCGTGAAGATCTGGAGCACCTGCCCCACGCCGATGCGACCCGCATGGCTCAGATCGCGCCCGAGTTCCGGGGACGGGGGATCCCGATCGAGGGTATCGGCAGGAATCAGCAGATCGCCAAGGACACACCCTGGACGGCGAACGATCGCATGACGACCTGGAGGGTTTGCAGGGTCGCGCACAATCTCTGGAGATACACACAGGACTGATCATGCTCACCTGGCAAGACGTTCCCGGCTACTTCAATTTTCAGGACATCTACACTCGCATGGTCGCGGAGGCTCGGGACGACGGCGATCACTTCGTGGAGATCGGGGTGCTGTTCGGGCAGTCAACCCTCTTCATGGCCGACGCCATCAGGCGGAGCGGCAAGCGCATCGTCTTCGATGCTGTCGATCGGATGTCCTCCGAATCGCGTCCGCAGTGGCGGTACGAGTGCTTGACCCTGAGCCAGAAGTTGTCTTCCGAGGCTGCCCGAGCAGCGGCGCGCGAGGCGATTGCCTCGTCGCCCTGCATGGCAGACATCTCGAAATGGTACGCCAGGGAAACCGGGCTCGATGGGTTCATCAACTTTCATGTCGAGTCGGGGCAAGCGCGCTCCGGTGCGTACAGGGACGAAAGCCTCGGCTTCGTTTTCATCGATTCAGATCACTCTTATGTTGACACCAGGGAGATGATTCAGGCATATCTATCCAAGGTGCGAACCGGGGGTGTGTTGGCAGGTCATGATTACAACCACGGCGAGTGGCCCGAGGTTGTTCGGGCGGTCAACGAGACGCTCTGGAACAAGTTCAAGATCATCGGCGACTCCTGGATTTCCAGGAAGCAGGGGCCGGTCAGGCGCTTGTATCTTCCATGGTAAGAGGTGGAACATGGCACAGATGACTGGCAATGCGCCGTTCACCATCGAGAATGTCGAGGTCATCATGGATACCGACAAGGCGTTGCTCTGTCGAATCGACGGCATGGGTGGCCCGGAGGTCTGGCTTCCACGCAAGCTGTTGCTCAGTGGCACGACCGTCGAGTTCAGAGGTGATTTTGGCGAGGTGGTCATTCCCACCTGGCTTGCCGAAGAGCGTCAGCTCTGGCGTTGACCTGGACAAGTAGGAGGAGATAGCGGATCATGAGAAGCTCGGAACTGCAAGCGAAGATCGCTGCCATGGAGCCCGAGGCCAGAACTGCCTTTTTGCGTCGCATGGACGAACTGTTCGCCGAGATCGAGGATCTCGACGAGGCTGGTTATCCTCATACCCGAGATCGGATCTCGGCTGGCGAGGTCGAAGGAGATCTTCGCCCGTGAACCTGTTCGATCGCTTCCTGGCCAACGTCGGATGGTGCCGGATCGGATGGCACCGGGTGCCGAACAAGGTCGTCACACGCCGCAGGCCGGTGGACGGCAAGCTCGTGTATCCCTTCTGGAACTGGGAGGGCGTGTGTCGTCGCTGCCATCGCATCATCAAGGGTGTCCAATGACCAGGACCGAGGAAAAAGCGTGGATCAACATGCGCCGTCATCGTGATGCTCTTGCCAAGCTGGCGAGCGAGACCAGGACGGGGTTTTTCACGGAGGAAGATCGTGAGCCGTCCATGCGACTCGCTGAGCGTTTGCAGGGTGCCGCCAACGGGATAGACCTGGAGATGTTGCGTCTGGAGAGCGGAGATCCATCGCTCACCGAGCTGGATCGTGCGCGAAAGCGGTTTCTGGAGGCGAAATGAAGAAACCCGAGATCTACGTGTCCACCGATGTCGAGGCCAACGGTCCGATACCAGGTTGCAACTCGATGCTGAGCTTCGCGTCGGCAGCATTCCAGGATGGTGTGCCCGAGCCTATCGGTTGCTTCTCGCGCAATCTTCGGACCCTGCCTGGCTCGTCGCCAGATCCGGACACGATGGCTTTCTGGGGCAAGCACGCGAAGGCTTTCGAGGAGACGCGCCTCGATGTGGTCGAGGCGAAGGACGCCATGCTTGACTATGTTGCATGGTTGGAGAAGTTGCCTGGTAAACCCGTGTTCGTTGGTTATCCCGCCAGCTACGACTTCATGTTTGTCTACTGGTACCTGATACGATTCGCTGGAAAGAGTCCCTTTTCGTTCTCGGCCCTCGACATCAAGAGCTATGCCATGGCCATCCTGGGAACAACGTACAAGGATGCGTCCAAGCGCAAGATGCCCAAAGATTGGTTCGTATCCCTGCCTAAACATCGACATGTGGCGCTCGACGATGCCATCGAGCAGGGAAAGCTGTTCCTGAACATCATGGCTCACGGACGGTTGCAAAGGGCGGTGTCGCTGTGAGCGCGGAGCGAAGCACGACTCTGCCACCAGGACCATGGCTCATGCCGCCACGTTTCCGGGGCGGGTGTCATTCCGATTCCGACGGTGATTGCGATTGGCCGGATTGTCCCCAGTTGCGTGATGGTGAGCCCGAGAAGACCGGCCGTAGTTGTCCACTCTATCCGTGGCATCATGAGGGGGATCAGGGGAAGCGATGAAATTCGGTGTCGTCATACCGTCACGACTGGCCCTGCGGCCCGGCGGGCGTGTGCTCGGCAATCACGGCCCCGAGCTGTGGCTGGACGGTGCCGTCGCGAGCGTGCTCGGGCAGCGTGATTTCAACACCACCGACTGGGAGATCTACATCGGTGTGGATCCGATGGCGGTCGTGCCGGCGCGGTTCTACGAGCACGCGACCGTGGTGCAGGCCGCGCGAGCCGGGCAAGCGTTCGCCGTGAATGCCGCTGCCGAGCTGGCGGTTTTGCATGCCGACGTGATCGCCATTCTCGAAGACGACGATCGCTGGCGGCCTGAGAAGACGGAGGTCCAGCTCACGCATCTCGGGGATGCATCGTTCGTGAGCTGTTCACAGAGGCTCCACGATGTCGAGGGTCTTGCGACGGGGAACGTGGTCCACTATCCATCACCCTCGGGCTGGCTCATGACGGCCGCGCTCTGGAACGCGTTGCGGGGGTTCGATCCGAGCTATCGCTGGTTGCTCGACATGGAGTGGCTGGGACGCTTGAACCAGTTGCGAAGACGAAGGGTTCACGTCACGTCGAATCACATTCAAGCCGGGTACGGGCTCGTGGAGGTGAGTCATTATGCCGCCGTGGCCACCTATGAAAGTCCGCTTTTCCTCGTCGAACGCACAATCAATCCCCAGGGCGGCATGATGATGGCGCAGGAGGATCCGGAAGCTGAACGTGAGGCTCGCGACGAGGAAAACAGGATTCTCAAGGCGTTCGGGTACAAGCCCTGGTAGGGAGGTCGTGATGGGTCTTTTCTGCACGAATTGCCGGAACAACGTGCCCGAGGGCACGAATCAGTGTCGTATATGCAACAACGGCTTCGTGCACCAGCTCAAGTGCTCGACCTGTGGCGAGATCGTGGAGCGCGGCATGGCGATCTGTCTTCGTTGTGCTGGATCTGGGGCGAAGTCCGACCTGTCGCTTCTGAGTGGTGGCGTTGACCGGAGCCTGACGAGGTTTCTGCCGCCATCGCGGGGCGATGTCGCCAGGTTGCGTTCGCTGGAGCGTGGGGAGCACATCGCCGATGCTGGCATCTTCGGCGCCCTGTCCGACGTGACGGTGCCCGAGGATGTATCGGGCATGCTCGGTGAAATCTCAAGCACGATCCAGACGGTGCTCAGGCTGGCGACGCATCTCGCTGCCCTGGCGCCGGCCGATCGAACGCGCGGAACCATTCGAGCGTGTCGAGAGCTGGCCGTGATTCTGCAAGAGGAGCTTGAGAGCCGACGTGGTACCTTGCCTTGACGAACATGTGGCGGAACTGGAGAACAGGAGGAACCGATGAGCGCGAACATCGACATGGACGCCGTGTACTGGATCCTGGTGCGCATCGCCGAGACCCAGGACACGATGACTTACGACGATCTCTCGATCGCCTACAAGGTCAGGACAGGGACGAACGTGTCGCGCCGGTCGTGGGGGCAAGTGCTCGGCGAACTCAGTGCACGTTGCACGAACGCGGGGCTGCCTTCGCTCTCCACCCTGGTCGTCACCACCGACGGCTTGCCGGGCGACGGCTACTGGGGAATTCCCGGCAGTCCGCCCCGGAAGGATTACGTGGCCTGGACGAAGGTTCGCGATACGGTGTGGGCGGCGAAATGGCCCAAGGTGCTGCCGCCCTGATGATGCGGCGGAATGACTACCGTGCCGATCTGCTGGTCCTCGCCGAGTTGATTGCCGACGAGTTTGGCGTGTCGAGATTGCAGATCGCCAATGTTCGACCGAGCCGGCATGACCGGGTCGTGGAGGCCCGGCGGTTCTTCTGCCTGTTCGCGAACATGGTGCATGGAACGCCCTACTACAAGCTGAGCCATTTTCTGCGGCTGTCGAAGGACGGTGCCCGGATGCTCGCGCAGGGGTTGCTGGTCGGCGAGGTGTTCGGCGACGCGTACAAGGCAATCTGGGCGCGCGTCGAGACGAAGTTCAAGGCGTATCTGACCGAGATCGCAAAGCCGGTCGAGGTCGAGATTGCCACCATGGAGGAGGAAACTCGCGAATGAACGGAAAGCACCGGGCGAAGCTGTTGTCGGATCCCATCTCCGAGTTGCAGCGTTATGTGAAGCAGGGAAGCAAGCGACCATGTCCCGAGCTGCCGCTGGTCCAGCAAGCCTTGACCAAGCTGTTCGAGGCGCGAGATCTCGCCAAGGCAAGCGGCGAGACCGAGCCCGACGACGAGAATACCGACGACTAGGGCACGCTCGTCACGCGCAAAGATCGCGTGGTGACGACGCCGCCGGGTCTGGGCTGTCCGTAGATTGCATCGCCCGTCCGGACGGTGAGGTTGGGAGCGATCTGAACGATCCCCGCGCTGTGCGTGTGTCCGCACAGCACCAGCAGGCTGTTCTCCGGGTGCCGCTCGGCGAGCCCGATGAGCAGGTCGCCCACGGCCTTGCAGGCGAAATGCGGCAGGTAGTCTTTGCCGCTGATTCGACCTTCGTGCCAGCAGGCCGCCTCGAAGGGTGGGACGTGCGTGGCGACGATGACGTTCTTCCGTCTTGCCATGGCTTGCACGAGCCGGGGACGCAGGAACGCGGCGGCCTCGTCGCCCAGATCGTGCAGCTTGGCCAGGCGAGCGGTGCGGTGTTCGAGCCCGGCGAGATCGGAGATCCTGATGTAGTCGTTGAGCACGACACTGGATCCTTGGTAGTCGCCGAGGCGTCCATCAGCCCAACCTTCATGTCCCACCAGAGCTGTATCTGCATTGAGATGAACAGGTGAGGTTTCCGGCAAGTAATGAAGCCATTTGCTTTTCTGACAACACAGCGCCGTGCTCTGGCGAGTCGGTGCAATGCTACCGTGATAGAAATCGTGGTTGCCGAGCACGATCCAGGTGGGCAACCGGAGCAGGTCGTCGAGTTCTCGAAGATGTTCGCGTAGCGTCGGTGCTTCCGAGATGTCTCCCGTGATGACCAGGCCGTCGGGATCCAGACTCCGGATGCGGTCGCAGAAATCTCGTATGGATGCCGCGAAGTTAAGGTGTGGATCCGTGGCCCAGGCGAGCTGTTCGATGTCGTGTGTCACGCGGTAAAGGTAGCATGCTTGAGCGGCCAAGAAAATGCTTGAGGCCCCAGGCATGTGGGTGTACGCTTGCCGACCATGGGATTTCCGTTCGCGGGCACGGCTGAAAATTGCGAGCTGGATCCGGCAAGCGTGCTGCCTGACATGCCCGAGCATCTTCGCGAGATGCTGGCGGTGCACCTGTTCGGACGGTTTCTGGGGTTCCGGGAGAAGCAACTTTCGTTTCGTCTCATAGAAGGTCACCCGGTCCTGTGCATCGAAGGTCCGCCGACCATCCGGATCGCCATGCAGCTCGGTGCGCCGCCGAGCCGGCGAGGATGGACGCAGCAGATCTTGAAGGACGCCGAGGTGGCGTTGCAAACCTGGCGGGAGCGCGTGCGCGGGCTCTCGCGCGAGAAGAAGTCCAATCTTGCTCATGTGGTCACGTTTCACAGCAAGATCTGCGCGAGCTTTCCGAAGGTTCTGGCCACGCTGGTCGTGGAGAACATCACCCTTCCCAGGGGCAAGGATCCTGATGTCGAGGCGTGCGTATCCACCATGCTGCGCATCGCGATGTCGAAGCTGCCGCCCGAGATGTCGTATCTCTCGCTCGTCGATCGCGAAGCCCTGGCGGTCTGGACGCTGCTTCGCGTGGGCGGGGTTCCCGAGGATCACATGACCGTCAAGGTCGAGACGATCAACGACGAGCGGCTCATGTGTCTCGAAGTGTCCTGGAGGGACCAACACCTGGCACTGGGGCTGGCGGTGGTGCCGGGCATGATCGCCGACGAGGACGTGCTGCGAAACTGGCAAAGCAGCCTGGCACTCTACAAGCAGGTCTCGTCGGAGGTTCGCGCGGTGCTGGTGGTGGAGTCGCGGCTGTCGCGCGAGAACGATTTTTCAAGGGCGCTCATCAACACGATAGAGGATGTCGTGGACCGATCGCAGATCATCAACTACCTGCAAACCGTCAGGGCCGAGCAAGGGATCTCATGAACCACACGAAGAACCTGCACGCCGTGGCCCTGGGACGACTCGGTGGCAAGAAGGGTGGTCTGGCGCGCAAGCGGGCGCTCTCCTCGAAGAAACGTAGCGAGATCGCGCGCAAGGCGGCTCGCGCCCGGTGGAGCAAGCGCAAGAAGCAAACTGTCGTCGAGGCGGTCGCCATTCCGGAGCAAACGGGAGAGCGAGGCGAGCATGAGGAATGAGCCGGCGACCGTTTCGACCACGACCAGGGTGGGTTCCGACTTCACCGAGGTCGCCATCACCATGTTCTGCCCCAAGTGCTCAGGCTTGCTCTTGATCAAGGGCTTCGAGCATCAGGGCAAGGGCTACATGTTCTTCCTGTGCTCGAACACCGAGTGCGATTTCTGGCTGCCCTATTGAGGATCCTCGATGTCCGACTACTTCAAGTTTCGTCCCATTCGCATCGCCTCGGTCTTCCATGACCTGGGTGTGCAGGAATGGCGGCTCGAACAGTGGCATCGTGGTCTTGGGCCAAAACCGACCAGTGACGAGGTTCGCCCGGCAGATCCCGATCTGGACACCGGGAAGGAGAGTCGTGAGTAACACATCCGGCGGAGTGAATCTTGTCGATGGACTCATGCTCTACACCTGCAAGATGGGACATTGCTGGGTTGCCAACCCGGATAACGGTTTCAGGATTCGGCTTTTTTCAAGCGAATCAGACCGCAACCTGATTGCTGCCAAGGACACCCATTTTGTCGAAACCGGGATGTTGTGTCCCTATTGTGTTTGTGAAAAGCTAACAGAGATGTTTGGTGCGGTAACCGGGGTTCCGTACAACCGTTCCGAACAAAAGGTGGACGACAATGTGGTTCCCAATACATAACATCTGGAAAATGGTTTGCAATGCATCCTGATTGGCGCAAGGTCATCGAGGGCGACGGTGGTCATTGCCCACATTGCGATCGGTGGGGGAAGATCGATCGTCGATCCATGAACGCGAGTCGCGCGCTCGGGCTCATCTGGCTTTTCAAGGCCACGCCGACGCTGGCTGACGAGCAAGGGTTCGTGGATATCCCTCACCACGCGCCACATTATGTCGCGCGCAACAATGCCTTGACGGGCACCAAGCATTGGGGGCTGGTCGAGAACATGCACAAGGAGCCCGGCAGGACCAAGGGTAGCGGGCTCTGGCGGCTGACCGAGAAGGGCAAGGAGTTCGTTCAGGGGCAGTTGTCGGTACCCCGGTATGCCTGGATCTACAATGATTGCCTGATTGAATGTGGGGGAGATCAGTATTTCATCCGGGATGCCCTGGGCACCAAGTACGACTATGCCGTCGAAATGGCTGCCAGGTATGACGTGCGCAATCACTCAGCCGGGGCCGATGATTCATCCGGTGAAGAACAACAACAGGTGTGAGTCGATGGAATATCTGGAATTCTTGACCAAGGTGGTGGACACCGGCATCGAAGCCGCGAAACGGGATTACGCTGCGCCGGGGGACGCGCATCGTCTTGCTGGATCTATCGAGGGCTTCGAGGCGTGTCGGGGCAAGTTTCCCCCGGAGATCTCCGATCTGCTGACGCAGGCGCGAGCTGACGTTGCCACGGCTTACGGTGGCGACATTGACATCTACTGGAAGCAAGTCTGCCGGGCGGCGGAGATCGAATGGACGGCGAACGTGCTCAGCGCGATCTTGCTGATGTCGGGGCAACCGGTCATCGTTCCGCCGACTTACCGGGGCATCATCCACGCGCACCGTTTGCTGGGAGGCAAGACTCCGTGACGCTTGTCGCGCAACATCCCATCTGGAGGGAAGTTCTCGCGTGCTACGAGGCCCTGCGGCGTGTGGGGTTCACTCCCGACGACCTTTTCCTGTCACGCAGTCCGGACGGTCGCATGGGCATGCTGGTGCAGAGCGCGAACTATCTGCTGGTGGCCAATCCTCCCGCCGCCGATCCGTTCGTCTTCAAGACGCGCACCGTGGACGAGCTGGAGCAAGAATGGACGAAGCTCGGCGCGCTCTGGAACGCTGCCTCCCAGGGGGAGATGGCGGAGATCTGGGAATCGTCCTCGATTTGCCATCAAGGCATGGCGCTGCTCATGGATTTGCAGCGACGGGGCATCATGCCTCCGGTGGCCGCCGAGGCTTGAAAGGATCGCCAATGAGCACTCCGATGATGAAGGTCGAATGGTTGCGTGTCGATGAGAGCACCGAGGGCATGAACGTGCCTGGCGGCTGTGTGTTTCGATGCTGGAGCGACGAGAACAAGAATGCCACGCTGGTCTATGTTCCCATGGTGGCGATCGTGATGATCGACGGTATTGCATACCTAACATCGACATTGCCAGCCGTCATGGGTGAGATGATGAGCAAGGCTGGTGAAGTGACGGAGAAGATGATAAAAGACATCGAACGCAAGCACGGATAGCTTGCGTTAGGTGGTACTGGAGAACCGGAGAACTGGAGAGCAGATGAACTATCAAGGCAAGCACGCCTCCTGCGAGGTGATGATCGACGACATCGACCAGAGCACCGTGCAGCAGATCTACGGCTTTTTGAACTGCGAGGTGTTCGCCGGCTCCCAGATCCGAATCATGCCGGACGTGCATGCCGGTATCGGCTCGGTGATCGGGTTCACGGCCACACTGGGCAAGAAGATCATCCCGAACGTGGTCGGGGTGGACATCGGCTGTGGCATCGCGAGCTACTGCCTGGGACGCGGCATGCCGCTCGACTTCGATGCTTTGGACAAGCACGTTCGCGAGAGCGTGCCGAGCGGGTTCTCCGTTCATGATGCCCGGCCGAAGTTTCCCGGTCTGGCGGAGGATCTGATCTCGCAGGTGGTGCGCGTGGCCCGCGAGACGGAGCAGGACGAGGCACGCGTTCTCCGGTCGCTCGGCACCCTGGGAGGTGGCAACCACTTCATCGAGCTGGGCAAGGACGGAGACAAACGTGTGTGGCTCACCATCCATACGGGATCGCGCAACTTCGGGCTCAAGGTGGCCGAGTATCACCAGGGCATGGCGAGCCGGAAGCCCGGCAAGGGCGACGTGCTGGCGTATCTCGAAGGCGAGGAGGCCGCGCTTTACTACGAGCACATGAAGGTTGCCCAGGAGTACGCGCTCTTGAATCGCGTGCTCATTGCCAGGGCGCTTGTTGGCTTCTTCATGGCGGAAGCTCGTGACGACTGGGAGCACATGCAGATCGAGAAGGTGGAGAGCATTCACAACTACATCGACTTCGATGATCGGATCATTCGCAAGGGGGCCATCGCCGCGCATGAAGGACAGCGGGTAGTGATCCCCTGGAACATGCGAGACGGGCTCATCATTGGCCGGGGCAAGGGCAACGCCAACTGGAACTGGTCGGCGCCGCACGGTGCGGGGCGAGTCATGTCGCGGGGAGCGGCTCGCAAGAAGCTCGATGTCGCGGACTTCGAGAAGACGATGAAGGGGATCTGGACATCGTGTGTGGGCAAGGCAACGCTCGACGAGGCTCCCATGGTCTACAAGGATGCCGAGACCATCCGGCAGGCCATCGGGGACACGGTTGATGTCGAGCTGACCGTCAAGCCGCTCTACAACTTCAAGGCGAGCGATCAGTAACCATGATTGACGGCAAGACCATTTCCGATCTTCGGATCCGGTTGCTCACGATGCGAGTGGCGGAGTCCAAGAAGAAGGATACATCCACCAGGAAGCGCGATCTCTTCGTCGAGTCCCTGTTTCCCGCGACATCGGATCGCGTGTTCTACGAGATCTTCTCGCCCGTTGTTGGCGAGCTTCTGGCCATGGCCGACGGTTTCAGCAAGCTTCGGCGCGTGCGCGAGTTCTGTCTGGATCTGCAAAACGGTGGCAAGGGCTTCGAGCACGGGCAAGGATTCGACCCGCGCCGGGCGCTCGATGCCGTGTGCGCGGAGGTCGAACGGATCTTCCAGCAGTTCGAGGAGCTGGAGGTTGCCGCGAAGACTTCCGAGGAGGCGAGTACGCAATGAGACTGTTATTCTTGCTGCCAGATCTCCTGGTTCCGGTTCTGCTTTTCACCGAGATCGTGATCCCTCTATGGCGAGGCACGAGGCTCTTTCCCGTGCTCAGGGGAGCGTTTCGACTCGTCACGTACATTTTCACCAACCCCATCAAGACCGTTCTCCACCCCTCCAAGGAACGGTTGCGACGGGCCGAGGTACGCCTGCAAGCCGCCAAGGCCGATGCCGTGGCGGCCCAGCTTGAACACCAAGCCGAGGCGCTCGAAGACAGAGCCAACCAACTCCGTGAGGGACGAACAGGAGAGCCGAGATGAGTGGATACGGACCGCAGAACATGAAACCAGGTCGTGGACGCAAGATCGCCGCACTGATCATCCTGATTGTGGCGGTGGTCGTGGGGTACCCCTTTGTCGGGGGCATCTTCGAGACCGTGGACGCCGGGGAGATCGTGGTCCGGCAGGGGTTTCTCGACGGCAACTTGACGTTCTGGAAGGACTCCGGGCCGAAGCTCCAGTGGTGGGGCAAGGTCACGCACTACAAGAAGTCGTCGCAATACTGGTTCTCCTCGAAGAATGACCAGGGACCGGTGGCAGATCAGTCCATCAAGCTGCGGTTCAACGACGGTGGGCATGGACAGCTCTCGGGCTCGATCCGCTACACCCTGCCGGTCGATGACGCCAGCTTGAAGCTCCTGCACGAGCGTTTCGGTTCGCAGGATGCCATCGACCAGAGCCTCATTCGGACGGTGATGGAGAAGGCCGTCTATTTCAGCGGCCCCCTCATGTCCTCCACCCAGAGCTTCGCCGAGCGGCGCAACGATCTCATCGGTTTCATCGAAGATCAGGCGGTGAACGGTATCTACAAGTCGTCGTCGCGTTGCGAGAAACAACCGGATCCCGTGACCAAGCAGGACAAGACCGTGTGCATGGTCGAGCTGGAGCGCGACGGCAAGGGACTCATCGTGCGGGTGGAGGATTCGCCGCTCAAGTCCTACAACATCGTGCTCTCGAACCTGTCGATCAATGACCTGTCCTACGACAAGGAGGTCAACGCGCAGATCCAGGCCCAGCAGAACGCCATCGCGGCCGTGCAGACCGCCGCCGCCGAGGCGCGCAAGGCCGAGCAGCGCGCCATCACCGTGGCCAAGGAAGGCGAGGCGAACGCCGCCAAGGCCAAGTGGGATCAGGAGGTCATCAAGGCCAAGATGGTCACCGAGGCCGAGCAGTCGAAGGAGGTGGCGAAGCTGGCCAAGGATGCTGCCGAGTTCACCAAGCAGAAGGAGATCTTGCTCGGTGAGGGCGAGGCCGCGCGCAAGAAGCTGGTCATGAGCGCCAACGGCGCGCTCGATCAGCGACTCGCCGCCATCGTCGAGATCAACGCGAAGTGGGCCGACGCCTACGCCAAGCAGCGTCCGACGCCCGACGTGGTGGTGGGCGAGTCGTCGGGCAGCGGACCGGCGTCGCGCATGAACGATCTGGTGTCGCTCATGACCATGGCGGCGGCGCGCGAGGTCGGGCTGCCGGGGCTCGGCGGAGCCAAGAAGTAGAACAATATCCTTGTTGCGTTTGACTGGCATGTGCATGCCAGTCAAACGTGACTGCTTTGGCGCAATTGTGGTTTTTCAAGGGGTGGGACATGTTGAATGACTGTCAGGACGACGAGGAGCGGGCGATCTACGTCCAGGAGCACGCGGCCCTGGAGGGTAAGCCGGAGATCGTGCGCGAGAAGCACGCCATGTCTTGCGTCGAGATCTACCGGCGCGAGATGCTGAATCTTCGGTACATGCCCCTGGTCGAGCGGCGCAAGCAGGCCATGCGTGCCGTGCTGTGCGAGCACGACATGCGCGTGGGCAAACCCACGCTGGGGCGCCCGTCCAAGGCTGCCAGGGCCGCCAGGACGGTGAGCGTGCCGGCCGACAAGCTGGCCACGGTGCCCAAGCGCATGCCGGACGACGAGCCGGTGCCCGAGGGCATGCCCGCGAACGCCGATCTCCTGCGCAGCGGCATCCTGGCCTGGGCATGTCGGACGGTGCGAGTCTCGGTTGACGATTTCCATGCCCCGGACAACGTCGGCGCGCGACGGCTTGCCGTGCTGGCGGGCGTGCTGATTGTGCGCAACCGCCGCCTGACGGCGACGCTCCTCGATCTCGGATTGGCGTCCGTGGGGACCATGTGTACGCGCGCCCGGCCGGAGGACATCTACATGGCCAGGAGCTTTGCCCGGCGACTCAAGGTCATCTGGAGCACCCCAACCGTCAAGAGCGCGGGTGATCTGAACGCAACTTCTTGACACCCGTTCGTTGTGTATGCCAGGGTAGCCGACAATGCCGACGAAGCCAACGAGGTCAACAAAACGAGTTCGCAGCTCTCGCGCGAAGCAGCCGAAACTGCCCACGGTGGAGGAGGTGGCCAAGATCGTCGGCGTATCGAAGACCCTGGGGCAGACCATCCGGGAGCTGCGCGAGCAAAAGGGCCTGTCCCTGCGAGCACTGGCCAAGGCAGTCGGTGTGTCCGCGCCGTTCCTGTGCGACGTGGAATGGGACAGACGGAAGACCGATCAGCTCGAACCGCTGGCCGTGGCGCTCTCGGTGCCGGTGGCAACGTTGCGAGCGCTCGACAACCGCGTGACGCCCGATCTCAAGGCGTGGCTCGAACAGAGCCCTGTCTTGCTGGCGGTGCTGCGCAAGGCGCAGGTATCGGGCACCGTGCCCGATGTTCTCCTGGGAGGTGACAAGTCATGCCGCAAGTCGAGCTGACGGTTCGTGCAGTCGGGCAGATCCTCGTGGATGTGCCCGAGGACAAGCTGAAAGACTTCGAGGCGGCGATGACCTTGCCGTTGCCCATGGATCGCTTGCCAGCCTACGTGGAGTACGATCCGGAGTCCCTGGTCAGCGATCTGGAATTCTCGGTCGAGGATCTGGAGGTTCTCGACGATGGCGAGGACGATTCGTGATGGTCAAGTACGAGCTGTGCTTGTGTAGGGGGAAGGAGTGGTTGGAGACGAGAGTCCGACCGGGCAAGGGCAATGCGTCCGGAAAGATCACTGCCATCACCTGGGCGGCGGAAGTGGCTTCTCGGATGATCTGGGATGGGGCGACCGAGGCGGTCCTGCGGCTCGTGACGGCGAACCGCAACAAGTCGATCTGGAACCTCATGGACTTCGTTGCTGCGGTCAGAAAGATTTGCACTTGCTCTCCGCGTCTTCAAGAGCAAGGCATTCACAGCAGCGAGTGTCCGACGGGAAGCCTTTCGGCTTATGACATCTGGAGCAGGCGATGAAGGTCACGTTCACCATCAAGGCCGAAGGCACGATCGTCACCGAGGTTCCGGACGACCGCTTCGCCGAGTTCATGAAGCTCGTGGAAGATCACGAGGCGCGCGGTCCCCTGGATCCGGGCGACCTGCCCGATTTCTGCGGGATCGACGTTGTGAATCTCCCGGAACAGATGCGCTGGGAGATCGATGACATCTGGTGGAAGGAGCAAGGCAAATGAGCGAGCTGGTAGCCATCACCGACCTGCACCTGGGCGACAGGGACAAAGAAAACGGCTCCGTGCTCACCTCGCCCAAGGTCCGGCAGATCTTCGCGAACGTGCTCGGGGAGGTGGTGGGCTGGACCATCGACACCCTGGTCATCACGGGCGATCTGTTCGAGGTGTGCGTGCCGTCGCGCACGGTCAAGCAAGATTTTCTGCACGAGACGACGTGCTTCGGGCTCTACAACAGCACGGTCGAGGACGCGGGCGCGTTTTTCGTCGAGCTGGGCAAGGTCATCGACATCGACAAGCTCGTCTGGGTGCCGGGCAACCACGACTTCACCTTGCATCGTCGCATCTGTGGCTCCGGCAACCTGATAAGGCCGCGCAAGCTGCGCGAAAACGGCGAGTGGCTCGAAGATGCCGAGCTGGCAAGGCTCTTCGGCTCCGACATCCCGAACATCGTCACGGCGTTCCCGAACTACGTGCATGAATGCGAGGCGGGCTGGCCCCTGGCGATCTTCACGCACGGCCATCTCTACGACAAGCAGGTGCTCAGGCCCGATGCGAGCTTTCTCAAGGCCCTGGGCATCGCCCTGGAGACGGGACATCGGTGGGATCCAATCCCGGAGAACATCGGCACGGACGGGGGCTCCTGGACCAAGAAGTTGGTCGAGCTGACCAACCATCGCGTGAGCGACATCTGGCCGCAGAACTTGAGCCTGGTCGCGGAGGCCGTCTACGACTACGTGTTGCGCCGGAATACGAGAGTCATGTGCTTGCATCGGCCAGAGGTGCCAGGGCAACGGTTCGTTCCATCCGTGTTCGGGCAGCTCGATGTGGGCAGCTCCATCCGGGGGCATCTCGGCTGGTACCTCGACAACGTCCTGGTGGACATCGCGCCGGTCGTGCCGCTTGGCTACCGGGACACTCCGCGCGAGAAGCTGCCGCACAGCGTTTTCGTGTGTGGTCACACGCACGATCCAGGTTGCTGGCAACACCTTTCTCTCGACGAGCTGCCGTTCGACATCCACGACGTGGGCGGCTGGACGATGGACGCCGCCAAGAACCACGACAACGTGCCGCACACGCACGCGCTCGTGTGGGATCGCTTTCCAGGCACGCCCAACCACTACGCGCTCAACGTGGGGAAGCCGTGACGAAGCTGTTCGATACCGTTGCCCTTGCGCTTCGGCGTAGGCATCTGGTGCCAGCTACCAAACGCATCCAGCATGCGAACGGGCAAGTCACCTTCGTCTGGCACGTTGACGACAACGATGATCGTTTTGTGTCGATGACGGATTCGGCGAAGAGCGAGAGTGTCTTGCTGATCACGCGGGATTGCATGTCGGTGGAGGCGAAGATCTCCGGCGACAGGGCATACATTCTCGACAAGGTTGTTTCAGATCTGAACAAGCTCGGGGGTGGCGATGGGCGGGTGCGGAGCGCCGGGCAAGTAGCGAAAGGGTTGCCATGTCGTTCATGCGATTGACAGATCACGAAGCTGCAATCTGGGCGGTATCTTTCATTCGCCATGGCGCCGACTACAGGGCCGTCAATGCCGCCGCACAAGCTGTCGCGGATGCTCGGCGCATAGCCGGGGAGCTGGATAGGCGGCAGCATGAGGGTGTCGTGGCACCCGAGGCCGCGCACATGTTGCGCGAGATGGTGAACCGGTGGGACGCCGACCGGATGGACGACGAGGAGCTGGGCAGCGCGCTCATGTGGCTCGATCATCGTGGGCACGAGCAGATCGCCGACCTGCTACGCGCCGAGTACGGCATCTTCTGGGAGGACAATCGCGACTACACGAATGGATCCCTTGGCCCCGCCGGGCTGGCCGCGCAGCTAGGTATCCATTGCATTGGCTGCGGTAGCCAGGCCGTCTGGCTGCGTTCGAGCGACGGTCGGCAGTGGCGTTGCGGCAACGTCGGGCACATCGGCTTCAAGTTCGAGGTCGAGGGCGTCGAGGCGCAGCGGGCGAAGGAGTGGTACGCCAAGTGGCTGGAACGGAAGATCGAAAGATCGTCGCTCTACGGGCGCGATTCATCGCCAGCAGGCGATGAGCCGCTCGACGACGATCTGCCCGACGAGGATTTTCTCGATGACGTTGTCGCCCTCATTGGTCAGGCGGGCAAGGGCAAGTCAACGCCCGACGATCCGTTGGGACTGGCGGGCGGTCCCCACGATCCAGGGAAGTTTGGGCGGTGAGGTCAAAATGAAGAAGCGATTGTCGTTCACGGCCAAAAACGTCATCAGCTCGTTCTCTGCGGTCACCGGGCTTCCGGCGAACAGGTTGTTCATCGAGGAGAAGGTGAAACCATCGGCGATGGTCTGTGAGGTCTTCGTGGAGGGACCGGTGATCGGAGATCGTCATCTTCAAGAGGTGTCCGTCTATCGAGATCAAAAGGCTCTCGATGAGTCTGCAATAGCAGATCTTTCGTATGACGAACATGATGGGTTTTCCGATGTTGGCGATCTGTCGCCCGAGGAGGTCATCAGGCACGCGGCCAAGGGTTGCACACTGTCCGATCTGCGGCACTGGATCATCGCCAAGGGGCGCGACGAACAGCTTGACGATGATCAGATCAAAGAGCGGCTCAAACATCCTCTGGAAATGCTCATCGAGCACTATCAGATCAATCCTGACCTGGATGGCGCATTTTCGACGCTCATGAATCAGTGCCGATCTGACTTGCGACAGATGGCGAGGTATTTGATTGCAGGTGCGGGGGGTGCCCAGAAGATCTGGAAAGACGAACTCTACGAGACGCTTCCTGGAGGATTCATCGCCCACATCATACCGGACGAGGATATATCGCTCTTTCGACAACTCCTCAATCGACAGGCCAAGAGCAAACAGGTTCGCCGTGATAAGGACAAGGTGTGAGCATGACAGCGAAATTGACCGAGGTTGGCACGGCCATGCTTGAGAGAAATCTCATGTCGAAAAAGCGTCGGTATTGCTTCACCGTCAACATGCCGGCGTCAGAGGCGAAGCGACATAGCAATGTGATGTGCAATCCCTTCGTTTGTCCGCATGGTGATGCATGTGCTGACGCAGATCTGTTCACGGCTTGCTTTGCCAAGCACATGGGGATCCTCAAGGAGCGCCAAGTGGCATACGGTGACCCGGAGTACCGCGAGCTTCGCCTGCCGATCTTGGAGCTTCTGTCCGATCTGCACCGTTGCATTGATCTCGACCATTTTTTGCAGGTTCATCAGGTTGCCATGGCGACCATTGGAGCGGTGTGTGATGCGTCCAGTGCTCTGGATGCGTGGATGATCGAAATGACCGGCAATCTTCTGGACGATGTGCGTAGGACCGCGAAGATCCGCGTGCGGAAGTGCAAGTTGAAAAACTGTGCGCAAGCCTTGCGCGCGGTTCGCAAGTTCTGGAAGCAGTTGATTGCGGACATCCTGGTGGAATGTCGAAGGTTCAAGGTGGGTATCGCCAAGCTCGAACGTGCTCGGAAGGTTTGGGCTGAGAGGAAGTCATGACGGCCCAGGAAATGCGCGACCACATCGCCGAGATCGACGAACAGGTGTTGATGGCCGACGGTTTCGAGAACGCGTTGCTGGGCTATGCCCGTCAATTCAACACCGTCATGGCGCTCTACGACCGTGACAAGTGCATCGAGATCTTGATGAAGCGCGATGGGATGACCGTGGAGGAGGCGGAGGAGTTCTTCGAGTTCAACGTGCAGGGCGCCAGCGTGGGAGAGCACACGCCAGCGTTCGCAGTCATCCTGACGAACCGATCATCGGATGAGGTGGAAGCATGCTGACCAGGGACGGCAAGCGCTTGCGGGTTTTCGAGGATTTCGTTCTCGATCGCTCCTTGCCCAAGTTCAAGGGCAAGAAGTCGCGGCAGCAGGCACCAGGGATCATCAACCTCGCCGAGTCGGACAGCTTCGACGGCGAGGAGGGACCGGAGGATGCATTCTTCGCGGACGGGCTCATGGTTGATTCGGCTGGCGAGATCGTCGTGGGAGGCTCGTTTGCCACGAAGGGCATTCGCTCGCGGCGCCGCTGGTTGAATCGCCTCAAGTTCTGGAAGCGCAAGCCCAAGGTCGTGCGCGCGACCATGTCGGTTGTCGAGTTCTTCGGCTCCGTGCGCGACAGCGTAGAGCAACTTGAGCTGGTGGCCGGGCGCGCGGAGGGCTATGCCACCGCCATCAAGGCGACCGTGGTGAGTGGCCAGGAAGCGTTTCGCGAGAAGCTCATCAAGAACCTGCTGGGCGTGCGCGCCGAGACCCAGCTCCTCGCGATGGGGTTGTCGAAGTATCTGCGCGAGGAGACCGTGGTCGAGTTCGTCAAGCAGAGTCCCAAGGGCTTGCGGCTCGACTTCATCAAGAACTTCGCGCGTGTCATTCCACCCGAGCTGCTCAAGCTCAAGGCCGAGGCCGACGAGCGCGGTATCTTCGACAACTACGCGGTGTTGCACTACGATCCGGAAAGCAAGAGCTGGGCCGAGACGGAAAAGGAGAAGGCCAAGCGCAAGGATCCGATCCTCTTCGGGCTCATGGACGGCCGGCGCCTGCTCTACTACGTCGGCGACTGGGTTGACGAGTTCTGCGACCTGACACTCGATCAGATCGCCGACAAGCTCGGCAAGACGGTCGTCGAGAGCATTCCCAGGGACGTGACCCCGGACATTCGCGAAGCTGCGGGCACGGGACCAGCGCGAGTCGGTGAAAGGGTCTGATGGATTGCAACGGTCGTTGTTCAAGCTGCGGGCGGTTCCTATCGAGTGGTGGGGACTGCCTGGTTTGCAACGCCGTGACCACCTACTGCTGGTGTGGCCAGCGCATCTATCCCCCAAGCTTCGCGCACAACTGTCCGAAGGCGTACACCTACGTTCGGGGAGAAACCAAGGACACCCAGACGGCGAAGGTGCCATGAGTCAGCGAGACTTCAAGAACGAGGCCCTGCGCGCGTGGTTCGAGATCACGACCGATCGGATCGTGGGACGGATGCAGATCTCGAAGCGCGATGCCGAGCGGTACATCGCCTACTTCAACGGTTGCAAGCAGGATGGGGATTTCATGTCCCGGCGCGAGCACTACGCGTTCCAGATCGCCAAGGGCATCGCGATGACGCCCTTCACCTACGGGCTCCTGCTGGCTCTGCTCGTTTCCTTCATCGCCGGGCTCTACTTCGGCTACAAGGTCGGCCGGATGCAGGGCTTCTGGTAGCGCATCTCAACAACGAAAGAACACCACCCCATGACCCGAGAAAAACTTCCCGGTACCCGCACAGGCTTGTGCAAACGCATCTGGCTTCGCTATCCCGATCCGGCCACGGCCGGCGAGGGCGGCGCGCAGAAGCTCCTCGAACTCAAGATCTACGTTCACACGGGCGAGTATCCCGACGGGCGGCTCGGGGAGGTCTTCATCAAGGCGGACAAGGCTGGTTCGCTCATCTCGGGGCTCCTCGACACCGTCAGCATCAGCATCTCGATGGGGCTTCAACATGGGGTTCCGTTCGACGATCTGATCACCAAGATCGCCGGATTGACCTTCGAGACCGAGGGCACGACCAGCGACGAGTACATGCCGCGCGTGCGTAGCATCACCGATGCCGTTGCCCGCTGGCTCAAACGCCGGTACCCGGATGGCAAGCGCGCGGGCACGATATCGCAAAACCAGTTGGACGAGGAAGATGAGAAACCCGGTGACGATAACAAGAAGCCGGAAGATGGAAAATCGGGAGACAAGGCGCCGGTTGTGTTGCCGGCGTTTCGTGTAAAGCAGTAGCAGCAAGACAACGAAGCGAAAGGACGAACGCCATGGCCGAGAAAGTGACAGAGAAACGAGAAGTGACGATACCGCTCGGGAACTACCTGTTCATCCAGGATGGGACCAGCGGTCGCATCAAGACCCACGTCGGACCGATCGTGGTCAACCTGACCGGCAACGACGCGCCGGTCGTCTACGAGAAGGGTGAAGCCGGCGCCGGACGATTCGTCGTCTGCGAGTCGCTGGAGCAGGCGATGCGCCCCAGTCATGTCGTGCCCGAGGGTTTCTACGCCGTGCTCATGAATCCCGCGAAGAACGAGTCTGGCAAGGACGGTCATCCGGTGGACGGGGCTTCGAGTGCCGCGCCCGAGCTGAACATCGGCCACAAGATCGTGATCCAGGGACCGAAGATGTTCGCGCTCTGGCCGGGGCAGCACGCCAAGGTCATCCGGGGCCACAGCCTGCGCAGCAACCAGTACCTCCTGGGCCGCGTCTACAACGAGAAGGAGGCGAGGGCCAACTGGAAGACCGCGACCATCACGACGACCAAGAGCGCCGAGGCGGGTGCCGCGACAAGTGCCGAAGGCACGCCGACGGATCTGAAAGCTCCGTCCCTCAAGCCCGAGCAGCAGGCCAAGAGCGGTGTGCTGCCGATGCCCGAGGATCTGACCGTGGGCACCTTGTTCATCATCAAGGGCACCGATGTCAGCTTCTACATCCCGCCGACGGGCATCACCGTCGTTCCCGACCTGGGTGCTTCCAGCAATGCTGCGGGTGGCGGCTACACGCGCGACGCCGTCAGCCTGGAGCAGCTCGAATACTGCATCCTCGTGGACGAGAACGGCAGCAAGCGAATCCCTCGCGGTCCCGACGTGGTCTTCCCCAAGCCGACGGAGACGTTCGTGGTCGGCAAGGACGGCGAGGTGAAGTACAGGGCCATCGAGTTGAACGACATCCAGGGGGTGCACATCAAGGTGACCTGCGCCTACGACGACGAGATGCTCGGCAAGAAGTTCGACGAGGGCGACGAGTTCTTCCTGACCGGCAAGGAGTGCCCGATCTACTTCCCGCGCAAGGAGCACGCGCTCGTGCGCTACGACGGCAACACCAAGCACTTCGGCGTGGCCATCCCGAGCGGCGAGGCCCGCTACGTGATGGATCGCAACACCGGCACGATTCGCACCGTTCACGGTCCGGCGATGCTCTTGCCGAACCCCGTGAACGAGGTCATCGTTCGCCGCGTGCTCACGCCGCGCGAATGCTCGCTCTGGTATCCGGGCAACCAGGAGGCCCTGGCCTACAACCAGATGCTCGCGGAGCTGGCCAAGCGGGCGCCGACGACGCGCTCGGGGGTCGTGTCCGAGGGCGAGGTGGATCGCGCGACCAAGCGTCGCGACCGATCTTCCCAGGAGACCTTGACCAAGGGCATCATGCCCCAGAACGTGTTGGCCTCGGCCATGTATACGTCGGCGCCGTCTATGCGCAGCCTGGTCTCGAACGACAGCTCGGCGGCGGCCGGGGAAGAGCTGTCGCGTTCGTCGAGCTACACGGCCCCGCGCACGTTGACCCTGAACACCAAGTTCGAGGGGGTACCGCGCATCTGCATCTTCACGGGGTTCGCCGTGCTGGTGGTGAACAGCAAGGGCGACCGGCGCGTGGAGATCGGGCCGAAGAC
>Ga0208980_10000023_pt1 | contig 65679 bp, 59 predicted proteins | sample WetSurMetagenome_3_FD_187993 | JGI IMG/M metagenome (GOLD analysis project Ga0208980, IMG submission 187993) | Wetland microbial communities from Twitchell Island in the Sacramento Delta, sample from surface sediment Aug2011 Site A1 Bulk (version 2) | ecosystem: Environmental > Aquatic > Marine...
TCGACAGGATCATAATTCCTGCCACTACAGAAAATAGAATGCTCTGTGTTCTTTTTGCACGTTGTTCCTGTGACATTGACTTCTTCTGTTTGATTTGTTTGGTTTGTTTTCTTGTAGCCATGATAATCCTTATTCTACCAGTTCCAGCAGGTCTTTGATACGACCAGCCAATTCGGGGGAGATCCCGGGCAGGTGGGACAATTCTTCAACCGAGGCGTTCAGAATACCCTCAATTGAGCCGAATTGCTTTAATAATGCTTTGCGCCGTGCCGGGCCAATCCCAGGTATGGAATCCAGACGTGATGTCAAACCAAGTTTTGTCCGTTTGTTGCGGTGTGCCGTGATGGCGAAGCGGTGGGCTTCATCGCGGATCCGTTGTACAAGATACAAAGCCTGGGAGTGACGTGGCAGCATTATGGATTGGGATCTGCCGGGAATGAATAATTCCTCGTTTTGTTTTGCCAAACCAGCCAGCGGAACCTCATTAGATAGCCCATAGTTTTCTAGGATTTTAACGGCGCGGCTGAGTTGACCTTTACCACCATCCACGATAACCAGATCAGGAAGCATGGAAAAGGAGGGGTCCGGTTTTTTTCCGGGGGAATTCAATTCGTGTGCAGATTGCCAGCGGCGAAAGCGCCTATTCAGGACCTCCTCCATGCTGGCAAAATCATCCGGTCCCTCAACAGTTTTAATATCAAAGTGGCGATAATGCTTCTTGTTGGGGACACCCTGCTCAAAGACAACCATACTAGCCACCGCCGCAGTTCCCTGCGTATTCGAGATGTCGTAACATTCGATTCGATTGGGAGGATTTTTCATTGCCAGTGCCTTCTGAAGTTCTGCCAACGACTCGCTCTGGCGATGACGGTCATTGTGCCACTGGTTACGCAGAGATTGTAGCGTATCTACTGCATTATCACTAGCCATCTGGACCAGTTCCTGTGACAAACCCTCACGAGGAACGATGATTTCAGTTTTTTGCCCATTGCGCTTTGTCCCCAGCCATTGTTGGATAATATTAACCTCTTCGATCTCGGCTGGCAGCATGACTTGAGGAGGAACAGAAACTGCTTCGTCGTAATATTGCTTGACAAACTGTGAAAGGACTTCCTTATCCGGCTTTTCCTCCGTTCCCTCAAGAACGAAGTACTCCCGGCCGATCAGCCGGCCGTTCCGTATGAAGAATACCTGAACACATGCCTCGTTGTCAGCCTTCGCCATGGCGATCACATCCGAGTCCACCTGATCGACTGAAAAGACTTTTTGTCGCTGGACTATTTTTTCAATAGCTTGAATCTGATCCCGGAGAGAAGCAGCCTTTTCATAACGTAAGGATTCGGCGGCGCCATCCATCTCGGATTTCAATCGCAACAGGATGCCCTCGCTGCGGCCTTCAAGGAATTGACACAGGTCATCAATCATCTGGCGGTACTCGTCTTCTGATATGGCACCAATACACGGACCTGTGCAGAGTTTAATATCGTAGTACAGACATGGCCGGGCATCCTGGCCGGTGATCTCGCGGTCGCAGGTTAAATAAGGAAAGATGTGACGGATGGCATCCAAAGTTTGATGAACAGCCCAGACGCTGGTATAGGGCCCAAAATAACGAGAGCCGTCTTTGATTAGTTGACGGGTGACCAACAGCTTTGGAAACGGGTCGCTCCAGCGAACTTTTATATAGGGATAATACTTATCATCCTTCAATCGGATATTGAATTGAGGCCGGTTGAGCTTGATCAAATTCATTTCGAGGATGAGAGCTTCCAACTCAGATCCGACCGTGATCCACTCGATATCTGCTATTTGTTCCACCATCTGGCGTGTCTTTACATCCCACTCGGGCTGAGCGTGGAAGTAGCTGCGCACGCGATTGCGCAAATTTATCGCTTTCCCGACATAGATGATGCGCGCTTTGGCATCCCGCATCATATAACAACCGGGCTTGTCTGGTAAATTGGCAAGGATACCTTGAAGATGCTCAGATGGTTCCATTCCTCCAATTATATAACCTGATGTTGAAAGCTTGTTTAATTGCAGCGTGTATAATTAAAGGTGCATAACTTGATGATGCACAGGAGATGAATATGTTGGACCAACCTTTGGAGATCGTCATAGGGGATATTCTGCGAGATCGTAAACTGACCCTTGCGACAGCCGAATCTTGCACGGGTGGTTTATTGGGAAACATGATCACGGACATCTCAGGATCATCGGACTATTTTCTTGGGGGAATTATCGCATACGCATATGGGGCCAAGGAAAATCTTTTGGGTGTCCGCCATGAGACTTTATGGCAATTTGGTGCAGTCAGCCGCGAAACGGTGCGGGAGATGGCACGTGGTGTCAGAAGGGCATTTGCAGCCGATATTGGCGTATCGATCACCGGGATTGCCGGACCGGGTGGGGGCATGCCAAATAAACCAATCGGTCTGGTCTGGATCGGTCTCTGCACCTACGATGGCGAATGGTCGAAATCTTTTCATTGGAAAGGTGACCGGGTTGAGAATAAAATATCTTCTGCGCAGGCTGCGCTTCAAATTATTTACGATTACTTGCAGGGAATAACCCCATCCGAGTAAAAGAAGCGATGAGTTTGAGTGACACATCTCAGACCAGCGCAACCATTTCTCAGCGGCGGCATGGGAAGGCTGTCTTATTGGCCCTTCTGGTTACAATGATATGGTCAAGTTCATGGGTGATGATAAAAGTTGGTCTTGAAAGCCTTCCACCGATCGGGTTTGCGGGTTTACGATATGGGTTGGCAACAGCATGTCTGCTGCCATTCGTATTTAAACAACAAGAAAAGTCAGCCATACGACGGTTAACGCGGCTAGACTGGTTCTGGTTGATTCTTTTGGGTGTACTCTTTTATACAATCGCCCAGGCAGGGCAATATGTTGCCCTGGCTCATCTTCCGGCAGTCACCGTCAGCCTAATGTTGAGCCTGACAGCTATTGTGGTGGTCTTCCTGGGAATCCTATTTCTGTCAGAATTCCCTGGCTGGTTGCAATGGTTGGGAATAGCTATTTTTTGCCTGGGTATAGGGATTTATTTTTACCCGATCTCATTCACAAGTAGCGACTGGACAGGTCTTGCATATGCATTGGCTGCCTGCCTGGCGACCAGCCTGGGATCCATCCTGGGCCGGTACCTGAATAGAAAACAGATCCTTTCACCCATTGCTGTTACCGTGGTGAGCATGTCCATTGGTTCGGTATTAATGCTCATCTGGGGAGGAATCAGCGAAGGCATTCCGGTGCTGGGTTGGCGGGAATGGATCATGGTGATTTGGATGGCAGTGGTGAATACGGCCTTTGCCTTCACATTATGGAATTACACACTCCAAACCCTGACTGCAATGGAATCAAGTATCATCAACAATACCATGCTGGTGCAAATCGTGATCTTGGCGTGGCTCTTTCTGGGTGAAACAATCGATCTGAAGTCGGGAATTGGCCTGTTGTTCGTGAGTGCGGGTGTGATTCTGGTCCAAATTCGAAAAAACAGGACCTCTAAACCAGCAGCCCTACATTAATCAACCAGGGCTTAATACTTTAAGAATGAAGCTTGATTTCGCATCTGTATATCCGACTCTGTCATTTCCGTATTTCATGGCCAGTTCAGTTTTGAGTCGTCCGTAGGCATCCCGTAACTGATTATCTGCGATCAGTCGGTCGCGAAATGCCAGCTGATTATGCCAGAATGTGGATGTGGTTTCTACAAGATGCAGGTGGAACAAGGATTGATCATACTCACCTCGTACCAAGTAACGACGTTCTGGTAACTGTACCTCAAATTCCGGAATGTATTGATAACCGATCTTCTCCAATGTGGGTACATAGAATGGTGAATCCCCCAGGTTAAAAACACCTCCCATGATGTCAACGATCGGTTTGGCAGGTAAACCTGGGACAGCCGTACTGCCGATATGTTCGATTGCTTGTAAATAGGCACCCATGGTTGTTTTAATGCGCCCGCTCTCGAACTTATAATGCTCCGCCCAATTCGGGTCGTATGGAACAATTACAATTGGTTTAGCCAGAGCTCGATCGATAGTTGTGACTCTTCCACCGGTTAACTCGCACAATTTTCGAAAGGATATTTCCGCTAACACGTGGTCACTTCCTCCTGAAATCCACACATCAGCATGGCCACTTAGGTCTTCATCAATAACCACCGTGGATTGTGAGGTCAAACCGAACGGAGATACAGCCCCTATCGGATAACCGGTTACTGATAAGACCGTCTGAGCATCAGATAGATGAACCTTTTCTCCAACTATCTCTGACAAGCGCTGGGTATCCACTCGATTGGCGCCGCTCACCAGTATTAATATGTTTCGAGTGGTGTTGTCCCCTGTGAAGAGTAGTGATTTGACGATCTGTGTGAGGTCACAATCCAATGCTCGAGCTGCTGCGCTGGCCGTGCGGGTTGACGCAGGCAGATCCATCAAAGTAGGCTGGATACCATGAGATTCAAGGAATGCCATGAAACGAACGACACCGGGTTCAGGTTTGGTTGATATCATGGGAGGCGTCCTCTATCTGGCCAATTCTACCGCGAATACCCCGCCCCATTGCATAAAACAGTGGAATATGCTATCGTCATTTCCAGTGAAAACGGTGCGTATCTTTATAGCAATATCGCTGCCTGATGAGATCCACGACTACCTCTCTGTGATCAGTACCCAATTAAAGAAGAATCTTGTGGATGGTGTGGTCCGTTGGGTGAAAGTCACCAACATCCATCTCACTCTGAAATTTCTGGGTGAAATCCCAGAAGCAGAAGTTGACCGGTTAAAAAAGGAATTGGCATCCCCTGTTGCGCACCATATGCCTTTTAACTTGATGATTGAGAACATCGGCGTGTTCCCGAATTTGCACTGCCCACGGATCTTATGGGTTGGATTGCGGGAATCCATGGAACTCATACAATTGCAACGAACAGTTGAATTGGTTACACAAAATATGGGATATGCTGTTGATGAGCGGGATTTTTCTGCCCACCTGACCCTTGGACGGGTTAACCAAAATGCCAACCAGCAACAGCTTCTGAATTTTGGTAAAATATTGACGAACAGCACAGTTGGCGGGATGAGCAGTTTTATTGTAAAATCCATTGGTATCTATCGCAGTGAACTTAACGCAGGTGGACCCATTTATACAAAACTTCAATCTATACCCTTAAAAAAGGAATTCTGACCGGTCAAGAGGTGAAATCTGGAAGGCATTGAATTTGCCAAAACCGTTGTTGATGCGCTCGAAGACAAGAAAGCAGATAATATCCTATTACTGGATATCAAGGAGATCAGCGCGTTTACGGATTATTTTGTGATCGCCAATGGCACCAGCGATCGCATGTTGGAGAGCTTGAGTAAAGCTGCTGAAGAAGCGCTAAAGAAAAAACATGGAATCAAAACGCGGGCAGAAGGATATGCCCGGGATGGCTGGATATTAATCGATGCCGGGGATGTTGTGATCCATTTGTTTTCACCTGATCAGCGTAATTACTACCGGCTCGAGGAATTATGGTCACAGGGAAAAGTACTGTTGCGTTTACAATGAGATAGTGGGTAATCATTGGAGGTATTGATGAAAGAAAAGATATTAATAATCGAAGACGATGAAGCAATCGTAAAGGTGTTGCAACGCGTTCTATCATATGAAGGCTATGAAGTCTTCAAAGCGCTCAATGGGCAGCAGGGATTGAACAGTGCTCGTGAAAATCGACCTGACCTGGTTGTTCTTGACGTGATGTTACCCGGTATGGATGGCTTGGAGGTTTGCCGGCGACTGCGTCTGGGTGGGTCTATTCCGATTTTGATGTTAACTGCAAAGGATACTATCCAGGACCGTGTTACTGGGCTGGATGCTGGAGCTGATGATTACCTGATTAAACCATTCGAAGTCGAAGAATTACTCGCCAGACTACGGGCACTTTTACGCCGTACACAAACAGAACGCCAACCGGTATTGACCTTCTCGGATCTAACCCTTGATACGAACACACGGCAAGCCTATCGCAAGGAAAGAGAAATCAATTTAACCGCCACTGAATATGATTTGATTGAATTGTTCCTACATCATCCACGTCAGGTTCTTACGAGAGAAGTGATATTTGATCGAGTATGGGGTTATGATTTCGGGGGCGAGTCGAATGTGTTGGATGTCTACATCCGATATTTACGACAGAAACTGGAAGAAGCGGGAGAGCCACGCCTGATTTTCACGGTTAGAGGGGTTGGATACGTACTTAGAGAAAGCTCCGGATGAGTTTTAGGCTCCGCATGACCCTGCTCTTTACCGGTGTATTGAGCGCGGTCATTCTGATTATCGGTTTTTCTGTTTATTCTCTGGTCAGCTACCAATTGCGTGACCAGTTGGATGGGGTTTTACTTGAAACAAGGAACCGCCTGATCAACTCAGCAGAAGTGAATTCGTTCGGCAAGGTAACCCTTATCACCTTGACTGGAACCGACTTTTCTCAAACAATCATCATCCAGCTCTGGGATCAAGATGGACAGTTGATCGATTCTTCGGATAACATTCGGTTGTTCCAAAGGTCCATTGACCCCGAGCAATTTGAAACTTCTCAAATCGTATTCAATGATGTCTGGATCGAAACAGCCCATCTGAGGGTGATGAGTTCACCATTAATCCTGAAGGGGAAGACTGTAGGGGTTTTACAGGTTGGGACCAGTCTGGCGCCTATTGACACGACTCAGGATACCCTTATCTCGGTATTATTGATCACATTATTGGGCGCAGTGGCAATTGCCACCATTCTGGGGGGACTGGTCATCAGAAATGCCTTGAAACCGCTGGTTGTAGCGAAAGATATTGCTGTGCAAATCAGCAATGCAGACGATCTCTCGCGAAGGATTCCATACAAGGATCCGGGTGGTGAGACAGATGAGATCGGTGAGTTTATCAATGCTTTCAACCAGACCCTGGGACGGTTGGAAAAGCTCTTTTCTGCTCAACGTCGTTTTATGGCGGATGTGAGTCATGAGTTGCGTACACCTTTAACGGTAATCAATGGCAATGTGGGGCTGATGCGTCGGATGCGAAAGGTAGATGAGGAATCGCTGGCCAGCATCGAAGAAGAAGTCGAACGTTTGACGCGCCTGGTGGGGGACTTACTGTTGCTGGCTCAAGCTGAATCCGGAAAAATACCGCTGGATATCAAACCGGTTGAGTTGGATGCACTGCTTCTAGAGGTCTATCAACAGTTATGCATTTTGGCCGGTGACCGTGTGGTTGTAAAACTCGCAGACATCGATCAAGTAAAAGTGATGGGTGACCGGGACCGGTTGAAACAAGTAGTGATTAATCTTGGTGCAAATGCCATTAACTATACGCAGGACGGGGGGGTTGTACAGTTAGGTTTGTCCAAAGCAAACGGTCAGGCTAAACTTTTAGTTACCGATAATGGACCGGGGATCGATCCGGTGGACCTGCCCCATATATTTGAGCGATTTTATCGGGGAGAAAAATCCAGGACTCGTAAGGATGAAGAGTCAGGTTTTGGACTGGGCTTATCCATAGCTTATTGGATCGTCGGAGCCCATGGTGGGCGCATTGAAGTATCATCAAAGATCGGTGAGGGCAGTAATTTTTGTGTATGGCTTCCCCTGGATGATACAAAGGGCTCCTGAGAAGCCCCTTGTGTGATATTTATTGGATCAGAATGTTTTATAACGAACCGGTATCCCTCGATAGGTGGGCTCACGTAAATTAACTGAACCCGCGGTGAAAGAGAAAATGGGTCCATATTGATTCTCCGTTCCATGTGGCAGCAAGTCAAAGGGGAGGAGTGTTTGTGGATTGGATGATTCTTCGGGGGAAATTGTGTCATCCTTTTTGGAAACTGTCACATCGATTATCGTTCGCGGATTTGTAAAGGATCCGATCAGAAGAATACGAACTAACCAAACCAGGCAGACGATAAATATCGGAAGGGTATGGGTCAGAATATCAGCATCGACCCCCAAACCGGTTTCAGCTTGACGGATCGCAATGGCCTGGCTGATACCAAGCCAGGATAACCAAGCATTCAATCCTGTGACCGCGAGCCAGGCTCTGAACAAACGTCGATTGCTCTTTGTGCGGGCTGGACTGGGCAGGAGTATAAAAAGGTATATGATCCCGGTAACATCCAGGCAACACACAGCCACCGCCAACCAGGCTGCCAGATTAAAACCCATCACAGCAAACCCACCCAGAAGGCTCTTTATAGCAAGGACAGTGGTTGCATAATTAAATATCTCGAATGCTACTATGCTTGTCAGCATAGACAGGGTAGTTGCTGTGTTCCGAGATGTGTTCACAGTGACAGGATGGTAATCGAGTAGCTGATCATTATGGGTGAGGGATAGATTCATTCCTGACTCCTTACAACTTGGATATTCTTCATTATAGAACAAAAGTTCTATTATTGTCAAGATTAAAGACATAAAGCGTACGTCAATCATAATAATGGCTGGGTTTATAATTAGAACTGCAATTGTGCGTGATAGATTTCGTTAATATATTATTTCCGAAAGGTAGAAGAGGATGGCCCAGACAAATGATAATTTAATGGCGGCGTTTGCCGGTGAATCACAAGCCAATCAGCGTTACCTGGCCTTTGCAAAAAAAGCTGATCAGGAAGGCTATCCGCAAATTGCCCGTTTGTTCCGGGCAGCGGCTGCAGCTGAATCTGTACATGCCGGTAATCACCTGCGGGCGGATGATGGGGTGAATTCGACCATGGATAATTTAAAAGCCGCATTGGGTGGAGAAAATTATGAAGTCAACAGCATGTATCCGCCTATGCTCGCTACCGCTCAACAGGAAGGTCATAAGAAAGCAGAGACTTCTTTTAATTGGGCACTTGAGGTCGAGAAGATCCATGCAGGGCTGTATGCTGAGGCAATCGAGGACATCGACTCCAAGGAAGAATACGAGTACACCATTTGCCCATTCTGCGGGTACACCCACAAGGGACCAGCACCTGAAAAATGCCCGGTTTGTGGTGCATCAGGTTTAAAATTTGAAACCATAAAATAAGGTGATCAAGGGACCGGGAGACAACTCCCGGTTTCCTCTTCATATATACTTCCAACGCTACGTTAACCCATTTCTTGCGCAGCGGGGTTACCTTATAACGAAAGGTTATTATACGCAAGGAGCTCAACATGGGAAAAATTATTGGTATTGATCTGGGAACGACCAACAGCGTGGCAGCTGTCATGGAGGGCGGTGACCCCGTGGTCATTCCAACCAGCGAAGGTCCCCGTCTGTTGCCTTCTGTTGTTGCCTTTAATAAAAATGGAGAACGTCTGGTTGGTATTCCAGCCAAACGTCAGGCTGTAATTAATTCGGAAAATACGGTCTATTCGATCAAGCGCTTCATGGGACGTCGATATGAAGAGGTTGAATCAGAACGAAAAATGATACCCTATTCGGTCGTGAAAGGCGCCGTTGGAGACGCACGTGTAAAACTGCCTGCAACCGGCAAGGAATACACTCCTCAAGAGATATCAGCCATGATTCTGGGAAAATTAAAATCGGATGCAGAGGCTTACCTTGGTACACCCGTTACCCAGGCTGTGATCACAGTTCCAGCTTATTTTAATGACAGCCAGCGCCAAGCAACAAAGGATGCGGGACGCATTGCCGGTCTGGAAGTATTACGTATCATTAACGAGCCAACTGCATCCGCACTGGCTTACGGGCTTGATAAGAAAAAAAACGAGGTGATTCTTGTATTTGACCTGGGTGGCGGTACGTTTGATGTAAGCCTGTTGGATGTGGGTGAGGGCGTGGTCGAGGTTAAAGCCACCAATGGTGATACACACCTGGGTGGTGATGACTGGGATCAGGAAATCGTCACCTGGGCTGCGGATGAATTTAAAACCGAGCAAGGCATCGATCTGCGAAAAGATCGCCAGGCACTCCAACGCTTGCGTGAAGCAGCCGAGAAGGCAAAGATCGAACTTTCGAGCATGTCTGAAACCGAGATCAACCTGCCGTACGTCACTGCCGATGCCTCTGGACCCAAACACATGCAGTTGAAGCTTAATCGCGCCAAGTTTGAACAGTTAACCCACAACCTGGTCGAGCGCTGCCGCGAACCGTTTGAATCGGCACTCAAGGATGCCGGTGTCTCGGCCGACCAGATCGATGAAGTCGTACTGGTTGGTGGTGCCACTCGCATGCCGATGATTCAGGATTTGGTTCGCTCACTGGTTAACAAGGACCCCAATAAAGGCGTGAACCCTGATGAGGTGGTCGCTATTGGTGCCGCTATTCAAGCCGGCGTACTGGGTGGCGAGGTCAAGGACGTCCTGCTATTGGATGTCACGCCACTTTCTTTGGGCGTAGAAACCATCGGTGGTGTCCGCACCATTTTAATTGAGCGTAATACCACCATCCCGGTCAAGAAAACCGAATTATTCTCGACAGCGGATGACGGCCAGACAGCTGTAGATATTCATGTGCTTCAAGGCGAGCGTTCCATGGCTGCCGATAACATGACGTTGGGACGCTTCCGGTTGGATGGGATTCCGGCATCTCCACGTGGTATTCCTCAAATCGAAGTCACATTTGATATTGATGCAAATGGCATCCTGAATGTGACCGCCAAGGATAAAACCACCAATCGTGAACAGAAGGTAACCATTACCGCTTCGACTAACCTTCAGAAAAATGATATTGATCGAATGGTGAATGAGGCACGTCAAAACCAGTCCGAGGACGGCCATCGCAAAGAGTTGGCCGATGCCAAGAACACTGCGGATTCCGTGGCATATCAGGCGGAAAGATCGCTAAAAGCTCTGGGAGACAAGCTGCCTGCAAATAACCGGGAGGACGTTCAGGTAAAGATCAATACACTGCGTCAGAGTATGAATGGTGATGATATGCTTTCTATCCGGACTCTGACGGGAGAGCTGCAAAACGCCCTGAACGCATTGAATATGCAGGCTTCAGCCCAGCCTCAGACTGGAAGCCAAATTGACGAGGCTACCCAACCACACGAAAGCCCGGACGGTGAAGTTGTAGAAGGTGAATTCCATGAGATCTAAGATTCTTGAGACAAAAATATCAGGCGGAAGTACCTTCCGCCTGATATTTTTTTTATATCAACCTGTGCTCCAAATTCCTGGGCGCAGGCATGTAACGGTACTGCAGAGTATTTGTAACATATGTTGAAAATCAGGATTTTCTCATTAGGATCTTCAGATTTGTTTTTATTCAAATGAATAAGTTGTGGTCAGATTCTTTTTTACTACTTGCTTATAGATAAGAGTTGATTCAGGGTGGCAATCGTCTTTAACCATTCCTCCTTTATTTGCGACAAGGCAGTCTTTCCACGAGGGCTGATCATGTAATATCGACGGGGGCGGGTTTCATCCGCGATCCGCCAGTCTGATAACAGCAGACCCTGAACTTCCAAGCGGCGCAGGAGGGGATACAGGGTGCTCTGATCGATATCCAGCCCCTGGTCTGAGAGCCGCTTAAGTAATGAGTATCCGTATTGCTCTTTTGTGAGTTGACTTAGGACAGCGATGGCCAGTACGCCGCGCCTAAGCTCCAGCAGGATGTTCTGAACAGGATCTTGGATGGTTTCCATTTATCACCTTTATTAAATTATACTGTATAACATACAGTAATGCAAGTATAATAATATTATTGAATATTAGTATATTGATGCATCCTCATCCGCAATGCTATAATAAAGCAGGTTAATTAGAGACAGGAAGGATACGAAAGTGCAACCCAATACCACCCCGGGCAAATTAATCGTTGTTGAGGGGATTGATGGTAGTGGTAAGTCTACACAAATCGACCTCTTGAATAAGTGGCTACAATCGATCGGAAAATCGGTCTATTTCTCTGAATGGAATTCTTCTGATCTCGTCAAGAGCACCACGCGTCTGGCCAAGCGTGAACACATGTTCACACCGACCACATTTAGCCTGTTGCAATGTACAGATTTTACAGACCGCTGGGAGAACCGCATTATGCCAATGTTGAAAGCCGGTGCTGTCGTCTTGGCTGATCGTTATGCTTTCACTGCATTTGCGCGCGATGTAGCCCGTGGTGTTGATCCGAAGTGGGTACGCAATCTCTATTCATTCGCCATAAAACCGGATCTGATTCTATATTTCCGGGTGCCTCTTGATATAGCTGTTGAGCGAATCACATCCTCACGTGCCAAGATCAAGTTTTACGAAGCTGGTATGGACCTGGGTTTATCTGATAACAAGATCACGAGCTTTCGCTTATTCCAGCAGCGCATTGTTGACGAGTATGAGGGCATGGTGAACGAATTTAGTTTCACTGTGCTTGATGGGACACAACCTGTCCAATTGCAACAAAAGAATGTTCGAGCCATCATCAAGAAAAATCTCCAGGGGTGGGAGGGTTTGCCCACACCGGTGGAAGCGGTGCGACGGGATGCCCGCGAGCGGAAAGCTCGAGCCCAAGGAGGGCTGACATGACCACTGCGAAGTTTTATGGGGCGGGTTTTCCTTATAATCCTTTGGAAGAATACCCGGGCAAACTGGTCGTTCTTGAGGGTACGGATGGGGTTGGTCGATCAACCCAAATTATGTTACTCCGACAGTGGCTGGAAAAGGAAGGATATGCAGTATCGGATACTGGTTTAAGACGCTCGCCCATGACTCAACCGGGATTGGATGCTGCCAAGCTTGGACACACCCTCAATCCACTGACCATGAGCCTTTTCTATGCCACCGATTTTGCAGACCGGCTTGAAAACCAGATCATCCCAGCATTAAAGGCTGGATTTCTGGTGCTGTCTGACCGTTATTACTTTTCGATCATCGCCCGCGATATCACCCGCGGCGCTGATCCTGAATGGGCTCGTAAAGTCTATGGATTTGCCCTGGTTCCGGATCTTGTCTTGTATTTGAAAACGGACATTCCCCAACTAGTCACACGAATGGTTCATGGGCGTGGTTTCAATTTCTGGGAGTCGGGCATGGATATCCGTTTTGCAGATAATTTGTATGACGGCTTCTGCCTTTACCAATCCCGCCTGATCGATCAATTCGACTTGATGTCCAAAGAATTCAATTTCGTGTCTGTGGATGCCACCCGGTCAGTCAATCAGGTATTTGAAGAATTAAAAAAGAACATTATAAAGTTGATCCTGTAAAAAAGTATGGCTCTGACCACAAATTCTGCGGTTTGTAACTATGGCGCTGAAGTGATACAAAGATCGCTCAGCGCTTTTCGCAAGGAGATCCCAGGTGTCATGGAATCGCGTGATATCGAGTCTGTTCATCGCCTGAGGGTCGCTTCCCGTAGACTGGTTACAGCGTTGGATGTATTCCAGATCTGTTATCCGACCAAGCGGGTAAAAGCCTGGAAAAAGGATTTTACTCAAGCGACGTCAATCCTCGGAAAAGCACGCGATTTGGATATTCAAGCCGAAGAAGTTGGGTTATTCTTAAAGGCAACATCTTCTTCCGATCTGCGTCCTGGTGTCCGAAGATTGTCACTACGGCTGGAGCAAAAGCGCAAACGAGCCCAGGCGAAGCTGGTGAATATGTTGGTGTTACTTGAAAAAAACCAGGCACTGGCATCACTTAAGAGCTATTCGCGGGATTTGTCTGATAAGTATCAGGCAGGTTCGTCCCGTGAGGTTGATATCCTACCTGTCTTTGCTGGTGAGACGATCCTCCCCATTTTGGATAATTTCCTGTCGTATGAGCCGTTCATTGACATCGTCGAAGCTGTTGAAGAGATGCATGCCATGCGCATTGCGGCCAAAAAGCTGCGTTACACTTTGGAGTGTTTTTCAAGTATTTATGCAGATGGACTGGTCGAATATCTTTCGGTGATGCGGATGATCCAGGATCAGCTGGGATTGATGCATGACTGTGATTTATGGCTTGCCACCAGCAGCCATATCATAGCAATGGAACGAAGGCGCACGGAAAAGTACTTCGGTAGCACCATGCTCATGAAAAGACTGATGCCAGGGTACATGGCATTTTTCGAGAACCGGCGTCAAAAACGTATCGAAACCTATCAGGCTTTTACGGAATATTGGCATGAACTACACTTGGTTGGCATCTGGGTAAAACTTAGTTCCCGTGTGGCTCCGGAGAACCAGACGAAGCATGTCAGCATTATAACCAAATTGGAATGAGCACGCTATGAGTGGTAACGATATCAATATTCCAGCTGTCAATAATGTCAGTGATTATTTAGCAAAAACCGGCTTGGCGGGAGTATCCACTGGCGACTTTCGATTACCAGTAGTCCTAACTCTCGCCGAAACATGTGGATACGAGTCAGCCCATACTTGCCTGGTCACCCACCTGGCACTGAGCCTCTTCGAGCAATTGGCCAGTTTGCATCATCTCGGTGCGGAGGAAAAGTTTTGGCTTGAAGCAGGGGCGATACTGCATGACATCGGCTGGGTAGATGGTTGGCGCGGACACCATAAATCCAGCTTACGTATTATTCTGCAGACGACCATGTTGCCATTTACGAACCGTGAGCGATTGGCAGTTGGGTCCATTGCCCGTTACCATCGCAAAGCCCTTCCGGTGGAGCAGCATGACCATTTCAATGCCCTTTCCTTTCACGACAGACAAGTGGTAAAAATTCTTTCAGCTATTTTACGTGTAGCAGATGGGCTGGATACAACCCACCAGGGCCTGGTGAAAGCAGTGGATGTCAAGATGACCACACGCAAGATAGATATCAATTGCAAGGTACAGTTGCCGATCACCGAAGAACCAAAGATGGCGTTAAAAAAAGCGGATCTGATGGAGCTGGTTTTTAATAAACGCGTGGCGGTCAACTGGGAGATAGGGGAGTAAGACATGTCTGTGATCACCCTGTTGACAGATTTCGGTACCAAAAATGGTTTTACGGGTGTATTAAAGGGGGTTATCTGGACGATCGCCCCCCAGGCTCAGATCGCAGATATCACGCATGAGATCACCCCTCAGAATATTATGGAAGGCGCAATTACTCTCTGGCGGGCAGCGACTTTCTTTCCAAGTGGAACGATTCATGTGGCTGTGGTAGATCCCGGTGTTGGCACTTCAAGGCGGCCGATCGCTGCCCGAATCGCTGACCAGTATTTCGTTGGACCGGATAACGGCCTTTTTACGCCTCTCATGGAGCAGGCAGAGAAACGTCGTCAGCCAGTGAGGGTCTATCACTTGAATAAAACTCAGTTCTGGCTCCCGGAGGTCAGCAATACATTTCATGGCCGGGATATCTTTTCACCTGTGGCCGCGCATCTGGCGGCTGGCACTCCCATCGACCACTTGGGTGTCCTCATCGATGACCCTGTTCGATTAATAATGCCTCAACCGGTCCGTACGCAATTTGGTTGGCGTGGACAGATCGTTCTTATTGATGTTTTTGGAAATATCGCTACCAACCTGGAGGACAAGCTTGTCAAAGCGGCTGAAAAAGTGACGATGAAGATCGCAGGCAGAATAATCGAGGGCTTGGTCCAATCCTACGGAGAATCAAAGTCGGGTAATCTTGTAACTTTGATCGATAGTGAGGGATTTCTTGAAGTGGCGGAGGTCAATGGAAATTGTGCAAAGACACTTCAAGTGACTGTCGGAGACCCAGTGGAGTTAATCATTTCGTGAAACAAACAGATTCTTCATTACCTCTGGTGGTCGATAATCTGTGCTTCAGATATCAACGCCGGACCGAACAGGCCTTGGATAAGGTGTCATTTGGGGTTAAACCTGGTCACGTGATCCTTATCGCCGGATCGAGCGGTTGTGGTAAAACAACCCTCATGCGTTGTATCAATGGATTGATCCCCCAAACCTATCATGGTGAGATGAGTGGTAGCATCAGCCTGTTTGGCAAAAGCACAGAAGGCATGAGCATGTCCGAGCTGTCAGAAAATGTGGGCACCCTTTTACAGGATCCGGAAAGGCAAATCGTATCAAGTTACGTTCAGACTGAAGTGGCCTTTGCTCTGGAAAATCGAAGCCTCAAGAGAGAGGAGATCATTGTCAGAGTCAATGAGACTCTCTCAAGAGTTGGGATCTCTCATCTGCTTGATCGGGAGACCTTTTCACTCTCGGGAGGCGAAAAACAAAAAGTCGCGTTAGCCGGCATTTTAATTGCACGCCCGAAGATCCTGCTGTTGGATGAGCCTCTTGCCAGCCTTGACCCGGCGTCTGCCCGGGAAGCTCTACAACTTTTCCGTCAACTTGCAGACCAGGGTATTGCAGTGCTGATCGTGGAACATCGCGTGGATGACGTGCTAGCCATTTCTCCGGAAGATGTGATTTACATGGATGGGGGTAGACTGATCTACCAGGGGGATGTTAAGGGCTTGATGAACCTCGTGGATTACCGGCGGATTAAATTACCAGCTGAGGTTGTATTCAAAAGAGCCCGAAAAGACCCCGAACCCAAGTTCGTACCCCGACTACCCAAACACTCCCGTCACCCTCTGGTCACTTTCAAAGACGTTTCTTTCCGCTACAATGAAAATAGCCCGGAGGTCCTTAAGGGGATTAATCTGTCGGTGTACCCGGGCGATATTATCGCTGTTTTGGGTCCCAACGGTGCGGGAAAAACCACTTTAGTGAAACATACCCTTGGTTTGTTGAAACCAACAACTGGAAATGTTCAACTGGAAGGCAAGGATTCACGTAAAAGCAGTGTCGCCCAGGCAGCCCACACCGTGGGTTATGTCTTTCAAAGCCCATCCCAGATGTTGTTCGCTGAGAGTGTCCGGCAAGAACTGAGTTTTGGACCACGTAATCTGGGTATGCTGGAGGATAAAGTTGTCCAAAACGTAAATTGGGCAGTAAAAACAGTTGGACTTGAGCAGGAGATGGACTCACCGCCCTTGGCTTTGTCTTTCGGGCAGCAGAAAAGGATCAGCATCGCTGCCGTATTGGCGATGCGATCGCGCATATTGATGATGGATGAGCCGACTGCCGGGCAGGATTACTGGAACTATACCGCCTTTATGGATGCGATCTTGCAAATGCCGGGATACGAAGCCGTGCTTTTCATCACCCATGATGTCGACCTGGCGGTCATTTATGCCAACCGGGTAGTGTTGGTTTCAAATGGACAAATCAGCGCGGATGGTAAACCGGAAGAAGTCCTCGCAAATAATGAGTTACTTGCCCGCAATCGAATTCTGCCAACTTCCCTTCTGCGACTGAACCAGAAGTATTTCCCGTTGACAGGCCATTACGTACGGGCTGAGATTCTGGCACACTGTGTTTAAGTGAGGGTATAACGGATTGATATATCGCGTGTTATTGTTATTGATGTTATGAGGGAAGGAGGTGAAAATCGACGGGAGGTTTTTGAGTACAGATGTGTGCTTATTGTTTGATTTATTCTAAATGTGGAGGATTCTAATGGCTAATAATTCGAAATCACTATGGAAGTTTGGCACCCGCGAGGTTGTCTTTGCCGCAATTGGTGCAGCCCTGTATGGCGTGTTTGCCTGGGCGACCAATGCGCTTCAGATTCCCGCAGCGGCCAATGTCTCGATCCGGCCAGGTGTAGTCATCCCGATGTTCTTCGGTGTAGCTTTTGGCCCGATCGTCGGTTTCATAACCGGTTTTCTTGGAAATATGCTGGCGGATTGGTTCTCGGGTTATGGATTCTGGCCCTGGTGGGACCTCGGCAATGGTTTAATGGGCTTGATCCCCGGTCTGGTGGCTCACCAGATGACCACTTATCGCGCACTCAAGGATATCGTATTAGCAGAGGTGATGGCGCTGGTCGGTATCATTGTTGGCATGGGTGTCGCTGCAATCAGTGAGATGTGGGTGTCGGGCATGGACTTTGTGGCTGCCATGACGGTTAATTTCATCCCGGCTTTCATCTCCAACGCTATCAATGGCTTGATCCTTTTACCAATCATTATGGTGGCTTACTCCGCCATTGTGAAACGATCGGGTCGTTGATCTATTAAATAAAAGAATAACTCCCCACCGGTGCCTAATAAGACCGGTGGGGAGGAGACAATAAATGCTGGTCCCTTTGTCCTTTCGACCGCATGACTCGGTTATAGAGCGTTTCGATCCACGTGCACGCTGGTATTTCTCTTTCCTGATGATGACGGCCATCATCTTTTTTTGGGATATTCGTTTTCTAGCCTTCTTTTTCATTGTCAGCTTTGTACAGTATTTTCTAACGCGTTTAACCTGGAAGGAAACGCGCCGAGCATGGATCTTCATCTTTTTCCTGATCAGCATGATGGTACTGGTTAACACGATTATCACCAGCGCAGGCACGATCGGAGCAGTAGCTGAGGGTGGGCATGAAATATTTGTTTGGGATGCAACCCTGCCCCTAACCGGGTGGGAAGTCCATTTCAGTTTAACCGCTGAACGTCTTTGGTTTGGGTTGACTCAGATTGTTCGCATGTTAGCGATTACCTGTTTGTTCCTGGTTCTGCCATTCACCTTGGATCCCCGCCTGTATGGCTCCACTTTTTCCGGCATGGGTATTCCAGCACGACTGGCTTATTCCTTTGATCTGGCATTTCGATTCATTCCAACACTGGCAAGAGATTTTAATGTCACCATGGATGCCCAGAAAGCCAGAGGTTATGAGGTTGAGAAGATCACTGGTGGATTGTTCAGTCAGGTGAGGAAAGTAGTGCCGTTGCTCATTCCGGTGACCATGAATGCCATCCTGAGCGGCGAAGATATCGCCGATGCAATGGACCTGAGATGTTTTGGTACCGGCAAGCGCAGTTGGATTATCAAACTGACTTATCGCTGGTATGACTTTGGATTAATTGCGTTCAGTGGGGCAGTCCTAATCGCCACATTGATTATCCACTATTACTTCCAACTGGGGGATTTCTGGATGCCGACCTGGTTTCCGGATCTATTTTATTAGCTACTTCCTGTTTTTGGAAGGTCGTTATAGACAGCATCCAGTCAACTGACCAATCCAGACAGGTGCAGTATGACATCCAGGATGACCCCCAATAGGTAGAGAAGTGCAAAGCGGCGGGCAAAATAAAAGCCGGCGGCAACGAAATATAACGGCCAAACATTAGGCGGGTAATCGGCAGGTTCCATGGCGGGTTTGGGCGCTTTGAAAACTTTCCAGACCAGTGGGACGGTTGTCAATGATAAAAAAATGACCAACAGAACGGGGGAAAAATAACCGATTGCGACCAGGTAGATCACCAATAAATACTGAATCACCATCATCCCCAGTGCGGTCATGCGGGACACCCGGTCACCAAGCAACACCGGCAGGGTGTGAATGCCCTTGATTTTGTCAGCGTCAAGTTTATCGATATGTTTTCCGAAGATAGCCAAGGTCGTTCCCAGGGCGGGTGGTAAACTGGCAAATGCAACCATCCAATTCCAATTCCCGGTGAGGATGTAATAACCACCGCCAACCATTAGAGGTCCCCAGACTGCCAACACACTGATCTCCCCCAATCCGATCCATTTTAACGGCCAGGTATAGAACAGGACGAAGACAGCCCCGATGGCCAGGAGCCACCAGGCCAGACCGCCGCGCTGGATGACCAGGAAGAGACCACAAGCCAATGCGATCGATCCTGTAACAGCGATATATGTCATGGTCTGTCGGCGGCTCATCAATCCCTGTTGAACTGGCTGGGGACCATATTGTGTCCTAAAATAATTACCGTCATCGACACCCTTGCGAGCATCAACCCAATCATTGATGAGATTATTGGTGCCGTGCGCAAAGTACAGACCGACCAAGAGCAAGAACCACCACAGAAAATTGATCGGCCCATCGCGCCAGGCGAGTAGTCCAGCGATGAGAGCGGATGCGAAGGTGACCACCAGGGCTGCCGCGCGAGTAGCAATAAGCCAGCGTGAAACAACATCCAGATGATCCCACTCCTCTTTGCTGATGCGGGGGATGATCTGTAATGCTTTGATCCACATTTTTACATTCATTTTCAACCTTTCAATTCGAAAACTTGTGGAAGAAATTCCCCCGAACAGATAGCTTACTCATTTTCAACCAGGGCTAGTTCGGTTTCAAGTAGGGGGGGTAATTTAACTTTGGGTGTCATCAGGCCAACCGGAACTACGACCTGACCTTCGTTTTCATCACCGTAGAGCATGATCCGCTCCGGTTGTTTGATCGCCAGCCAGGCGGTATATGCCGCAGCCAGGGCATCCAGTTCAGCCGGCGAGCAGATCTCATCCAGTGGCAGGATACCACTGTGCAACTTGTACCGGGTGACCTCCTCGAAAAATCTCATAGGGTCCGGCACATCCACATCTTTGTCATTTAATAGGAGTTGGCGTTGCAGCCTGCCTTCCAGACTGTTGCGAGGCAGGGGAGGTTCACCTGAAAGAAGTGTGAAAGTTGCTTGAGTGAAGACCTCCATCACCTGTAACGGTTGTGATCCGGATGGATACTCGCAATACCCGATGGAAGCCAGCGTTTCATACAGCGTGAAAGCGCGTCGTATCCAGGCCGGGCATTGTTCTAAGTTGATCGGTGTATGGGGATGGCCGAGGTTGTGTTCGCGTAATTGCCGGTCAGCCAGGCGACCTTTGATGAGTTTCGGTGGGTGGGATATTGGGAATAAAGCTGCCTGAGACGTGAGCTGGGGTAATCCCGGACTGAGCCGGCGTGGGGCATTGATGGCAATTACAGCGGCAGATTGTCCGCCGGCGTAGGCGATTAGATCTTCGCTCGAGCCCTGACTTAATGCAAGCACTCGTAATGATTTATCCAATGCGGCGTAAGTCAAGAGACCACGTCCCTTGCCGGGTTGCGGGGCGGGATAAACACCGATCCAGGTGAGCGGCTCTAACAACATGGTTAGAGTTTAGCGCAGTTTAAGGGGAATTGCAATCACTACAGTTATTTGGCGGCTAATCAGATTTCGTTTGGATTGTATTCCTTTTAGCATGGTGACTCACAGAAAGGTGCAACAGCAAGAAAATGCTAATCAACCAGGGGAGTAGCATGACTTCAAGGGAAAGCCATAATTCCCGGATTTGCGCCCGTGGCAGGGGGCTCACCCAGAGCAGAATTGGCGCTGAAATGAGGACTTTTGTCATCACAGTAAAACTGGACATAAAAGTCAGGAAGGATAATCCGCACAGGGGCAGGATCGCAGCCAGACCCACAACCCAGACCATGTACCACTGTTGGAACCACAGGCAAGTGAGGAACAGGTAGAATAACAAGATTGCCAGAGCTGCCTTGGGGTAGCCCAACCAGCTTTTATCGTGGGCTGCCCGCCATGCAAAGAAGGATGCCGCCAATACCGTCAGAATAGCTGCAACCCAGCTAATCGACCTGGAGAGAACAACCAGATCGACCTGTTCGCGGTACCAAGTGTGAATGATGGCCGGCAAAGAGGTGGTGTACATATACATGCGGGAGGTAAGATCGATCGTTTTCCAACCCACCCAGAATGGTTGGTAGGCGATAAAGACCAGGAGTGCTGCAGACCCCCCCGTGATCACCAAGTAGCGGAGCCTGGATCTCCAATCCTTTAATTGGACAAGAGAACAGGCTAAGGCAATCGGGATGACCAGCAAGGTGACATGTTTGAACAGTGCGCCGGTAACCAATGCCAAAATGACCAGACCATGGCGACGTTCAATCATGAACCAGACCGAAGCCAGCAGACAGGCAGTCAGGGTGATGTCATTATGCCCGTGACCGAATGTCTCATATAGAACAAGTGGATTACATGCGAACAGCCACAACCCGAATATCAAGCGCTCAGGAGCTTTACGTTTCAGGATGGCAGCCACGAATCCAGCACTGATCAGGTAAAAGCAACCGCTGAGTAGTTTAAATGCAAGCACGGTCCCGAAAAGCGAATTACGGGCCAGGCTGGCCACTAATGCACTGAGTTGCAGCCAGAATGGTCCGTAAGGGGATGTGGCTTTTATCCAGCCGACGTAGATGAAGAATGGGTCAGCTTGGAAGTCGGCGGGAACTTGCTGATAGGGATTTGCACCATAAAGGGCTACCATGCGCCCGTGCATAATGTAATCGAACATATCCGCTGCATCAAACGGATAAAGCAGTAACAGGACGCCGGCCGAAAGTACTGCAATAACGATCAGAATCCATAAAGCTTTACGGTTCTGTGTATGTGTGGCAGCCCAGGCACCCAGGCTGTAGGCTGCTGCCAGCAGAATGAAACCGATCCGATATAACCAGAGCAAGCCGGGATCTGCCCGGACCATCAGATGCAAGTCGTACTTGGGAATATCAATGAAGGTTAACAGGTAGGCAGTACGGGTAAAGATCAGGGTATATACCGCCAAGCCTAGACAACCAGCAACGACCAGCCATCCTGTTGCCCAATTTGGGGATGGCAGAACTTTTAATACAATTGATCTGATCCGTGCTGCTACCAGTTTCAAGATTTATCAACCAATGACCATACTTTTCCTCTGTGAGTGATTATACTCCGGAGGAAAAATAAAACCCGCCGAAGCGGGTTGGTGATCCTGGCAGGCAGCAACAGTCCATTCCCTCGCGGGAATGAGAGTTGATATTTTCAAAAAGACAGAAAATTGAGCTTATCTTCCTTCATATTTGGAGCCGGCAAAGCTCATCAATCCAAAAACAACACTGATAAATGCCACAACTACATATACGGCGCCCATGGCAGCCTCCTTCTTCAAGCCACATGTTTGCAGATTGCATAACATAATTATTTAACGATTCAAATGGGAAAAAGTTTCTACATAGAAATGCTAAATAAGCAATCAAAAACCGGGGTATCTGTGGATACCCCGATTGGCGTGTAGTTCAAACATCGTAAAGGTACGTACTGATTAATTATATTGTTGACATCACCCCAATTATTGGGAGGATTAATACTGCATCTGGTTGAAGAAATTCTGCCACTGGGAGGGGTCCTGCCACAAGGAAGGATCTTTCAGAACGGCGTTACCCACACTGGTCCAGAAAATGATGGATGTAACCACTGCGCAGAGCGCCAGGATCGAGAGTACAAGACCTGCGATGGCCATCCCCTTCTTGGAACTATTAAGTCCCATGACACCGGTGATGATACCGGCAATCACGAATAGCGCCAGGCAAAAGTTTGCGTACGGCACCCAGCTTCCACAAAATGATATGATACCCAGTACAAGCGATGCGATCGCCAGACCTGATTTATCCTTAACAGGTTCTGTGACAATGGGCGGTAAAGGTTCTGCGGTCATATTATCCTCCTAAAATAAAAGAATAATCGATTATAGACATAATTCGACCGAATATCAAGGGGAATTCGTTCCCATTATTTCTCCGATTTTCCATCCCCAATTCCCAGCGGTTTCCACTTGGATTCATCTGATTTCAACCTGTGGGTACCTCCACCGCGGGTGTGAAGTTCATCAAAACCGGCCGGTTTGATCGTCATGGCATCCCCATCCAGGAGGCCACTCACCCCACCCTGTCCAGGTTCGAGCCGCTTTTCTTTGCAGTAATCGCAAGTTTGCGGATTGTGCGGTGTGTAGTCAACCGGCTCTTCATAAGTTGTGATGAAACCCTCGTAATTGCGAAGGACGATCTTGTGGTCGGATGAACTGATGTGGTAGTTTGGCATGATCGGGATCTTACCCCCGCCTTCCGGTGCATCCACGCAATAGGTGGGCACAGCGAAACCAGACGTGTGTCCGCGCAATGCTTCAATGATTTCAACGCCTTTTGCGACGGGTGTGCGAAAATGTCCGGCACCTGCCACCAGATCGCATTGGTAAAGGTAATACGGCCTGACCCGTATCCTGACCAGGTCCTGTACCAGTTTCCGCATGATATGCGGGCAGTCATTCACGCCCGCCAGCAGAACAGACTGGTTGCCCAACGGAATGCCAGCGCGGGTTAATTGATCAGTGGCTTCAGCCAATTCCGCTGTGATCTCATTGGGATGATTGACATGAATGTTCAGCCACAATGGGTGGAAGCGCTGTAGCATATCGGTCAATTCACTGGTCACCCGTTGAGGCATGAAAACCGGGACACGTGAACCGATCCGGATGATCTCGATATGGGGGATCTCGCGCAACTTGGTAAGCAATTCCTCAAGTAATCCCTGGGCGAGTGTGAGCGGGTCGCCACCCGATAATAAGACGTCTCTGACCTGAGGTGTCCGGCGCAGGTATTCCAGTTGCATCTCGAACTCGGAGCGTGAGAAGGTCTCAGCTGGATCACCAACAATGCGAGAGCGTGTGCAATAACGGCAATACGACGCGCATTGCGTGGTAACCAGCATTAAAACCCGATCGGGATACCGGTGGACCAATCCAGGGACTGGACTGTGGCGGTCTTCAGCCAATGAATCAGCCATCATACCGGTGAAGGCATTGATCTCCCCAGCGGTTGGGATCACCTGGCGCCGGATGGGATCATTGGGATTGGTGGGGTCAATCAATGAGATGTAATAGGGCGTAATATCCACCCGAAAAAGATCGCGGGCATTCAGTGCCTTCAGTTCGCTGTCATTCAGTTGCAGGACCTTGCCAATATCCTCAGCAGAATTCAGGCGGTGGCTGAGCTGCCAGCGCCAGTCATTCCATTGATTATCGGGGATATCCTTGTAGATTGGAGCGCGTTTGGAGGGGAACGGTTGATTGGTCATAATCATTCCTTATGGGTCGATCATGCTTTCCGGTCGTATGAAAGAATTTTAAGGGATAGCGCAGGGCTGGTCAATAGGCGTTTATACCAGGTGTGTAATGACGATTCTTACACCGATCGCGATCAACAACAATCCACCGGCGATCTCCATGCGTTTACCAAAACGCGAGCCAAGTGACCGTCCAAATGCAGTGCCAGCCAATGAAAGAACTAAAGATACCCCCCCAATAATCAGGCTTGCGACCAGGATGTTGCCCTTCAGGAATGCCAGGCTGAAACCTACCGCAAGCGCATCCAGGCTGGTCGCAAGACTCAGCAGGATGAGGGTCATCCCGCGGGATGGATCAACAGGATGGCTTTCCTCATTTGCGCTGAAACCCGATTTAAGCATACGAGCCCCGACAAAAGCCAGCAGGACGAATGCCACCCAGTGGTCAAAACTGGATATCCAAATGGCAATCTGGGTGCCTGCCAGCCATCCCAGATAGGTCATGCCGCCCTGGAAAAGCCCAAAGTGATAAGCCAAACGAAGCCTGCAGCGCCAGGATGTTCCATAACAGGAAGTACCGACGCCTAGCGACACGGCAAATACGTCCATTGCCAGGGCAAGAGCGATCAGGAGAATTGAACTAATATCCATATTGCATCCGATCAGGTTTAGTGGAATTCCTAATTAACCTGCGGGGTGGAATTATAACCGACCTGCTTTTTAACCTGAATCAGACCAATGGCCAGGTCTTTCACTATTAATGGTTGCAAAATAACTTTAACAATAAAAACTCCCCATTTTCGGGGAGCTACTTTATATATATGCTGGTTTAATAAAGTTAATCTGCCACTTTGGTTGTGGAGGGTGCATCCGCAGGTTTTACTTTGGGTGTCTCAGTAACCGGTTTTTCTGTTGAGGCAGCCACTTTCTCGGTTTTGCTGGACTTATCAGCAGGTGAGGATGTCAGACCAGATGAGGAGCGGTGATCGGTCGCGTAGAATCCGGACCCTTTGAATACAATACCAACCGGAGCATATATCTTGCGCAGGCTTTTCTTTTTGCATTCCGGGCAATAACTTAGTGGCTGATCCTCGAATTTTTGATAGCGATCAAAGCGGACACCACAACTATTGCATTGATAGGTATATGTCGGCATTTATAATTCATTATCCCTTACTATTTTTCGAAACTTTATTATAACCTTATTCATACCACATGGCTATTAATATCCCATTAACATGCATGCGCTTCGATTCGAATGGTTACAGCAGGCTGGGGGGATCCAGTTCGACTTTCCATCCTTCAGGAATAGGGTGGTCACTGAAAAATGCGGCTGGATCGGCTCCGCGCAAGACGACCTGCCATCGGAACAGGTTATACTCGCGGGCAAAAAAACAGGGTGCAGGGCCGATCAGGTCAGTTGCATGGCGACCTGTCTTCTGAAGCCATGATATAACCTGGTCAGCCATGCGGATGGCGGCTGCTTCAGCCTGATCGTTCTGATGATGGCGGTATTCCAGACGCATCAGCCGTGTAAAGGGCGGATAACCAAGCTGGCGACGAAATTCCAATTCCTGGCGGTAAAACCCCACCTGGTCTTGATGAGAAGCTGCCTGTATGGCATAGTGATCCGGTTGGTAACTTTGCAGGATCACGTGTCCACCCAGCGAACTACGACCGGCGCGACCGGCGACCTGGGTGAGGATCTGAAAAGTCCGTTCAGCTGAGCGATAATCCGGCAGGTTAAGGCTGATATCTGCCAGGATGACACCGACCAGCGTTACGAAAGGTAGATCAAGACCTTTGGCAAGCATCTGAGTCCCAATCAGAACATCAGCCCTTTGTTGAGAAAACTGAGCCAGGATGATCTCATGAGCGCCTTTCTGGCGGGTAGTATCATGATCCCAACGAAGGGTTCTGGCTTTGGGGAAGAGATGTTGGAATTCGCTTTCGACCCGTTCCGTCCCGACACCCAGTGCTTGGATCTGGTCGCTGGCACATTGAGGGCATTGGCGTGGCTGCTTACGATGATAACCACAAGTATGGCAAAGCAACTCGGCCAATGGACTGTGCAAGGTTAACGGACGATCACATCGCGGGCATTTAATTGTAAGGCCGCAATTTCGACAGAAAATGTAGGTTGCGCTGCCACGTCTGTTAAGGAACAGGATCGCTTGTTGACCGGCAGATAATGTGCTTTCAAGACTGTCCAGCAGCAGCCGGCTGAAGATCGAGCGATTGCCTTGCTTCAACTCCTCCCGCATGTCTGCCAGATGAACATCCGGCATGAGGGCTGGCTTATTTGAACTTGTCTGGCCGGGTGCTGTAACATTGATTCGTTTTTGTAACCGAAGTTCGAGCCACTCGCCAGTTTCGGCTCGATAAGATTGAGTGATATCCGGTGTGGCGGACCCCATCAGGACCGTGGCACCTGCCAGATGACCATAAGCGACCGCTGCATGGACCGCATGATAATAAGGGAAGGATTCTGATTGGTAATAGGCTTCGTCATGGCATTCGTCCACCACGATCAAGCGGGGCGTGGAGAAAGGTGTAAATAGGGCTGAGCGAGGTCCGACGACAACTGACAGTAGTCCGGCACGCGCCCGGCGCCAGGTGTCATAACGTTCACCGGCAGATAGGCGTGAGTGAATGATACCCACACGGCCAGGGAAACGGCTCAGGACACGTCGTATCGTTTGGGGGGTCAGGGAAATCTCCGGAATAAGATATATAGCCTGGCCACCCTGTTGGATGACTTCCTGGATCGCCCTGAGATATAACTCGGTTTTACCTGATCCAGTTACCCCGTTGATCAAGACCGGTCTGGAGCGATCTTTATCGTCTGGGGTGGATAAAATATGGTGAAGCTTAGTCCAGGCAGCTTGTTGTTCGTCTGTCAACTCCGGTGGACTTGTGGGGGGTGCCTCAATTTGTTTGACGGGATCACGCCAGATTTCTGATTCACTTAACCGGATCAATCCAAGTTCTTCCAGTTTTTGAAGATCAGCCAGGGAAGCATGCGAAGCAGCATAAACCCAGGCGATATCCACTGGCCAGGGTTCGGATGACAGATACTTAAGGACAGCCAGTCGCCGCGCGATTACTGCCGGCTGGTGGCCTAAGCGATCGGATTGGTCGTCGATTTCTTCCACCGGTAGTGAAAGTTGGGCTGTTTTTATATATTTGGGACGCACAGAAGGTGGCGGCAGATAACTAGTGGACACCACCAGGCCTTTTTTTTCAAGGGACCTGAGCGGTGACCTCCAGTCAATTTTTGGCAGACTTGCTTCGATCTGACGGCCACGCATCTCACCGCGTTCCGATAATAATCGGATCAATTTGGTTTCCGTCGGGCTCAACCCGGCTGCCGTTGAGTTTTCCGGTGTGGCACTGAGACGCACCAGAATATCCACATGTTGGCTGAGACCTGGCGGGATCATCACATCCAGGCAGGTCGAAAAAGGTGCGAGCGTCTCCTTGGCGAGCCAGGCAGCAAGTTTCATCTGGTTTGCATATAATACGGGGAGTTCATCCACCAACCCCTCGACCGGGCGGGTTTCCGGTACATCCGGCTCGACCAGGTGCCGGGTGACGATTCCCTGAACATGCTGACCTCCAAAGGGTACTGTCACCAGGCTGCCGGGAAGGACCCGGCCTGCAAGTTCGGTGGGAAGATGATAACTGAAAGTACCCGTGACGCGTGGAATGTTCACGGCAACTTCAACATATTCGGGCATGCCTTATTTAATCACAGAAGTGAAAATCGGGTATTACTTTGTGCCAATGATGAAGGTGAGAGTTTCCCCACTGTACCATTCGATCGGATTGGTGATGGGTTTATTTAGATATAAATTATCTGCCAGATTGAGGGCTGCCGGGTTAGCACCGGTGAACCGGTTGTAATCGTCCAGCACCATCCAGGGATAAAATCGAGCGACCAGATACGAGACAGTCTGGATGTCGTATTCGAAACGTTGCACACTATCTGGATTAACAATAATCGCCTGGTCTGCCAGTAAAAGGACCTGGTCGGGAAGATCGGCCAACACCACTTCCAGGTCGGATAACAGTGTGTCAGGATACTCCTCGTTGTGTCCATCATAAGTCAGGTTGGATGTTATATGCGCGAGAAAGGGGTCAAACGGTTCATCATGTGTCATGAGCTTGAGCTTGATATACGATGGTCCACCTGCCGGGACAACTCCCAGGGGAATATCTTCTCCAAATGCGCCACCAACGATGAGATGGGCATTTTCTAACTTATTCCCGACCTGGCGCCGGACATTTAGGTAATATACCGTTAAAGGTCTGGCGAAGACCATGATCGTATCGCGATGAATGGCACGATCCATCAATTGGAATCCTAGTGTGGCAGAGAATCGAACAACCTCACCTTTGCTGTTCCAACCAATATCGGTGATGTGGTTATAACCCCAGTCGATCACTTTCCCATTGACATCTCGTTTTAAATATAGCTCAGCTGGATATGGAGGAGCGGATGTCTCTGTGGGAGTCGGGTTGCTGGTTGGGAAGGGAGTTCGTGAGGGGGTAGGCGTCCGACTTGGGCGTGGTGTAACAGTTGGCAGGGGTGTCACAGTTACTGTGGAAGTGGCAGTTGCCGTTTCGGTGGCTGTTGATGTGAAAGGAACTTCTCCCGATCCTGACTTACAACCATAACAGGCCATCAGGATGATCAGCCCAATTACCGCTGTTAGCTTCCTGAGAAGGAGGGTGATGGAGAATCTGAACATAACAATCCAATCAGATTCTTTTAACCAGGACCTTTTCAACGCGAAGTCGGTCCATCGATTCAACTTTAAAAGAAACCCCGTGTTCAACATCTTCATAGGAATCGCCTAATTTAGGTATCCGCCCCAGTTTACCGATCAAGTAGCCTGCAATGGTGTCGAAATTGGGATCATCCAGACTCAATGTGAAGTGATCATTAACTTCCTCGATCAAAGCCAACCCATCCACCAAGGCACTGCCATCCTCGCGATCCTCGATTGATAACTCGGTGGTATCAAATGGATCCTTCAGATCTCCCAGGATCTCCTCCACCAGGTCCTCCAAGGTCACCATACCGGCAGTGCCGCCATATTCATCCAACACGATGGCCAGATGTTGATGGTGAGTGCGGAACTCAAGTAGTAGGTCATCAATCGAGATTGATTCGGGTACGAAAAGAGCAGGACGTACCAGATCCCTGGCGTGCACTTTTTTATCGGGAGCATGCTGGATGAACGGCAACAAGTCGCGAATGTGCAAGATGCCAATGATGGTATCCAGGTTATCTTCATAAACCGGATATTTGGATACCGTGTTTAGCATGATGGTCTTGATCATTTCGTCAAGCGTGGCATCGGCCTCGATAGCCAGTATTTCGGTCCGTGGAATACTGACCTTGCGAATCACGGTTTCACCCAATTCAATGACCGCATTGAGCATCTCGCGTTCGGTGGGATCAAGGATGCCTTCAACCTCGGGTCCAGCAAAAAGCTGTTTGATCTCAGCGCGGGAATAACTGTGGCCGGCAAGACCATCGGTGGGGGTGCCCATCAAATGCAAGACCTGTTTGGTAACCCAATTGAGAAGGTTTATAAAGCCTTTGAAGACCCGGCTGAAGAGGGACATGTAAGGGGCAGCTCTGATGGCGAATTTCTCGGGGTTACGCAAGGTGGCCACTTTGGGCACCTGTTCGCCAAAGACAACATGAATACCCGAAACAATGATCAGGCTGATCACTAATGGTAAAGCTGGAAGGATGACATTAATGAATTCCAATCCAGGAGGGAGTTGCGCATTATTAAAGACCGGTTCCAATATCTTTTCAAAAGTATTTTCACCCACAGCGCCTAATGCCAAGCTGACAATGGTGATTCCCAGTTGACAGGCGGCGATCAGGTAATCCCGTGATTCTGCATTCTCAAGCCATGTTTTTACGATTCTGAGTGCTGCGTTTCCCTCATCAGCCATAAGGTCCAGGCGGGATCGTCTGGCGGAAACGGCAGCGAATTCAACCGACACAAAAAATGCATTCAGGAGGATAAGTAAAATTAAGAGAAGGATGTTCCAGATGATCATGAAGTTTGATACACCACTGCGGAGGCGTACCCCACAACAGAAGATCGGTCTCCGGTCACATCCCCGGAGGTGGCCTGGCTGAGGATATCTACCCGATCGGCGCCTAATTTACGTCCAGCCCACAGCACACAGGCGATGGCTCCCAATCCGCATGCAAATCCTCTGGATTCAGCCTCAACCCGGTAAAGTTCATCCGGAATCAATTCTTGGATGGCTTTCAGGATAGCACCATCCAATTGGTGGGCATCGCTTTCGGCATAGAAATGCGATAGGTCCGAGCTGGCCACCAGTAAAGAGTTCTTTGGAAGCACCTGAACAAGGGCGTCGGCCAGTGCGTGGGTGGTCTCGTCTGACTGATCCCGAAGCATAACTGGCAGGAGGTCATAACCGTCCGGGTAAATCCGTTGGAGGAAGGGCAGTTGGATCTCAAGCGAATGCTCTTGGTCTCTGGCAATGGGCGTCAGACCATCCCCTAGACTGGTCATGAGCGACTGGGTAAGTTGCCGGACCAAGTCGCGGTTTACCGGAACTTGACCTAGTGGGGTTTCGTATGCTTCATGTGAAGTGGTGAGCAGTCGCGCCGGGTGATATTGATGCATGGGTGAAATCACAGCAACCGTTTTTGGGCGCAACTCACGAATGGTATTGTAGGCATAAGCTGCCACGCCACCGGAGTATCGATGTCCGGCATGTGGAACAATGATCGCTTTAATGTGTCCCTTTACTGGTTGGGTTTTTGCATTTAGAAGGAATTTGTCGATTGAACTGGCCAGATGCTCCGCATCACCCGGGTACCAGGTTCCGGCGATTGGTGAAGGACGGGGATTATTGATTGCTCCCATATATTTATTCTAACACTAATAAAAACGGGCTCAATGTGGGCCCGTTGAGAATTCAATGCTGGATCATCATAATGGCAGGTAATCTTTGGGATTGACCGGTGTACCGTTATTGCGAATCTCAAAATGCAAATGGACGCCTGAAGAATTGCCGGTTGTACCCATGCCCCCGATCACATTGGTCTGCCAGATGCTCTGGCCGCACTCAACCATGATGGAGCCTTCGAGCAAGTGTGCATAGAGCGATGTGAACCCATTACCATGGTCAATGATGACCAGATTACCGTAACCGACGCTGGACCAGCCAGCGTAAACCACGATCCCGTTATCTGACGCATAAATTGGATCACCGGACTTGCCACCAATATCGATACCATTATGATTGGTTTCAGGTGACCAGTCATACCCGGTAATCTCGGTCTGGTTAGTTGGCCAGATGAACATACCTACACCGTAGGCACCATCGTCGATTACCTTGCCACAGGCACCGGTACCGATCGAACTACCGATCGCAACATTCTTGCGGGTGATGGCCGGGATCAGACTCACAAATGTGGCGTAACCATTAGGAATAACCAGCATCGTTCCGGGTTCGATGCTCGGGTTTGAAAGATCCCCGATCGAATCCAGGCTAAGATTGTTGCCCGCATAATTAATGATATCTTCTGCGGTAACACCGTAAAAACTGGCAACACCGTTGAGACCTTCACCGGCACTCCAGCGATGGTAGGCACCTTCAATAGGCAGGATTTTTAATTCCATTCCGGGGATAAGGTTTTCGGGGTCGTTGCCCATCACATAACGGTTGGACCAGAAGATGGTTTCTGGTTTCAGATTATATTTTTCAGCAACCCCGAAGAGCGTGTCACCTTTCTGGACGGTATAGATTTGGATATCCGTACGACTGCGATTAGGGATGGTTGTATGGAGCGAAGCCAGTCGTTTGACGCCATCCAGGGGGTTGTCCACCAGCGGGATGGTCAATGAATCCGGGGAGACCTGGGTTGGGGAGGATGCAAGCAAGTTGACCGGACCACCGGTGGAACCTGCAGCATTCACTCGGGACGTGACATAAAACCGACTCATTACCCAGGCAATAATGATGAATAGCATAACCGAGACGACTGCTGTGCCGATCTTAAGTGCACTCTCGCCCAGTCCCATGCGAAGCAATCTTTCCCAAAGGTTAATCCGTTCATTGGGTTTTTTGGGAGTGGGAGGGTGCCTTTCTTCACTCATGCGACCCTCGTCATAATCGTCCAAGGGCAGGATTTTCTTTACAGGCATTTATTAACTCCATAAATATCATAACATGCCATTTTTAAGCATGTCAAGCCAATAATTAGATTAATATGAGAAGGTTTTAGGCTGTTAAACCACTTCGATCGAATTACCGGGAATCACTCGACCAATCTTCCAGATGGGCAGTTTCATTCCACAGGCACGATCGGTAAACTCAGTAACGACGCGATCTGGGACACACATCAGTAGACCACCGCTTGTTTGGGGGTCGAATAGAAGCATCTGATCAATTTCATCAACCCGGTTACCGAAGCGGATATGGCTGCCGAAATGCAAACGGTTATCACTCGCGCCGCCGGGAAAGAAACCGCTCTCAGCATAATGACGGGCACGGGTTAAAAAGGGTACTTTTTGAAGATCGATCCGTAAACCGACCTGCGAGGCATGCGCCACTTCCCAACCATGCCCGAGCAGACTGTAACCAGTGATATCGGTAACGGCTTTAAGCTTTAATTCGCAAGCCAATCGGCTGGCATTTCGATTCAGGGTTTTCATCCAGGTAACCGCCTCAAGCACATCTGCCATATCGGCTTTTTCCTGCTTGAGCGCGGTTGTGGTCACACCGAACCCCAACGGTTTGGTAATAAAAAGATGATCGCCAGGTTGAGCGGCCCCTATAGTAAGCAGATTCTGGATTCGTGCGTGGCCGAGCACAACCAGACCAAATTTGGGTTCCTTGTCGCGGATCGAATGGCCGCCGGCAATTACCACTCCAGCATCGCGGGCGGTCTCCGCCGCTCCGCGCAAAATATCCTGTTGGAGAGAGAGATCCAAATCAGGCGGAAAGGCAACGATGTTCAAAGCAAGAAATGGCTCTCCGCCCATGGCATAAACATCGGACAGGCTGTTGGCTGCGGCAATCGCGCCGTAATCATAGGCATCATCAACCACCGGAGTGAAGAAATCGGTGGTCAGGATCAGGGCATTTTCCCTGTCAAGCTGCCAGACTGCGGCATCATCCGGGGAGTCCAGACCGACCAGGAGCTGGGGATGGTCGTCTGCCTTGAAAATGGTTTTAAGTGGAGTCAGAACCTGCTCCAGCGCATCCGCGCTCAGCTTGGCTGCTCAACCAGCACAGGATGCCAGGCTGGTCAGCCGGATCTGTCGTCCACTTGGGCTTTTCATCATTCTCTGGTTTATCCAATGATCGTACTAATCAAGAATGGGGGCTGTTGTTGCCCCCCTTAATATAAAAGTCGTGAGTGGGGACTAGCCAGGTTCCTCATCGTCTGTCGCATCGATCTCCATCAGGTCGCCAGTGGCAATAAAAACTGTACGCTCACAGATGTTGGTAACGCGATCGGCCATGCGTTCAAGATTGTGCGCCACCCACAGGTAGCGGGTAGTTTGGGCGATCATCGAGGTGTCTTGCGTCATGGCTGAAACCAGGTCCTCATAGACCTTTGAATACAAGGCATCCACTTCATCATCTTCAATTGGGATGGCATAGGCCAGGTTGGCGTCTTCGTTGATAAATGCGCCCAGGGCGCGGTGCAGCATATCGGTAGCTTTGGCTGCCATTTTTTCGATATCAGCCATTTTAATGGGGGATTTTACAGGACCCAGTTTTAGCATGATCTTGCAAATCCCCTTGGCGTAATCCCCCATGCGCTCCAGTTCGCCGGCCACTTCGAGGATGGCTGCCAGAGTGCGCAGGTCATGGGCCATGGGTTGCTGGGTGGCGATCAATATGATGATAGCATTTTCCAGGGCATATCTTTTATCGTTGATATTCTTGTCGGAATTGTAAATGGTCTGCGCTACCGAGAGGTCGCCCTTTTTTAAGGCAGCAACCGCCGATAACATGGCTTGCTCCACCATGCTTCCAAGGATCAAAACTTCGTTCTTTAACTGAGAGATCTCTTTATCCAGACTCGCGCGCGGCATGATCATCTACTCCGTTTGAGTTTTACGGGTCCCAAATTCCATTATAACCAGTTTACGATCTCCTCGCATTGGCATCCATCTTCGACAATTGTCGTTATCCATAACGCCCCGTGATGTAGTCTTCTGTCTGTTTTTGACGTGGGCGTGTAAAGATCTGGCTGGTTTCACCGTACTCGATCAGTTTACCAGCCCGATCTTGATCCATGGTGAAGAAGGCGGTGAAATCCGAGACACGCGCTGCCTGCTGCATGTTATGTGTGACGATGATGATCGTATATTTTTTTGAGAGGCCGCGCATTAATTCCTCGATCTTTAGAGTGGCAATTGGATCGAGCGCAGAACAGGGTTCGTCCATCAGGATGATATCCGGTTTGACTGCCAGTGCGCGGGCGATGCATAATCTCTGCTGTTGACCGCCCGAGAGCGACAGACCGCCCTGGTTGAGGTGATCCTTCACCTCATCCCATAAGGCGGCCTGGGTCAAGGAATCCTCGACCAGTTCATCCAGACTATCCCGGTAACCATTGATCCTGGCTCCCCAGGCGATGTTCTCATAGATGGATTTCGGGAAAGGATTGGGTTTTTGAAAGACCATCCCGATATGCTGGCGAACAGACACCGGGTCGACTTCCGGACCATAGATGTTCTGACCGTGATAAAGTATCTCGCCTTCAGCATGGCAGGTGAGGATGAAATCATTCATGCGATTAAACGCGCGAATAACAGTACTTTTTCCGCATCCGGAAGGCCCAATGATGGCTGTGATCTTCCTGGGGACGATATCCATAGCGACGTCTTTAACGGCGCGGAAATCCCCATAATAGATGGATAGATCTTTAGTGGAGATGGCAGCTTCGTGAGAGATGGATGAATTAGTCATGCTCTGACTTGCCTTGAGAAGTGATTACGCAGAATGATCGCCACGGCATTCAGCGATAATAACATAATTAACAGGACCAGGATAGCGGCCGCTGCAGTATTTCGAAACTGATCCTGTGGGCGCTGGGTCCAATAATAAATCTGGAGGGGCAGGGATGTAAAGTTTGAGAAGATACCAGTCGGGTCTTTATTGATAAAGCTGGAGGCTCCAACGAGGATGAGAGGTGCTGTCTCGCCGATGCCCCTGGATATTGCCAGGATCGTGCCTGTCAGGATGCCCGGTAGTGCTGATGGGAGAACGTGGTACCAAATGGTCTGCCATCGCGTGGCTCCCACGCTATAGCTGGCTTGGCGCAATGAGTTAGGAACGGTGCGTAACGCTTCCTGAGTGATTATGATAACAACAGGGAGTAAGAGCAGCCCGATGGTCAAACCTGCTGACAGGATTGTTCGCCCATTAGATTGTTCCAACCCAAAAACAGCACCACTCGTGAACGGTTTCAGAACCCTAGTAAAAATCGCCAAACCCAGGATACCATAGATGATGGATGGGACACCGGCCAGGTTGTCGATATTACCTTGGATGAATTTTCTGAATTTACCTGGGTGGGCATATTCTTCCAGGTAGATTGCCGCACCTGTGCCCACAGGGATGGCAAACAGACTTGCTACCAGGATGATCCATAATGACCCGAGGATGGCTGTTCGGACTCCGGAGTTTTCCGGGGCTGTGGACATTGAGCGAGTCAAAAAATCTAAATCGAGCCAGCGATAGAATTCGACACTGGCTTCTGGGTATTCGGATTTGATTTCCTGCAGAACTTCACCTCGTTTCAACACTGATGAAGTTAATGAATAACTGGCAACCACAGTGGGCTTAAATAATTCATCCACCACCATTTGGCGTAGATCTTCCACCTCGAGTTGCCCAATGACGACATTCTGTTGGATGGTTCGCCAGCGATAAGTTGACAGGTTGCCGGCCAGTAAAGCGGTCAGTTGCGATTTATCCAGATTTGCAAGAGGTTCCATCGTATAGATGGAAGGATCATTTTCATATTCGATCGCAGCATAACCAAAGGAATCATTTACAACATTAAGGAGCATCACCGCCAGAGAAAGGATTGCGATCAGGATTGCCCCGAGGAAGACCTTCGACCAGTTATAGGAGACACTCTGGCGACGTTTAAGACCGGTTTGGGTAGCTATAGCAGAGTTATTTTCAGCCATTACTCGTATACCTCGCGAAAATGGGAAACCACCCGCCGGCTGATCACATTGAGAATCAGGGAAATGATGAACAGAAGAGAGCCAATAGCAAAGATGGCATTGTACTCGGGGGTGTCATACGCTACATCTCCTCCGGAGATTCGCGCAATGTAACCGGTCATGGTTTCAGCTGCTTTGAGAGGGTTAAAAGTAAAAGAAGAGCCAGAGCCTGCGGCAATGGCAACGATCATGGTTTCGCCGATGGCACGCGAGATAGCCAGGATGACAGAAGCAATGATTCCGGATAGTGCTGCCGGGAGGACCACATGGAAAATCGTTTCCGCCTTGGTGGCACCCAAACCGTATGCGGCATCCCGAAGACTGCGTGGAACAGCGTAAAGCGCATCCTCACTCATCGAACACACCAGCGGCAGTATCATGATACCCATTACCAGCCCGGCTGACAGCATGTTGTAGACTTGAACAGTATCATTACCCAGGATTATGCGAAGCAAGGGTGTCATAAAAGTCAGTGCAAAAAATCCATACACAACCGAGGGTATGCCCGCCAAAATTTCAAGCATGGGCTTTAACACCCCCCTGGTCTTTGCAGAAGCATACTCACTCAAGTAGATGGCCGCAAACAATCCAAGGGGTAGAGCAACGAGGATGGCAAAGAAGGTGGTGATGAGTGTGGCGGTGATGAGCGGAAGAACACCATATTTTCCGATGGATGGCAGCCAGGTTGTTCCAGTAAGGAAGCCGGACAATGTAACCCCCGGTAGTTTAAAAAATAATATTGCCTCTCGACCCAGGACAATCACCAGGCTGAAGGTTGATACTACTGATACTAAACCACATAATAACAAAACCAAGTGGATAAGAGATTCGGTTCGCCTTGGTTTTCGGCGAATATCGACTCCGGATTGAACTGCTTGAAACTGGCTGATGTGGCTCATTAGACTTCCTGAAAGATGGTGGATTGGAGGAACAGAAGCGTTCCTCCAATCTGGTTGTAATGTTGTTGATGCTACTGAATTGCATCCATTAAGACTTGCATGGATGCTTCCAGCTCATTCTGTGGAGCCGGGAAGTAACCGACCTTGATGACCACTTTATTTACATTCTCGAGATAGTATTTGATAAAAGCGGCCACCTGTGGTTTGGACTGCAGGATCCCGGCATCGCTGTAGATGAATAGCGGGCGGGCCAGAGCATAAGTGCCAGTTTCGGCGTTTTCCTGGGTGGGTAATGTTCCGTCGATACTGAGGGCAGTGAGTTTATCTTCAGCGTTCAGGTAATAAGCCACACCGAAGTATCCAATTGCATAAGGACTTCCTTCCACACCCTGAACCAGGACATTATCATCCTCACTAAACTGGATATTGGCGACACCCAGCGCCAGAGCCTTGGCTTCATCAGACGTCTCAACGTTCAATCCTTTTTGGATGACTTCTTCCACAAAATAATCAAAGGTGCCGCTATCGGTGCCAGGGGTGAAGCGCTGGATATCCTCGGCAGGCCATGTCGGATCGAGGTCTGACCATTTTATGATGTTTTGGTCGCCGAAAATATGCGCGAGTTGTTCGCGACTCACATCTGTTAGAAAAGTATTTTCCTTGCTGACGACCACTGCAATTCCATCGATGGCTACCGTAAAGGCGATTGGATCCCGACCCGGTGTCAATTGTTTACACGCTTCGATTTCAGACTCCTTGATCGGGCGGCTGGCATTTGAAATGTCGGTCTCGCCGGTACCACAGAAACGCTTAAAACCCGCACCTGTTCCGATAATGTCATTCTTGATTTGACCGGGGAACCCATCTGCTATGAAGGATTCAGCCACTGCCTCTGATAACGGACCAACAGTTGAACTGCCGGCAGCATAAATATCTCCAGGCTGATTGGCTGGATCAAATGGATCGATCGATATGGTAGGTTCAATTGTTGGAGTGTCCGTTGAAGCCGCCGATTTAGGATTGCATGCACCTAAAATCACACTCACGATAAAGATCGTCGCAATGACGATTGATGTTCTTGTTTTCATTTTTTCTTCTCCTTTTTTCACTATTGATAGCTTACCAGAGGCGTGTTAAATCGCCTCGATGGAGAAGTTAAGGATATGTAAAGATTTGGTTAAATAATGTTGCTTTATATTCGTTGGGCGATTGGTAATAGGAAGTAAAAAGTGCTTCCTTCACCAAGTTTGCTTTCGGCCCATATCTTTCCCCCATGCGCTTCCACAGTATGTCGTGCAATGGATAACCCCAGCCCGGTTCCACTTGTAGCGCGGGCTTTGTCGGTTTTATAAAAACGCTCAAAAATCCTATCAAGCAGTTCGGGTTCAATTCCTGCGCCGGTATCATGGATTGCAAAACATACTGCATCCTCTTGTTTTTTCGCTGAAATGGATATTGATCCGCCAGGCGCCGTGAATTTAATGGCATTATGGATCAAGTTGATCAGAACCTGCTCGATTAATCTGCCATCAATCTGGATTCTTGGTAGACTTCTCTCGAGCTTAACGGATATGGTTAAACCGGCCCGTTTTGATTGCATGTGCATTCGTTCTACTACCCGGCCAACCAGATCCTTGATATTATATGACTCGATATTCAATTGAATGGTCCCCGATTCCAACCTGGCAAGATCCATCAATTCATTAACCAGTTGGGTCATATGATCAATTTCAATTTCCATGTTTGTGAGAAAGCGTTTGGCATTAGCCTTATCATCCAAAGCCCCTTCTTGAAGCGTTTCAGCAATCGCGTTCATCGAAGCCAGTGGAGTGCGAAGTTCATGGGAGACATTACTGACAAAATCCTGGCGCACCATCTCAAGCCGGCGGAGCTTGGTTAAATCCTGAAATAGGCAAAGATAAAAACCTGGCTGCGTGTCGTCTGGCGGTATGACAATACATTGCAAAAATACCCGATCCAGGCTAAGATCCAACACCATGGTCTGAACTTGAGAGGTTGCCACGCATTTCTCCCAGAGTTGGATAACCTGGTAATGTCGTACAATTTCAGTGAGCGAGGATCCAGAAACTTTAACATCATCCACGTGGAAGATGATACGTGCAGCCTGGTTCAACAGGATAACTTTACCTGCGTCATCTGTGATGATTACACCATCACTCATCCGCGCCAGAACCGCATTCAGCTTGCCGGCTTGCATTTCAAGTTCAGAGATATCTGACTGGATTTTTTTTGTCATTTGATGAAAAGCATGAGACAGGAGACCCAGTTCATCTTTGGACTCATGAATAGGGCTGACTGTATAGTTACCTGAAGTAACGGAATGGGCGGCATTTGTTAAGTCATGCAGAGGTCGCAGAGAGCGATTAATGATCATAATTGCCAGTAATACAATCAGACAGGTAACAAGAATTCCTCTGATCAGTATGGTTCTGACGATTTGATCGGTGATCGCTTTTAATTGGTCCATGGGAACCGATAATCGAATGACCCCGATAACTTTACCTGAGACAACAACTGGTTCCGCTACGTAGAGCATATCTGTATTGAGGGTTTTACTGTAACGCGTCTCTACACCTTCTTTTCCCCCCAGTGCCATCAGGATTTCCGGCCGGGCAAGGTGGTTCTCCATCTGGCTTTGGTCTGCTTCTGAATCCGCCAGCACCAAGCCTTCTGTATTGATCACGGTGACACGGGCATCAAATATTTTTGAGTAAGATTCAACAGTTTTGCTCAGTTCAGTAGATGTGCTTTCCAGATCGCTTTCCACCATTCCGATCAAGACTTGCGCATCCTTGCGTAAACTATCAACAATCCCGGATGTATAGATTTCCTTGGCGGAATCTGCATGATAAATCCCCGACAAGGCCATACCGATTATGACCAGCAAAATGATCGGGATTGTGATTCGCCATGCCAGGGATCTTTTCATTTATCCCTCAAAACGGTATCCTGATCCTCTGACGGTGATGATACGTAGAGGGGTTTCTGGATCCTTCTCGATTTTATCCCGCAACCAGCTGACATGCACGTCAACGGTCCTGCTGTCACCGCTGTATTCCCACCCCCACACTTTTTCAAGTATTTGATTGCGAGTGAGGATATACCGCTTGTGATCTATAAAATATAGGAGCAGGTCATACTCTTTTGGCGCAAGATCAAGAATGTGGTCTTCGAGAAATACCTCATGCCGGTTCTGATCAATTCGAAGGTTACCACTGAGGATCTCGTTTTTTCCAGTATCCTCGGACTGCACTCTGCTCATTGTTTCAGTAATTAACCGTACCCGCCTGAGTAATGCCTTTACCCTGGCGAGCAACTCTCGCATGCTGAATGGTTTGGAGAGGTAATCATCTGCGCCAACTTCCAGGCCAACTACGCGATCGATCTCCTCTGCTCTGGCGGTCAGCATGATGATGGGTGTATTCATCTCCTGCCTGATAACGCGGCATACTTCGAATCCATCCATGACCGGTAGCATTACATCGAGCAGGATCAGGTCGGGTTGGAAGCTGCGCGCCTTATCGATTGCAATTTTTCCATTAGATGCAGAAGCAACCACATATCCCTGTTTCTCGAGATTATATACGAGAGTTTCCTGTAATGGTATTTCGTCCTCGACGACAAGAATTTTGTCTGTCAACTTTACCTCAAACTCTCAAGTAGTTTATCGAATTTGATAGCCGTGTCTTGACGATTGAAATTGGTCCGAACATATCGGCAACCCGCCTGTCCCATCCTGCGGGCTTTGTCTGGATGACGCGCCAGATTCCTGATAGAGTCAGCCAGTGCATGTGGATCTCCGGGTTGGACGAAAACACCACCGCCGGCCGCCTCCACGACCTGGCGGATGGCACCGTCAATGGCCAGAATGACCGGAATACCGGCCGCCATATAATCGAAAACTTTGTTCGGGTAGGTGGTCTTGTATAATTCCAGTGGTTTCAAGATGGCTAGACCGGCATCTGCCGCACCGAGCACCTCCGGCATAGCCCGTTTTGCCAGGGGGGGAAGGAAAATCACGTTTTTCAGGTGCATTTGATTTGCATGATGTATCAACTCGGGTTTTTCTTTGCCATCGCCAACCAGCACGAAGCGTATCTTTTTTTCTTCACTTAGAATTTCCGCAGCATCCAGGACAATACCGAGATCATTAGACAGGCCGTGGGCACCGGCATAGACCACCACAAAGGCACCTTTAAGACCATGTTGCTCACGGAATAGACTCGGATTTGAGGCTTTAGCGAACATTTCCACATCGACACTGTTAGGTATCAATGTTACTTGCCTGGCCCCTCGGGACCTAACATGCTCACTGAACCCGGGTGAGTTGATGACAACATCATCCGCATGATGGTAGAGGAATCGCTCAAGCCATTCAGACATCCGGATTAGAGTCTTGTTTTTTAGAACCCCCACCGCGATTGCGAAAGCTGGCCACAGGTCGCGGACTTCAAACAGGAAGTGGGCATGCTTTAAACGTGCGACGAGCCAGGCTGTGGCACCCTGAAAAATGGGTGGCGAGGTCCCCCAGACCACATCCACATTTCTAACCCGCAAACCGGTCAAAAATGAAGAAACCATGAAACTCAGGAAGGTAAAGATGCGATGAACGAAACTGCGATGAAGCGCATTGTAGGTATAACAGCGATAGATGGTCAAGTTGGATAATGGTTGCGCCTTCGTCGAAAACGCCTGTTTTTTAGTGGATTTTCCAGAAAGATAACTGATCGGACTTGCGATAACGGTCACATAATGACCCTGTCCGGCCAGGTAGTGCACCAACTCGGTATGGCGTGTACCACCCGCCTCATCAAGATCCGCGAAAGCCTGGTGGATCAGGAGGATATGCATACTCTGATTTTATCGTATTCAGTTCGATTATGCTGGCAGGCGCCAGCGGGTGCTGATCTGCATGGGCAGTGTGCCCTGAGCGATTAGATGTACCGCCAGGGCGGGCTCCTTGAGACCGTAGGATGGTGAATACCAGCCCCAGGTAGGATCGGATATATGGGTATTGGTGAGCGCCTCACCGGCACGATATACATTCAGACTGATTGATTTCTCCTCAACTCCCTTTGCTGCGAAACCCAATCGTATAGTCCTGGATGGCGAAAATATACGAAAGGTCAACTTATCCAGCTCCCATTCCCAATCTGGTAAAAGCCAGGCCAGGCGGATCGTATATACCGCGGCAGTCGGAATGCCATTCTCTGGCAGGATATCATCCTGCACCAGCCACCCGCGTTTACCATCCGGATGTAAAGTGACTTTTCGCGCATGCGTGGCACCAATTTGTCGATATCCATCGTGTTCGGCACTGATCTCACGAATTTGCCCGCCAGGATCACGCTGGATGGTGAGATGATGGATTTTTGCCTGCCGCAACCAAAGGAAACGCCCAGCCCGGATCATTTGGTTCATTCCATTTATGGTCAGAGTATTGTGATATACCGTCCCAGCCAGAACGTTTCCCCAAGGGTCAGGCGCGTTGTAACGATAGGTACCAGCATCCAGGGCAATATTACGATTGTTCCACCATAGGTCCAGGTGCAATTGGTCGGCATGGGATGGGCGTCCGTGATAACGGGCAGCTCGCAGACAGGCTGTCTGTCTGGATTCTTTAATGACGACCACCTGGTCAGGATCCTGAATATCTTTGCCGTCGTTTATCTTTCCTGAGGAGGGGAAAACGAATTTTGCCTGCTCAAGCACTGGCCGGTAATCTGTTATATCCGAACTTCCGATTGGCAGTATGTTGGCACCGTCATTTGCTCCAAGGTTGGGAGCTTTTCCTCTTTTTGAGAAGATGAGCGGTTCCAGCCAGTGGATGGCGGAGGTAATTTTTATTAACACATCATCAGGGAAGATAGTGGTGCCATCCAGCTGGGTGAGCACCTGCATCCAAATGGCCAGTTGCAGCATGAGACGGTGATAGCTAACGCTTTGCTGGATATATCCGCCGGATGGAGTGATCTGGTCACGCATACCCTGAATAAACAAGTTCCTACCGGTTCTTTTCCAGCGGTGCGCGTCGGGAAGATTTGGAAACATCAGTCCGGCAGTGTACAATCCTGCCGCTTCACTGAGTAGATGATTATTTCGTTGTGCGCGTGCATAAGGTAGCGTCGATAAGATACGTTGTGCGTGCGCAGCCAATGCAACCTGGAGTTTGCCGGTACGTTCGATCGTGGATCGTGAGGAATTTATGAATGCCTGCCATGCGAAAACGAATGAGATCAAGCGTAAGGCCACTTCCTGACCGTTCATCCAGTTTGGACCGGTATTGGGAGGATTATTTTCAAAGAAAGCTTCGAATTTATCCCAGAAGAAAGCTGGGTATTTATCATCATGTTTTAAATAATAAGCCTGGGCAAGGATGCAAACCCAGGAAAAGCGGGCGGGTTCCCAGATGTCCTTGATATCCACGACACCTGCACTGGTCCGGCCTAATTCATAACTCGTCCAATGAGCATTGTAAGATGTATTAAACTGAATCGGGGTGGGGATACTGCCATAAAGCTTAAAATGACCCTGAGTGATATTATCCGCTGCTTCGATGATACGTCGGCTGGCAGCCTTGCCAGGCTGGGCTAATGATAACAGCCCCGTGATGGTATCCAATCTTTTTTCAGACGCCTGTTGTTTTTCATCCCAGGCTGGGTATGTTGTCATGGGGGTGATCAGTCGATAATATCCACTTAACAAGCCCAGTCTGTAGATCAGATTAAACCAGACTGGTTGGAAACCGAGTTCTTTGATCGCCAAAGGCAGGCTTGTGAATCTCATACGGCACCCCTTGTCAAACGATTACCCATCAGGTCAGTTTGATTATTTTGCGATCTCTGATTGCACGAACCGCTGCAAAGGATGCACTGGTAACTCCCAGTATTTGGTCATATGGGATTGGAGGTTCCCCACCGGATGTCAATGCCGAAAGAAATGCAGCCCACGCACCGCGATGCCCTTTATCCTGTCGCAGCCGTTTGCGGATGATTTTTCGGGATCCATTTTGACAAAGTTCCAAGGAACGGAAATCATCCAGGACTGCCACCCGACCACCGCAGAATACCTCAACCCGTTCCTTGGGAAATGCCTTATCCCCATTGGAGAGATAACTTAGGATTCCGATGGAACCATCCGGGAAACTGAAATTCAAGATCACATTATCTTCACTATAGATACCATTATCTGGCAGGACCTGTGCCGAGACAGTCTCGGGACAGGTGCCCACAAGAAAGGTCAGATAATCAATGAAATGACAGCCTTCGCCGATGATGCGCCCACCGCCAACTTCCGGATCATTTAACCAGTGGTCCTTGGGGAGATGACCGGCATTCACCCGGTAATGGGCAACCAACGGCTCAGAGCGTTTATCAATGAATTCTTTCAAACGTTTTGAGAGGGGAGCGAAGCGTCGGTTGAACCCGGTCATTAAAACCGGATTCTTAACGGTCTTCAAGGTTTGTGCAATCTCAGTCAGTTCCGCCTGATTCATCGCAAGAGGTTTCTCGCAGAAAACCCGCTTGCCAGCTTGAAGAGCTGATACAACCTGACGGGCATGCATGTTGTGGCGCGTGAGAATTGCTACAACGTTAATGGCAGGGTCCTTGATGATCTCTTCAGCGGAGGTGGTCGCGTATCCGTAGCCGAATTTTCGTGCTGCGTGATGCGCAGAAAGTCCCGTGGCTGATGCGATAGCGATCGGGGCGATCCCACCGATTTTTTTCACGGTGGGAAGAAAAACCATTTTGGCGTAATTCCCTGCTCCCAGTACGCCCAGTGTTGTCAGACCGGTTGGCTGTAGAAGCACAGCGGGTGCAGATGGATTGATGATGCGCTGTCCAGTCTCAATAGATTTTTTAATAGGATAATTGATTAGAACGCCTAGATAGGCTGCTTTTTTCTTCCCGGTGATCAATTCATATGCACCGGTGGCATCGGTGATGTTAAAACGGTGTGTGATGAGGGGATGCACATCCAGTTGTTTATTGGCAAGTAGCTCGATGAAGGCTTCCAGGTTACGGCCCTCAGTCCAGCGGACATAACCGATCGGGTAATCGGAACCTGATTCTTCATAAGTCTTATCGTACCGGCCGGGGCCATACGATCGTGATGTCAGGAATACCAGTTCCTTCTCATAATAGGTCTTTCTGGGGATCTCAAATCCGACAGCTCCAACAGCCACGATCCTGGCTCGGTCCCGGGCGATATCGCCAGCCAGGACCAGAGGGTCATTGGATTTGGAATCAGCACATACCAGGACGCAATCGACCCCACGACCTTTGCTGATGAATCTCGCAGCTTCAGTGGCTTGTTTTCGCAAGTAGGCTTGATAGCCCAGGTTATTTGTAAAAGCCACCCTGGCGGGATCAATATCGATGCCGGTCACCTGACAGCCTGATGCGCGAGCAATACCGAGAGCCAATAAACCGAGCAAACCCAGTCCGATCACCGCAACCGTTGAGCCAACCTGTACGCCTGCCAACCGGTAGCCATGCATGGCTATCGCACCAAGAGTTGCAAAGGCAGCCGAATCGAAATCGACTGAACTGGGCAGGGGAACGAGCAGATTTTGAGGTATGACGGCTATTTCAGCGTGCACGGCAAAACCACCCCCGGCACAAGCCACACGGTCGCCGGCTTTAAAACCCATTAATCCGCTGCCGACTTGCAGGATCGTTCCAGCAGAAGAGTAACCGAGTGCCATAGGTTGATCCAACTTGTTCGAGGTGGCATCCATGGTCGTCAACAGGCCTTCCCGCTTGACCTTATCCATGACCTGGCGGACAAGATCCGGGCGGGAACGCGCCTTGCCGAGCAGGCTCTTACCAGCGAATTCGACCAGCATGCGCTCTGTCCCGACAGAAACAAGCGAGGACGCTGTTTGAACGAGGGCTGTTTTGGGTTGCAATGCAGGCGGTGGCACCTCAGCAACGATGGTTTTGCCCTTTCGCATCAATTGAATGACCTGTTTCATGGGTGATCCTTGTGTTGACTGACTATTTTAATCACTTAAATAGCACGAATAATGCCAAATTGGATTATAGCCCAGTTTAACGGTGTCTCTACATGCCGATGGATGGCTACATTATAATAAGCAATCATGCATCCTATACCGACCGGAGAACCCGGTGGACACTCCGGAGAAATAAATGACTCAGAAAGAATCTGATCCCAAATCGACAAAACAACCGATCTGGTATTGGATCCTGGCTGCTGTTATTGCAGTGGTTTTACTCATCCAGGCGGTCAGGGGTGTGTCATGGCAAGAAATGATCGCCACGATGCGTCAAGTTGACCCGGCTATTATTTTGCTGATGATGATCGTAATAACCTTCAATCTTTTCCTGCGGGGTATACGCTGGGGCATCCTTCTCAGCGGGGAACACAAACTTCAACCGTTGACCATGTTTTGGGCAACGGTGGATGGATATCTTGGCAATGCGCTTCTGCCCGCCAGGGCTGGTGAATTGATCCGCTCCGCCATCGTTGGGTTGAAAACCGGCATCGGGACGAGTTTTGCTTTGGCGACAGCATTAACTGAAAGGATCATTGATGCGGTTGTGCTGGTTCTGGTCGGTATGATCCTCATACCTAACGTTAGCGGACTTCCGGACTGGGTTCCCACTGCTCTAAGGATCATGGCACCCGTCGGGATAATTGCCTTGCTGTTATTCCTGGCCCTGCCCTACATTGAGGGATTCATTCGCAGAGTTTTATCCAAACTGCCAATACCGGAGAGCTGGACAGTCAAACTTGATGGTATTCTTGCCCGGTTTGTCCTGGGTACGCAAGCATTTGTCAACCCGGGTCGCGCTGCGGGTTTTTTAACCCTCACGCCCATCATCTGGCTGATCGATGGTTTTATTACAGTGGAAGTTGCCAAAGCCATGTCACTCTCATTAAGCCTTTCCCAGGCAATGATTCTTATGGTCGCCCTGGGTTTGGCCAGTGCCCTCCCTTCCACACCAGGCTATGTCGGAATTTATCAGTTTGTGGCAACCACAATATTGCCTGTCTTCGGCATGACCAAGAGCGAAGCCTTAGCCTTCATCCTCTTTTATCAAGGATTGGGTATCCTGGTGTATCTATTCTGGGGCTTGATCAGCTTACCGGTATTAAATATAAAACCATCTGAGTTGCGAAGACCATTGGGTAAAGATGCTGTAAAGATGGATGATGTCGGATAAAATTGGATCGTACCTGAAGGCATTGATATGAAATTCATACCCAGCGAGCTCCCTGATGTCGTATTGGTCATTCCGGAAGTATTTTCGGATGAACGTGGTTGCAATTGGGAAGTGCATCACCAGGTAAAATTCGAAAAGTATGGCATTCCCCACCAATTCATCCAGGATAATCAATCAATATCACGCCGTGCTGTGTTGCGTGGTTTGCATTATTCACTGGTAAAGCCCCAGGGGAAGCTGGTCCGGGTGGTGCAGGGCAGGGTCTTTGACGTGGCAGTCGACCTAAGAAAGAGCTCGCCTAATTTTGGAAAATGGGTCGGTTATACCTTGTCGAGTCGCAACAAACACCAGTTATGGATACCCCCGGGTTTCGCTCACGGCTTCTACACGCTGAGCCAATGGGCGAATGTGAGCTATAAAAACACTGATGTTTATTCCACGGATTGCTCGCTTTTATGGTGTGATCCTGATATTGGGGTGAAATGGCCTTTGATTGATGGGCAGCAGCCCATCCTTTCGGAAAAAGATACCAATGCGGTAACACTTGATAAAGCCGAGGTATTTGATTAACCATGAAAAATATTCTTGTGACCGGTGGCGCCGGGTTTATCGGTAGCAATTTCATACGATATTTGCTCGACATAGATCCGGATGTGTTAATTGTTAATTTGGATCTATTAACCTATGCCGGAAGCCTGGAGAATTTAAAGGATCTACCAGGCACGGATCGGCATGTCTTTGTGAAGGGAGATATATCGGACCCAGCCTTGGTGGCGGGTATCCTGACGCATCATAAGATCGATACGATCGTCCACTTTGCGGCTGAAACACACGTGGATCGCTCCATCCTTGGACCAGCACAATTCATCCAGACCAATATCATTGGAACATTCACCTTGCTGGATGCGGCACGCAAGTATTGGCTGGAGGATAAGGAAATACCACCGGAAAATGCCAGGTTTCACCATGTATCCACAGATGAAGTTTTCGGAAGCCTGTCGCCAACCGATCCGCCGTTCAATGAAAAAACGCCTTATGATCCTCGCTCTCCTTATTCAGCATCCAAGGCATCCTCTGATCATCTTGTAAGAGCTTATTTCCATACTTATGGTCTGCCGGTCACCATCTCCAATTGCACAAATAATTACGGCCCATATCAATTCCCTGAAAAGATTATCCCGCTGATGATCACAAACGCCTTGAGCGGGAAACCTTTACCAATCTATGGCGATGGACAGCAAGTACGGGATTGGTTGTATGTGCAGGATCACTGCGATGCCATTTTACGCATTATCAGCCATGGAAAACCTGGTGATACCTACGCTGTGGGAGGGGATAATCAGCCCACAAATCTCACCCTGGTAAAACAGATCTGTAGTATTTTGGATGAGTTTTTCCCGCAGGCAATAAACACGCCCCACGACAAACTCATCCAATTTGTCACGGACCGTCCTGGACATGACCGGCGTTATGATATGGATATCTCGAAGATCCATAATGAACTCGGTTGGCAACCAAAAGAATCACTCGGCAGCGGTTTGACCCGCACGGTTCAATGGTATGTAGATCATCCTGAATGGATCAAAGCCATCCAGGTAAGTGACTCTTTTCAGACTTGGGTCACAGCCAATTACACTGGCAGGAAGGACAAAGCATGAAAGGAATCATCCTCTCCGGTGGTCGTGGAACACGTTTATATCCGCTCACGATGGCCGTCAGCAAACAACTCTTGCCGGTGTACGATAAACCTATGGTTTATTATCCTCTGTCGATGTTTATGTTGGCGGGTATTCGGGAAATCCTGATCATATCGACACCAGAAGATTGCCCCTTGTATGAGCGACTTTTAAAGGATGGACGTCAGTGGGGTCTTGAATTTACATTTGCCAGCCAGGATCAACCGCGTGGTCTGGCGGATGCATTTATTGTCGGGAAGGATTTTATTGGCAAGGACGAGGTTGCTCTGATCCTTGGTGACAACATTTTTTATGGGCAGGGGATGCCAGCCACCTTGCAAAAAGCCGCATCGATAAAAAAGGGTGCAGTTATTTTCGCATATCCCGTCAGAGATCCCGAGCGATATGGGGTGGTTCAATTCGATGACCATCAAGTGGCAGTCAGTATTGAGGAAAAACCAGCCAAACCGAAATCGCATTATGCCATCCCGGGTATTTATTTTTACGATAACCAGGTAGTGTCCATCGCAGCTTCTTTAAAACCATCCAAGCGTGGTGAGCTTGAGATCACAGACCTTAATCGGGTTTACCTCGAGCGAGGACAATTGCAGGTTGAGGTCCTGGGACGTGGTATCGCCTGGCTGGATGCCGGCACACACGAATCACTTCTGCAAGCTGCGAACTTTGTCCAGGCAGTTGAAGATCGCCAGGGCATGATGATTTCATGCCCGGAGGAGATTGCCTATCGCATGGGCTATATCGACATTAATGAAATGCGCAAGCTTGGCGAGGGCATGTCCAGCAACACCTATGGCTCTTACCTGGTGCAATTGGCAAACACAATTGGTCAATCAGCATGAGGATATTACTCTTTGGAAAGTACGGTCAATTGGGATGGGAATTGGAACGGACCCTGGCTTGCCTGGGGCCTGTCACCGCTATTGATTATCCAGAGCTTGATTTTAAGAAACCGGAGACTCTTCCGCGGATCATACAGGAAATTGATCCAGAACTGATCATTATTTCGGCTGCCTATACAGATGTGGATAAGGCTGAGAGTGAACCTGATGTGGCACGATTGATCAATGCCACGTCTGTAGGTGTTATTGCTGAAGAGGCCCGGAAACGAAAGGTTCCAGTCATACATTATTCAACAGATTATGTTTATGACGGGACGAAGGGCGCCCCTTATAAGGAAGAGGATAACCCCAATCCTATTAATGTATATGGACAATCCAAGCTGGAAGGTGAGAGGGCTATTGCACAAGTGGGGGGAATGTATTTGATCTTTCGAACCAGTTGGGTTTATAGTTTACGAACTGGGGGTTTCGTAAACAAGGTTAACGAGTGGGCACGCACTCAACCAGTCATCCGTATCGTGGATGACCAGATTGGAAATCCCACCTGGGCACGCATGTTGGCAGAAGTAACCACCCTGGTTATTTCGGGTACACGCTCTGACATTCGTGGAAATCTCGAAAAATATACTGGAATTTACCATCTGGCTGGTGATGGTTATGTCAGTCGATTTGGGTGGGCTAGAGAAATCTTCTCTCACGATCCAATACTAAAGGAACACCTGGCTGATAAATTATTACCAGCAAAAACCAGTGATTATCCCACTCCTGCCAGAAGACCTTTGTTCTCTGCATTAAATTGTGAGCGCTTTAAATCAACCTTCGGTTTATCTCTACCCTCCTGGAAAACGGCATTATCTCTTTGCATGGATTTGCAGGATGGGAAGTCTGCGAGGTAGAGATACTTGACGTTCAATAATAATAAGGTAAAACATGGATAATTCGTCTCTATTCAACCAATATTTCTTTGAAAAAGAATTTGATCCGCCTTACCAAAGAAATGAATACTGGTTGGGTCTCTTTGAAAAAATGGCAAAAGAAATTGCCCGGGAGATTAACCCTGGGACCGTGCTTGATGCGGGCTGCGCCATGGGTTTTCTGGTCGAAGCTTTACGGAAAAAGAAAGTAAATGCATACGGGGTCGATATTTCAAAATATGCCATCAGTCAGGCACATGAAAACCTTCGCCCCCTGCTTCGCATGGGTTCACTGACAGATCCATTTCCGCAGCGGTATGACTTGATCATAGCGCGGAATGTTTTTGAATATTTATCAAAATCACAAGCCATCAAAGCGATCAAGAATCTCACGAAATACTCGGACGACATTATTTTTTCTTCCTCACCGCAGGATTTTAAGATAACCGCACCGCTGAATGTTCACCCTCAGGAATATTGGTTGGAGTTATTTGCCAAGCACAACTTCTATCGGGATATGAATTTCGATGCCTCTTTTATTTCCCCTTGGGCGGTGAGGGTGCGTAAGAGTCGGGAACCGGTTCATCGGATTATTAGAAGTTATGAGCAACGGCACACATTCCTGCTGCAGGAGAACCAGGATTTGCGGAGTGCACTGATTGACTTGAGGCTCGAAAATGAAAGAACTCTGGAAAATAATGACACTCTCATAGAAAACATACATGCCCTGACGAAAATGATCCATGATTGGGATGATCACTGGAATAATCTGAAGAACAGCAGGGGATGGCGATTTGTCGAAAAAGTAAGAAAGATCGTGCTTGTATTCATCCCCGAAAACTCAAAAAGACGACGACTTTTGATGAAAATGCTCAAGGGCAAAAACACATCCGACCTTTCTGTCGTTCAATTACCAAGTATTGACCTGGCTGAAAGTCAAAAGGTGTTAAGTGCCCTGGAAAAACCCATGGTCAGTATTGTGAAATCTGATCTTCGGATTGCTTTGTATACGACAGATTCATGGGTGACTGCTTCTGCCTATTTACGGTTTACCGCCCCATCACTGTATTCGAATGCGGGGTTTGAGTTATTGGATGGAATGCAATCGGGGGGGGCACTGCGATTCCATGATGACTGTGATCTGGTGGTTATTCACAGGGATTTTCCAAGACATAAGGCTAAATACGATTCTGTTGTAAACTGGGCAAATAAAAACAAAAAACCGGTTGTCTATGAGATTGATGACCTTCTGCTTGAGATCCCAAAGATACACCCCGAATATAAATATTATGCCGGATGTGCAAAGGACATCATCAAGGCGATCAAGTCCGCCGCCGGTGTCGTATGCAGCACGGTTGAATTGTCGGATTATTTACGAAGATACAATAATAATGTCTGGGTCATCCCAAATTATATTCCGGAACGAATGTGGGAATTCCCAAAGCCACTCGCCAGGGAAAAATCCAGGGAGATTGTCATCGGTTACATGGGAGGCATGACCCATGGACCGGATCTCGAATTAATTACACCCTGTCTTCAGAGAATTCTACGGGATTATAAAGAGCGGGTGACGATGCGATTTTGGGGATTTGTCCCGCGAGACCTTGAAGACCATCCAAATGTTGAATGTTTCAAGCAGCTGCTGCCGGATTATACGGCTTTTGTTCCATACTTTCAAAAACAATCGGCTGATATATTTGTTTCACCCCTCAGGCAAAATGTTTTCAACACCTGCAAAAGCCCTATAAAATACCTGGAATATAGTGCAAAGGGAATTCCCGGTGTTTATAGTCGAATTGCGCCTTATGAAAATACAATTACACATGGGTATAATGGTTTTCTCGCTGCCTCTGAGGCAGAATGGGAAAGCTTACTGCGGGAATTGATCACAAATGAATCACTAAGGTTGCGTATTGGCAGTGCTGCGCAAAAAACAATCCTTCATGAGCATCTTTTGAAGGATCACCTGATGGAATGGGGCACAGTCTATCGGGCAGCTGCACAGCGGAGATATTGATTCAGTCATGCCAGAATCCAAAAAATTAGCCAGTCAATTCACATTTCGACGCTTGATCCGGCGGGCTGCGGATGTATTACGCCAGGAGGGATTCAAGACATTCTGGATCATTGGGGTGGATTACATTAATACACATATTAAATTATTTTTTCGAAGATTTTCGGTAAAGAGATCTTCCAAAACGCAACAATCACTTGAAACAATGATTTTACGTTCAAGCCGTTTTAGTGATGATCCGGTCGTCAGCATCGTTATACCCGTGTTAAATGGGATCGACTACGTTCCCAATTGCATCCGCAGCATCTATCGATGGCCAATTGCCCGTCGTTTCGAGGTCATCCTTGTTGATCAAGCCTCACAAGATGGAGTTGGTGAATATCTGGAAGATTGTGTTATAAAGTACCACAACTTCGTCTTACTCAAGAACACGACCAATACAGGATTTGCTCCGGGAATCAATCAAGGCGTTGCAATTGCTCACGGCGAATATATTGCCATCTGTAATAGCGATTTGGTGTTTACGCCAGGTTGGTTGGATCACCTGGTATTGGAATTGGAAGAAGATCCGACCCTTGGAATCGTCAGCCCGGTTACCAATTATGTTGGAGAAGGGCCACAGGTTGATCCAGGTGCAGAGAATTTGGATAGCTCACAAGCAGCGGAATATGCCGTGTCAATTTCGGATCGCAAAGGCCGCATTGACGCGGCAGATCGTTTGGTGTTCTTTTGTGTTGCCATGCGTCGAAAGCTATATATCACTCTGGGTGGCTTGGCGGCAGTTTATAAGACCGGCAACTATGAGGATGACGATTTTTGTTTAAGAACACGGATGTTGGGTTTGAAATTGACCATAATTAAAAGAGCTTTCGTATTTCATTATGGAAGCAGAAGTTTCAAGGAAAACAAGATCGATCATACCGATTTGATGCTCCAAAACGAAAAGATATTCTACGAACGTGTTGCGAATATTGCGACCAGCATGCCATTGATCAAATCAGCGCCCTCCCGATCAAAACCCAAAATTTCAGTTATCGTCCGTACCAAAGACCGGCCATACTTACTCCAGCAGGCATTAAGGAGTCTTGCCAACCAGACCTATCATGATTTTGAGGTCGTGGTTATCAATGATGGCCAGATGGATATCGCGCCGGTCATACATGGTTTACTTCAGTATATGACGGTAAGAACAATCTCGCCTCAAAAACATGGACGTACCATTGCATTAAATACGGGATTGGAAGAAGCCCGGGGGGACTGGATCACCTATCTGGACGATGACGATTTGGCCTATCCGTCACACCTGGAGTTGTTGATGGGTGAGGCTGTAAGCCATCGGGATGCCGACCTCATTTATTCGAACGTGAACAAATCCCTGTCCTGGGAAGATGTATCCCAGAGCAGTATCAATGTCATCGAGCGCATCCGTTTTGCAGATAAAAACTTCCAATGGGATGATCTCCTTGTCGACAACTGGATTCCCATTATGTCCTATATGAATCGTGTCAGTAAAGCCAGGGAGATCAACGGCTTCCAGGAAAAGATCGATCTTTTTGAGGATTGGGATTTCTTATTAAGATTTACCCGGACAGCGAACGTATACCACGTCCATCGTTACACCTGTGAATACCGTTTTCGTTTTAATAATGTCGAAAATCATGATTCCACCCTGCCCATGCGACGTCAAGCTCTGGCAGCCCGTACAAAGCTGTATTCCAATTATCCATCCGCATCACAGTTGGTCGTGGAGCGAAGGAAAATTTCGATGAAAAAAGCCAACGATCAAATTAATGAGATAGATCGCATTATTAAATTAAATATCAATAACCAGCAGAAGAATTATATGGTCGCGACCCTGGTGGGCGGATTTCCGATTAGAAGCAAGGTGTTGGATGGCGGATAGATCCAGGGAGCCTTCAGTGCAATTTGAGCTTTACATCCATAATTAGGGAATGATTGAGTTGCAGGGACGTTCCATGTCCCCAGAGACGTCTTAAAAATAATGATCACCCAAATTGTATTTTATCTGTCCAATCTACGCGACCATTTCTTCCTAAAAAGTAAAAGGAAGTTCTTGCATGGTACGGGTATTGAAATCGGGGCATTGCATAAGCCGTTGAATTTACGTGGTTTGAAAATCGAGAAGATCACCTACGTCGATCGTATGACAAATGAAGCGCTCCGGCAACAATATCCTGAGCTTAATCAGTTTCCATTAGTCCAGGTGGACCTCGTGTCGGATGGCTCTGTACTGGAAGCGATCCCTGACAATTCCCTTGATTTTATAATTGCAAACCATTTGATCGAGCACCTGGAGAACCCGATCCTGGCTTTAAAGAATTGGAATTCAAAGCTGAAGCCACAGGGAGTCCTCTACATGGCAGTCCCTGATAAAAGGTTTACTTTTGATATAGACCGCCCGTGCACCACGAATCAGCACTTGCATGAAGATTTTCAATCGTCAAAAAATGAACTGGCTAAAAGGAATCTGGATCATTACAGGACTACCGCAGTAACAATTGAAAAGCGGATCGGACAGGATGCTGATGAAAGGGCCAGGGATTTGATAGCCAGGAACTACTCGATCCATTTTCACGCCTGGGACTCGGACTGCTTTAGAAACTTTATTGAGTTTGTCATCACGGAGATACAGGTACCATATGTCATCCTAAATTACAATCGTGCCAACCGGATCCTCAAAGAGTACATTGTTATTTTAGGCAAACAGTAATATTTTGGGTGAGGATGGGTTTGAACATTCATTTTTAGATGGGTGGTTGCATTATTAAAAGGATATAAACCGGTTAGTGATTGCCATCTGCCGATTGAATGGAGCAATTATAATTACAGCACAAATAGAAGATCAACGAAACCACTGAAGGACATCATTACAACCACCAATGAAAAATAACATCTATATGATCGCGATATTCCTGCTCATCATCGTTCCAAATGCGCCATTGATGGCCACACCCAAAGATACACTCGCAACCAGTGTCCAGGTTACTCCAGGTGTGGTCAGGGAGGGGAAGGATTTCGCAACCATCGTGCTGGGGGACGCCTGGGATATGAACGCCTTCTCCGATATCTCCAAATACTACAATGCATCGGGCGCGGATGTGACCTTATCCGGCGCAACATTTACGGATGGGGTTTACAGCGCGACAACCTTGACGAACTTACCAACTTTTGATGCGCTTTTTTCCGGATTCGGGAGCGCGATCATGGTCGGTAAATATGGTGTGAATTATCCCATCAAGACCAGCACCTATCACTGTTACCGTGTCATGATGAAATCCAATTTCACAGGCACACAGGATACAACGCGCTTTTGGTGGTTTACGGATTCTAAGACCGGGGGCGCCGGAAATTATGGGTATACACCTAATATCAATATCACCACCCCGTCAACCTGGAACTTGATAAGCGGCGACCTCAATGCAGCTGGTGGTGGGTATGAAGCATATACTGCAAAAACACAATGGCAGGGGATCCGCTTCAGCCCGTCATATAAAACTGGCACGACCTTTCAAATCGATTGGATGCGCATCACCGATTGCACCCCGGTCAATGTCACCTTTTCCTGGCAGGGATCATCGGGTAGTGGATCGGTCTGGATGGCCAAAGACACTGCTACGCCGTTGCTTAATCTGGGGAGCGTATCCGGCGGCTCCGGGACGAAGACCATCGATGTTCAAGGCTGGGAAGCCGGGGAATATTACATTGGTCTTAAGGAATCGGGCGGAACTACCTGGGCAACGCTGAGCATCGACCCGGCTCCCCAGGTCACCTTCAAGCGGCCGTCTGCGGATAGTGGCGCGAGCCTCTACTGGCCGATGAACAGTCCCGGGGAAATCTCCCCAGGTAACCCGCTTTGCATGACCTACAGCATGAGCAATGGAACGCTGGTGATGAACACGGCTGGACCTGGCAACCAGCCATCCAATTGTGTCATGAGTGGCTCAAGCGACCCGAAAATAAAAATGAACCTGGGCACCACGCCCGTGGATACGTTTGTTTATCGTTATCTCTCCTATCGCTTGAAGCAGGATGGGGCATACATGAACGTCAACACAGGCTGGATCAATCGTTGGGTCTGGACGACCTATCTGAATAACGACCCGAATCAGTGGTGTTACGGTGTCCTCAACGATGTGCCCTATGACGTCAGCTGGGAGACCTACCTGTTGGATATGCATGATCCAGCCGTCGGCACCCCGGAAGATGGCGATGGGTATGATACAGCAACCTGTCTGGCACAGAAAGGCACTTGGAGCACCCGGGATATTTACGAATTACGCTTTGACCCCAACGAAAACACGACCTCCCAGTCATTCGTTCAATACCTGGATTATGTGCGCCTGAGCAAGCCAGATCAAGGCCATATCGGTACTGACTTCCGATTTGAGATCGGCTTGAGCGAGTCCTTCCATGATGTGACCTTCCAGTTCTATTACACATCGGATCCAGATTTACCCAAGCAACATGTCCTCAACCTGGCCACCCAGGCTGGTCCGCCCGGGGGAAGCTTCAGGTCATTCCTGCCACTGGTCACCAGCAGCAGGGATTTTGCGTCTTTTTATTGGGATACGAGTGGCGTATCAATCGGGTCCTATTACCTGTGCGCTGAAGCCACCGATGGGGCCGGCAATGTAACCTTGCGCTGCAGTGATACGATTGTCGAGTTGACCAACCCGTAGGAGTGATATGTCAGATACGAGCCGCCCGATCATCTACGATTCATCCTACCATCGCCACCCGGAATTCACCGAAATAAAGGAGCTTTTCCGTTATCGCTTTCTGGTGGCGCAATTGGCCAGGCGCGATATCCTGACAAGGTATAAGCGCTCGGTTTTCGGGGTCGCCTGGACAATGATCAACCCCCTGGGGATGATGCTGGTGATGACCATTGCGTTTTCACAACTTTTTTCCTCGATCGAAGGATATCCTGTCTACATCTTTTCGGGGTTGATCGTATGGTCTTTTTTCAGCCAGACAACCACGGCGGCGATGGTCAACCTGGTTTGGGGTGGCAGCCTCCTAAAACGCATCTACATCCCCCGGACTTCATTTGCCATCTCGGCAGTTATCACGGGGGTCATTAACCTGATCATCTCACTGGTGCCATTGGTGATTATTGCTTTGATCACCCAGTACCAGCTTAGTTTAACGTTTCTTCTGTTCCCCTTGCCGGTTTTATTGATTATGGCGTTTTCCCTTGGTATCGGATTGCTGTTATCCACCATGGCCATTTATTTTCCGGATGTCGCAGAAATGTACCAGATCATCATCATGGCATGGATGTATCTAACCCCCATCTTTTATCCAGAAAGCATCCTTCCAGAACCGGTTTATTGGCTGGTTACCCACTTGAACCCGATGTATCATATCTTAAAATTATTCCGTGCCATTATATACGAAGGCCGTTTGCCGTACTGGAGTGAGATCTGGCCGGCAACACTGGTCTCGATTGTCACATTGATCATCGGATGGGTCATATTCAGTCGAAAATCCGATGAATTTGGTTATCGAATTTAGGAAGCGGTAAAGGTACCACCAATCATGACCGATCATGCAACTGTCATCAAGCTGGAAAATGCATCCGTTCGTTATCGGGTCCAGAAAGAGCGTATCAATACATTAAAGGAATACGCCATCAATTGGATGCAGGGAAAGATCAAGACCGTTGATTTTTGGGCATTAAGGGACGTGAATCTGGATATCTATCGTGGCGAGACCCTGGGTATCATCGGGCGGAATGGTGCCGGGAAATCCACCATGCTTAAATTGATTTCACGGGTCATTAAACCCACCACCGGCAAGGTCTGGGTCAAAGGATACGTAGCGCCCTTGCTTGAACTGGGCGCGGGGTTTCACCCGGAATTGTCAGGCAGGGAAAATGTATACCTGAATGGCGCCATGCTTGGATTCGATCACTCCCAGATGCATAATAAACTGGAGTCCATCATCGAGTTTTCCGGGTTAAGGGATTTCATCGATGCCCCCATGCGAACGTATTCAAGCGGAATGTGGGCCCGCCTTGGTTTCGCTGTGGCTACAGACAGCAAGCCGGATATTCTGATCGTGGATGAGATCCTTTCTGTCGGCGATGAACCTTTCCAGCTTAAATGCACGGAACGCATCAAAGCGTTTGGCGCAGCCGGGACAACCATATTGATCGTGTCGCACTCGACAGCGCTGATTGAATCCATGTGCGATCGTGTGGTTTGGATCGAGCATGGCTTGACCAGGCGGATCGGGAACCCATCTGAAGTGGCAGCGGATTATCGCGCCTCGAGTAGTTCCTGATTTTTCTCAATGACACCTAAGAGCAGACATCATCTTGTTATTGCCAGTGGTGTGCGGGGAGATACTTGCCGTTATCGAACCCATCACCTGTTCGAACAATGTCTGCTTGCAAGAATGCCCGCCACACTGTCCCATGTGATGGACCGTCATTTCATAGACAAGCTTAAAAACGCCGGTGCACTTGTCCTTCATCGCGCGGCCTGGGACGATAATATTCAACGGGCTGTCGATATCATTCATGACCGGGGGGGTAAGGTCATTTACGACACGGATGATCTTTTGTTCGATCCAAATGCCTTCCAATGGATCGATAGCCCTGACTTTGCCGATCCTGTAAGGGCTTCCCTATATCAAGAAGATATGCGACGTCATCAACGCACGATAAAAATCTGCGATGCTGTCATGACGTCCACACAATACCTGGCCGAACAAACCAGGAGTTTTGGCCTTGAGACGTATAACCATCGGAATGCCTTCAGTTGTGGCATATTCGACCAGTCAAGCCAAGCTCTTCAAAAAATCAGACCGGAGAGTGGGGAGATTATCATTGGTTATGCCAGTGGGACACCGACTCACAACACCGATTTTGAGGTAAGCGGTCTCGCTTTGCGGAAGATCATGGATGAATATAAGCATGTGACCCTGTGTCTGGTGGGACCAGTCAAGCTTGGCGTCGTTTGGAAAGAATACACAGCCCGCATCCTGCGCCTGCCGCTTGTTCCATGGCGCAAGTTGCCATCCTATCTATCCCGTTTTGATATAAACCTGGCCCCCCTGGTGATCGATAATCCATTCGCTCAATCAAAATCAGAAATAAAATGGATGGAAGCAGCGCTCGTCAAAGTGCCTACCATTGCGAGCGGAACGAGTGCATTCAAGATGGCCATCCACTCGGGCGAGACAGGTTTGCTGGCTTCTTCAAATACGGAGTGGCAGGATGCCCTTGGCAGGCTGGTTGAGGATAAGGAACTCAGGCAGGCAATTGGAAATGCAGCCCACGAGGAAGTGTTGACTCAGTATTCGCCATTAATGCGGGCTGAAGAATTTCATAAAACCCTGCTACGGGTTACCAATTGGGATTTCCAGCCACTTGAAACCAATCGAGAAAGAATTGATCGTAGCAATATAAAAAGAGCCTGCTCATCGCTGGATGGGAGTGAGATATCAAGATATGAAAGAATACCCTCTCTGCTCAGGATGGCAGGTTATTCTCTGCGTTACCGGGGCGTGACCACTCTGGCTAAACAAGGCTGGGTGTATTTTAGGCGGCTTGTCAGCCCAGTTCTGCCATATCAAAAAAACAAGGAAAGTCGTTGATATGGCACCCAAAGCATTGATCTCATTTTGCATCGTATCTTATAACTCGCACGGGTTACTGGAAGCCTGCTTGGCTTCACTTGAAAAAAATCACCCAAAGACAAAGTTTGAAGTCGTCATTGTGGATAATCATTCGTCCGATGGATCGGTGGAGATGGTTCACCGTTCATATCCAAAGTGCATCTTGGATGTGTTACCCTCTCACGAGGGTTATACCCGGGCGATGAATCACGCATTGAAGAGAGCCTGTGGCCAATTTCTTGTTCAGTTAAACCCGGATACCATTATTCAACCCGGGGTATGGGATGTATTGATCGAGTTTATGAACGACCATGGAAATGTTGGCATATGCACTCCAAAGGTACTCAACCAGGATGGAACCCTCCAAAAACAATGCCGTCGCAGCGCAGCAGGACCCTGGGACACATTCTGCTATGTTAGCGGTCTGTCGAAGCTATTTCCTGTTAACAAGACTTTTGCGGGTTATCTGATGACCTATATGGATGAAAATATCGTCCATCCATGCGAGGCTGTTTCCGGTTCCTGCATGTTTATTCGTCGTGATGTTGTAAATAAAATTGGTTACCTGGATGAAGCATACTTTGCTTATCAGGAGGATTCAGATTATTGTTTCCGCGCTCGCCAGGCGGGCTTTCAGATTTATTACGTTCCATTGGGACAGATCATTCATTATGGCGGACAGGGCGGCTCATTGGTAAATGCCCGCCGATCCATCTACGAATGGCACCGTTCTTATTGGATTTATTACCGAAAATTCTTTTCAGGGAGGGAGTTCTTTCTCGTCAACTGGCTGGCTTATTTGGGAATTGGATTGAGATTGCTCGTCAAATTCGGGCTGAGTCTTTTTAAAAGGCAGGAATATATCGGATCCAGAAAACCCTGAGTACGCGTGGGGTTGACAAGTCAGGCGTGGCATGCAACTTGCATTCATCCGGGAGGAGAATGATCATGCCCGCCAAAATACCTCTGCTAAATAAACGTCATATCCTGGCGATCATCGCAGTGATACTGGTTGCTGGACTCATCGGTTTTAGCCCCACTATTTATGAACGGGTGATTAATCTTGCTCCTTTAAGCGGCCAGGTCGACACACTCCAGTCGGCCTCAGATGAAAAAGCAAGTGGACCGTATTATTATCATTTACCGGTTATATCGATGGGGAGCCTCTATTATCTTCCGAGTATTTCCCTCGGAAATAAATCGTATGTTCAGGATGGCGCACCGGTTTATATACCTAACTTCAACCATCCGGTGGCTGGATGTAACTGGGCAGGAGTTGCCGGGCAGGTGTTTGGATCAGATGGTAATCCAGTGTCTGGCTATACGGTTGTCATTTCTGGCTCAATAAATGGTAAATCAGTTTCGTTAAATGGTGTGACTGGGAGAGCTCAAGCTTATGGTATCGGTGGATATGAGATCCAACTTTCTGGAGCTCCATTCTCTTCATCCGGGAAATTATCTGCTTATGTATTCGATACCAACCTCAGGCAGTTGTCTGCGAAAATACCGATTACAACCTACAAGGATTGTCAGGCAAATCTGTTGCTTTTAAACTTCGCTAATAGTTACTGATCATTCTTATTTGAAGAAGTAATTTATTCAAAACTTCAGGATGTGGATGTGTCCAGAGGCTATTCTTTACAGGCTGCCATGCGAGCACCACAGAGCAACCCCGCGCTGACCCATAAATATGGCAAAGCGAACGAATCCAAACTGAAGCCTTCAAAAATAAATGCCAATAATGAGAATTGTGCCGCTAAACCGATGAGCAGAAATAAATTCTGATGATTTTTTACCAGGTAACTTGCCGAGCGCCAAAGCCCAATCATCCAGGCCAAGAAGAACGAAAAACCCACGATTCCTGTTTCAGCCAGGATTCTCAACCAGTAGCTTTTTGTGTTGATCATAAAACCTAGACGGTAAGCCAGGTCACGAATTTCCGTAGTCATCCAGCCGGTTGCCGGAATATGCGAGTATGCAAAAAATCCTGTATTGCCCAAACCCACACCCAAAAGAGGGTAATCATTGAAAATATGCCAACCCAGAATCCAATAAATTGTTCGTTCCAAAAATGATAATCTCGCGCCGATATACATGAGTGTATTTTCATCCATGGCTTTGAGAGTTAACAGTTCATCTTCCGGAATAGGCGTAAATAACAATTCAAGGCGGGCATCTGTTTTGGACCCGACGTAGGCTATACCCGTAATTATTCCGGTAAACAGCATAATGAATATCAGGCTTATCAGGATGGATAGAATTGCGGATTTCGCTTTTTGATGGGTAGCGGGGGATTTACTAGGCTTGATAATGTTTTGGCTGATTTTTTTACTCGTTGAAAATGTAATCATGATAAATAGATAACCCATCATCAGCAACAAGGCAGCAAAGCCGACCCTTGGGCGGGAGAGGACAAATTCGACAAGCCCCAAAATCAATAGGATATTCTCGAAGGACAATCGTAACAAACGAAAACGGAATACGGATTGACGCAGATAAGTTGCGGCCAACCAAATTGGTATAAAAAGTATATTGAGTTGATGCGCAAACCAGGATGGTTCATAAGCCAAGCCCGAAAGGCGATTTCCGATCTGAACACCATAGGGTTGTATGACGAGCCAGGTCCGGATCCGGTCTAAAACAGCAGGAAATCCCCCTCCCGTTGTTGCGATAATGATTATTTGGATCAATCCCCAAAGTAGCATCAATGCTCCACCAATATGAATAAATTGCAAAGCTCTGGAGATTGCCCGCCCAGTCTGTGTCCATGCAGCGATGACGATATAGAAGGTCACTCCAATGCACAGGGTAACTAATGCCCGAGAGGATTGACCTGCGAAAGACCGACCTTCATATGGGAGAACGTCCGTAAAGAAAATAGCAGCAGAGCTGGCAATTGAGACCAAAATGAATCCCAAGAGAGGGACAATCTCTATAGGAAGCTGCCGCCCTCTAAATAATTGTGGCAGGAGCCAGATGGTCAGGACAATTCCGATTGGGATCGCAGATAATGGGGCAGCCTGGGAATTTGTAAACCAGCCAAGAATCGGGAAGCTGGTAAAAGGTAACCCTATCCAGGCAATTACCATGAGTGTTTCGATCAGTGAAGCGTAGAAAAGTGTAATCCTCTGATTCATCACGGTTCCGAATTATCGATGTTGCCCAGGACTTTTTTTTACCCATGCTACATTCCGGGCGGAAGTAAGCATGATTCCTAATAACATACCCAGCAGGGCACCTCCCAGAACATGGCTGTTCATTTTTTGATAAGCTGGTGATGTTGGTAAACTGGCAAGATTGCCGGGGAGCACATTAACATACAACGGGAGCATTCCTGCTTCCTGATATTCTTTGAATGTTCGAACACCGATTGTTGCCCAGGTATTGACGATCAGTTGTGCTTTTTCAGGATCAGGATCACGATAATACAAATCATAGTCTGAAAATTTACGATAAATACTTTTCTGCTGCATGAAAGTGGCATAATCGAGTGAATATCCGGATTCGGCCACTTCCATGATGACAGACCTGATCACATCGTTTGAAAGCATCACTGATTGCACGGAATTGATCGTCATGTCCTCATCGTATTCAGAAAGACGAACATTGGTAATACTCTGGTAATCGATCGCAGCAAATAACGTCGCTTTTGCCTGGTATATAGCTGGCTGTAGATGGCTGAACACATACCCAACCAACCCTCCGAGGATCATGCAAATTACTAAAACCCACCATAAGCGGAGCTTATGTAGAATCTCATCTTTTGGGGAAAACTCTTGGGGCATTCATCCTCCAGGATGGTCTGATCATTGTTTCTTTTATAAATTATAAACGATAGAGCGTTGGAGGGTAGGCGCGGAAATCTTTCAATAAATGTTATACTCCCGCCTTGGAGTAATTATGCAAAAATCTACGGTCCTTCCCATTGCGATTATCATATTCATTATTATTTCTGCCTGCTGCATTTGCGGCGGATTAGCGCTCGTGCTTGGAGTCCAGTACGCTGATGATCCGAGGGTATTAAAGTTCTTTGATGAATTAAATAACACTACACAGGCCGATCAAATCTCCCCAACATCCATGAGTACGATCGAGACAACCCCAGTGGAGGATTCGGCTTTTATTACTCTGGAATTACTGGAAGATACCACTGTTCCAGAATCAGATCCCATCGCGATTGCAGCCCGCTTGATGGGGGTCAAGAATGTTGCCAATACTGTCCCTGCCCCGTCATTTCCTTTTAAAGTAGGTGAGCGGGAGTCTTTCTGGGTTACGAATGACGACACCCTGGAGACTTTCGAAGTGAATGCAAGCTTAAGATATATTTCGAATAATGTCTATTTCTGGATCGAAGACGGTGTGGAATATGATCAGAACCAGTTAGAAGATCTGGTAGGCGTTTTTGAAAATAATATCATTCCCACCAACCGAAAATTCTTTGGCGAAGAATGGATACCAGGCGTGGACAATGACCCGCACATGTATGTGCTGTATGCACGCGGGTTGGGAGAATTATTATATGGATATTTTTCAGCGCCGGATGAATTTCCTCAAGCTGTCTCACCGTATGCCAACGGTCATGAGATGTTTGT
>Ga0208980_10000024_pt1 | contig 65183 bp, 58 predicted proteins | sample WetSurMetagenome_3_FD_187993 | JGI IMG/M metagenome (GOLD analysis project Ga0208980, IMG submission 187993) | Wetland microbial communities from Twitchell Island in the Sacramento Delta, sample from surface sediment Aug2011 Site A1 Bulk (version 2) | ecosystem: Environmental > Aquatic > Marine...
GAATGCATTTATTATCTGGCTGTGAATGTTGTCACCCGAACTATTATTAATATTTACAATAAACAAAGTTGTTATTACAAATGCCAATAAAAGCAGATAGATTTTTTCTTTCTTAGATAGAAATGCAATCCAGGAAATTCTAATAGAATTGAAAACCATTAGCAGAACTGATACTATGAAGAAAGTGTTGCTAAGAAATGATAAACTCTCATGCTGAAAATAATTATCCGAAAGGCTTGCGAGGATGAAAAAAACCAGCATGGTATTGAAGTAAACTTTGACGTTCCTACCTTGATTTGTAAAGAAAAAAAGTCTGAGTGTTAATAAAAAGTATGAGACAAGACCAATAAAAACAAGTACATAAAAAACAGAAACTATATTGTAAACAAGTCCAGGATTTTTAAGTTTAAGATTGATGTTATCAAAAATGCTTGGCATTAGGTAGTCTGAAAATGTAATGAGGAAGAACATAATCGCACTAAGAATTCCAACATTCATTATCAAAGACAACGGAGCAGTTGCACGGCTGTTTTCAAATCTAATCAATGCTAAGAGGAGAAAGTAAATTGAGGCTGCAATGATTATATCAAGTACAATCTTCAAGAAAAATGTATCAGAGTTTCCAAAAAATAATTTGAAAAGAAACAGCAGTGATGCAGAAAGTAAAAAAAACTGCAGCTGAGTGGTAACGATATTACGTGAGAATTTAACCATTCAAATAACTGCCGGGTAAATAAATTTATTAATTACAGGTTAAAATAATACTGGCGCAAATTAAGCGAAACCGTCTTAGGGTTAAAGATTTCAGGTATGAACGGGCAATATTTAGGATAGCAGCAAGATTAGCACGGTTAATCAAAAATCAAGGTACATCAAAAAGCTTATTTTTTAGGACTCTTGGTAACTTGTGTTTTAACTCTGATTTTATGGTTTTTTAACTCTTCGCTCATTTGTTGAAGCTCTTTTTGAAGCTCTTCCATTTCCTTCTTAAACTCATCATCTGAATAATATTTGTGGTAGTAATCACGGTCAAATTGATATTGTATGAGCATAGAGTCATCAAATGGTTTTACAGTTTTTAACTTTTCAAGATTGTAAAGATCGAGGCCGGAGTTTGCCTCGGAGAGTGAATCCATATTCAGCATATTGTAATCAACTACATAACTATAAACTGAATCGTCATTATAATATTCTATTTTAATTCCACTTTCAGATTTTTCAATTTTTGGAATTTTGTAAGCGTAAAAGTGAATGTTATTCGTAGCCTGTTCAATCAGTGGATCGATGGCTGCAATTTCTGGAATTGGTACTTCAAGTATATGATGTTCAGGTAAATCAACCCGACAGATATTTGAGTCAACCACGATTTTAAATGAGTGTGAACTATTTTCCTCAGCAAATTTTTTAAAGTTTGAATCATAGGTGATGTTTAATGTAAACTCTTTAACTTTTTCTTCGTTGATCCTGACCTGCTCTTCTATTATTCTCATCTCTTTTTCAAAATCCTCAGAGTCAAATTGATATGAATCTGCAAAGATTGAATCCGGAGTAACAAATATGTACTGATCACCTGAAACATTTTTTAATTTTTCCAATGTATTGACTACTACCACTTTTTCATCGTCTGTAATTCCTGCAGGAACTATTCTGTCAAATTTTGCTTTGTTCAGCTTTTCAGAAGCAACCAGCAGATCAGCAAAAATTGCTTTTCTGAAATTCCACAAATTTTGATTTATTGCAATAGTATTTTTTTCGTTTACAAGAACCTGCCCTTCAAGAGCTTTACTGTAACTTCCTATGATTGAATCAACAATTTCTTTCTGTTCAGCATCTAAATTCATAGCGGTTATAAATTCGGTATAGCTTTGCCTCTTTATTTTTTGATCACTGTTGCGGATCTCAAAGAATTCCTTGCCTGAGTCATCATATCCAAGAAGAAGATATTGTTGGCGTGTGTTATCAAGCGGAAGTTCATTATTAAAAGCAAAATTGAAAATATCCTCATTGCTGAGATTAGCAGCAACTAAAACTGGTTGAAGATTTTCTTTATAGAAACCTTCAATTGCAACCTTTTGATCCTCCCACATACGATCTATCAAACCAGGATTAAACTTTAGGACTACCATTATGATTATAGTTACAACCGCCAATGAAGCCGCGGGAATCCATTTTTTAATTTTTGAGGATTCGTTTTTTTGTCCTTCAATTGTAGCCATCAACCGGGTTTCAAAGAAAGGTGATTCTGGAATTCGCTTAACACGGTTACCAAGCTGTTTTACTTTTTTCAGGTCTTCAAGCTGCTTTTGCAAATCGAGTGAGGAAGCAAGAAGTTTTTCAACCTCAATTTTTTCTGACTGAGGTAATTCATCATCAAGATAAGCAGATAATAGTTCCATATTTCGTAAATCTTTTTTCAATTCATCAACTCCTTCTCCAAAGGCTGTAATATTTCTTTAAGCTTTTCTCTTCCCCGGAATATTCTTGACTTAACCGTACCCATTTCACAATTCAACGATTCCGAAATCTCCTGGTAACTAAATCCTTCAATGTCTTTAAGGATTAAAGGCATTCTAAGTTTTACAGGCAGCTTGGAGATTGCATCCATAACAATTCTGGAGATATCATTATCCTCAACCGGTGTGGAATATTCAGATATTTCAGTACCATCTTCAATTGGTGAAAATATTCTTCTAACATTCATCTTTCTTAGATAATCTTTACATCTGTTAACGGTAATTCTGTAAAGCCAGGTAGTGAATTGGGATTCAAACCTGAAATACTTCAGGTTTTTATAGACCGTTATAAAAACATCTTGAGCAATATCATCAACAAGGGCACTGCTGTTCATAGTTATATAAATTATATTCCTAACTTTTTCTTTATGTCTTTTAACTAGAATCTGAAAAGATGACTTATCGCCATCAATAAACTGCCTGATTATTGAATAATCATCATCTATTGAAACTATTTGAGGCTGCTGCAAGTCCTTTTCGTTGTCGTTTGAAATCATTTTTTAGACGTAATATTAACTGTGTTGTTCCAATTTATTAAATATATATCTAATCAGAAAGTTATCAATTTAAATTCTGTTTAATGTTTGCAAAAGTATGCTTATCTAATTAAATTTCGATGAAAATTTAAAGGAGTCATTTATGAAAATCAAAACCACCGAAAAATATGGAGCAGTAATAGTTGAATTAAAAGGAAATGTGATGGGCGGTGACGACACTAAAGAATTCAACGATTTGCTTCACAAATTAATTGATGAAAAAAAGATAAGAGTTATAATTGATCTCAGCGATGTTAAGTTTATGAATAGTTCGGGGCTTGGAATGTTAATTGGTGGTTTAACCACGATGAAAAAAGCAAATGGTTTTTACAAACTTGCTAATGTAACGGACAAAATTGAGAGCTTACTTGTGATAACGAAACTGATAACGATTTTTGAACATTACGAATCTGTTGACAAAGCAATCGAATCATTACCAAAATAAGTCAATTAAAATTATTTACTGAATAGAAACTCCGGATTGAAAAATTCGGAGTTTTTATTTGCTTAAACTAAAATCAAACCTAAAGAAAAAATCAATCTATGAGTGTTACAGTTCTTGTTGGAAGCCAATGGGGCGATGAAGGCAAAGGAAAAATTGTTGATATACTTAGCGAAAAGTATAAGATAGTTGCAAGATACCAGGGTGGTGCTAATGCCGGTCATACAGTAATTATTGGTGAAAAGAAATATATTCTCCACCTGATCCCTTCAGGAATTTTAAGAGATGATGTGATTTGTGTAATAGGCAATGGAGTAGTTATTGATCCAACAGCTTTGCTTGAAGAAATAAATCTTCTTGAAAAAAACGGGATAAGTGTAGAAGACAGATTATATATTAGCCATAATGCTCATCTGATTATGCCTTACCACAAACTGCTTGATTCGATAAGTGAAAGCGGCGACTCAAAAATCGGAACAACTGGCAGGGGAATTGGTCCGTGTTACATCGATAAATTTGCTCGCAAAGGAATTAGAATAGTTGATCTCCTCGACAGAGTTGAGCTTGAAAAGAAAATCAGGATTAACCTGAAAGAAAAGAACGAACTGCTTAAAAAAGTTTATGATCACGAAGGTCTTGATGTTGATGCAATCGTAAAAGAATACCTGGAGTTTGACAGAACTATTGATAAATACATTAAAGATGTTCCGACGTTTCTCAACAATGCAATTTCAGAGAGCAAATCTGTTTTGCTTGAAGGTGCACAAGGAGCATTACTCGACATAGATTTTGGAACATACCCGTTTGTTACTTCTAGCAGTCCGACTTCAGGAGGAGCCTGTACAGGAACAGGAATTCCACCAACAAAAATAGATTCGGTTATTGGAATTGTAAAAGCATATACTACCCGTGTTGGTAATGGTCCCTTCCCGACTGAACTTCTAGATGAAGAAGGTGAAAAACTAAGAAGGATTGGTGCTGAGTTTGGTGCAACAACTGGAAGACCGAGAAGATGCGGTTGGTATGACGCATTTCTTGTTGCTTATTCCCAAATGATAAATGGAATTACTTCAGTTGCAATTACCAAGCTTGATGTGCTTAGCAGTTTTGAGAAAATAAAAGTTTGTGTTGCTTATGAATTGAATGGTAAAAAAATAAAATACTTTCCTACTTCAGTGGAACAGTTATCTGCTGTTACACCAGTTTATGAGGTACTTGATGGATGGAATGAAGATATCAGCAATTGTTTATCATACGATCAGCTTCCGGCAAAAACAAAAGAGTATCTCAATTTTATTGCTAGGCACTCGGGAATTAAGATTGATATAATTTCTGTTGGACCAAAACGGGGACAAACATTCTACATAGACAAATAACTGTATTATTAGGTGCACTAAGTGTTGTGCCCCTACTGATTTTCCTTCAGAAGTTTCTTCTTTATTTCACTTAACGGAGCCGGGCTTACCAAACTTCAAGAACAAATTAGATTGGAATTTCTATTAAAGTTTTTTTAATCCATTAATATTATTCGGGATTTACATTAGTCCCGAGAATATTTACTGATACATTAATCTTATCTGAAACTCTGTTAGGAATAAATACACTCCTAATTCCATAATCGGATAAATTTATATCAAAATTTGAAACAACAGAAAGCAAATCACCTGATATTCGCTTTTTAGTTAATTCACTCTCTGCTAAAAAGGTCAATACAGCGTCTACATTAATTACTTTCTCCTTTCCACGACAACTAAAATAACCAGCCATTAAGACTCTTATCTTATTATTATCAAGAATGATTAGTTCGCTAGCTTTCTCTAACTTAAATGATATTACTGGATATTTTTCAGAATTTAACCAACCTGTCCCTCTTAAATCTTCATCCCTCAATTCTATCCCTGTTTGAATAGAATTTACGGATATAAATATTTCACCTTTAATTGTGTTTTTCAAATCATTGGGATCAAAACTTATTACTCCCCATACATCACTTGATACACCAGTAAAATTTTCAAACGGTGCATTGCTAGTAAACGAAGTTTGATTTCTATTCTGCGGATCTTTGAAGTAAAATGACTGCGTGCCGGTCTTACTTATATTAAATTCCTGACAAAATAAAGTACTCTTAAATACAAACATCAGTAAAATAACAGTTGCGTAATACCCTAAATGCATTTCCATGCCCCTTTTATAAATAAATAAAATAAATCACTCTAATCTAAGATATGTATAACCAAATAATTAGTAACAAAATTTTTGAGATTATTTTATTCCAATATGGAGGCGAGAAACCAGAAAGTTTTTTAAAATAATAAACCCCCACCATCTTTTAATGATAGGGGCTAGAGTAAATAGATTTATTAAATCATTTCAACAAAATCATCTTCTTTGTTCGAGTCAACTCACCAACTCTTAATTGATAAAAGTATACTCCAGTTGGTAGTTTTTCAGCAAACCAGGTAACTTCATAACTTCCTCCAGTTTTTTCTTCGTTGACGAGTGTTTCTATTTCATTACCGAGCATATCGTATACTTTTAGCGTAACACTTAAGACACTCTGAGCCTGTCGAAGAGTGACATTTGGAATTGAATATTTTATTTTTGTTGAAGGATTAAATGGATTTGGATAATTCTGCAATAAAGTAAAGCCTGAAATCAGATTATTATTCTCAGAATTATTAACAGCGGAGATACCTGAGTTGATCCATTCAGTATATATTAAGCAAGTTAACCTGTGCGATGCTTTTTGGAATAAACCGATCGTAAAGTTTTTAGCTATTTCCCAAAACTTATTATAGTAGACACTGCTAGTATGATTGCCAGCAAATGCTTCTGCAAGAGAGTCAGCATACAATACTGAATCGACGTACTGATAATTTTCATATAACATATTAAAAACAAAATCAGATAAATTTTCTATATAAAGTAGACTGTCCCCATCATAAACAATCTGATTTTGGAAAGTTCCAATCATATTAGATTCGTAACGTGAATGTACTCCGTACTGACCTGTGTACTGACCGTTATAATTTCTGGTTATATGCAAAGGCATATGTGAATCTCCAATGTAATGACCGAGATCAGAAGCTATAAGCATTGCTTTATGCATATCATTATTTTCAAAAGCTGCCTGCAGGGAATCAGCAGTCTTTAGTATCGCCCACGGAAGAATTCCCTAATCCATAACAAATGAAATACCATGAATAGCGACCAACGAATCGAAATTTTGATGAATAGTCCCTGTCACGATGAATTCAGGATAATTATCAATATCGATATAATGCTTTGGAGCTTCATCAGGATCCCAGGATTTTCTTTCGTCTGCATCCGATGCGTGTGCTGCAAGTGAGTCCGCCCAGGTATTGAAGAATTCCATCTCGGGAAGAGCGGAAAGAATCGTGTTATAACTTATTATACTATGTCCGACATATCCCCATCCGATAAAGAGGAAAGCTAAAATGAAAATAATCGGAAGAAAAATTCTGGTCTTCAGCCGCGTTCTATTCTTGTCAAATGTCTTTAGCATTGTAACCCGTTTTTAAGTAGTAAGTATTGATTCAAACATAAGGAGGTTGAAGTAATTACACAATAAAATGAATACATTCTCTATGAAGATATTTCAATATAAAAAAAGGGAGCCATGGCTCCCTCTATAAAAAAGTATTCGTAAATGATTACTTAAGTAGAATCATTTTCTTTGTTTCGATAAAGCTGCCAGTTTTAAGTTGATAGAAATAAACTCCGCTTGGCAAATTTGCAGCATTGAATTCTACAGTATGATATCCGGGTTCTTTTTCTTCATTAACCAGAGATGCTATTTCCTCACCAATTGAATTAAGTATTGAGATTCTAACATTACCCTTTTCTTTTATTCCATATCCAATTGTAGTTGTTGGATTAAATGGATTTGGAAAATTCTGCTCAAGCAGATAAGAATTAAATACTCTTATTTCCATTTCGATAATATCTGAATACTCATAATTACCCAGATAATCAATCTGCTTTAGCCGGTAGAAGTACTTTCCATCAGTAGAAATTTTATCTTTATATATATAATCTTGCCTCTCAGTGGTTGTTCCTTTACCATAAACAAAACCAATTGTGGCAAATTCACTTCCTTCAAAACTTCTCTGCACTTCAAACAACTGATTATTAAGTTCTGTTGCAGTAGTCCAGCTAAGAATCACTTCTTTACCATTTGAGGTTGCCGTGAAAGAAAGTAGTTCTACAGGAACAACTGTTGTATCAGTAATGAAACTATAATAAACATCCTGCTCACCATTAAATGTAGCTGCCCATGCCAGATTTGCACCGTTAATATCGGAAACCATATCAAAGTAATCGCCCATTTTATTCTGCTGAGGCCAGCCAACATGAGGATCAAAATAATCTGAAAGCCTTTCATTTGGTGACCAGGTAAGACCACCATCTGATGAATTTGAATAGTATAGAGCTGATAAAACAGTTCCAGGATTATCACGCGTATCGAGCCATATGACATCTATCCGTCCATTTGGTGCAACTGACATAGTCCCAAACCATTGATATGCTGAAGTACCAGCATCATCATTAATTTTAACTGGTGAGCTAAAGGTTACACCTCCATCCGTGCTTCTTGCAAACATCACATCGAGAGGATCTGGATTAGAATTTCTTTCAACAGAACATAACAGATAAATGTTGCCGTTGTAAATTCCACCTGAAGTGTCAACTGCGATATTTGTCTGTCCCAGCAATCCACCCGGATTTGGGCCGCTGCCAGATGTAATTGAGCCATCTAAATTTACGGTTGTACCCATGTCCCACGATACAATCTGACCAGAATATTTCGCATTTGAAGATCTGGTAACAAGAAAATCCCATCCCGTTGTGCCACCCATATAAAGATTTCCATTTGTTGCAACAGCAAGTGTTCCCCAATATGGTTCCTCGGGAATTTGCCCGCAGTCCTCAAAACTCAAACCGCTGTCTGTTGAACGTGTAAAAAATCCAGGATCACAAACACTATAGTAACTTGTCCATGAAGCATAGATATGCCCTAATCCAGGACCATTAGTTCTGTCTATAACCATCCATTGTTTATCACCGCCCTGAGCATAAACTCCAGTACCCCAGGTTGATCCGCCTGTGCTTGACTTATAAACATGACACAGATAAGTTGGGTTATTCGTCAAACTGTTATAATAAAAATTTCCATCAGCATCACTATCAAGTACCGGATCTGAGCGGAATATACCGGGCTCTATAACGCCGGGAAATGTCCATGTCTGACCACCATCTGTTGTATAACCATACCCAGCCTGACGGAAATTATTTGTAATTGTATTGAATTGCCTCCAACCTATTGCCATACTATTTGGATTATTACGGTCAACAGCAATTGAAGGTTCATTAGCAGCATCTCCCACAATGTTTTGTCCGTTCGCATCAACATTGACTTGAGTCGTAACAATACTATTCATTGAATAATTGTAGGCGGGAGATCGTCCCTGACTTTCCCTCAAATCTGGGATATAATCATCATCCTTAATTTCATGATGGGCCCTGGGATCAGGCGGATTTCCTTTTTGTTGTTTGTCTGTCTGAGAAAAAATTTGATTTGGTGAGATAATAGAAAGTATAATCAGTAAGGATACTAACTTGATAATATTGTCAAATCTCCCTTTATCAGATAGTTTATTCATAATATATCTCCTGCAATGGATTTAAGAAGTTACAAATTTTTATTTTGATACTGATTAAACTTACATATATCCCGTGGTAATTTGAACACTCAAGTATTACCAAATTAAATTATGTAATACTTTAATTATTTATGATATGCTTAATATAATTCGGTTTGTAATTGGTAAAGAATAAATGAGAGTATTGCATCAATTCCAACAAATTTCAATTTTACATTACACTTGTAGGGACACAATATATTGTGTCCCTACAGCTATATTTTTTATTTCAACAATAACATCTTCTTCGTTTGAACGAAGTTTCCTGCCTTCAACTGATAGAAATATACTCCACTTGGTAATCCGCCTGCAACGGATTCTGCATACCACATTAATTCATAAGTGCCAGTTGGCTTTTCTTCATTAACTAGTGTTTCTATTTCGTTGCCGAGTATGTCGAATACTTTCAGCAAAACAATTTGAGATTGCTTCACTCCGTTCGCAATGACACCAGGAACTGAGTATTTTATTTTTGTTGATGGATTGAAAGGATTTGGATAATTCTGAAAAAGTAAGAAATTGTTGGGGGTTGTTTCACTTCCGTTATTCTCAACATTTGTGATTATTCCTTTATTAAATAATAATCCCCAGGATTTCAAAGTACCATTATTTGTTATGTTGTCATCTTGTATCGTTAGTATCCATTCGCCATTCAAATCAGAATTTATAAAATATGAAAGAGGCTTATAAGGTTTATAAAAACCTGTGTAAGGAGGATTTCCAGAATTTAGAAGGTCCAAGGCATAGTCATCAAGGAAAGTACTCATGAAATTTTCCCCGCCAGTTAAATTGAATACAACAGTATCAGTTGTAGTCAGGTGAGTTAGCTTTATAGTAAGTTCATTAACTGCAGGATGAATTAAGGAATCTATATTAACCGTTACACTATAATAACCTGTTTCTCTAAACCCAGGTAAAGATATTTGTAGAGTATCAATGACAGTATTACTGTTTGAAATCGCTTTATTTAATCCGTTTCTGTTAAATTGATATCTGTTAGTCCCTAACATTCCTCTTGAGTCGATATTCTGAGCATAAATATCGAAGTTCCCATTTCTTAAATCTGCCCATGCAACAGCAACACCACCAAGATGATCTGAGACTATCGAATAATCAGCCTGCTCGTGTGATTCATTGCAAACCGTAACTCCGTTATTACTCCACATTACAATCCCTGAAGAGCTAATCCATTGGGAGTAAATATCATAGTTTGCATTTCTATTGTCCAACCATGCAACTACAACGCCATTGATATCGCTTTTGGTTGCAGCTAGATATGAAACTGAACTTGGTGTAGAACAAATAGTTACCGGATTTGTCCAGACTGAATTTCCATTATAGTCGTACTTTTGTGCATAGATGTTGCCTTCATTATTCGCCCACAGGAAAATAATATCACCATTAATATCGAGTACAAATTCATATTGAGAAAAAGGATCAGTAGTTGAATACAAAATTCTTCCATCTGGTTCCCAGAGTTTGTTTCCTGTTGAATCAATCCTTTGTCCGCAAATGTTATATGTTGAAGCCTGAATATCTTCCCAAAAAATAATTGCTCCACCGTTTTGATCAGAAATTATATGCTTTGTGTTTTGACTTCCGGCTTTTGTACAAATGGGAATTCCATTTGCTGCCCACAATGGTGTTCCATCCGAACCAATTCTTTGAACATATATGTCAAAATTTGAAAGATCATCACGATTATCACTCCAGGAAATAAAAGCTCCTCCTTTTTGATCGCTTATAATTCTTGAACCCAGAATATTTCTTCCTGAGGTTGGGCAAATTAATAATCCATTTGCTCCCCATTGAATTTCACCAGCCTCATTAATTTTTTGAGCATAAATATCCATTGAGTTAGGTACACCAGTTAATACAAGCTGCCAGGTTATCAGCAAATCATCCGATTCATCTACATTTATGGCAGGTGAAATTGTTGTTCCTAGATTACTTTGAACTGTAATGCCGGAACTACCCCATAAATTGTTTCCGTTGTTATTTATTCTTTGAGCATGGAGTGTATAGTTTTGAAAAGAGTTTGGGGAGGTTCTCCATACCAAGTATACGCCTTGTTCTCCATCACTAATTACTTTTGGGTCAAACTGACCACCAAATCCGGAGATTAAAGAAGAACCATTTGCAGTCCAAACCTGCATTCCATTTATATCAAGCTTTTGAGCGTATATATCTCCGCCAAACAAGGTTGTTTCAAATCTATAATCTCTCCAGAATAAAAAAGTGTTTCCATTTTCATCTCCGCAGATGCGTGTTTCGCGTTGAGTTTCATCCGCTGTACAAACCGGGAGATTTACTGTCGGATCCGTTGACCATTGTGGAAGAGCAATTTGTGCGGTAAATAATAAGAGAAATATAATTTGAAAAAATGTTTTCATTTTAACCTCCTAGTTATGGACTGTTAAAAAATTAATTAAGAATCACTTTACTTTCATTTCTCACATAATATTTGTAGGGACAAGTCGCGACTTGTCCCTACTATTTTATTTGAGCAATAACATCCCTGCCTGCCAACAGGCAGGTTCTTTGTACTTCATCATTTGAGTAAAATCATCTTCTTTGTGTTGATATATTCTTCTGCTTGAATTCTATAAAAGTAGACTCCGCTTGGTAAGTTTTCTGCGTACCACGTTACTTCATAAGTGCCTGAGGATTTTTCTTCATCGACTAATGTTTCTATTTCGTTTCCGAGGATATCAAACACTTTTAGAGTAACCCATATGTCACTCTGAGCTTGTCGAAGAGTGACTGATGGAATTGAGTATTTTATTTTTGTTGATGGATTAAATGGGTTTGGATAATTCTGCGAAAGTAAAAACTCTGTAGGTATTTCATCAATCTGTTCTTCTTCAACAAACGAAACACCTCCGTTTGTAGTTTTAAGAATTGTTCCATACGAACCCACTGCGGTCCCGGTATTTGCATCGGTGAAAGAGATATCGAAAAGTTGATTTCCTGTTCCACTAAATTGACTAATCCAATTTTGTCCTCCATCCGTCGTTCTCAAGATTGTTCCATAATTCCCGACAGCAGTACCATTATTAACATCAGTGAATGATACTCCCCAAAGATCCATATTTACGCCACTCGTTTGTAAAAACCAGTTCAGTCCTCCGTCTGTAGTCCTCAAAATCGTACCAAAACTTCCGACGATTGTCCCATTATATTCATCTGTAAAGGATACATCTAAAAGAGATCGGTTTGTTCCAGCTGACTGTGCGAACCAATAATCTCCTCCATTGGTTGTTCTCCTTATTGTTCCAGACATTCCGACAACTGTACCATTATTTACATCGGAAAATGATACACCCCAAAGACCACTACTTGTTCCGCTTATCTGTTGATACCAGGTTGTCCCACCATTTGTAGTTCTCAGGATTAAACCGTTTCCACCAACTACAGTTCCGTTATTTACATCGGTAAAGTATACATTACGTCCTGTTGCATTATACACACTATCCCAATTTTCACCTCCATTTGTTGTTCTTAATATGTTTCCGTTTGCACAAGTCACAAACCCGTTATTTATATCTGCAAAGAATACTCCGAAAAATCCATATTCTGTTCCACTTATCTGATTGATCCAATTTTCTCCCCCATCGGTTGTCCTCATAATCAAGCCGGCATCGCCAACAACAGTTCCATTATCTGAATCTGTAAATGAGGCACCCCAGATCCAATCGAATGTTCCTTTTGTTTGTATGACCCAGTTTTCTCCTCCATCTGATGTTCTTAAAATTACTCCACTAAAACCAACGGCTGTTCCATTATTTGCATCAGTAAATGATACTCCCCAAAGCATAAAGTTCGTTCCACTTGTCTGGCTAATCCAACTTTGTCCACCATTGGAAGTTCTCAGTATTGTTCCCACATCACCAACAGCCCAACAATTATTCGCATCAGGAAAAGATACTCCAAAAAGCAAATAATTTGTTCCACTATTCTGAATAATCCAATTTTGTCCACTGTCGGTTGTTCTTAAAATTGTTCCATCTTCTCCCACAACCATTCCATTATTTAAGTCGGCAAACGATACTCCAATTAGGTCTGCGCCTGTCCCACTATTCTGTGCAAACCAATTCTGCCCGCCATCTGTAGTTCTGAGAATTGTTCCATTATCTCCAGCAGCTGTTCCGTTTTCTGAATCTGTAAATGAAACTCCACGGAGAAGCTCAGTTGTATTACTTTGCTGAGGAATCCAGTCCGATCCTCCATTTGTTGTTCTAAGGATTGTTCCGTCTTCACCAACAATAGTTCCGTTATTTGCATCGGTAGATGATACTCCCTCAAGGCTACTGGTTGTCCCGCTTGGCTGATTGATCCAGTGCTGGCCTCTATCTGTTGTTCTTAGTATTATTCCTAAATTAGTGAAATCATCATAACCAACCGCCGTTCCGTTATTAGCATCGGTAAATGAAACTCGCCCAAGCCAGGTAATTGTTCCGCTTGTTTGAATAATCCAGTTCTGTCCTCCATCTGTTGTACGCAAGACTGTTCCTGCATCGCCAACTGCCGTTCCATTATTACCGTCGGTAAATGAAACTCCCCAAAGTCCATTGCCCACAGGTGATGGATTTTGCCAGAACCATTGCGCAAAACAAAATTGTGAAATTAAAAGAATGAGAATCAGGATGTGTTTAAGAATAAACATGTCGAGCCTCCTGTTAGAAGTTGAAAGAGTTAATTTCAAAACTTCTGCTTCGGGAGAGTAGGTTGGTGGGTCATCATCCCAAGTTAAACAATAAATTAGATGGCGCTAACTATTGCCCTCTCGGAGTAGAAAAATATTCCTGGTTGAAACTTGAATTAATTTTTAACCAAAGTCAAAAACTATCGATTTGTAATTGGCAAATAAGAAATGGGCGGAATGAACAACGCCTGCTAATTTCAATTTTACGATTAATTTGTAGAGACAAGTCGCGACTTGTCTCCACAATTATACTTTAGCAGCAACTATTCTTCGTTACAATAAACGAACCAGTTTTATACTTTGGATTTAGCTGGCCAAAACATTAAACACACCACGTCGATAAAAAGAAGGGCTACGCCAGCACGCCACAAATCTAAACCCGTATCTGATCCAATAAAAAACAACGCTGCAAATAAAGATAAAACTGCGACTAAAAAAAGTATAATTTGAAAAAGTCTCATATAACCTCCGTTATTTTTCAAACGTCCTAATTGATATTTTACTGCTCATTTCAGCAACAACATTTTCTTGGTTTCCAGAAAACTGTCAACTTTCAATTGATAGAAATAAACTCCGCTTGGTAAATTCTCCGCATACCAGGTTACTTCGTAAGTACCTGCAGATTTTTCTTCGTTAACTAGTGTTTCTATTTCGTCGCCCAGTATATCGAAAACTTTAATTAAAACATTCGACAAATGTGGAACAGAGTATTTTATTTTCGTTGATGGATTAAATGGATTAGGATAATTGTATGATAAATTGTAGGTATTAAATTTACTCTCAGATTCTTTAATATCAGTTATTATATATGAATAGATATACCTGTCCACATTAACCCAAGAAGAATCATCCCAGGTCTGGTTGAGCGCTTCAATTTGGTTATTGTTACCATCATAAGTGTATGAACCAATAGAATAATTCAACCACTCCAACCCATCCCAAACTTTATTATACTGTTCAATCAGATTATTGCTTCCATCATAGGAATAGAGTGTCTTACTCGTATCTACCCAAATAGAATCCATCCAATGTTGATATAATTCCTCAATCAAATTATTGTTTAGATCATAAGAGTAAAACTTCTTCGATGAGTTCACCCAACTAGTGTCTCCGTAGTTAAATGACTGACCTAAATCCTCAATCAATCTGTTATTCCAATCATATATATAGGTATACTTGTACTGTTCCAACAAAGTATTACCAAAATACCTTTGAAATAATTTTTCAATCAAGATGTTTTTATCATCATACGTGTAAATAATTCTGTCTACTTCCACCCAACCCGAACCACCAAGGTATTGCCAAAGTTGATAAGATTCTTGAGTAATAAGATGGTTCACATTATAAGCGTATGTTGTCCTGGATTTATTCTCCCAGTCTAAACCACCCCATAGTTGATAAATCTCTTCAATCAAATTGTTGTTGAGATTATAACTGTAAATGAACTTCTTACTATTCATCCACTCATTACCATAATACCAATATTGAAGTAACTTCTCTATTAAATTGTTGTTATTATTATATGTGTAAAAAACCAGTGTGTAGTTCTTCCAACCTGTACTGATCTGGTATTTTTGTGTGAATTCCTCAATTAAAAGATTGTTTGTATCATAAGTGTATTGAATCCAAAGATCGCTTACCCAATTAACACCATCCCATAATTGATAAATAGTCTCAATCAGTAAATATCCATTATCAAGACGAGTTTTAAATATTAATGTTCTAGTATCCTTCGTATTGTAAACTTCATTGTATGATTCCCTTTGCTGATTTTGTAATGAAGAATTCCAATTGCCACTTTTAGATTTTGATGGAAAGGAATCACTTCCATTTAAATTGTGCAACACTTCTTCAATAGGTTGGTTTATTTCCAAATATCTTTCAGCTGCGAACTTTTCCGCCATTATTCTATTATTCATTCTTTGCTGAGGAAAACCAATAGTCAAAAAGAAAAGAAACAAACTCAAGGTGTGTAAAAAGAAACTCATTTGGGACCTCAATTAGAAGTTGAAAAAGTTAATTCCAAAACTTCTGCTTCGGGAGAGTGTTTTCGGCGTGTCATCTTCCAGAGTTTAACAATCAGATGCCTCAAATTATTGCCCTCTCGGAGTAGAAAAATATTTCAGTATGTAACTTGAATTAATTTTTCAACAAAGTCAAAAACAATCGTTTTGCAATTGGCAATTATAAAATGGCGTGATGCGTCACGCCACTATTTCTTACTTCATCAAAATCATTTTCTTCGATTCTGTGAAGCTGCCTGCCTTCAACTGATAGAAATAAACTCCGCTTGGCAAGTTCTCTGCATACCAAGTAATCTCATACGTGCCTGCTGATTTTTCTTCGTTAATGAGTGTTTCTATTTCGTTGCCGAGCATGTCATAAACATTGATTATTACTTTTGACTCGGTTGGAATTGAGTATCTGAAAGTTGTTATTGGATTAAATGGATTTGGGTAGTTTTGAGCAAGAGAAAATTCTTTGGGAGTTTCAGATTCATCATTAACTCCGGCAGTACCTTGTGGGACGATTTCTTCTACTATGTTAACTGCCTGAGCCACAGAGTCTATTCCACCTACAACATACAATCCTCCTTTATATTCAGCCGTTGCCATCCAGTGTCTTTTAGAACTTAGTAATTGCACATCAAGAGCCCAACTGTTTGTTGTGATATCATATCTAAGTATCGTGTTATATTCAGCACCATGCGATCCTCCTGAATTCCCACCGACAAAATATATAAGATTATTAATGATGCCCATTGCACAGGCACCCACCTGATAAAGAGAATTAGCAAGTCGAGTCCATTGATCAGTAGTGGGATTATATTTGTAGAACGTTGAATCATCCCATCCTATAATGTAAATTTCATTCTGATAAAAAATTGAGCTTAAATCTCTTGTTCCAGAAGCAGTATTAAATGTTCTGTTTGACCAGATATCTGTTGCAATATTATATGCAAAGCATTCTCCATCGGGATTGAAAAGATAAATAACACCATTAAATACTTCTGCAGTAATTCCCCAGGTATGGTATGTATTTGGGCTTGAAGCCAGGTAAACCCATTCGCTTGTATTTAAGTTGTATCTCCTGTTAAGCTCAGGACCAGAAGGCCAAGCACCCAACAGGTATACATAATCACCTACGAGCACAGAAGTAACTCCCCACATAATTATTATCAGGTATTGAATCATAATAAGCCCAGCTTGTTCCATCAAACTTGTAAACACGTGGATAGCAGATACTGCCGGACCAATTATTCGAACCGCCGAAATGGTAAATAGAATTGTTCCAAACTTCGCAGGTTCCAGCACCAATAGGAATTGGTAAATTTGGTAATTGCTGCGAGAAAGAAGAGTTTAGAAATATTATCCCCAAAAAGAATAATAAAAAGTGTTTCATCATGCCTCCTTAAAAATTTGAAAGAGTTAGTTTCAAAACTTCTGCTTCGGGAGAGTGTTTTCGGCGTGTCATCTTCCAGAGTTTAACAATCAGATGGTTCTAAATTATTGCCCTCTCGGAGTTCAGAAATATTTCTAGGTCTAACTTGAATTAATTTTTCACCAAAGTCAAAAACAATCGATTTGTATTTGGCAAGTAAACAAAGGGCGCGACAGCGTCTCGCCCCTACTACCTACCACTTACTATTTACTAATTACTAAATTTGAATTCCCTCCCCTTTTGGCTAAATTTGCGCTCTCCGAAGGAGTCCTTTGGACATTTTTTACCAAAAAACCAATTATTTAATGAGATATCCGCACGCAGAAATAGAATCTAAATGGCAAAATTACTGGGAAGAAAACCAAGTTTATAAAACTAACTTTTCAAAGACAGATAAAAAGCTTTATCACCTGAATATGTTCATCTATCCATCCGGTGCAAAGCTGCATACCGGGCATTGGTATCACTACGGTCCTTCTGATTCCTGGGCTCGATATAAAAGATTAAAAGGCTACAATGTTTTTGAGCCGATGGGTTACGATGCTTTCGGTTTACCTGCAGAAAACTATGCAATTAAATCTGGTGTTCATCCTCAAGACAGCACTTTAGTAAATATAAAAGATATTAAAGAGCAGTTGAAAAGAATTGGTTGTATGTACGACTGGAGTGCTGAGTTGATGACTTGCGTTCCTGAATACTATAAATGGAATCAGTGGCTTTTTCTTCAGCTTTATAAAAAAGGATTAGCATACAGAAAGAAAGCTCCTGTTAACTGGTGTCCGAAAGATCAAACTGTTCTCGCAAACGAGCAAGTCCACGATGGAAAATGTGAACGATGCGGAACGGAAGTAATCCAGAGAAATCTTTCTCAATGGTTTTTTAAGATTACGGAATACGCTGAAGAACTCTTACAAGGATTGGATACAATTAATTGGCCTGATAAAACAAAACTGATGCAGCGAAACTGGATTGGTAAAAGTATTGGTGCTGAAGTTGATTTTAAAGTTTACCTACCGTCAGGCACGGGCGATGGCTCAGATGATATAATTAGAATATTTACAACAAGACCTGATACTTTATTTGGTGCAACTTATATGGTTCTTGCACCTGAACATCCACTCGTTGATAAACTTACAACTAAAGAATACAAAACTAAAGTTGAAGAATATAAAGAATCAATTAAGTCGTTAACTGAAATTGAAAGAACATCAACCGTTAAAGAAAAGACAGGTGTTTTCACTGGTGCTTTTGCAATCAATCCGGTTAACAATAAAAAAATTCCAATCTGGATTGCAGATTATGTATTGCTGACTTATGGAACGGGTGCAATAATGGCTGTTCCCGGTCAGGATGAAAGGGATTGGGAATTTGCAGAAAAGTTTAATCTGCCTATCATAAGAACAGTTCAGACTCCTGATGATTTTACTGACAAAGCATATCTCGAAGATGGTCCGGCAATCAATAGCGATTTTCTGAATGGATTATTTGTTGAAGATGCAAAAAAGAAAATCAATCAGTGGCTTGAGGACAAGAAAATTGGTAAAGCAACAATTAATTATCGCTTGAGAGATTGGCTTATTTCCCGTCAAAGATATTGGGGGACTCCTATTCCAATTATTCATTGTGAAAAATGCGGTGAAGTTCTTGTTGACGAAAAAGAATTACCAGTTGAGCTGCCATATGATGTTGATTTCAAGCTTGGCGGTGAATCACCTCTCGCACGAAACGAAAAATTCATAGACGTGAAATGTCCCAAATGTGGCTCAAATGCAAAACGAGACCCCGACACTATGGATACATTTGTTGATTCATCATGGTATTATTTCAGGTTTGTTAATCCAAAATTTGCAGAAAGAATTTTTGATAAAACGATTGCTGATAATTGGATTCCGGTTGATATGTACGTCGGCGGTGCTGAACACGCAACCATGCATCTTTTGTATGCCAGATTTATTCATAAATTTTTACGTGATCTTGGACTAGCAAAAGGTGATGAACCATTCAAGACACTTGTTCACCAGGGTACGATTACAAATGCCGGTGCAAAGATGTCAAAGTCCAAAGGGAATGTTGTTAATCCTGATTTGTTTACTTCGAAGTTTGGTTCAGACGTTTTCAGACTTTACCTGATGTTTATGGGTCCGTACGATATGGGCGGCGATTGGAGTGACAAAGGAATTTCCGGCACTGATCGTTTTGTAAATAAAGTTTATGATTTGTTCAATGAATACAAAGATTTGCAGAATCAGACGACAGCAAAAGAGAAATATAATTTGAGTTCACTCACAGATGCTGATAAATTTGTTTACAGAAAAATCAACCAGACTCTGCATAAAGTTGGAGAAGAAACAGAGCATTTCCGATTCAATACTGCAATCGCTGCAATGATGGAATTATTGAATAACTTCAAAGATTTATCAACTTGCTTAAAAGAAATTCAACTATATGCTTTGCAGAGACTGGCGATTATGATTTCACCTCTTGCACCTCATCTTGGCGAAGAATGCTGGAGTATGCTTGGTAATTCGATTTCAGTATTTGAAAAACCATTCTGGTATGAAGTTGATAAGTCGGCACTCATTGAAGATACAGTAAGCATCGCTGTTCAGGTTAATGGGAAACTCAGAGCAACGATTGATGCACCACTTAATAGTGAGCAGGAAGCAGTGAAACAGTTAGTTTTTAATGACGATAAAGTGATTCGACACACAGCAGATCAAACTATTGTTAGAGAGATTTACGTAAAGAATAAGATTTATAATATAGTAGTAAAATAAAAATATATGCTAGACATAAAATACATCCGTGAAAATCCTGTACTTGTTAAGCAAGGTATTCAAAACAAAAACGAAAAAGATCGTGTTGATGAAATACTTATCCTAGATGAAAAGCGAAGAAAAATTATTTTAGAAGTTGAAGAACTTAAAGCAAAGAAGAATCAGGTCTCTGCAAAGATACCGCAGATGAAAAAAGCCGGTGAAGATACAGCACAGATCTTCGCTGAGATGAAATCGGTTTCTGATAAAATAACTGAACTCGATAATCAGGTGAAAGAAGTCGAGAATGGTTTGAATGGAATCCTGATGTACATTCCAAACCTCCCTCATTCTTCCGTTCCTGTTGGAAAAACTGCTGAACAAAATGTTGAAGTGAGGAAATGGTCGCCAGAAGGATTTTCATTCGACAAAAAAGAAAAAATTCTGGACCACATACAACTTGGGAAAAAATTAAATATACTCGACTTTGAAAGAGGAGCAAAAGTATCAGGTTCAGGATTTCCAGTTTATGTTGGAAACGGTGCAACACTTGAAAGAGCACTAATAAATTTTATGCTTGATTACCATTTAACTCATCACAACTACAAAGAAGTATTTCCACCTTTTCTTGTGAACAGAGAATCAATGATGGGAACAGGTCAGCTTCCAAAGATGGAAGACGATATGTACGCAATCGAAAAAGACGGATTGTATCCTATTCCGACAGCAGAAGTACCGATTACAAATCTTCATCGGGATGAAATGCTTGCTGAGAAAGATCTGCCGATAAGATATGTCGGTTACTCAGCTTGTTTTAGAAGAGAAGCAGGTTCTTACGGAAAAGAATCAAAAGGATTTTTGCGAGTTCATCAGTTTAACAAAGTCGAGATGGTAAAGATTGTTAAACCCGAAACTTCATACGATGAATTGGAAAAACTTGTTAATGACGCCGAAGATATTCTCAAAGCATTAAAGATTCCATACCGCATTCTTATGCTTTGCACAGGTGATTTAAGTTTTTCAGCAGCAAAATGTTATGATATTGAAACCTGGTCACCCGCAGAACAAAGATGGCTTGAAGCTTCTTCTTGCAGCAACTTTGAAGATTTCCAGGCAAGAAGAGCAAGCATTCGTTTTAAGAGAGACGATGGAAAGAAGCCGGAATTTGTTCACACATTAAATGGTTCAGGATTAGCTACAAGCAGATTGATGGTTTCTTTATTGGAAACATATCAAACAAGTGAAGGAACCATCAAAGTTCCTGAAGTGCTTCAAAAATACACTGGATTCAGTGAAATCAAATAAGCATTTTGCCTTTCATAATCGTTAAAAATTGTTTGTCCTATCGGCGTTGTTATTATCGTTTATTAAAGTAAGATTAAATCAAAGATTCAGAATATTAATTGAAAAACCTCCTCACTCTAAAAAAATATTTTGTCCGTTATAAAAAGAAACTCATTCAGGGTTTTATCTTTATTATTCTTTCCGATGTTACCGCGGTTTATGTTCCGCTTATTATGAAAGATTCGATTGATGCACTTCAGAAAGATGCAACATCAGAATTGTTACTTAAATATGGATTGATGATAATTGGAATATCTGTGATTTCTGGAATCTTCCGATTTATGATAAGACAAACAATTATCGTTGTTTCCAGAGAAATTGAGTACGATCTTCGTGGCGATTTCTGGGCACATATACAAAAGCTTCCACTCAGATATTTCCAGAATAACTCCACAGGAAACATTATGGCTCACGCAACGAATGATATTAATGCGGTCAGAACTTTCGTCGGTCCGGCAGTAATGTATACAACCGATACGGTGGTAATATTAATTCTCGTTCTGTCACTTATGATTTCCCTTAACTTAAGTTTAACTATTTATTCGCTGCTTCCGCTTCCCTTTCTATCTTATGCAGTGTACAATGTTGGAAAGAAGATTCATCAGAAGTTTACGATCATCCAGGAAAAGTTTGCACAGTTGACAACTATGGCTCAGGAAAATTTTTCGGGAATCAGAATTGTAAAGTCTTATGCTCGTGAAGAAAGCCAGATCAACAGCTATGCTGTTGAGAGTAAAGATTACGTTAAAAAGAATTTGAACCTCGTGCGAACTCAGGCGTTAATAATGCCTATACTTTTCCTCATCACCGGAATGTCAATTATAATTGTTATTTGGGCTGGAGGAACAAAAGTAATCAATCAGGAAATCACTTTGGGAGAATTGACTGCATTTGTCGTGTTCCTCGGTTTCCTTATTTGGCCGATGATTGCTTTTGGATGGGTGACCAATATAATTCAGCAAGGTGAAGCAAGTATGAAAAGGTTGAACAAAATTTTTGCTGAACCGTATGAAATTGAAGACTCTCCTGAAACAGATTTTTCCATTAAAGAGATTAAAGGAGATGTAGAATTCAGAAATGTTTCGTTTAGATATAGAGAAAATCTTCCAAATGTTTTAAATAACATAAACTTGAAAATCCCAAGGAATTCAACGCTTGCAATAATGGGATATACCGGATCAGGCAAAACAACTTTTGTAAATCTTATTCCACGATTATACGACTGTACTTCGGGTGAAATTTTGATTGACGGTATCGATTCAAAAAAAATTCCACTCAGCGTTTTAAGAACTAATATCGGACTCGTTCAGCAAGAATCTTTTCTTTTCTCAGATTCTATAATGAATAATCTTACTTATGGATCAATAGATATTGATGATAAACGAGTTCTAGAAGCTGCATCAATTGCACAGTTTGACAATGATGTTCAATCATTTCCGCAAAAATATGAAACCATTGTTGGCGAAAGAGGAATAACTTTTTCCGGTGGACAAAAACAAAGAGCATCACTTGCAAGAGCACTTGCAATTGATCCTAAAATCTTAATCCTTGATGATTCATTTTCTGCGGTCGATACACATACTGAAGAAGAAATTCTAAAAAGAATAAAAGAGTTTATGAAGTCAAGAACCACGATAATTATTAGTCATAGAATTTCTACTGTAAAAGATGCCGATCAGATTATCGTTCTCAGTGATGGAAAGATTGCTGAACAAGGTACACATAATCAATTGGTTGAACTCGGTGGTATTTATGCCGATCTGCATCAGAAACAATTACTCGAAAAAGAATTGGAAGAAATTTAGGAAAGTATGGCTGAGGAAAATTTTAGCGAAGATGAAGTATTAGGTAAAGCGTATGATGCCAAGTTGATGAAGCGTCTACTCGGTTTTATCGAGCCGTACAAGAAGTATGTCATATTCGCCATACTACTGAACGTGTTCGTGGCAATACTCAGTGCTATTGGACCAATGCTTACGAAAATTGCTGTGGATGACTATATAAAAAAATCTGATTTCAACGGATTACTTGTAATCAGTCTAATACTTTTAGGTTCATTAATTCTTCAAGCTACAATTCAATACTTCCTTACCTACTTTACGCAGTACATCGGACAAAAAACTTTATATGATATCAGAACAAAAATTTTTAATCATATTCAAACACTTGCATTAAAATTTTTTGATAGGACACCAATTGGCAGATTAGTAACAAGAGCCACAAACGATGTTGAAGCTCTTGGTGAATTGTTTTCTTCAGGCATTGTAATGGTATTTTATGATGTATTCATAATTGTAGGAATACTGGTCTTCATGTTCATAATGGATGTTTCATTATCCTTAGTTACTCTGACTGTTCTGCCAATTCTGATTTATGGCACTTTCCTTTTCAGAAAAAAAGCACGTGAAAGTTACCGTGATGTTCGATTGTATCTCGCAAGGTTAAATTCATATATGCAGGAACACGTAACAGGAATGAGCGTTGTTCAGATATTTCATAAGCAGAAAGATGAACAAGAAAAGTTTTCAAAGATAAATGAGGATTACAAACAGACAAATATTAAATCTATATTCTACTATGCTGTGTTTTATCCCGGTGTTGAACTTCTCAGTGCAGTTGCAGTCGGACTTATTATCTGGTACGGAGGTGGTGAAGTCATTCAGAAAAGTTTGACAATCGGAGTTTTATTTGCATTCATCCAATACACAGAAATGTTTTTCAGACCAATTCGTGATCTTTCTGAAAAGTATAACATTATGCAGACGGCAATGGCATCATCAGAAAGAATTTTTAAACTCTTAGACAACCAAACGATAATTAAAAATCCAGAAAACCCAGTAAAGTTTGAAAATTTGAAAGGCAGTATCGAATTCAAAAATGTCTGGTTTGCTTATAATGATGAAGACTATGTTTTAAAAGATATTTCTTTCAAGATTAATCCTGGAGAGACGGTTGCAATAGTTGGACATACAGGTGCAGGCAAGACCAGTATCATAAACACTTTTACGAGATTTTACGACATCAATAAAGGCGAAATCCTTCTCGATGGTATTAATATTCAGAAGATTGACAAGAAAGAATTACGCAAACATATTGCTATGGTTTTGCAGGATGTATTTTTGTTTTCAGGCGATATAAAATCAAACATCAATTTGAACGATGAGAATATCAGCAATGAAAGAGTAATTGAATCAGCAAGAATAGTTGGTGCCGATAAATTTATTGAAGAGCTTCCTAAAAAGTATGATGAAGAAGTTAAAGAACGCGGTGCAACTTTGAGCGTTGGACAGAAACAGCTAATTTCATTTGCACGTGCACTTGCCTACAATCCAAAAATACTAATTCTTGATGAAGCGACTTCAAGCATCGATACTGAAACAGAACATCTCATAAAACAAGCGATCGAAAAACTCCTTGTCGGCAGAACAGCGATCGTTATCGCTCACCGACTCTCAACTATTCAAAATGCTGATAAAATCATAGTTTTACACAAAGGGGAGATCAGGGAAACAGGAAATCATCAACAGTTGCTTGCAAAAAAGGGAATTTATTATAAATTGTACCAGTTACAATATAAAGATCAGGAAATTCTAACTTCCTGACATCATCAAACAAAGGGAAGGTGCTTAAATGCCAACCACACAATTCATGACCTTGGGTCGTCACATCTTCGAAGAACAATCAAAGTACGAAGGAGCTACCGGCGAACTTTCAAAATTATTGCACGATCTTTCACTAGCTGCAAAAGTTATTTCACTCGAAGTAAATAAAGCGGGACTTGTGGACATAATCGGTTTTACAGGTGATAATAATGTTCACGGAGAACAAGTAAAAAAATTGGATATGCTTGCTCATGATATGTTAATCAAAGCTATGGATCATGGTGGACATCTTTGTGTAATGGCTTCAGAAGAAGAGGAAGATATAATTCAGATTCCACAAAAATTTAATATTGGTAAATATGTATTGTTATTCGATCCTTTAGATGGTTCATCTAACATTGATGCAAATATTAGTATTGGAACTATTTTTTCTATCTATAGAAGAATTTCTCCTGGTGATGGACCTGGAAAAATGGAAGATTGTCTTCAGCCAGGAATTAACCAGGTTGCTGCTGGTTATGTTGTCTATGGATCGAGCACGATGCTTGTTTACACTGCAGGATCGGGAGTGCATGGTTTCACTCTTGATCCGGCATTTGGAGAATTTTTACTTTCGCATTCGAATATTCAAACTCCTAAAAAATCAAAAATCTACAGCATCAACGAAGGAAACTATCTTTACTGGCATCCCGGATTAAAAAAATACATAAAGTATTTACAGGAAGAAGATAAATCAACCAATCGTCCATTCTCTTCAAGATATATTGGATCGATGGTTGCTGATATCCACAGAAATTTACTTTATGGTGGAATATTTATGTACCCATCAGATTCAAGAAATCCGAAGGGTAAGCTTCGCCTTCAATATGAATGTAACCCGATGGCATTTATTGTTGAACAAGCTGGCGGCAGAGCATCCAACGGTAAAACGAGAATAATGGAAGTTCAACCCGAAAAACTTCATGAACGTAGCCCGATATTTATTGGCAGCGAGGAAGACGTAAAGATGGTTGAAAAATTTATGGCTGAAGCGGAAGTGACTGTTGGTAGTTAATGCCGAAGATGAATTGTTATTTAGATTGAGGCACGGATTAGAAAAAAAACTTATTTATTTGAATTGAAATAATAATTTTGAATATCAATAATTTGTTCTTCAACCTTAAGATCTTGATTAGTTAAATGCCGATAATAAGTTCTCAAAATTAAACTAGACATATCATCATTTGTTGGAATTCCCATTTCAAGTAGTTGTTCTCTAAGATCACTATCTCCAATATTAAATCCCAAGAATCTGTCGTAAAGCCATTCATTCCTTATAAATCGCCCAGTTGTAAAATGAGTATTTTTTAAAAATTCATTTTCGTCTATTTCAGCTATTTGTTCTTTAATTGAATCAGGGTAAAGTACATCAAGTTGGGCAATAGCTTCTTCGAAATTTTTTGGATGGTAATCTATATCAGGGAAACTCAAATCTTGAGACAAGATTTTAATCGAAAGGATTAAAAATATCAAAATTGATTTCATTGAACTCATAAAATATTTTTAAGGTGTTCTAACTATAAATTAAACAGTAACCTTCTTCAATTCACTATCAATTTTTTCTGCAAGATCATCTATTGAGATACCAACAACTTTAATCTTTGCACTTCGTAAAGATATCTTCGGCGGATCACCTTCACCTTTCATAAACTTAAACAAACAGTAGCCAAGTCTGTTCTTGTCATTTGTAATCGGTATATGTTCGCTGAAGTTCTCAACAATGTTATAAACTTTTTTCTCAAGTGAAGATTGTGGAAATTCAATTGTTCCGGGAGGAGTTAATGTTGTCATTTCAATTCTTTCAGATTTTAATTGTAAAATTAATTCTAAATACCTTAATCTTCAATAATTCTTTCAAGCGAATCGAATATTTGTTTATATTTTATTGCGATTTTTGCTATTAAAATGATAAAAGAGATTTCTGGCCTAAAAAAAATATTGATTATTAGATTGAGTTCTATGGGTGATATCCTTCTGACAACACCTCTTATTCGCTCAATCAAAAAGCAAAACCCAGATATTCAGATTGATTTTGTTGTGAAATCAGAATTTTTTAATGTGCTGAAATGTAATCCATATCTGAATAATATATATAAATATTCAAAGCATAATTCAGAAAAACGTGAACTTATACATTTGCTTAAAGCAAACAGTTACGGAATAGTAATCGATTTGCAGAATAATTTAAGATCCAGAGAAATGATAAGACATTTGGAGTGTAAAATTCAAAGATTTAAAAAAAATAGTATTAATAAATTTCTTTTAGTTCATTTTAAGATAAACAAGCTAAAAGATGCTCATCAAATTCCAGTTAGATATGCTGAAACCGCACGAGTTGATTTAGATACTGAAGGATTAGATTTTTTTACATCGAATGAACCAGATTCAAGGTTGAAGACTAACGATAAATTTATTGGTCTTTGCCCCGGTGCTAAGCATTTTACAAAACGCTGGCCAAAAGAGTACTATATTGGGCTTGGAAAACAACTTGAATCAGCCGGTTTTAAAGTCGCATTATTCGGTGGTCAGGATGAAAATGAAGTGACTAATGAAATTACAAATCATCTCAGCAGTGCATTAAATTTTTGCAATGAAAACATTCTGCAAACTGCAGCAAATATGAAAATGTGTAGAGCTATTTATACAAATGATTCAGGAGCAATGCATCTTGCGTCTGCAATGAAAGTTCCTGTAATTGCATTTTTTGGTTCAACCGTTCGTGAATTCGGATTTTATCCTTACAAAGCAAAAAGCATTGAACTGGAAAACAATAATCTTTCCTGCCGGCCATGCACCCATATTGGAAGAAAAACTTGTCCAAAGATTCATTTTAAATGTATGAAAGAAATAAAGCCGGAATTAGCATTCAATACTTTAAGCAATCTGCAGATATCATTATGAAAAAATTCTGGCAGATTATCTATAATGTATTTTTTGTTCCTCTTCTATACTTATCGCTGATTTTTATATCGCCTTTCAAGAAAAAAATTCGTACCGGGATATCCGGTCGAAAGAGAATATTTGAAGATTTAATACTCAGTCGTTTGAGTCTCGACTTATCAAAAAAAATAATTTGGTTTCATTCGTCATCTTTGGGAGAATTTGAACAGGCTAAACCGATCATTGAAAAACTGAAGAAAGAAACCGATGTAAAAATTGTGGTGAGTTTCTTTTCACCATCGGGCTACGAGAATTCAAAGAAATATCCTTATGCTGATATAATCACGTATTTGCCTTTTGACTCAAGATGGAGAGCAAAAAGATTCATCGAAATTATTTCTCCGAATATGGCTGTATTTATGCGTTACGACATCTGGCCAAACCATATATGGGAGTTGAAGAAAAAAAAGATTCCATGCCTGCTTGTGGATGCGACTATGAAGAAAAATTCTCCACGTAAACTGCCAGTGATAAGATCATTCCATAAATATCTTTACGAAGACTTCGCAAAAATTTTAACCGTATCAGCGGAGGACTGCGATGGTTTTAAAAGTTTTAAATGCAAAAATGTTCAGATAAAAGTAGTGGGCGATACACGATTCGACAGGGTTTACAGCAGAAGTCTTACTTCAAAAAAAAGCAGGATAATTAATCCGAATGTCCTTGCAGGAAAAAAAGTTTTGGTCGCCGGCAGCACCTGGCAGCAAGATGAGGACGTAATCATTCCATCATTTCTGAAATTACTAAAGTTTAATCAGAATGCTCTGTTGATAATCGCTCCTCACGAACCAACAATTTTACATCTGGAAAAACTAGAACACGAATTTGCAGGTCAATCTTCTTCTATTAGACTGTCAGATATTAATAATTATACTAACCAGCAGATAATAATAGTTGACTCAATTGGAGTGCTATCCATTCTTTACAGTTATGCTGACGCAGCTTTTATTGGTGGGAGTTTCAAGATTAATGTGCATAACGTTCTTGAAGCCGCAGTATATGGAGTTCCTGTATTATTTGGACCAAAGATTGAGAACTCACAGGAAGCAAAAATGCTGATAGAAGTTGGTGGAGGTATGATGATAAAAGATAAAAAAGAATTTTACAGGCTGATTCGCAGATTGTTTTCCGATGAGAAACTAATAACTGAATGCGGACAAAATTCTTATGAATTTGTACATAAAAATGTTGGAACAACCGATCGAATAATTAAAGAAATTTTTAGTGTTTAATCCTTTTTACATATACTTTTCACGCAAAACCCTCATATGATGTTTCTCGTGACCTGCAATTATGTACAAAATAGCTTCAACAGTTATTGACGTTTCATTTGCAAACCCTCGCTTTTTTAACATCTCTGGAGTGAAGCTTCGGAACATTAATATATTTGATTCCCTGAGTAATCTGAAATCATAATTCAATTCGAAGAGCTCACGGCTGTTAAAATTTCCTTCTTTTACATAATCATCCTGATCAAAACCTGGAAGCGATTTTTTCTCTCCTCTTGCAATACATAATGCACGATAAGCAAAAACTCTTTCCGAATCAAGCAAATGTCCCACGACTTCTTTCACGGTCCACTTTCCGTCTGCATAACGATAATTTCCTTTATGTTCAGAAAATGAATTCAGAACATCCTGAGTTTTCTTATTTTGTTCATTCAGTATCTTTAAGATATCGTCGCCTTCAATAAGCTTGATATAATTTTCATAATAAGGAGCGTAATCTCCAGGGTTTGGTTGCATTTTTCCCTCTAATTTGTTAGATGATTTATTTCCAGATTTTTATTTCAAATAACCCATCAGATGTTGCGATACCACGCATCATACTGAGAGTGTTATATGCAAATTCGTAATTATAATTTTTATCGACAGCTATTATTCCACCTGAACCTTCAGGTAAAATTTTAAAGATAATTTCATCAGCTGCCTTTTTAAGTGAATATTCCTTAAATTCCATCAATGCAGAAATCTGATAACAGACAGTATTTTTAATAAACAATTCACCGATCCCGGTTGCAGATACACCGCAGGTATTATTATTCGCATACGTTCCGGCATTTATCAATGGTGAATCACCAACTCTACCCGGCATTTTACCAGTTCTTCCACCGGTTGAAGTTCCCGCAGCAATATTTCCGAATTGATCAATAGCAACACAGCCTACTGTTCCTTTAGATTTGTCAAGCATCTTTTTAAGCTCTTCATATCTTTCGTAAACAAAGAAGTATGAAGGATCGACAATTTCTACTCCAAGTTTAATCCCAAGCTCGTCAGCTCCTTTGCCTGCAAATAAAACGTGAGAAGTTTTTTCTTTAACTAATCTTGCTAAAGAAATTGGATTTTTAATAATTGTGACTCCAGCAACCGCACCTGAAGAAAGATCTCTGCCATCCATTATCGAAGCATCTAGTTCATTCTTTCCTTCTGCAGTAAAAACAGCTCCTCTTCCTGCATTGAACAATGAATCATCTTCCAGAAATCTTACGACTTGTTCAACAGCATCAATACTGCTTCCACCATTTTTAAGAATTTTCTTGCCGATATTTAATGCGGTGGTCAATGATTTTATATAAGCTTGCTTTGAAGATTCATCCATATTTGGATCGATCGAACCGGCTCCACCGTGAACTACTATTGTAAATTTTCCGTTAGGTTGTTGAGCAAAAGACTTTTGGCAGAGTAAGAGAAGGAGTAAGATAAAAAGTGAGAATATTATAAATCTGCTTTGTGTCAGGATTTTCATATAAATTTCATTTATGTTTATAATAAATAGAACTTTTAAAATTTACATGAATAACATAGTAATCTTTCCGATAATTTTCTTTTTTCTGCATACATCGCCCAAACTTCAGGTTGAGAAATCAATATGGGAATGCTGCGGTTTTACAAATGCTGCAACTAAAGAATTCCTTCAGGATGATTCACTTCATACAATTTATCTTATCAAGCAAAGATGGCATACTGCCATTGTTTTTCATACAGAAGACGTGGACATCACGATACTTCCTGAAGTAAAATATTTTTCAGGGACAGAACTAATTGATATTGGCTGGGGTGATGAAGCTTTTTACCAGCATCCTGATTTTGATTGGAATCTTGCGTACCATGCATTATTCTATCCAACACCAAGTACTTTACGAATTGAAGGTATCTTTATTTCGATGTTAGAGTATTTTAATATTTCAGAAATTGTCGTTGAATTAAAAATTAACAAAGAACAATTAACTATTTTGTTGAATTATATTGATGAGACTGTTTGGAAAGATGCTGAGGCAAAGAATAAAATTTTAAGTACCCAATATTTAAACAGAGTTTATTTCTTTAAAGCGAAAGGAGAATATCACCTCTTTAACACCTGCAACACGTGGCTTGCGAATGGATTAAAGAAAGCTGGATTTGAAATTGAAGATAACATAATTCTCACAGAACAGCTTTTTAATGAAGCAGCAAAGTTTGGAGAAGTTATAAAAGTAGAATGATTATTTTTAATTCAGATAAATCCTAAAGCATGCCTATTCAATTTTTCCATTCAATATTTCATCAGCTAATCGCTGTGCTTTGTAAAGATCCCGTATAGCTTCAATCATTCCTTCAGCACTCAAGCTGACGGTTCTGTTAAACTCCGTTGTGTAAATAAATCTGCCGGAATGACTTTCCATATTTCCATCAAATGCAAGACCAACAATTTCACCATCGATATTGATTACAAGACTTCCAGAATTTCCTCCTATGATATCGCAAGTACTAGCAAAATTGAACGGCACGGAAAGATCAAATTCTTCTGGCAAGTTTTGCCAGTAATCAGGCAGGTTGTACGGAAATTTTTTATCGAATGAATAATAGCGATCCAGCGAGCCATAGAAAGTTGTTTTGTAAGGTGCTTTTGTCCCGTTGTAATCATAGCCTTTTATTGTTCCATCTGAAATTCTCAGCGTACCGGTTGCATCCGGTGGAATTGAATCACCATAAACTTCATACAATGCTTCACCAAGCAGTTGATTGTTAATTACATCACTATCTTCGAGCATTTTATTTTTTTCTTGAAGCTGCTTTATTCTCTCCTTCGTCAGAATAATTGTCTGAATAAAGGGATCTTCTGAATTATAAATAGCATCTGATCCAAGTTTTACTAGTTCAATCACTTCTTCTTTTGTTTTTAATATTGATCTAGATAGAAAATATTCAGCTGTTTCCTTTTCAGTTATCCCATTGTAACCTTCTTGATTTATTCTAATATAAACTTCTGGTAAATTATTCTTCCAGACATTTATCTGGACAAGTAGTTTTTGTTCTTCAATTTTCGGATTAAAATCAGCAGGGAAAAATTTATCTGCAAGACTATCAACGTTGATTGATTTAATCTCTTCATTTTGGGCTAGCTTGACAAGTTCTTCAGCTATTATTAAATACTTTGGTGAAAAAGATGAGTTAACTTTTAATGCAAAAAGTTCCTTCGCATATTTTGAAGCTTCTTTTCTGTTATCATCGATTTTCTTCCAGATACTACCATACTTAATTGTCAAATCAGGATCACAATAAATGTCATGGCTGAATTTTTTCTCAAAGTCTTTTTTTCTCGCCATAAAAAAAGGATCCTTTAACGCATTATAAGTTGATTCAAATACTTTTAATCCATTACCCACATTAAATAAAGTTGCTACCAGCTTCATATCTTCTGCATTGGTTTCCTTAACAAGTTCATGATAAATTTTGTACAATTCTTTTCTCATTGGCGTCTGCAAACCGAATTGGAAATCTCGAATATATTCCAGTTGAGAAACAGTGTAGAGTCGATTTGTACTTCCGGGATTACCGACAACAAAGACAGGCTGGTTTTCATAAATTGATTCAGTACTCCATTTGAAATAATTTTCAATTTTAACCGGTTTATCATTCTCATAAGCACGAAGGAATGCACAATCGAAGCCATATCTCGGGTAAGTAAAATTATCATAATCTCCACCAAGCTTAGAAACAATCAGTTCAGGAGCGAAGACTAATCTTATATCATCATATCTTTTATATCCGTAAAGAGAATATTTCCCACCGTAGTAAAGAGAGATTATTTCATAGTTCAATTCCGGATTTTGTTTTGAATATCTTGTTTTTATCTCATCAAATTTTTTGTTTCTTTCGACAACTTTTTCTGAATCCGATTGAACCGTCTTCATTGCAGATTGAATTTCATTGGTAACATCTTCAATCAACATTAGCTGTCGAACATATAAGCCAGGGATTTTCAACTCAGCTTCCTGATTCTCAGCATAGAATTTATATTTCAGTAAATCAAGCTTATCAGTACTCAAATCCCTTAAAATTCCTCTGATGCAGTGATGATTTGTCATTATCAATCCATCTTCCGATATAAATGAAGCTGAACATCCACTTCCAAATTTCAGTGCTGACTTTTGAACTTTATCAAGCCATTCCTCAGAAGGTTTAAATCCATAAGTTTCTTCGAAATAATCGAGAGGAGGATTTTCAAATGTCCACATTTTTCCCATATCAAACTTTTGAGCTTTTACTGTGTCAAAGTCAACTCCATAGTAATACGATTGTGCAACTGTGTTAAAATGAAAAACGAAAAGAATATAAACGATTGAAGGGATTATTTTATTCATTATAATCTTCTTGATATTGAAAAATTAAATGATGAAGTAATTTTATATTACCATAACAAAAATATTAAAAACTTTAACCTATCGCATTATGAAAAGACAAGCATATCGAATTAGCAAGGCCGGCTCAATTAATAGTTTAAAATTAGTTAATGAAAACCTTTCGGAGCCAAAAGAAAATGAAGTTTCTATTGAAGTGAAGGCCATCGGATTGAACTTTGCTGATCTGTTTGCAATACAGGGATTATATAGTGCAACTCCAAAAGAAAGTTTTATACCCGGACTCGAGTATTCAGGAATTATCGTTAAAAAAGGAAGTAGTGTAAATGATTTTCAAGTCGGTGATAAAATCATGGGGGCAATTCGATTCGGCGCTTATACAACTTTTTTGAATATTAATCAGCGATACATCTTGAAATTACCAGAAGAATGGAGCTTTGAGGAAGGAGCATCATTTATTGTTCAATCATTAACAGCATATTATTCTTTAGTCGAACTCGGGAATATTAAACCAAGCAATACTGTCCTGATTCATAGTGCTGCAGGTGGAGTTGGCATCTATGCAAACAGGATTGCAAAGAAATTTAATGCATTTACTATTGGGTCAATTGGCTCAGAATCAAAGAGAAATTTTTTAATAAACGAAGGATTTGATTCAGTCATTGTAAGAGGAAATGATTTTGGTGAACAACTGAAGACTACTCTTGGAGAGAGAAAGCTAAATCTAGTTCTTGAATCAATTGGTGGTAAAATATTCGATGAAAGTTTCAAAGCACTTGCGCCATCGGGCAGAATTATTGTTTACGGTGGTGCACAGTTTATGTCAAAATCTTCCAGACCGAATTATTTAAATGTTCTTTTTAAATATTTAACAAGACCGAAAGTGGATCCTCTTTCATTATCAAATATCAATAAGTCCGTTCTGGGATTTAATTTGATTTATTTGTGGGACAGACCAGAAGAGTTAAATAATATGGCAATTGAAATATTAAAAATGAATCTTCAACGTCCGTATGTAGGAAAAGTTTTTTCATTCGATAATTTAATTGAAGCATTGAGATATTTTCAAACTGGAAGTAGTATTGGGAAAGTTGTAGTGAGAACTTAGTGTTTCTTTGAGTCTCCGTGCCTCTGTGGTAAAAAATTAACCACTGAGACACAAAGGCACAGAGAAATTTATTTTCCATTTAAATATCCTTTCAAATATTTTCCTGTCCAAGAATTTTCAACATCAATAATTTCTTCAGGTGTACCGGTTGCAACTATTTCTCCACCCTTTTCACCGGCTTCGGGACCGAGATCGATTACATAGTCCGCACATTTTATCACATCAAGGTTGTGTTCAATAATCACAACTGAATTATTTCTTTCCACGAGCATATTAAAGCAATTAAGAAGTTTTGAAATATCGTCGAAGTGAAGTCCGGTCGTCGGTTCGTCAAAAATGAAAAGAGTATGCTTACTTTCTCTGCTAGCTGCAAGATGTGATGCAAGTTTTACTCGTTGTGCTTCACCACCAGAAAGTGTGTTTGATGGCTGACCAAGTTTGATATAACCTAATCCAACATCTGAAAGCACTTGAAGAATATTCTCAATCTTTCTGTGATCTTTGAAAAATACCAATGCTTCATCAACTGTCATTTCAAGAACATCAACAAGATTTTTTCCGTGATAGGTAATTTCTCTTGTTTCTTTTTTATATCTCGTTCCTTCACAATCATCGCAGGTTAAATAAAGATCAGCAAGAAACTGCATTTCAACTTTAATAAAACCATCACCCTGGCAGGTTTCGCATCTTCCGCCCGGGACATTGAAAGAAAAATATCCCGGTTTATATCCTCTCGCTTTAGCCTGATGTGTTGATGCAAATAATTCTCTGATATGCTCAAACGCTTTTACATAACTGATTGGATTTGATCGTGGTGATTTACCAATCGGTGATTGATCAACTATTTCAATTCCATCAATATATTTTGAACCGAGAATATCATCGAACTTTCCAATGTGAGAAGGAGCCATTCCAAAATATTTTGCTACACCAGCATAAAGAACATCGTGAATGAGAGTGCTCTTTCCCGAACCACTGACACCTGTGATAACAACAAATCTGTTCAGAGGAATTTCAAGAGAAAGATTTTTTAAGTTGTTTTCTTTTGCTCCGATTATCTCGATGCTTTTAGTTTTTTTAGTATTTCGTTTTTTAGGTAGAGGAATTTTTATTTTGCCAGAAAGATATTTTCCTGTAAGTGAATTCTCGTTTTTCAAAATATCATCGACAGTTCCAGTAGCAATTATTTCTCCGCCGTTTGTTCCTGCTCTCGGACCCATATCGAAAATCAAATCAGCATTTTGCATCATCTCGGGATCGTGCTCAACTATTAGAACAGTATTTCCAATGTCACGAAGATTTTTTAATAAACTTATCAGCTTGCTATTATCTCTGGGATGCAGACCGATTGTAGGTTCATCCAAAACATAAAGAGTTCCGACTAACGAAGAACCAAGTGATGTTGCAAGATTTATTCTTTGTGTTTCTCCACCAGAAAGTGTGCTGCTCAAGCGATCCATAGTCAAATAACCAATGCCAACATCGTTTAAAAATTTCAGTCTTTTAATTATCTCTTTAAGAATTCTTTCACCAACAAGAAGATCATACTCGGAAAGTTTCAGCTCTTCAAAAAACTTTAGTGAATGTTCAATGGGCAGTGAAACAACATCGTGAATTGACTTTCCTGCAATCTTGACCTGCAAGGCTTCTCTTCTCAAACGAGAACCTTTGCATGCACTACAAAGAGTGTATCCTCTAAAACGGCTCAGCATAACACGAACATGCATCTTGTAAGTTTTCTGTTCCAGCTTTTCGAAGAAGCCATCAATTCCGTGATAAGAGCCGAATCCTTTTTTAACTAGTTCAACCTGGCTTTCAGTTAATTGTTTAAACGGTACGTGAAGAGGAATTTTAAATGGCTTGGCATTCTGAACTAAATCGCGAAGGAATGAACTGTATTTCGCACCACGGAAAGGTGCAAGTGCTCCATCCATTATACTCAGATTTGGATCGGGAATTACAAGGTTCATATCGATGCCGATTGTTTTGCTGAATCCCTGACAAACGGGACAAGCACCAAACGGATTATTGAACGAGAAAAATCTGGGTTCAGGTTCTTCGTATCTAATTCCACAGCATTCGTAATATTTATTAAAATCTTTCTCTTCACCCGTTTCTGCATTGATTAGGATAAGTCTGTTCTCACCTTCCTTGAACGTAACTTCAATCGAGTCAGATAATTTCTCCCTGATCTTTCCTCTTTCAGATTTAAATCTCTCAATTATCACCCGGATATCTTTTGCATTCTTTGCCGGAAACTTCTCTTCATTCAGATCTATTAATTTTTTGTTTGAATAGATTCGGAAGAATCCTCGTTTACGTAAAAGATCAACTTCTTCTTTTATGGAATGCCCTTTGTGCTCGTGCAATGGAAAGCCGAGATAAAATTTTGTTCCATCGGGTTGGTCTTCCAACCAGTCAACAACTGTGGTTGTAGTTGCTCTGGTTACTTCTTTTCCGCATTGAAAGCAGATTGTCTTTCCTATTCTTGCAAAAAGAAGACGAAGATAATCGTAAACTTCTGTGGTAGTTCCAACTGTTGAACGTGAATTGCGGGCGACAGTTTTCTGCTCAATTGCAACTGCAGGAGAAATTCCCTGTATGAAATCAACATCAGGTTTGTTCATTCTTTCCAGGAACTGTCGGGCATACGAAGAAAGACTTTCAACATATCTTCTTTGTCCTTCTGCATAAATTGTGTCGAAGACGAGAGAAGATTTTCCGCTTCCACTTACACCAGTAAACACAACCAGCTTGTTCCTTGGGATCTCAAAGCTGAGGTTCTTAAGGTTATGCTCTCGTGCACCTTTTACAATTATTCGTTTATTATTATTTGATGATTTGTTGTTATTCATTTTATAAAATTAGAAGGACTTGTAAATCCAGACAGCTAATTTAAGAATTTATTGGATACACGAGTGGGGGAAATGTGAGTCTACAATGTGAATAATTTTCCCGAATGTCATTGCGAGCAAAGCGAAGCAATCCCCGTTTTCAGGCGCTGATACATTTTCATAGGCACAATTTGATGATTTTACTTGGTATTCAGCAACTTTAATTCACAATTTGGAAACTTGATTCTTGACAATATTCTACTAAATTATTGATAGCAAAAAGGAAAAATTCCGTGAGAATAAAAATTGAATCTGAATTTCTTCCTATCCCACGCTTAAGCATCGATCCATTAGGAAGAGCACAAACACTAACACACCACAAGGTTATCCGGTTAACTACAAGATTTTTAATAGGAGGGAAAAATGAAATTCTTAACAACCACTTTAGTTTTGTTAGGCGCATTAAATTGTTACTCACAAGCTGATCTGGATATAGCATTAACTTTTATTGTTGATGATTCTGTGTATAATTATTGGATTCTGAACTTTGGAATAGATTCAACCGCCACAGATGGAATAGATCCATGGTTAGGAGAAACTTCCTACCCACCAGATGCTTGCGGTGGATGGGGTTGGACAAGCTGCATAGTTTTTCATATACCTCCACCTTTATTTAATGAAGATGTAGGTCCAAGAGATTATAGGTATGGAATATTACCATATTCTGGGCAAGTATTATATATGTTAGGTATAAGTTTAGGATATTTCGCAACTCAAGCTGAAATGTTTTGGGATTTCCCTCAAGGCGTTAGTGCTCATCTTGAGGATTTAGTAGGAGGGATAATCTTTGAACTTGATATGCAAGGAGCAGGATCATTCGTTTTCACTGATTCAGTATTGAACTTTTTTAATAAATTTTTTATGAATGTAACATATAATAATGTTCTCCCTATCGAGCTCACTTCATTCACAGCTTCAGTTTTGCAAAATGAAAAAGCTGTTCAATTAAATTGGACAACTGAAACGGAAACGAATAACTCGGGGTTTGAGATTGAAAGGCAAGTAGGCAGTAAGCAATCGGCAGTAGGTAATTGGGAATCAATTGGTTTCGTACCAGGATTTGGAACTAGTACTGAATCGAAATCATATTCTTTCATTGATGAGAATATTACGACTGGAATTTACAAGTATCGTCTCAAGCAAATTGATTTTGATGGATCGTTTGAATATTCAAACGAAATAGAAGTGGAAGTCGATTTTACTCCGAAGGAGTTTGTACTGTATCAGAATTACCCGAATCCGTTTAATCCAAATACAACTATAAAATTTGAGGTGCCATCGGTCACTCTTCGACAGGCTCAGAGTGACATAATGGTATCATTGAAAGTTTATGATATTCTTGGTAACGAAGTTGCAACACTTGTTAACGAAGAAAAACAGCCCGGAGTTTATGAAGTTGAGTTTGATGCTTCATTACTTGCATCAGGTTTGTATTTGTATAAACTTCAATCAGGTTCTTTTGTTCAGACGATGAAAATGATTTTAACAAAATAATTTTATCAGGAAGGAAAAATGAAAATTTTATTAACCTTTTTAATTTTGTTATTTACTTTAAAATCTTACCCTCAAGCTGACTTGGATTTAATTTTAACATTTATTACAGATGAAGATCCACAGTATAATACGTGGGAACTTCATTTTGGATTAGATCCTACAGCAACAAATGGAATAGATCCGTGGTTGGGAGAATTTGGTTATCCACCAGATGCCTGTGGTGGATGGGGTTGGACGAGCTGCATAGTTTTTTGTATCCCTCCATTTTCATCTAATGAAGATATTGGTCCTAGAGATTATAGGTATGGAATACTACCATATTCTGGACAAATATTACATAAGTTAGATATAGGTTTAGGTTATTCTGCAACTCAAGCAGAAATGTTTTGGGATTTTCCCCAAAGCGTCAGTGTTCATCTTGAGGATTTATTAGGAGGACTATTTTTTGAACTTGATATGCAAGGTTCTGGTTCATTCATTTTCACTGACTCGATATTGATTTTCAATTCATTTATAATGAATGTAACATACAATAACGTTGTACCAGTTGAACTTACTTCATTCTCTTCTTCAGTCTTACAAAATGAAAAAGCAGTTCAGTTAAATTGGACTACCGCAACAGAAACTAATAACTCGGGGTTTGAAATACAAAAAACCTCACCCTTTCCCTCTCCTTACCAAGGAGAGGGTGGCGAAGCCGGGAGAGGTTGGGAGATTATTGGCTTTGTTCCAGGATTTGGGACAACAACAGAACCAAAGTCTTATTCTTTCACTGATGAGAATGTAACGACTGGAACTTATAAATACCGCCTCAAGCAAATTGATTTTGATGGATCATTTGAATACTCAAATGAAATAGAAGTTGAAGTTGATTTTACTCCGAAGGAGTTTGTGCTGTATCAGAATTACCCGAATCCGTTTAATCCAAATACAACAATAAAGTTTGAGATTCCAAACGTAGAGACGCATCGCGATGCGTCTCTACAAATGGTGATATTAAAAGTTTACGATCTACTTGGCAACGAAGTAGCAACACTTGTCAACGAAGAAAAACAACCCGGTGTTTATGAGGTTGAGTTTGATGCTTCATTACTTGCATCAGGTTTGTATTTGTATAAACTTCAATCAGGTTCTTTTGTTCAGACAATGAAAATGATCTTGACGAAATAATAACGAAAGGGCGAGTCATCGACTCGCCCCTACAAATATTAACTAAACAATAAACTGTTCAATTACTATTTTTATTATACTCCTCCAACGCCATCTTTTCGAGTTCGCTTTTCATTTCTTTTGGTAAGGTGACGGTTTCATAATACTTGCCGTCTTTACCTTTCTGATCGGGAGAAGAAAGGAACAGTCCATTTGAACCGTTGATAAGTCGAAATCCTTTAATGACAATTCCATCGTTAGTCTGAATGTCCAGGAACGCAGCAGTCTTTCCGCTTCCATCGGATTTCAACGGATTCATTCTGATGATTTTCATTTAGCCTCCTTGATTGGTTATGAAAAAATTTGAGATCAATTTATATCTTTTACGGCAGGATGTCAACCTTCAACTAATTCAATGCCAATGCAAAATCATTAAAAATTTACTTCGCGGAATCTTCCAGAGATTTTAGCTCATTAATTTTATTGTTCAATAACTCAATTTTTTCGTCAAGCTCTTTGGTTTTTTGATCTATTTCCTTTTCATATTCACTAGCATCCCAGTAACCGCGTTCTTCAAAATAACTTTTGAATAACCAGTTATGTTTCAATGCTTCCATATTTTCAGATAAACTTGCGGCTGCAGTTTTTGACTCCTGTGATATCTCTTTTAGATTCAACATCAGGGATTGGAAATTTGAATCTGCACTTGTTCCTTCAACCAGTAGCGAGCCAAGAACTCCTTGCCCCTGAAAAGTATTATGAAGAAGACTATCTACATTCATTACAACTTTGTTGATATTCTCAACCGCTGATGCAACAGAAACACCTAATGACTTATACTGCTGTGTTATAATATTTAGTTCTGCAGTGATTGAATTAAGACTTTTATCGGCTGATTTGGTTAAATCAGTAGCAGCGTAATAAAGTGCATCATCAGTAAAAATTTTCCCGGCTGTTCCTTCACCAGCATTTATCCTGTTAATAATTTCAGACAGGTCTTTCGTCATTTCTTTTGTATAGCCCATAATACCCTGAGTTTCCTCTATGATATCTGCAAAACTAACTGGATCTTTGGCCAGAATTACTCCTTCATCTTGTACGGGTTCCGAATCAGTATCACCAATTTTTAATGAAACAAATTTATTTCCAACAAGCCCTTCTGTTTGAATTTCTGCTTGTGTATCAACTCTGATGAAATGTCTGATTTCTTCAAGAAGTCTCATCTTAACTTCTATAAGACTTACAGTGTCACCAACAACACGAATATCCTGAACTGCTCCGGCATCAATTCCACTCAACTTAACAGGTGCTCCGTTTCGTAATCCTTCAATGTTATGGAAATATGCTTTAACAATAAAAGTTGGTTTAAATAATGCTTCCTTGTTGCCAAGCATAAAAATTCCAATTATAAGAAGCGTACTGCCAATAAAAATAAAAATGCCAAGCTTGGCGCCTGATAATCCGGCTTTCATTTCACACTCCCGTTAGTTTCAATTATTTCATCGCTGAAAAAATTTTTTAATAATGGATCGTTTGAAGTTGTAAGATCATTAATACTTCCTTCCTTAACAATTTTTCCTCCATCCAGAACAATTGCTCTGTCTGCAATGATCTTTGCACATAGCAGATCGTGAGTTACAACTATCGATGTCATTTTCAATTGATGCTGCAAATCAATTATAAGCACGCTAATCTCTTTTGCTGTTATTGGATCAAGTCCCGTAGTCGGCTCATCGTAGAGCATTAATTTTGGTTTCGTAATGATTGATCTTGCCAGACCTATCCTTTTCCTCATTCCACCGGAAAGTTCTGAAGGCATTTTATCTATTGCTTCAAGTAACGATACAGCTTCAAGAACAAAATGGACTCGAGTATCTATTTCTTTTCTATCTAGATCAAAATTTCGTATAAGCGGAAACTCAAGATTTTCTCTTACAGTCATAGAATCATACAAAGCTGCACCCTGGAATAGAAATCCGATATCTTTCCTTATTTCATTTAATTCCTTAATATCCATTTTGAGAACATCTTTATCCTCGATTTTAATATTCCCGGAATCCGGTTCCATCAGTCTGATCATACATTTTAAAAGAACACTTTTTCCGGTTCCGCTTCTTCCGAATACAACCATATTTTCAGCTTCAGCAACGTGCATCGAGACACCATCAAGCACTACGTTGCTTCCAAATGATTTATGTAAATCTGTAATTTCAACCATTACTTTACCACAGGCCAAATCCAGAGCGATAACTTCACAAGAAACATATCGAAGATCAGTATCAATAATGAAGAAACAACAACTGCACTTGTCGATGCTCTTCCGACACCTTCAGTTCCATTTTCAGTTGTGTAACCTTTATAACAGCCGACAAGTCCGACGATGAATCCAAAAATAAAAGTTTTAGTCACACCGGGAATAGCATCACCAAATTCCACAGCAAAGATTACTCTATCAATATAGTATGCCCAGGTCATATTCTGAACGAGAACAACTGCTATGTATGCACCAATCAGAGAAATGAAAATAACGTATACGGTTAGAATGGGAAGAATAAAAGTAGTTGCAAAAATTCGTGTAACGACTAAATACCTGAATGGGTTCACACCTGATACTTCCATCGCATCAATTTGTTCCGTTACTCTCATTGAACCAAGTTCAGCACCAATTCCCGAACTTACTCTTCCTGCAAATATTAATGCACAAATTACAGGTCCAAGTTCACGCACAATTGAAATTCCAACTGAACCAGGTAGGAAAGCCTCAGCACCAAATCGTTTGAGAACAGGACTTAGCTGCATTGCGATTACTAATCCAATTATAAAACCTGTAACACCAACGATTGGCAATGTTTTCATCCCAAGCTCGATCATATGCTTTCTTATTTGCTCAACTTCGTAGGGAGGTAAAAACACTTCCTTAAAGAAACGCACAGAAAAACTGGTTAAACCGCCAAGCATAGTAAAGAACTCAGTGAGTCTCTTTTCTGTTCTGTTAAATAGTTTACCTGATGTAAGGAAGTTATTCAATTTTTTATGCATCAAAGAAAGTTTGGTGACAAGTAAAAATATAGAAAATGATTGTGAATATAAATTCAGTGCTATTTTATATCACAACTTTGAAAAAGTAGGACTTTGAAGTTTTAAAAGGTTCTTTAAAATGCATTTTCATAATGGTTGACCTCGGGATTATTTAAATCTTCAAACAGAATTGCAAACACATCAAACCGGCAATCGAGCTCTCTTATTTCCTTATCATAATGGTAAAGTTCAGCCATCTTTCTTATTTGCTTTTGTTTGTTTTTGGTGATTGAATATTCCGGTTCGCCAAACTCGAGATTCTGCCTAGACTTAACTTCGACAAAAACAGTGCATTTATCTTTTGGGTCAATTGCAATTATATCTATTTCACCATGACTGAATCGGTAGTTACGTTCAATTATTTTATAACCCTGTTCAGATAGGATTTTTGCTGCTAGGTCTTCCCCTCTTTTCGCGAGTTCTTTTTTATCGAGATTCATTTCAATCTAATCCGATTTGTGATATTCGAACTCAAATATTTGCTGCTCGGACAAAATATTTTTTAGAAATGATTTTCGATGCAACGGACTTGGACCAACTTTCTTGATAATTTCTCTATGCTGTTTTGTTGGATAGCCTTTGTTCTGTTCCCAGAGATAAGCAGGATATTGATTTGCTAGATTTTTCATTAATCTATCACGTGTTACTTTTGCAAGTATTGAAGCAGCAGCAATTGAAAATGATTTTGAGTCTCCTTTAATAATTGGAATTACATTAACATCCGACTTAAATACTCTGTTCCCATCCACTAAAATTAAATCTGGTTTTATTGTAAGTCCGTCAACAGCTTTCTGCATACCGAGCAAAGTTGCATTGAGAATATTAACTTCATCGATAATGTCATGATCTATTACCGAGACGGAATAAGTCAATGCCTTGGAAATAATTTTGTCATACAAATCTTCTCTTTGATTCGCAGTCAGCTGCTTCGAATCATTTACACCTTTTATAAAAATATCTTTTTCAAAAATAACAGCTGCCACAACTACAGGTCCGGCAAGCGGACCTCTTCCGGCTTCATCAACACCTGCGAGGTATTTTACTTTTTTGCTGAGATATTTTTTATCGAATGCTTTCAGACTATACTCCAAAGTAGATAGCAATTAATCCAAACACCATATTTAATTTTAAAAGATTACTGATTTTCTTCAAGTCTTTGGATGAATTATTTTCAAACAGAAGTTTTATAGAAAAAACCAGAATCGGATTGACGAGTATCATCACAACAATAAAAAATTCAATCTTATAAAGCTTTGTGAGAAATGGATAAAGCGTAAAAAGCACGAGGAAAATAGTTATTACAAGAATCAGAATTTTAGACTTTTGAAAACCAAACTTTATCGGGAAAGTGATTGCATCAGCTTTCCTATCTCCTTCAACATCTTCCATATCCTTTACAATTTCTCTGATGAGATTAATTAAAAAAGCAAATGAAGCAGGAATGATAGCTGCTGAAGGATTTCCAACCGCAACACCGCCAAATATGAAGACGAGTCCTGTTAAGAAAGCTACTGTTGTGTTTCCAATCAACGGAACTTTTTTTAGATACTTTGAATAAAGAAATAAAACAAAGTGAGACATTAGGACTATAGTAAATGCGGTTTGGCTTATCAACAGAGATAAAGCAATTGAGATTAAAACCAGAATAAGATAAAAAAATAGTGCAAAATTAATTTTGATTAAACCAGATGGAAATGGACGGGATGGTCGGTTAATTCTATCAATTTCAATATCATAAATATCATTAATAATATTCCCTGAAGCCATAGCAAGTGAAGCAGCTAAAGCAGCAATGAATACATTCATTGAAGGTGATTTATCAGGAAAACAAATAAATGCGGCAACAATTACTGAGATGAAAGTAATCAGAAAATTAATCGGTCGAATAAGTTTTATTAAAGCTGTAAGTTTTTCTGTCAAAGCTTAAAAAGTATTGATGAAAGATTCGCTGAAACTTACAAAAAGAATAAGAAATGATTTATTGAGGATATCTATTAAATTCTAATTTATGAGGCTGAGTTTGTCAAAACTTTAAATGTTAAACTCAAGTCACACTTCGACAAGCTCAGTGTGACATTTCAGTAATTTCGTTAACAGGAAATCACACTTGATCAAATCCTATTTTACGATGAGTTCCATCACAGAAGGGTTTATTATTTGAACTACCACAACGACAAAGCGCAATTGAACCTTCTTTTGTTTCTTCATTTCCATCTGTCCCTACAAATACAAATTTTCCTTTAACTAGGTATGGTCCACCTTTACTTACCTGAACAGTAGTTTGTGATTGTTGAGTTTGCGCTGGTTGCGTTTTTTGTTCACTCATTTTAGAATTCCTTTCATAAGATAAAGCCCCTGAAGGACAGTTATCAACTATTTTAATTATTTCTGCCGTTGCTCCCGCTGACACATCTATCCACGGTCTTCGTTTTGGATTGAAGATTGCCAGCGATGCTTTCCAGCATTTGGTTGAATGAATACATACATCTGGTTTCCAGATGACTGTTATGTCTTCGTTTGAATATGATTTTTTTGTCATAATTACCTTAACAACTAAAACTCATTAATAATTCCAAAATGTATTTTGCCTTCGCTGAACAAATCACCCTGGGCAAGAGCAAAGCTTACACCCAGCAAACCGATTGCAGTTTCGACTGTAATACCAAGTCCGTAACCGAAAATATAATCTTCGTTTTGTGCAATCCCTCTTTCCGGATCAGCCTCAAGAAAATAATAACCGGCATCAAAAAAAAGAAACGCATAAGATCTTTGTGTAAGCATTAAACGATACTCAAGATTTGACCAGGCGATACGAGAAGCAAGAAATTGCTCTTCTCTGTAACCTCTGACAGTTCTTGTTCCACCAAAACGCCAAAGATCACTCTGCTCAAAAAACGGTCCACGCAATTCTCTACCGTTTACACTAAATGCAACAACACTCTTGAAAAATATTTCGTAGAATGCACCAAAGCCTGCTGTTATCCTTTGCAGATTCGGATTGGTCTCTAAACCGGGTGTTATATATTCAGTTGGGCCGTTAATACTTTTTCTGCTGAAGGAGTAAACAGTTTCAAACAGAAATCCACCTGTTGGTGCTATTGGATCATCTCTTAAATCTATTTTTAAACCAAGTCCAGTGGTAAGAGAAGAAGAATTATAAACGGTGAGAACAGGAATAGTTCTTTCCGTAGGAATTATTTCTTCGGTTGAAACAAAAGCAGAAGCAGAAATATCTTCGGTTGCAAGAAATTCAAGTGCACCACCCAACTTTCTCTGCACGTAAGTTGTATCCTGAATCCGTTGAAAAAGTTCTGCATTTAAATTAAACGGATAGCCGAACAACCACGGTTCTAAATATTTCAGCTCAAGTTCCTGGGATTCACGGGTAAGTTTTTGCCATCTTATGGCTGCTGCTCTTCCTGTTCCGAATATATTTCTCAACGTTACATTTACTAATCCTGTTATGTAACCGGATTCATTATCTTTTGCCGGAGGTATGTACCCGATTATTCCATCAAAACTATTTGTGTTTCTCTCTTTTACGTTTATTTGTAAGACACCACTATTCTGTGAGTCAATATAAAACTGCGGTGCAGGAACTGGATCAAAGTAACGTAACTTATTTAGTCGCCTTGGAAGGTTTTCAATTTTTTGCTGTGAGTATTCTTCCCCTGTATCTATTCTTAGTTCTCTTACTATAACATAATCTTTCGTGGAAGTATTTCCGGTTACTTCAATTTTATCAATACGACTTTGTCTTCCTTCTTCAAGAGTAAGATAAATATCCGCATAATGTTCGTCACTTACGGAATCATCATAAAAATGCACCGATTGAATCTTAACTGATGCAAAAGGAAATCCCCTGTTTTCAAAATCTGTTAATAGACTGCCTATGCTCGTTTCAATTTCATAACGATTGAATATCTCTCCTTTCAAATAATTCAGAGACGAAACAAAGTAGTCAATGTTAACTGAATCGGATGATTTAAAAAATAGCTCCTTTACAAATGTTGGCTGACCTTCATCTACATTGAGGAGTAAGTTAACTTTTTGAGAATCGCTGGATAACTCAAACTGCGATCCTTCGAATGAAAAATTAAAATAGCCGTTTGATATTAGATTAGTCGAAATTCGTGAAAGTGATGTATCAAGTATTCCCGGATAAAAATTCTGTCCCTCATTTAAGCTAGCCCACTGTTTTATTTCCCCAACACTAAAAATTGTGTTACTGTTTATCTCAATCTTATCAATTTTTTGCGCAAATGCGACGAAAGAAAAAATCAGGAGATAGAACAGGATATTTTTAATCAGGTGAATCATCTATTTTTTTTAATCGCTTACCAATAGCTTCAATTTGAATTTTTTCAGCGAATGAATCAGCATCATTAATTTCAACATCACAAACTTCCAAAGATTTCGCATTTAAAACACCAAGTGCAGTCGCAAGCCGTAACTGTTTCTCAAAAGTTAATTTGTTGTGCCACCCGTAAACTGTTCCGGCAACAAATGCATCACCGCTTCCGGTTGAATCAACGGCGTTAATTTCAGGAGGAGTTACTTTATAATGAAAGTCAAAATTTGAAGCATAGAATTGATTAGTGCTGTCTGTGATGAAAGCCTGCTTTATGCCTTTTTCGTAAAGAAAATTTAAGAAATCTATGTAGTCGGTTTCACTTTTAACGTTTAATCCAAGTGATGATTCGATCTCATCTATATTATTATGAATAATTGTCGGTGAAGCATTGTAACAATCCTGAAGATGTTTTCCATAAGTATCACAAACAGAAATTTTATCTAGTTTGTTCGCAATCTTAATTCCTTCAATAAAAATAGAATCGGTTTCTTTGCAGGGAGAACTTCCTGAGAAAACTACTATTTCACAAGTTGATATTGCTTTCTCCAATTTAGATATGAATTCGCCAGCTTCGCTCAAAGAAATTAATGTATCCGTTCCAAAAAACGAATAAATTTTTTCAGCCGACTTATCAATAATGATGGCTGAATCTCTTGTTTCATTTTTAGTGATAATTTCTGTGAAGAATATTTTTTCTGCACGAAGAGTTTCACGTAATAATTTTCCATTTGCTCCGCCGGTAAATAGAAGTGCAATGTTTTTAACTCCAAGCTTATTCAATTGCCGGTTTACATTTATTCCTTTTCCACCGGCTTTTATAGTTAGCTTTCCGTTCCGGTTTACCGAAGAAAGGTCGAGGCTTTGGTATAAATATCGCCTTTCCAAAAGAGGGTTAATTGTAACGGTAAGTATCATTTATTAATAATGTAAAATTGCTGCATTGCTAAATTGCCAGATAATAATATTTCATTAAAATCAATTTAACAGTTTAACAATTAAACATCCCCAATATATTTAATCTTCAAGTCAAATGAGGATGAAGGCTTTCATAAATCAATATCTAAATCGGTACAAATCTCCATAAAGCGGAGTATTGGGATCCAACCTATAATCTCCAAATCCTGTATAATCATGAAAAATAAATTGTTTGTTCAGATTATAATACTGCCACACTTCATAAGGCTTTGCGTAATACTCAAATGGATGTCTTTCAATATTATCGGGCGCTCCAAGAATAATCAGTACCATTCCCCTATCTGATCTCCATCCTTCAAGTGAGTATGATGTAAAATTTTGATTTGTGTATGCTACCCTGTTATAATATTCAACGAAAACAGGATTATACTCATCGGCTGGATTTGGATCTTGCTTCTTCCAAAATGCAACAAATCTTTTAGCTTTTTCCATCCGGACTTCTGTATCTTTAATAAAGCTAAGATCTTCCGGACTTGCTAAATAAATAAGCTGTTCGATTGCTTTGTCGAGATCAGTAAGTGTAATTGGAACTCCAACCCATCGGGAATTAAAATATTTTACTGAAGAATCATAAACTTTGCCGGATGAATCTCTTAATGTGATTTTCAGAAGATCCTTTCCAAGGTCGAGTTTTAGTGAATCTATATTATGAAAAATCTGGTTGTTTCCTTCTTTTACTGCAAATTCTTTCGTCGTTTTAAAAATCGAAGTTTCTTTTTCATCAAAAATCTCATAGTCAACAAAGAAATTATGTACGGTATCTGAGTAAATTTCAAAAAAAGTTGCTAACGGATCTCTATCTGTAACAACACTCCTGGAAACGTTTGGAATAATTTTCGAATTGCCTTCAACGTTAGTTCTTTTTGCGATAAGCATAATATCACTCATTGCAGGAAGTGTATTAAATTCTTTTATCACTACTTTACTTTCAGAACTGTATTCGTTTTTAGAATCCTTATCAAACAAGGAACTTTTTATTGAATATACTCCGGGAGCTAAATCAAATGAACGATGACCAAGATTAAAATTTTCAGGTGAGTTAGTTAATTCAAAACTGATTGCAACAATTTTTTCATTCCAAATCTTTTCAGTAATAAGATTTTTCTTCTCTTCGTCAAAAACGGATACCGTAACTGTGTAAGCAGCTTCAAAACCCTGACCAGTTTTTACGAATTGAACCGCATCATAAGGCACATGAATAAAAAAATCCAGTCTTGATTTATTATTCTCTCCTTTGAAAGAAATAAAATCCTGATAGTATTTAACTTTGTTTTCAGGTATTCGGGACATATCATTCTCCTGTGCAAATGAAATTACCTGAAAAAGAATGACACAAATAAATAATAGCTTTTTCATTTTAATAAGTCCTTAATTTTTCATTAATCTTGCAAAAAGATCGTATTCATCGGAATCATACACTTCCGCATTATAAAAATTGCCGGGAATGATTCTATCATCCCCAGAATCAATCAAAACTTCACCATCAACTTCGGGTGCATCCCGATAGCTTCGTCCAACATAAAAATCTCCTTCCAGAGATTCAACTAATATTTTTAGTTTTCTGCCGATTAACTCCGCGTTCCTCTCAGCTGATATTTCTCTCTGAATTTCCATTAATCTACTCTGCCGAGCTTTTTTTACTTCATCCGGGACAGGATCACCCAAACTATAACTTACTGTATTCTCTTCCTGTGAATAAGTAAACGTTCCCATTTTGTCAATTTTAATTTCTTCAACAAAATCACAAAGCTCCTGAAATTCCTTGTCTGTTTCACCCGGATATCCAACAATAAATGTTGTTCTGAGAGCCAAATCAGGAATTTCTTCTCGTAGTTGTAATAACAACTCTCTTGTTTGCCTGCTTGTAATCCCTCTTCTCATAGATTTGAGAATATTGTCAGATATATGTTGAAGGGGGATATCAAGATATTTACAAACTTTCTTATTCTTTTTTATTTCATCTATCAATTCTTCAGGAAATCGTGAAGGATAAGCGTACATAATCCGAATCCATTCGATTCCTTTTACATCACTTAACCTGGATATAAGTTCCGAAATATTTCTTTTATTGTAAAGGTCTTTTCCATAATCGGTCGTATCCTGTGCTATGAGTACCAATTCCTTAGTGTTGTTACAAGCCAGGAATTCAGTTTCTGCCACCAACTCTTCAATAGATTTAGATTTGTGCAATCCCCGCATAATAGGTATCGCACAAAATGAACAGGGATGATCACATCCTTCAGATATTTTTAGATACGCAGTATGTGAAGGAACTGATACAACTCTTTCGCCCAAAAGATTTTTCTTTAATTCACCACCAAGTTCATGAACAATTTTTTCATAGTCTTCTGTTCCAAAAAATAAATCTACTTCCGGAATTTCTTTTTGAAGATCAACTTTGTATCGTTGAGAAAGGCAGCCAGCCACGAATATTCTTTTTGTGACACCTGATTTCTTACTGGCAACAGCATTCATAATGGTATTGATTGATTCTTCTTTTGCTGCTTCAATAAACCCGCAAGTGTTAATGATAACAGTGTCTGCTTCAGATGGATTTAATCGAAGATCAAGATTATTAAGCTGCAACTGACGAAGAAGCCTTTCCGAATCAACCGTATTCTTTGCACAACCTAAAGTTATTACACTTACCTTTTCTCTGGTTTTCATGTATCTAATCTTTATCAGCCAAAATATTTTAAATATATCCAGATTGCCGGAGCACTGAAAAGTAGAGAATCAAACCTGTCAAAAAATCCACCGTGTCCGGGAATAAGCGAGGAAGAATCCTTCGCTTCAGAATCTCTTTTTATTAATGATTCGACTAAATCACCGATCTGACCCATTGTTCCGATAATGATTCCAATTACTAAAACATTGATCCAGATCAAAGTATTTAGAAGTAAAACCTTGGCCAATATCATCGTTCCAACCGAAAAAATGAAACCAAAAATTGCACCTTCCCAGCTTTTCTTTGGACTAACACGTGGAAATAATTTATGCTTACCAAAAGTAATCCCTCCATAATAAGCAGCAGAGTCGCCTATCCAAATTGAAGCGAAGATTGAAATGATTAAATAAGCACCGAAGTTATTTTTAATAACATCATTTGAATAAAACTCACGAAGTGAAATTAGTGAAGCTGAATAAATTCCGATGTAAAATATCCCAAGAAATGTAGAGCCAAGATTAAAGATTGCCGAACCTTTGTTTCGAAACAGTTCAACTGTTAAAAGTAATAAAGAGGATAGAAGAATGACAGCAAAAAGATCAGTGAAATCAAGAAATTGATTCAGCAGAAGAATGAAAATGATTATCACACCGAGATACAAATTTACATTTGCACCTTTCTGCTTTACTAATAGACTGAACTCATAAAACGACATCAAACAAATTATTGCTACGAAAGAAAAGAAATAGTAGCCACCCAGATAAGCTGAAATTAAAATAATAGGAACACCAGCGATGGAAACAACAACCCTCTTTAGATTTTCACTCATCTGCATCTTCTTCAGAATCTAACGGTTTACTTTTTACTTCCTGAATGAACTCAAGTGCCTCTGGAACATCAGCTTTCTTAACAAATAATTTTACTGTTGAAAGATCACCAGGTGCGGGAAAACTGGAATCCTTTTGTGAAAGAACAGATGCACTAATTCCTGCACTTTCCAGATTTTCTTTTAGCATATCAGCATCGAATTCATTAAATGCGGTGTAAACAAGGACCCAATCTTTTTCAGAAAGTTCTGTATAGTTATTCAAATCAATTGAATCAACTAAAGGTGTATTGCAATCAGGACAAATAGCTATTCCTGGCACATATTCGTAGTTACAATTTGGACATACTGGCATTTAGACCTCCTGTACAATTTTACTTTTCTTATAATAATTTCTGATAAATAACATTAAAGCGGTGAACATAAAAAGCAGTAGAAAAAAGTACATTACATTCATATCTAGTGATGCTGCATCCGAAACATTGCTTTTTAATAAATCATCATCGCCGATAATAAAGTAAAGCATCACTGCAAAAAAGTTATTTAGAAAATGAATAATAATGGGTATTACCAAAGATTGACTTGTATAAGCTGCGAATCCTAAATAAAATCCTATTATTGCGAGAGGTATTAGACCGTATGGATTGAAGTGATATAGTGCAAAAAATACAGCCGTAATAATTGCAGCAATGTGTGGTTTAAACTTGAAACCGAAACTACGTTGTATGTAACCTCTGAACATTACCTCTTCGCAGATTGCAGGGACAACAGATATGGCAATTATAACCAAAAGCATTTCAGGTACATTATCAGCTCGAATCAGATCACTAAAAGTTTTTTCAATTAATTCATTTAATGAATCAAGTAAAAACTTTATTGAATTGACAAACTCTGAAGTTTCTGCCAATCGTTCGATAAAGTAGTTTTGAATATAAAGATAGCTTTGAAGAAGTGGAGTAAGTATTATTATTCCTAAAACGAATAGAGCCAATTCTTTCCAATTCGGCATTTTAAGTGAAATAATTTTTGAGACATCTCCATAAATCCATTTACTAAAAAAAAGTGCAGGTAAGAAGATGAATAAAATTTGTCCAATGATAGTCATAAATCGTAAACCATTCACCGGTGCTGCTTCAAGGTCAAAACCAAATATCAGCAGAGTCATTAATCCACCCAAAAACTGGTAAAGTATGAAGCCGCCAATTAAGCCAAGAAATGCCGCTGCAACGGGTGATATAAGTGGATATGCGGATTCAGACTGAGGAACTATGTTCTCAACTTCCTCTGATTTTTCAGGAGCAATTCGATTTTGCTGATCGTTTAATTCTTCCAATTTAATCTTTTAATTATCTGTAATATTGTTTTGAACAAAGTTAACAAATTATGAATTGATTAATAAAGAAAGAGGAAGCAAAAAGCCTCCTCCATTCAATCACTCATTAAAAATATCAGTGTTTTGATGTTAAGTTGCCAGCAAGCCCTTCATAATTAGTGAGTTTTGCTTCGACGTGTCCAATAATTATTTTAGTTCTAACCTTCACTGGCATTTTTAAAATGTCATCAGTAAGCCAGATTATAATATTTCCTTCATGCTTGAAGAGTCCACCTTCTTTAACCAATGGCTCAACAATAATGCAATCAAATTTACCAGCAGGTACTTCGATAGTTTCTTTACCTAAAAATTTTACATCAAGATCGTATACCTTGTCTTTATAAAAATTTTTCAAATTAATTAAGTCATTCACTTTCATACCAGAGTAATCAAGAGTTCTTGCATAATAGAATGCAGATATTATATCATTAACATAAAGTGGAATATCGTATTCGCCTTCGCTTGTTTTTGCTTTACCCTTTCTATGATCGAAGAAGGCTGAGAAGTCACGTGTATATCCGCCTTCTCGTATATGTTGTTCGAATCTCCAGGGAAATAATCCTTCAACATCGAGATAGCTTTCATAACGATCTCTTACTTTGTAGAACATATCGAAACTTGGAACTGAATTAACTTCAAAGTTAACGTGATAAGCATTCCTGCCAGATATTTTTTTAATTCTTGGAATTTCCATTACAGCAACTCCAGCGGTTACAAATCCGTAATCAAGATCAAAGGTTAGCTTTTCCCCTTCTTTAAAGGCTTTGTTTTCTATTTTTCTGAATTCTTCCTTTGATAAAGCTGTTTGCGGTGCAAGTGTAAAGTTGCCCAACACAATGATTATTAAAACACCAATCCACTTACTGTAAAACATTTAAATCTCCATATAATTATAGAATTTTCAATACAGTCTTAGTTTCGTCAAATACTCTGCCAATATCAATACTATTCATACAGTTGAGTTTTTCGCACTGTTCGCGATTACAATTGCTGCAATCAATTGTTGGGATGAAGATTGTCTTCTTTTGTGTATACGGTCCCCACCTCTTTTGTGAACAGGATAATATTTTAGGAAAAAAGCCTATTACGTGAACTCCAAATGCTGCTGCTATATGCATAGGACCGGTAGAATTTGAAATAAAGAGATCTGCTTTATTAATCAGTGCTTTTAATAAAGATAGCTCAAGCTGACCGGAAAGGTTCAAAACAGATTGGTTGATTTCAAATTCCTTGCAAAGTTTAGATTCACTTTTACTTCCAGTAATTACGATAGTCACATTTTTTAGATCACTCAGCTTCCTAGTAAGTTCAATCAATTTTTCTTTAGGTAGATCAACTGAACTTCCACCACTTCCGGGATGAACTATTACAATTTTATTATTAGGCTTGTAACCTCTCTCAAATAAAATAGAATTAATTTTTTCAGAACTTTTGTCATCTAATTTCAGGTGAAAATTAATCTCGTCGGAAAAGTCTTTGAAGTCAATATCAATTTTGTTAAGAAGATTAACATTGTATTCAAGTTCGTGTTTCTCAGCATACTTTCGATGCTCATAAACTTTTTTATTGAACAAAAAAGAATACCACCTGTAACCGGTTCCTATCCTGTTTCCTATCCCGGCTAAAAACATCATCAATGAAATCTTCAAAGTAGGATTAACTACCACACAGGTATCAAAATTTTTCGATTTTATAATTTCCAAATTTTTCTTGAAAAGAATTTCTCCATCGGATTCCTCTGCAATAACAACTTCATCAATAAAAGGATTACCATCAATAAGTAGTCTAGTATAATTTCGAATAAAGTATGCTAATCTGCAATCAGGATATTTTTTCTTAACGAGTTCGGCCATCGGTAAAGACAACACGACATCGCCAATGCGATCGGTACGAACGATTAAAATATTTTTTGGTGAATTCATCTTCGTGACAAATAAAGATTATCTTTTATAAAAAATCTCCAAGGCAAATTTACTGATCTAGTTATTCCAACTCTTTTTGAAATACCAATATCTTTACTTCTAATTTTTTCACCATCTAATATAAAAATATCTTTCCCTGTAAGGTCTGTCCCTGACTTCGACCTGTCAATTCCAAAAGCCTGGCAAACTTTACCCGGTCCGCTGGTTAAATTGAATACATCTTTGTCATTATTAAATTTTCTACCAAAACGATTTTTAAACATTCTCGTTAATCCAATGACGGGTTCAACAGCTCTTATTAACACAGCAGTCCCTTGTCCCTTCTTCCCGGTTACAACATTACAACAATGATGAGCACCATATGTAAAATAAACATAAAGGTAACCTCCGGGTTCAAACATAATTTCATTTCGTTTGGTTATACCGTTGTAGGAATGTGCAGCCTTATCATAGTCGCCGTGATATGCCTCAACCTCAACAATTTTTCCGGCGAGAATTTCTTTACCAACAGATTTTACAAGGATTTTACCAAGTAAATCCTTTGCTACTGTAAGCAGTTCTCTCTGGTAAAATCTTTTCTTTAATTTTTTGGTTGACAGAATATTAGCCATAAGATGAGCTGAAACTCACGACAAGTTAGACAAATCGGTAATTTTACTTCGATTGTATCTCACGTATTTTATCGAGGTAATATACTTTCTTTTCGGGATTTCGATTTGAAAGTAATTCATAAATTCTTATTGCTTCACTGTTTTGACCTTGAGATAGATAAATATTTGCCAAAGTTTCGGTTGCAAGTTTGCTTTTATCTGGTGTGTATTGGTTCTGATTCAAATCTTCGAAAGAAACGTTATCAGTTCGCTCAAGCTTTCTGTTCATTAGTTCATTAGCAATTTGAGAAAGTCTATCTTCAACAGGTTGTGGTTTATCAGATATTAACTCTTCTATATTCAGTAAATCTTCTTTTGCTGATTTGATAAAGACGCTTCCTCTTGAAGAATCAAATGGTGAGAGTTGTTTATCCGGGAGATTATATTCTTTTTTATAATAGGAATATGTTTTGTTGGTATTTAAAAGCTCGATTGATTTCTTTAAAAAGAATTCGGCAATTTCAATTTCATTAAGTAAGATATTTGCTTTGCCAATCAAAATAAAAGCAAGTGGGTGATCAGGAAAGTTTTTTAATCCATCTTCTAGAATTGAGATAGCAATTTCCGGATTGTTGTTTTGGAGATAAGAATCAGCTATTCTTAAAAATAAGGGGGAATTATTATCCTTTTCATAAATTAATTTAGCTCTTGCCGTTAAATTTTCGTCCACGATTCACACGCTATCATTTTGCAGTATTTTTCGCGAAAGCATGTTTGATTGAAGTGATCGAGACAAAAGAAAACCCGATAAAAAATAATAGTTGAAATGGAAGACTTGCTATCTCCATAAAATAGATACTCGATACAACACCAATTAAGCAGTAGAATGCAAGAACTAACTCAACATAAACTGCAAATCCAATTTTATTTTTTGAATATTTCTTGCCTACCCAGGTATCTTTTTCAGAAACTAATTTGAATTTTGGAGTTCTTACAAACTCACTTTTACGGTTGAGAAGTCCTTCAAATACTGCACGGGAATTATTTAGTGCGAAACCCATACTTCCGGCCATAAAAATCGGAAAGAGTACAATCCTTTTTCGCCAGTCAGGATGAATATCTTTTTGTGAATAAAGATAAAACATAAATGAGCTGATAAATGCTAAAACGAAGACTGACATAAAGGCAAAATAAACTTCGTGACCACCGCTGTTCTTTACGAAGATGAGCGGAACATTTAATATTGCAGCAAGCAGAATAAATGGGAATACTATGTTGTTGGTAAGATGAAATGTGCTGTAAAGTTTTATCCTTAATGGAACATCAGAATTCCAAACCAGGGGCAGAATTTTTTTTGCTGTTTCAATTGCACCTTTAGTCCATCTGAACTGCTGAGACTTCAAAGCATTCATTTCTTGAGGCAGTTCTGCCGGAGAAGTAAAATCTTTTAGAAAGACAAATTTCCATCCAATTAGCTGGGCTCGATAACTAAGGTCAAGATCTTCTGTTAAAGTATCGGCATGCCAGTTACCAGCATCTTCTATACAGGATTTTCTCCAAATTCCACCGGTACCATTAAAGTTTATGAAGAAGCCGGCTTTGTTTCGAACAGATTGTTCAATTACAAAGTGACCATCAAGCGCAAGCGCCTGAGCTCTTGTAATAAGTGAATGATCTCCATTCAAATGTTCCCAGCGTGTTTGTACCATTCCAACTTTTTCATCAGTAAAAAACTTCAAAGTGTTGTTAAGAAAATCTGAATGGGGAATAAAATCAGCATCAAAAATTGCAACAAATTCTCCGTTCGCTATTTTCAAACCTTCTTTTAATGCACCTGCTTTAAAACCTTCCCTATTACTTCGCCTTACATGCTGAATATTAAAACCTTCTTTTTTCTTTGCATCAACCGCTTTAGCAACGACATCGATGGTTTCATCAGTTGAATCATCAAGTACCTGTATTTCTAATTTCTCTTTGGGATATTCAATTTCACAAACTTTATCAATTAATCTTTCAACAACGTAAAGCTCATTATACAACGGCAACTGAATCGTAACTAATGGTGCATTTTCAAAATCTTTACTGGAGTTGAAATTTACATCCTTATATTTTCGGTGATAGTAGAGGAGAACAAATCCGTGAAGACCGAAAACGAAAAGAATAGAAAGTGAAACGAAGTATCCAATTAAAACTATATTATCCATAATAATTTCCTTTTTTACCAGCCTGAAACGACCGCGAGAAGAATATCTTCTGATATTTTATCTACAGCAACAGCTATAGCATCATCTCTTTGGTTTGTTGCTTCGCCTGGCACATAATCGCCATGGTTGGTGAAGTTATTTTCAAAAATTGTTTTTTTCTGAACAAGGTCTTTATAAATAACCTTGACGTTAATTGTTAATCTTCTCGATGAAATCTCCTCACCGGCACTTACTATTGCAGGAGCATCTATAACAGAAGTTACCACACACTCTAAAGTTGCATTTGCTGTTGATCGATCAGTTACCTGAAGAGAGTTGTCGCTGATAAACTTCTGAATAAGATTGTCAGTTAAAAGTTCTCTTAAACCGGGAATAGCAGCCGGGCTTTTATCCTCTGCAACAGGAATAGAAATCGTTTTCAAATGTTCGGGGACAGATGCACCCGTAAATGAATATGAACCGCATCCAAAATTAATCACGGCGCTCATCCCGAACAACAGAACGAAGAATAGCATTTTCAACATATTCGCATTATTTTTATTAAAATTTTTCAATATTATTCTTCAATTAAGTTGTACTCTTTTATCTTTCGATAAAGTGTTCTTTCGCTAATATTGAGCAATTTAGCTGCTTTTCTTTTATTTCCCCTTGTTTTATCGAGAGCTGCTTTGATTGTGTCCCGTTCGATGACATCGAGTGAAAAAAGATTCTTTTTTGGTTCTTCTCCTTTTACAACTGATTCCTTGCCTGATAGAAGCACAATATCTTTTAATTCGATTAAATCTTTTTTTATTTCAAAAAGTGCCCGGTAAAGAATTTCTCTATCCGCATCTTCAGGAGTTTTTCTTAAAAAAACCGGAAGATTTCTCGCAGAATAATTTTCTTCTCTATTAATTACAAGATCTGAAAATGAATCGATGTCCAATACTCCATTTCTATTGAGAGCTACAGCAGTTTCAATAGCGTTTTTTAATTCACGCACATTTCCAGGCCAGTTATAATCTAAAAGTATTGTCAATGCATCCTGTGTAATTTTCGGAGAGGTAATTTTATTTGCCGATGCATACGCTTCGAGAAAGTAATTGGCTAGTAATTCAATATCTTCTTTCCTTTTTCTTAAGGGAGGGATACTCAAGCTCACTGCTTTCAATCTGAAAAATAGATCTTCCCTGAATCTCCTGCTGTTGACTTCTTCCTGCAAATCCTTATTAGTAGCTGCAATAATTCTCACATCAACTTTGGTAACTGTCTCAGCACCTATCCTCATAAACTCTTTAAATTCAATTGCTCTTAGAACTTTAACCTGCGTTGTAAGAGGCATTTCAGCAATCTCATCAAGAAATAAAGTTCCACCATCAGCAATTTCAAAATAGCCTTTCCTACCTTCGAATGCACCGGTGAATGCACCTTTCTTATGACCGAAAAGTTCACTATCCAATATTCCTTCGGGAATAGCGCCACAATTCACACTAATTAGTTCTTTCCCAACTCTTCTGCTTGAATTGTGAATTGCTCTTGCAAATACTTCCTTACCAACCCCACTTTCACCATAAACAAGAATAGTAATATCGGAGGTGGATACTTGCATTACTACATCAACCAGATCATTTATTTCACTTGAGTGACCAATGATTCCGTGTTTCTTTTTGAATTCTTCTCTGTTCACTTAAATATTAATTAAGATTAGGATGACAAACTGTCGCAGGTGTAAAAATAGCTAATGGAAAGTTGAATTGAAACAGATTTTTTAAGGTATTAAAAGCTTATAATTATTCAAATTTCGAATGATAAACCGTCTAAAGCTAATTTTACACCAGCCATTAAGTTGTTAGGCAGGTTTGCCAATATTTCATTGATATTTGGGATATCATCATCAGAATAATGGGTTAAATAGACTTTACCTGGATTTATTTTGATAATTTTTTCAATGATTGCTGAAAGTGGAATGTGAGCGGCTTCGCAAATTAAAATGTCCGGGACAAATTCTCTAAATAATAATATATCTTCTCCTGAATCTATATCAGAAGTATAAATAATTTTTTTATCTGTTGTTTCAAAAAGAAAGCTTGCACTATACGAACTGAGAGAAGGATATCTCGTACTGTATTTTTCAAATTTATCCAGATGAGAATTTTTCCTGGCAAGGAATGCAAATTCATCTGTTATACTAAAATGCTCATTATCATTAAAAGTTTTGTAACGAATTTCAAATCCCATTCTTTCTGTTAACAGATAAAAGCGAAATAAAAATTCTTCAACAATAGTTTTAAGACTTTCGTGGATAAAAATATCAAGGGGTTCATTTCTATTCATCATTTTCATCTGAACAATCAATGCTGGTAAACCAGAAAAATGATCTGCATGAAGATGAGTATATAGAATACCATTCAATTCACAGAAATTAATGCCTTTACTAATTAATGCGCGAGAAATTCCATCTCCCGTGTCAACAAGCAAATTATATTTTTCTGATGTGAACAGCAAAGAAGAGTAAAAACGATCTAGTGAAGTTTTTCCGGAACTTGTACCAACGAATGTAATTTTCACAGTTATTTAGGCGGAATGGATACTATACTTCCATTAATTTTATATCGCGAATTAACAACATGCAAAAAACTTTCAGCATCTTCGTATTTTTCAAACTTACCAGCATATACCACATGGAAAGTTGTACCACCAACCGCCTTTTCGTCTAATCGTGTGAAAATACCTGCACTTTCAAATTCTCCGATAAGCTTATTTGCATTATCTAAATTTGTAAACGCTCCTACTTGAATGGTAAACTTATAATTTTCTTCAACTTTAGATTTAGTTTCACCCACCACAGTTTCTGTTTCTTTAACTTTAGATTTTTCGAGTGTTGATAGATTTTGATCTGCAACATTTATATACGGCGAAGTTGGATAAGATTCTTTAAGCTGCTTAAGTTTTTCTTGAGCAGTTTCATAAAGACCAAGTGCGTAGTAATAAGAAAATATTCTGTAAAGTGCAGCATCAGCGTATTTACTTTCAGAATGGTTATCAACTATATCCTGGTAGATAGCAACTGCTTCCTGACCATTCTCTTTCAACACAGCATCAAGAAACTTCACAGATGGATCAGCAGCATTCTTTTCTTGTAGATCAACAAGTGCTTCTTTGGCTTCGCCTATATTTCCATTTTCGATTGCTTTCAGGTAGGGTACGATATCAACTTCCTGCGGATATAGCTTTCCGGTTGATAAAATAAGATTGAGAAAAATCAGAGTAGAAAAGAAATTTAATTTAAGCTTTAACATTTTTTTACCGCCAATTGACGGAAATTTTTGTATTGCAAATTCAACCTGTTAAAGATAAGCTTTCTTTAATCAAATTTACGAAACCAGTAAAATCACCAAATAATGTAGCGGAAGTTGCCCTGTTAACTTTAACTTTTATGTAACTACCAATTTTGATTCGGTTATCAAAAGGTATAATTACTACTTTATTTGAATCAGTTCTTCCTGATAAAAATTTATCTGATTTTTTGCTGAATCCTTCCACTAATACGACTTCCTCTTTCCCAATCAACTCCTGGTTCAATTCAAATGATATCTGCTGTTGGAGATTAATTATCTCCTGAAGTCTTTTAGTTTTAGTTTCTTCTGAAACATCATCCTCCATTCTGAAAGCTTTTGTACCTTCTCGTGGTGAATACTTAAACATAAATGCTCCATCAAATCTCACTTCTCTCATAACATCAAGTGTCATTATGTGATCTTCAAAGGCCTCAGTTGGAAATCCAGATATAATATCTGTTGAAAAACTTACTCCCGGAATTATTCTTCTTGCTTTTTCCACAAGCTGCAGATAGTGCTCAATTGTATAGGTTCGATTCATTAATTCAAGAATTCTGTTTGAACCAGATTGAACTGGAAGATGAATGTAATCACAAACGTTAGAATGTTCAGCAATTGTATAGAGCAGCTTTTCTGAAAGATCCTGCGGATGAGAAGTGGTAAAGCGAATTCGTACTGAATGATCGACTCTCGCACAGGCAGAAAGTAAATCGGCGAAATCACCACCATTTACTGACTCTTCATCTTTGTAGGAATTAACATTTTGACCGAGCAAAGTTACTTCTTTAAATCCTCTTACTGATAACTGTTTCACTTCTTCAACAACTGATTCAAGCGAACGGCTTCTTTCCCTGCCGCGTGTAAATGGAACGACACAAAAAGTACAGAACTTATCACATCCACGCATAACAGATATCCATGCCTGCAAACCATCTTCTCTGTGGGGAATAATGTCATCATATGTTTCAGTTTTAGAAAGCTTGACACCAATTCCTTTGTCACCATTAAAGGCAACATCAATAAGTTCCGGTAATCTTCGGTATTCATCAGGGCCAACAACAACATCGACAATTTTTTTCTTATCAACCAGTTCTGAGCGTAACCGTTCTGCCATACAACCTAGAACACCAACAATTAAATCAGGTCTTTGATCTTTTATCGCTTTAAAATTTCCAAGCCTGCCATAAATCCGTTGCTCTGCATTTTCTCGTATGCTGCAGGTATTCACCAAAATTATATCAGCTTCATCCGAATGTTTGGTAACGCTATAGCCATTGTTCTGGAGAATTCCGAGCACAATCTCAGTATCAGCCAGATTCATCTGACAGCCGTATGTTTCTATATATACTTTGTTTTTATTCATATTATGGTGAAAAAGACGAACTAATATAAATTATTACCGCCTGCGGTTCAATCTAAATTCTGATAAATAAAATAGTTTACCGGTGTGACTAATTTGACGAAAGAGCGTATAGAATGAAATTAAGGATGAGAAATCCGATCGTTCCGTAAATGACATTAAAAAGAATTCGTTTAACTTTATGATCACGACGAATATCTCGTTCTAATTTATTTTTGCCGTTTAACTTTACAAAGCCAAATATCATCTGTTGTATAATTCCATTTTTGAATACAAATAAATTACTGAAATATTCCGTTAAATTCATTGCAATCTATATGCCCCTTTTTATGTCCAAACAGCTTGGAAGAGTGGCTGGAAAATTTAGTTTTCTTTCCGATTGATAAAACGTACTAATTCCTTTTTACCTGTTAACTGCAATAAAGTAAAAGAAGTATCAATAAAAAACCCCTCCGAAGAGGGGCTTTAATTACAATCCAAATTGAATTATTTGATTAAAGTCATTTTCCTTACTTGAGAGAATTGATCTGCATCAAGTCTGTAAAAATATATTCCACTATTCAACTGGCTTGCATCAAAATTAATTGTATGAACACCTGATTCCATATTCTGATTGATAAGAGTGCTTACCTCTTGTCCAAGTGTATTAAATATTTTCAAAGTTACATTTGAACTCTGAGGAATCGAGAACTTAATCGTTGTGCTCGGATTAAACGGATTGGGATAATTCTGAGCAAGTTCAAATTGGATGGGTAATGATGTTACATCAACATTGATCACATCTGAGTATGAAAAAGTTCCGTTGAAATCAACCTGTTTTAGTCTGTAAATATATTTCCCTGCTGTGAGATCGAGGTCTACAAACCTATAAGTTTTAGCTTCAGTAGTTGTACCATGACCAGCAACAAAACCGATAGTTGCAAATTCATTTCCCTGAGTTGATCTTTGAATTTCAAAGCCCTGATTATTTAACTCAGAAGCAGTTGACCAAGATAAGATTACTTTATTTCCATCAACCGCTGAAGTGAATGATGTTAACTCAACAGGAACAACTTCAGCCCATGCTGTTCCAATCCGGATACCATCAATTGTAATATTAGAAGCTAAAGATGTTCCGCCCTGTCTGATATAAACTCCACCGAGATCAGCAGGATCGTTATTATTAGAAAGTGCGTGTGATAAGTCTGGTGCAGGTTCGGTCGTACTGATAACCGGATTAATGAACAGATATGCAACGTCATCATTAACATCAGGATTAAACTGATATTTCATAACTAGTAAATACGTAGTACCGGTAGTATAAATTGAATCGCTGTACACTGCTGTAATACCAAGCGCTCCGCCAAGAGATGTTTTGGATAATCCAAAAGATAAATTTCCATTTGAAGCCAACTTAACGTAGACTCTACCCATATAAATGGTTGTTGTATTAGATAAACCCAAATGAAAGAAATAATCTCCGGTTTGGGCACTTGCAACATTCACCATTATTGAAGCATAAACTGCTCCTGTTGTAAGTGGAGTATACTGTTTATTTACATCCTGACCAGTAGTTGTTAGTGTAGCAGCATTTCCGATTCCAGAACCTGGGTAACCAGTATATGTCAAGCCTGGTGATGTAACAAAAATTGCATTTGAGGTTCCACTATGTGCAACCCAACCATGCTGGGTTAAGCTGTCGCCAGCAGGATAGTCAAAATTTTCGACAAAGAATTGTCCGTAAGATAAACTGAGCGGGATAATGAGAAAAGAAAACAATAAAAGTAAATATGACTTTTTCATATTTGCCCTCCGATTAGATTTGTTAGTAAATAATAATTTAAACTGGATTGATGGTTTGTAAAATAGTGGAAAAAAAAGAGAATGAAAAGAGTTGACTGTCTATTTTCTTCGAATACTTCTAATGGATTAGAAATTAACTATTATTTAATATTGTAAGCCTTACTTGATGAGTGTCATTTTTCTTGATTGAACAAATCCATTCGATTCTATTTTATAAATGTAGACTCCACTATTAAGTTCTGATGCATTAAAATTGATTGTATGAACTCCTGCATTTTTGAATTCATTTATAGGTTCTTCTACTTGCTCTCCGAGTAAATTGTATATCGTTAATTTAACATTTCCAGACTCAGGTAGTGAAAACTTAATAGTTGTAACCGGGTTGAATGGATTTGGATAATTCTGAGTCAGCTCAAATTCTGCTGGCAA